>Ga0224512_10005796_pt1 | contig 10075 bp, 10 predicted proteins | sample SF_May12_sed_USG_4_FD_169103 | JGI IMG/M metagenome (GOLD analysis project Ga0224512, IMG submission 169103) | Sediment microbial communities from San Francisco Bay, California, United States - SF_May12_sed_USGS_13 | ecosystem: Environmental > Aquatic > Marine > Sediment | place: USA...
CCGAACGAAACCGTCGTCGCGGCACGCACCACCGCGCCCGCAGTTCGACCCGAGGTCGCATCGACGCCCGATGGCACATCGAGCGAAACCACGGGCCGGCCACTCGCGTTGAGCCGCTCGATGACCCGCGCTTGCCGTTCACGAGGAGCGCCGCGCGCACCCGTCCCGAGAATCCCATCGACGACCACATCCGCCCAGGAGAAGAGCGCATCGACGTCGGTGTCGCTCAACGAGGAGTCCTGCAGCACGGTGAGGCGCCACCCGTGGAGAAGCGGGTCGCCAACGGGTCGGTCGGCGACCAGGAGAATCCGCACGTCACAGCCCCATGCTTCAAGCGCGCGTGCCGCGACCAGCCCGTCTCCACCGTTGTTACCCGAGCCCACGACGGCGACCACTCGTCGCGGAAGGCCGTGGATGGCGCCAAGCACCATGGCCGCCGATCGCCCGGCGTTCTCCATGAGGACTGGCTGCGAAACGCCGACGTCGTCGATGGCCCGGCGGTCGAGCGCAGCGGCCTCCTCCGCGGTCTGGATGGGCACCGGGCCCCGCGAGTAGGGGCGGAGCGTCGGAGTCTGAACGCTCACGCTGGCCTCCGAGGACGACGGTGGATGCGGACGACGCGTGCGGGGGCGTCGCGTGGCGATCGCGGCTTCGAACACGCGTGCCGGGGGCTCGGGGCCGCCCACCGGCGCTGCATCGGCGCGACTACTTGTAGCTCTGGCCGATCTGACGCCCGAGCGTGACCTCTCCGTTGTCGATCCTGATGTTGAAGCCGCACTCCGGATTGGAGCACACCCACGCCTTGTACCGGATCGGTGCGCCCTCCCTCCCGTAGTCCGACAACGGGAGCAAGATCCCGTCGTTGCACTTCTGGCAAGCGGGGAAGCCGTTCTCTGCCACCATTTCCAACCCCTCCCAAGGGCGTCGCCTGAGCGGCCGCCCGTAGCGTGCCCGGCCAGGCCGGGCGTGTCTTGGATTTCGATCCGCCGAGACGGATCATCTCGTCAGGGTCGAGCGCTCCAGGGGTAGTCCGAATCGAACGCTTCCTCGAAGTCGAACAGATTCTCGAAATCCTCCGGACGGTCTTCATCTTCCTTGACCAGGATGCCCTGCTCGACCATCGCGAACACGACGCGCCCCACGTCCTCGGTCTCGTGAATGCCCCAGTGCTCGAGTACGGTCCTGGCGAGGGGACCGTACGACCCGATTGCCAGCTCTCGAACGCCTTCGGTGAGTTCGCGCCCGGTGATGTGCCGGGGCTTGTCGAGAGACTGAATGACCGAGTGCAGCGCCCGGAGGACGAAGACGTACGACCGCGGGTGAAACCGCGGGTTACGCTCCTGGAGCTGATCCAGGACTTCGTCGGCAAACTGTAGCTCGTTCATCGGCGGAATGTGTGAAACCTGTAGGCGGAACGCCAGGTGTCGCGCTGTACCGCACGAAGACGGATGTCGGGTGGGCTACGCCGTCGCCAGCTCCCGATACAGCGGGAAGCCCTCGCACAACGCGCGAACCGAGGCTCGTACCGATTGGATTCGGGTCTCGTCACCCGGCGCCTCGAGGATGTGGGCCATCCAGTCCGCGATCTGCTTCATCTCGGCTTCCTTCATGCCGCGCGTGGTGAGGGCGGGCGTCCCGATCCGCAGGCCAGAAGTGACGAAGGGAGAGCGGCTCTCGCCGGGAACCGTGTTCTTGTTGACCGTAATCGCCGCTGCCTCGAGGGCATGCTCGGCGTCCTTCCCGGTGAGCTCGTCGTGGCTGGGGCGCAAATCCACCAACAGCAGGTGATTGTCCGTACCTCCGCTGACGAGATGGAAGCCGTGCTCCGCGAGTCCCTGCCCGAGGGCGCGCGCATTCGCGATGACCTGCGCCGAATACGCGGAGAAGTCGGGCTGCAAGGCCTCCTTCAACGCGACCGCCTTCGCGGCGATGACGTGCATCAGTGGGCCGCCCTGCATGAACGGGAAGACCGCCTTGTCGATGCCCTTCGCGTGCTCCTCACGGCAAAGGATGAGTCCGCCTCGAGGACCCCGAAGCGTCTTGTGGGTCGTCGTGGTCACCACGTCCGAATGCGGCACCGGAGAGGGGTGGTGCCCGGTCGCCACCAGTCCGGCGATGTGCGCCATGTCGACCAGCAGGCGGGCGTCGACCTCACGGGCGATCGAGCCGAAGGTCTCGAAGTCGATCACGCGCGGATACGCGCTCGCACCGGCGACGATCATGGCCGGGCGCTCGGCTTTGGCCGTTTCACGGAGGGCGTCGTAGTCGATCAACCCGTCTTCCTCTCGGACGCCGTACGAGGCGACCTCGAAGAGCCGGCCGCTGAAGTTCACGGGCGAACCGTGGGTCAGGTGGCCACCGTGGCTCAGGTCCATTCCGAGGATCTTCGCCCCCGGCTCGAGGAAGGTGAAGTACGCCGCCATATTGGCCTGAGCACCCGAATGCGCCTGCACGTTCGCGTGCTCCGCATCGAACAGCTCCTTCGCCCGATCTCGGGCCCGCTCCTCCGCGATGTCGACGAACTCGCAGCCACCGTAGTAACGTTTCCCCGGTAGCCCCTCGGCGTATTTGTTCGTCATCACCGACCCCATCGCCTCGAGCACGGCGCGGGAGACGAAGTTCTCCGACGCGATGAGCTCGAGGCCATCCGCTTGGCGACGGGCCTCGGCGACGATCGAGTCGTAAACCTCGGGGTCGGTGTGCTTGAGGTGCTCCATCATGTCACCACGTCCGCTGAAGGTGTCGGGCCTCCTGAATGCGCCGCTCGGCAACACGGTTGGCCGCCACGTCCGTCGACGTGTCTTCGGACTCGGCCAGCGCGAAGATCCGCAGGAGGGTGTTGTAGATGTCGCCCGCCTTTCGCTTGCTGCGCTCGGCCGACCACTCGTTGATTTCGCCGTACACGTTGATCAGGCCGCCCGCGTTGATCACATAGTCGGGCGCGTACAGAATACCCCGCTCCTTCAAGGCGGGGCCATGGTCCTCGCCGCGGGCCAGCTGATTGTTCGCTGCACCCGCGATGATGTCGAAGGAAAGGCGGTCGAGGGTGTCGTCGTTTACGACCGCGCCGAGGGCGCACGGCGCGAAGATGTCGGCGTCGACGTCGTATACGTCGTCCGGCGCGACGACTTCGGCCCCGGTCTCCTCGACGACCCTCTGGATCCGCTCGTCGTCGAGGTCGGTCACCGTGAGTTGCGCCTTTTCCTTCGCGAGGTCCTTGCACAGGTGGTAGCCCACGTGGCCGAGTCCCTGCACGACGACGTGCTTGCCCGAAAGAGAGTCGGAGCCGTACCGCGCCTTCGCCGACGCCTTGATCCCCCGATACACTCCGTATGCGGTGACCGGCGAAGGATCCCCAGACCGGCCGATGAGACCGACGACGTGCTCGGTCTCCATATGCACGAACTCCATGTCGTCCGGAGAGGTGCCCACGTCCTCGGCCGTGATGTAGCGACCACCCATGGCCTCGACGGCCCGACCGTGCGCCCGGAAGATCATCTCCCGATCGATCGTCTTGTTGTCGCCCCAAATCACGGACTTCCCACCACCCAGATTGAGGCCCGTGATGGCCGCCTTGTACGTCATTCCGCGCGAGAGGCGCAGCACGTCCACGATTGCGTCGGCGTCGGAGTCGTAGTTCCAGAAGCGGGTGCCCCCCAGCGCAGGCCCCATCGTCGTATCGTGGATCGCGATGATCCCGCGATACCCGAGCTCCGGATCGTTCCAGAACGAGAGCTGCTCGTGACCACCTTCCGACATCAAATCGAAGATTTCCATTCCGTCCTCTCTATGAGTTGCGATCCCCGGCGTCCCGAAGGATCTCGCCGGCGATGATTCGTCTCAGGATTTCGTTCGTTCCCTCGTAGATTTCCGCACCCTTGGCGTCCCGCAGCAGCTTCTCGACCGGGTAGTGACGCATGTAGCCGTAGCCACCGAAGATCTGGATCGCCTCGTCGGCGGTGAAGCTCGCCGCCTGGGACGCCGCCAGCTTCGCGATGGCGGCCTTCGCCGTCACGCCGGCCACCCCCTGCCGAGCCCCGTTCGACTGCCCCATCTGCCACGCCTCCGCAGCCTCGAGCGTGAGGGCATGCCCTCCGGAGAGGCGTTGGATCGCGTCGGCGAGCTTGGCCTGCATGGCACCGAAACGTGCGATGGGCATGCCGAACTGCTCACGCTCGAGCGCGTAACGGGTCGCGTGCTCGAGCGCCGCTCGTCCGATCCCAACCGCCTGCGCCGCGACCCCGATCCGGCCTAGGTCGAGCGCGTCGAGAGCGTACTGCAGCCCCTCCCCGGGCGCCCCGAGCAGCGCATCGGCCCCCACCTGAACGCCGTCGAGTCGAACCGACACCGTCTGTGAAGCACGCAGGCCGAGGGTCTTTTCGCGTTCCCCGACCGAATAGCCGTCCGCGTCCGGCGTCACCAGGAAGAGGCCGAGCGCGTCGTCTCCCGTCCGCGCGAAGAGCGCTACCACGCCGGCCCGCGCGCCATTGGTGACCCATCGTTTCTCTCCGTCGATTCGCCAGCCGTCCCCGTCCCGCGCCGCCGTCGAGGTGATCGACGACGCGTCCGACCCGGCGTCGGGCTCCGAAAGGGCGAAGGCACCGAGGCACTGGCCGGAAGCGAGCCGGGGTAGCCACTCGGACTTCTGCTCCTGGGTCCCGTACCGGACGATCAGTCCGGCCACGGGTCCGTTGTGAATCGAGACGGAGAGCGCGACGGCCGCGTCGCCCCAGGCGAGCTCTTCCAGAACGAGGACATACGTCGCGAGGTCGAACCCGAGTCCGCCGTGTTCTTCCGGCACGAGCATCCCCAAGAATCCCGACTCGGCGAGCTTCTCGAAAACCTCGTCGTCCAGGTCGCGACGCTCGTCCCACTCCGCGGTCTTGGGTCTCAGCTCGGCGTTGGCGAAGTCCCTAGCCAACGCCTGCAGCTCCTTTTGTTCATCGGTCAGCATGCAATCACTCGTATGTAAAGAAGCCACGCCCGGATTTCCGCCCGAGCCACCCGGCGGCTACGTACTTCCTGAGCAGCGGGCAGGGTCGGTATCGGTCGTCTCCGAGTTCACGGTGCAGGACCTCGAGAATGTTCAGGCACGTGTCGAGGCCGATCAGGTCGGCGAGCGCGAGCGGGCCCATGGGATGGTTCATCCCGAGCTTCATGACCGTATCGATCGCCTCTGCCTCGGCCACCCCCTCCATGAGGGCGAAGACGGCTTCGTTGACCATCGGCATGAGGACTCGGTTCGAAACGAAGCCCGGGAAGTCGTTGACCTCGACCGGCGTCTTTCCGAGCTCTTCCGACAGCCGGAACGTCTGGCGCGTGGTCTCGTCACTCGTCGCGAGACCGCGGATCACCTCGATGAGCTTCATGACCGGCACGGGGTTCATGAAGTGCATGCCGATGACTAGCTCGGGTCGCTTCGTCCGCGCCGCGATCTCCGTGATCGAGATCGAAGACGTATTCGAGGCCAGAATGGTGTCGGGACCCGTGACCCGATCGAGCGTCTCGAAGATCTGGTACTTGAGCTCGGGCCTCTCCGGAACGGCTTCGACCACGAGATCGACGTCTGCGGCGCCGGTTTCGAGATCGTTCGCTGTCTCGATGCGCCCGAGCGTCTCATCTCGCGCGCCCTGGTCGATGATCTCCTTCTTGACCTGCCGGTCGAGGTTCTTGCGGATCGTCTCGAGCGCGCCGGCCAGCACGTCGTCGGAGACGTCGATCAAGCAGACACGCTTTCCGTGTTGTGCCGCAACGTGGGCGATGCCGTTTCCCATGGTCCCCCCACCCACGACCGCGATTCGGTCGATACTCATTCGATCAGCCCCCCGTCTTGGCGTGGAGTCGAGTGGTTGGCCCAGCCAAGAGCGGCTGAGCGTCGAGGGCCTTGGCCGCGGGCTCGAGCCACGGTCCCCACCAGAGTCCGGCGGTCACTACGAGGAGAACCACCGTGGCGACCAGGCTGCCTTCGGGTCCGAAGCCGCCACCCCCGATCCAGGCCGGTCCGGAGGCGATGCCGTCGTAGAAGGGAGCATCCATGAGTTCCAACCCACTGACCGGGACGTCGGCCAGATACCCGTGCGCCCAGTTCCACCCGAGGTGGGCGCCGGTCGCCCACCAGAGGCTGAGTGTCCGCACGTACACGACCCCGAGGAAGAGCCCCGCGACCCCTACGTTCACGATCGAGAGCGCGCCCGCACCCGGATTGCCGAGATGAAGCAGCCCGAACACCGCGCTGGTGATCACCACCGCGATGCCGGCACCCCACGTCTCGCCGAGTGCCTGCAGCGGGTACCCACGGAGGAGCGCCTCCTCCGCCGCGGCCGGGATGACCAAAAAGCCGAGCGACGCGGCCGCACCCGCGAACCACGCCGCCACCGAGCCCTCCTGACCGTTCCAACGGACGCCTCCGAGCAACGCCATCACACCGACCACGACCAACCCGACCGCGACGCCCAACGTGAGCCCTCGAAGGGCTTCGCCGGGGGCCGAGGCCTCGGCGTGAAATCCGAGCGCAGAGACGGGACGGGCGTCCATCGCCAGGAGCCACCACCCGCTCAGCACCGAGGACGCGAGAATCGCCGTGGCACCGCTCAGGATGCCGGTCGGCAGAAGCATGCCCAGGACGGACGCCCCGAGCAACGTCGCCCCGACGAAGACGAGCAGCCGCCAACCGAGTCGAATGCGGCCGTCCGCCGCGGTCAGAACCCCCACGAGTCCGCGTGACGATCGGCTGCGACGGGAACGGGCGGGACAAACGGACTAGGAGCGATTCTGACTGGCCCACCGCACAGATCGGACCGTGAAAAACGCGAGGCCGATCTTGGTGAGGTCGCCCACGACGAACGGGGTTACACCCGCGGCGACCGCGGCGCCAAGGCTCATCCCGCTCACCGCGAGGAGTTGCGCCACGCCCCCGGTGTACATGGCCGCGATGCCGAGGGTCAGTCCCGCGACGAGGCGAAGACCCCTGCCCTCCCGTCCCGAAACCGCACCCGAGACGTACGCCGCGACGGGCGCGGCGAGGAGGTAGCCGCCGGTCGGTCCGAGGAGCCAGAGCAGCCCACCGCCTCCGTTGGCAAAGACCGGCGCGCCCAGCGCGCCCACCACGACGTAGAGGCCGATCGCCACGGCTCCGAGCCGTGCACCCAGGAGGGCTCCGGCCAGGATCACGAACAGGGGCTGAAGCGTCACGGGGACGGGAGTCCACGGCAGCCACACTGCTGCTTGGGCGGAAAGCGCCGTAGCGAGGGCGAACGCAACGACACCGAGGGCCGCCCGCGCTGCGCGGTCCTCCACGACTTCCTGGGCCGCGAGCGAGCGCCATGTCTGCGAGAACGTGCTCATGGGGTTTCTCCTATTAAGCCCTTCAGACTCAAGCCTTTTCGACCGAGAGCGCCACGGCGTTGCCGCCGCCGAGGCACAACGTTGCCAGGCCGCTGCTCGCGCCTCGACGGTCCATCGCGTTGAGCAGCGTCACGAGGATTCGGGTGCCAGACGCGCCGATCGGGTGTCCCAGCGCCACGGCTCCGCCGTGGATGTTGACCCGGTCCTCGTCCATGCCGAGCGCCCTCATGTCGGCGATCGCCTGCACCGCGAACGCCTCGTTGACCTCAAAGAGCTCGTAGTCGCCGATCGACGTGCCCTGCTTCGCCATGAGATTGCGCACGGCTTGAATCGGCGCGAAGAAGAGGTCCTGGGGCTCGGTGGCGCCGGAGGCGTACGCCGAGATCGTCGCGTCGATCTCCAGACCGTGAGCCCGCGCGTACTCCAGCGACGCAACGACGACCGAGGCCGCGCCGTCGTTGAGGCCCGGTGCGTTGCCCGCCGTTACCACATGCTCCTCGATGTCGTCGGGTGCGTCGCGGACAAAAGCGGGACGCAGCTTCGCGAGAGCCTCCACCGAGGTGTCCGCCCTGGGGCTCTCATCGGTATCGACGACGGTCACGCCACGACGGCTCCTCACCTCCACCGGGACGATTTCGTCGCGAAAGAAGCCCTCTTCCGTCGCGGTGACCGCCTTCTGGTGGGAGCGCAGCGAAAACTCGTCGGCTTCCGGCCGCGTTACTCCGGCCTTCGCGGCCGTGTACTCTGCATGTCCGCCCATGTGGCAGCCGCCAAACGAGCACCAGAGTCCGTCGTAGATCAGGCCGTCTTCCATGGTCTGATCGCCGAACTTCACGCCGCCGCGCATCCCTCGCACATAGTACGGAACCGACGACATGGACTCCATTCCGCCGGCGACGACCAAACGGGCGTCACCCGCGCGAATCGCCTGGGCGGCGAGCATGACCGCCTTCAGACCGGAACCGCACACCTTGTTGATCGTCACGGCGGGGACCGTGGCCGGAATCCCGCCGTTCACAGCCGCCTGGCGCGCCGGTGCCTGCCCGGCACCGGCGGTGACGACGTTGCCCATGATCACCTCGTCGACATCGCCGACGTCGATTCCGGAGCGGTCGGCTGCCGCCCGGACCGCGATGGCCCCGAGCTCCGGTGCCGAAAACCCGCTCAGGCCGCCGAGAAATCGTCCGATGGGGGTTCGAGCGCCGCCCTTGAGGATGACGGCCGTCGCTGAAGGATCACTCATCTATGTCGCGCCTCGTTTCGATCCACGGTCGCTGGCTGCATCCAATAGGCTGCGCGGAACAGCCTACCAAGATACCAAGAACGTGAGGCCGGGTCATCGCGCCTACTCGTCGAGAAGCCGGTGGCCCTCGGCGTCTGGATCGAGCCGCCCCCACGGGACGCGCGGGTCGTGCTCGAAGACCAGGAGCCAATCGTCCTCGAGGGCGCTGGCCCACAGCGAGCGCTTGGACTCGAGCGTCACCAGCGGCTCGAGATCGTAGCCCATGATCCACGGAAGGGGGATGTGGGCAGAGGTCGGACAAACGTCGGCGAGATAGCACGCCGTCGCCCCGTCACTTTCGATGATCACGGACTGGTGATGTGGCGTGTGCCCGGGCGTGGGGACGACCCGGACGCCCTCGGTGATCTGTGCCGGGCCCTCGACCAGCTCCCAGAGACCGGCCTCGCTGATCGGGTCGAAGTTCTCCACCACGTAGCTGGCGCGGATTCGCTCGTTCCGGCTGTGGGCGAAGTCGAGCTCGCCCGTCTGTACGACGTGTCGGGCCGAGGGGAAGGCAGGGTGCACCTCGCCCGACTCCTCGAGGAGGGTGTTGCCCCCGGCGTGATCGAAGTGGAGATGGGTGTTCAGCACGATGTCGACGTCCGACGGATCGAAGCCGGCGTGCCGAATTCCGTCTTCGAGTCTCGTGGGGTCCCCTGCGTTCGCGATTCCGTATATGTCGCCGAACTTGTCGTCATACTTGTTCCCTACGCCGGTATCGACGAGAACGAGCGCGTTCGGCGCTTCAATGAGTAGGCAGCGGAGGGCCAAGGGGATTCGGTTCCGGGGGTCCGCGGGAATGCGCCGCTCCCAAAGAGGCTTGGGGACGACCCCGAACATCGCCCCCCCGTCCAGTTGCTGGACTCCCGCCTCGATGCCGTGGATGCGCACCGAACCGACGGTCGTGGACCGGCTGAGCGGCAGTCCCTCGTGATCCTCCATCAACCGTGCCTCCTCCTGGCTTGATACCCTGGTAGTTCGAGCGAGTACTGCTCCGGGTCGAACTGCTTGCGCTGCCTACGTCGTTTCAAATACCAGCGGAGCGTTTCGAGGTCTTCGATCCCCCGCCCCGCGGCCTCGTCGAGCAGTCGCAAGAGCACGCGAGCCGTCGCGAGCGCATCGCCGTGCGCGCGGTGCCGGGCATGGATCTCCACCCCGAAGTGCCGCGTGAGCACGTCCAGGTTACGTCGGCGCAGTCGCGGAACCAAACGCCGCGACATTCGCACCGTGCACACGCGGGGGACGTCCGGCACGTCCACGTTCGATCGCTGGAGCTCGGCGGAGACGAATCCCCAGTCGAACGTGGCGTTGTGCGCCACGAAGACTCGGCCGCTGAGGCGACGCTCGATCTCGTCGGCCACGTGCTCGAAGTACGGGGCATGGGTGATCATGTCGGTGGTGATCCCGGTGAGCGCGGTGATCATCGGCGGGACCGGCCGGCCGGGGTTC
>Ga0224512_10005797_pt1 | contig 10072 bp, 8 predicted proteins | sample SF_May12_sed_USG_4_FD_169103 | JGI IMG/M metagenome (GOLD analysis project Ga0224512, IMG submission 169103) | Sediment microbial communities from San Francisco Bay, California, United States - SF_May12_sed_USGS_13 | ecosystem: Environmental > Aquatic > Marine > Sediment | place: USA: California...
GGTAGGAGCGGGTGTCGCCGTGTGGCAGGCCCCACACAAGACATCCGCGATGCCGCCCTGGCGAAAAAGGGCCCCGTCCGGCACGGATCCGGCGCTTTTGACCGGCTGCCGCGTCGCTCGTCGTCGAATATGCCCAGCATGTCCTTCCTCCTCGCTCCTAACAGCCGGTCAAAATCGCCAGGGCCGCGACCGCAGCCTGAATGTCAACAGGCCCTAGCCCAGCCTCAAAGCTCGCCGCGCTCCTCGGCGTGCAGGCGCTCCACGGCGCGGTGATAGGCCAGCACCACCTCGTGCTCGTGGGCGACGCCCAGCATCTTGCCGCCGTTTTCACGGTCGACCACCGGCAGGTGCACCTCGCCAGAGGCGCCGAAGACCTCGACCGCCGTGGCCAGGTCGTCGTCCGCGCCCAGCACCGCCGGATGGTCGCGCGCCACGTTGGTCGCCACCCACTCGGCGTCGTGGCTGGTGTCGAAGGCGGCCTCGTGCAGATCCGAGAAGATGATTGTGCCGACCAGGCAGCCGCCGCCGTCGACCACGAAGAGCTCGCCCCAGGGCGCCTGTTGCAGGCGCTCGCGCACCTGGGCGATGGGGGTGTCGGGCGCGACCGTCGCATAGGTCTTGTCCATCACGCCCTCGATCTTGATGGCGCGCAGCAGGCCGACCTCGCGCCCGCCCTTGATCGAGACCCCGCGCCGCTCGAGCTGGCCGATGAAGAAGGAGCGGCCGTGGACCTGCTGGGTGATCACGCTGGCGATCACGGTGGCGATCATCACCGCCACGGTGAGCGCATAATCGTTGGTCAGCTCGAAGATCATCAGGATGGTCGAGATCGGCGCGCCCAACACGGCACCAGCCATCGCGCCCATGCCGATGATTGTGTAGGCGCCGTGGCCCGAGGAGAGGTGCGGGAAGGCCTCGGTGGCGATCACCCCGAAGGCGCCGCCTACCATGGCGCCGATGAAGAGCGAGGGCGAGAAGATGCCGCCGCCGAAGCCGCCGCCCAGGCTGAGTGCCGTCGCCACGGTCTTGAGGAAGACCAGCACGATGAGCAGCCAAAGCGCGTAGCGTTCGGAAAGCGCGGCGTCGGTCGCCTCGTAGCCGACGCCCAGTACCTGGGGAAAGGAGATCGCGATCGCGCCAACCAGCAAGCCGGCCAGCGCGGGCCTGAACCACAAGGGCACGGCAACGCGGTCCAGGACCTCCTCGGTCACGGCGATGGAACGCATCAGCACAATAGCGATCACGGCGCTGACCACGCCGAGCAGGGCGAAGGCCGGGAACTCGAGCACCGAGGCGATGACGTGCTCCTGGGGCAGGACGAAGGCCGGGAAATCGCCGTAGTGGGCGCGGCTGATCACCGTGCCGGTTACGCCGGCGATGACGATCGGCGCGAAGGCGGAGAGGGCGTAATGCCCGATCACCACCTCGAGGGCGAAGAACACGCCGGCGATGGGCGCGTTGAAGGAGGCGGCGATGGCCGCCGCCACGCCGCAGCCGAGCAGGGTACGCGACAGCGAACGGCCGAGGTGCAGCCGCCTGGCCAGCCAGGCGCCGAGGCTGGCGCCGAGGTGGACCACCGGCCCCTCGCGGCCGACCGAGGCGCCGGTGCCGATCGAGGCGGCGCTGACCACCGCCGCCTTGACCCCGTCGGCCAGCGACATGCGCCCGCCGTGCAGGGCGTTGGCCTCGATCACCTGGGCCACCCCCTGGGGCCGGCGTCCGGGCACCAGGAAGTAGACGAAAAGGCCGATCGCCAGGCCGCCCAGGGACGGCACCAGCAGCAAGCGCCACCAGGGCAGCTCGGCCGCCAGGGTCGCCACAGCCTCGCCGCGGAAGCCGAAGGAGGACCACTGGACCAGGTCGATGGCATAGCGGAAGACGATGGCGGCCCCGCCCGCCGCCGCGCCGATCACCACCGCCAGGACCGCGAGCACGACCTGGTCGTTGCGTCCGAAGCGCCTGAGGTCGCTGCGCAGCTGTCGGAGTGAATAGGGTCGGTCGGGCATAGGATCGCGTGTTGGGCCGCGGCGCGGCCATCCTGCTAGTACTTGGGATTCGAAGGACCGAAGGCCCGTTGTGCCGCAGCGGGCGGGAGCCGTAAAGTGACGATCATGGCAGAGGACGGTAAAGACATCGTCATCAGGCAGGCGGGACCCGAGGACTCCGGCACGATCTACCGGCTGATCCGGCAGCTCGCCGACTATGAGGATCTGCTCGACGAGGTCAAGGCGGGCGAAGCCGACATCCGGCGCGACGGCTTCGGCGCGCGGCCCTATTTCGAGTGTCTGCTGGTCGAGATGGCCGGCGAGGCGGTCGGCTTCGCGCTCTACTTCTTCACCTACTCCACCTTCGAGGGCCGCCCCTCGCTCTATCTCGAAGACCTCTTCCTGGCCGAGCGAGTACGCGGGCTCAAGCTGGGCCACCGGCTCATGGCGCGCCTCGCGGCCCTCGCCTTGGAGCGGAACTGCGTGCGGCTCGACCTCGCCGTGCTGCACTGGAATCCGGCGCGCGAATTCTACCACCGCCTCGGCTTCGCCGAGGTGCCCGACTGGCTGTCCTACCGGCTAGAGGGCAAGGCCCTCAAGGATCTGGCCGAGGACGCCTGACGCGGCTCAGTCTGGCGGCGTGCCGGGCGCCTTGATGACCCGCCCCACCTCGGCGGGCGCAGGCAGGCTGCCGTGTGCGGCCATGACCTCGGCGAGCCGCGCCAGGATCTCCTCGGGAAAAGGCGACACCCGGCGCGCCGTCAGGTCGACATGGAGACTGAGCCACTCCGCGGTCGCGGCCAGAAAGCCTTCGTCGGCGTGATACATGTGATGGATGAAATGCAGGCGCTTCGCGTCGTAGCCCAGCAGCTGCGTGGTGAAGCGCAGGCCGTCGCCTGTGGTGAGCTCGCGCCGGTAGGTGACGTGGGCTTCGACGGCGAAGGTGGAATTCCCGCTTCGCTCCCGGTATGCCGTGTCGAGCCCCAGATAATCGAAAAGCGCGTCGGTGGCATAATCGAAGGCCAGGACGTAGTAGGCCACGTTCATGTGGCCGTTGTAGTCGATCCACTCGGGGCGGACCTTGTCGCGATGGAGCTCGAGTGGGGCGGCGATCACCCTGGGCCTCCGAATTGCAGCCGGGAGCCCCTTAGGGTCCGGAACGGACCCTTAAATAGGGCATCGCGCCGCCCCGGCAAAGTCGCGAAGCGGCAGGGCTCACGCTCCCCGGGCTGAGGACGAAGGCTGCTGCAGCCTCAAACAGGAATTTGATCCTTTTTAACCATCGAATCGCTTGACCGGCGAAGCCAAACAGGCGAGCGTTTGCTTTTGCTTCCGGGGGGTCGCACCTTGCCTGCTGGGACGCTTGGGCGAGGCAGATCGTATAACGTGAAGGGCAAAGGGATGCGACAGCGAAGCCGCCATACGATCGTTTACGCCTTCATGCTGGCCCTGCTCGCTGGCTGTGCGGGCGAAGCCGTGCGGCCGGCGGGTCCGACCGTCCTCTATCCCGCACCGAGCGATTCGGTTCAGCTGGCCCAGAGCCAGGACGAAACCGTGGACGACAGCGGCTTCGAGGACCTCTTCCCGGGCGAGGACGACGGTGACTTGGAGGAGGATTTCGACCCCTTCGAGACGGTTAACCGCTTCATCTTCGCCTTCAACGAAGCGCTGGACGTGCTCATCCTGCAGCCGGCGGCCGCGACCTATCGTTTCCTGCTGCCCGAGATTGCCCGAGATTCGGTGCGCAATGTGATCCGAAACCTCAAGGCGCCGGTCATCTTCGCCAACGAGCTGTGGCAGGGCAAGGACGACGAGGCGAGCGAGACCCTGGTGCGTTTCGGCATCAACTCGACCCTCGGCCTGGCCGGCCTGATCGACGTCGCGGACAGCTTCGGCTACGAGTATCATAGCGAGGATTTCGGCCAGACCCTGGGTGTCTACGGCGCCCAACCGGGGCCCTACCTGGTGCTGCCGCTGTTCGGGCCCTCCTCGGTGCGCGACGCCATTGGACGCGGTGTCGATAGTCTGATAGACCCCTGGTCCTATGTGTTGAACGCGGCCGACGTCGAGGAGGACACCGAAATCCTGCGCGCCCGCATGGCGCTCGGCGGCATCGACCTCCGCGCGCGCAACATCGAAACCGTCGAGGAACTGAAGCGCGATTCAGTTGATTTTTACGCCCGTGTGCGATCGCTCTATCTGCAGCTCAGACGCAGCGAGATCAAAGACGGAGAGGACGAATAATCGCTGCTCAATTTGGCGAATCTGGAGGCCCCGGAAGGCACGTAGAGGTTCTAGGACATTCAGGAGAATAGGCTTGAGTTCTTTCATTTCGCGGACCTGCCGCACGGCATTCCTTGCACTCGTGATCGCGGTCTCCGGGGCCACCTGGGCCGGCACCGCGGCCTTCGCCAACACCGAGGAGGCCGGCGAGTTTCTGATGTCCCTGAACCGCGAGGCGCGGACCCAGTTCGACGATCCGGCCCTGGACGAAGGGCAGAAGGAGCAGCGCTTCCGGGAGCTGGCCGAGAGGTCCTTCGATGTCCCGAAGATCAGCAAGTTCGTCCTCGGCGTGAACTGGCGCCGGGCGACGGAAGAGCAGCGCAACGCGTTCCTCCAGATCTTCAAGGAGGTCAACACCCAGCGCTTCCTGCCCATGTTCTCCGAGTACCGGAACCAGGAATTCAGGGTCACCAAGGTTCGTCAGGACGAAAAAAACGAGGACGTCTACTTCGTGTCCTCGACGATCACCCGCGCCGAAGGCGCGCCGATCAAGGTCGAGTGGCGCATCTATCGCGGCTCGGACAGCTTCCACATCCTGGACGTGGTGGCCGAGGGCGTCAGCATGGTGCTCACCCTGCGCAAGGAATACGCCACGGTGATCAACAACGACGGCATCGACGGCCTGATCGCCCAGCTGCGCGAGAAGGTGCGCAGCGGCACCACGGAGCCCGTGATCACGACCACGGCGCAGTAAATAGGGGCCCGTTTTGTGGGGCGCGCTAACGTGTTAGAGGCTTGTACTTGATGCGGTGCGGCTGGTCCGCCTCGGCGCCGAGCCGGCGCTTGCGGTCGGCCTCGTAGTCCTGGTAGTTGCCCTCGAACCAGACCACCTGGCTGTCGCCCTCGAAGGCCAGGATGTGGGTGGCGACACGGTCGAGGAACCAGCGGTCGTGGCTGGTGATCAGCGCGCAGCCGCCGAACTCGAGCAGGGCGTCTTCCAGGGCGCGCAGGGTATCCACATCCAGGTCGTTGGTCGGCTCGTCGAGCAGCAGCACGTTGGCGCCGGACTTGAGCATCTTGGCCAGGTGCACCCGGTTGCGCTCGCCGCCCGAGAGTTGGCCGACCTTTTTCTGCTGGTCCGGGCCGCGGAAGTTGAAGGCGGCCACGTAGGCACGTGACTGCACCGTGCGCTTGCCCAGCTCGATCACGTCAGTGCCGCCGGAGATGTCCTCCCAGACGGTCTTGTCGGCGGCCAGGGTCTCGCGCGACTGGTCGACGTAGCCGAGCTGGACCGTCTCGCCGACCCTGAGCGCGCCCCCGTCGGGCTGCTCCTGGCCGACCAGCATGCGGAAGAAGGTCGTCTTGCCGGCGCCGTTCGGCCCGATGATGCCGACGATGGCGCCGCGCGGCACCTTGAGGCTGAGATCCTCGATCAGCAGGCGGGTGCCGAAGCCCTTGCGCAGGTGCTCGGCCTCGATCACCAGGTCGCCGAGCCGCGCGCCCGCCGGAATGACGATGCGCCCGGCCTCGGGCGCGCGGTCCCTGTCCTCGGCTAGCAGATTCTCGTAGGCGGAGATGCGGGCCTTCGACTTGGCCTGGCGCGCCCGGGGGCTCTGGCGGATCCACTCCAGCTCGTGGGCCAGAGTGCGCTGCCGGGCGCTGGCCTGCTTCTCCTCCTGCTGCAGACGCTTCGCCTTCTGCTCGAGCCAGCCGGAGTAGTTGCCCTCGTAGGGGATGCCCTGGCCGCGGTCCAGCTCGAGGATCCAGCCGGCCACGTTGTCCAGGAAGTAGCGGTCGTGGGTGACGCAGACGACCGTGCCGGCATAGTCCTCCAGGTAGCGCTCGAGCCAGGCGACCGACTCGGCGTCCAGGTGGTTGGTCGGCTCGTCGAGCAGCAGCAGATCGGGCTTCTGCAGCAGCAGGCGGCAGAGCGCGACGCGACGGCGCTCGCCGCCGGACAGCCGGTCGACCGGCGTGTCGCCCGGCGGGCAGCGCAGGGCGTCCATGGCGATCTCGACATGGCGGTCCAGGTCCCAGGCGTCGGCGGCGTCGATCTGCTCCTGCAGCTCGGCCTGCTCGGCGATGAGATCGTCCATCGCGTCGGGATCGACGTCGGCGAACTTGGCGCTGACCTCCTCGAAGCGGTCGATCAGCGCCTTGGTCGCCGCCAGGCCCTCCATCACGTTGCCGGCGACGTCCTTGGCCGGATCGAGCTCCGGCTCCTGGGACAGGTAGCCCACCGTTGCGCCCTCGGCCGCCCAGGCCTCGCCGGTGAACTCGGTCTCCAGCCCCGCCATGATGCGCAGCAGGGTCGACTTGCCGGCGCCGTTCAGCCCGAGCACGCCGATCTTGGCGCCGGGGAAGAACGACAGCCAGATGTCCTTCAGCACCTGGCGGCCGCCCGGGTAGGTCTTGCCCAGGCCCTTCATGACGTAGATGTACTGGTAGGAGGCCATGAGCCCCGCCCTCCGATGTTTCGCACCTTGGAAAGGCTGCCGGCATCGCCGGGCAGGCGCAGGTTTTAGCCAAGCGCGGCCGCCCGGTAAAGCGTTGGGATTGGGCAAGATCCGGATAGCCCGGGCCGTCGGGCGCCCCTAGCCTGCGCGCCCGTCACGGAACAGGGAGCGCGCGGCGATGAACCCGACCATGGGACCCAGGGAATGGTTGCTCCTGCTTGCCCTGGCGCTGCTGTGGGGCGGCTCGTTCTTCTTCGCCGAGCTCGCGCTGGTGGAGCTGCGGCCGCTTACCGTGGTGCTCGGCCGGGTCGGCTTCGCGGCCCTGGCGCTCTGGACCGTCCTCGCCCTGAGCGGGCGGCGCCTGCCCGCCTCGCCGCGCCTCTGGGGCGCGTTCCTGGTGATGGGCGCGCTCAACAACGCGATTCCCTTCAGCCTGATCGTCTGGGCCCAGGTCGAGCTCGACAGCGGCCTCGCGGCCATCCTCAACGCCACGACGCCGCTCTTCACCGTGCTGCTCGCCCATCTGGTCACGGCGGAGGAGCGCCTGACCTGGAACCGCGTCGCGGGAGTCCTGCTCGGCTTGGGCGGCGTCGCGGTGCTGATCGGCCCCGGGGCGCTGACCGGGCTGGGGCTCGCCGGCCTCGCCCAGATCGCCGTGCTGGCCGCCGCGCTTTCCTACGCCTGCGCCGGGCTCTACGGCCGGCGCTTCCGCGGCCTGCCGCCCAGCAGTGCCGCGGCCGGCATGCTGACGGCCAGCACGGTGCTGCTCCTGCCGCTGGCGCTGTTCGTTGAACGCCCCTGGACCTTCGCGCCCGGCCCGTCGACCTGGGCCGCGCTGCTCGGCCTCGCGCTGCTCTGCACGGCGCTGGCCTACTTGCTCTATTTCCGCATCCTGGCCAGCGCGGGGGCGACCAACCTGCTGCTGGTCACCTTCCTGATCCCGCCCGGCGCCCTGCTGCTCGGCGCGATGTTCCTCGGCGAGCGCCCGGAATGGACGGCCTACGCCGGCATGGCGCTGATCTTCGCCGGGCTGGCCGCCGTCGACGGCCGGCCAATCGTCTGGCTCAAGACACTGGCGACCAGCCGACCTTCTGCCGAGGGTGCAGGACCCCCGTAGCGCGGCGCGCGAAGGTCTCTGCCGCGATCAGGCTGTCGCCGGGCGCAGTATGACGGCCATGAATGTCCACTCCGAGCCATTCGGACAGGGCGTCGAGCGGCACCTCAGGGACAGGGGACCGGTACGACAGGGCGCAAGCGGACAAGCCGGTTTCGCGAATCGGCTGCCAGCTCCGGTTGCCTGCGGCGTCGCGCCCTAACCTTGAGAAACATCAACGGATGTCGCAGCCGAATTGTGCTATCTTTTACAAAATATCTGATCGTAAATGCGGGTCGAGCCGTGCGGAAAGGAGCCGCCGGACCGTGACTGCCCGGCGCCCCGGCCGCCCGCGCCGCTTCAGATGGCCGGGCGCCCATTCCCGCCCGGAACGGGGTTCTTGCCGCTATGACGAGGCTGGAACCGGAAGAAGGGATGACTCGGCCATGACTCGCTCGGTTCTGATCGTCGATGACGAGCCCAACATTGTTCTCTCTCTCGAGGTGCTCATGAGCCGCGCCGGCTTCGACGTGCGCGTAGCGCGGGACGGCGAAGCAGCGTTGACGGCCATGGAGGAAAAGGTTCCCGATCTGGTGTTGCTCGACGTCATGATGCCCAAGCGGGATGGCTACGATATTTGCCAGATGATTCGGACCAAGCCGGAATGGAAAGACGTCCGCGTCATCATGCTGACCGCGAGAGGCCGCGAGGTCGAACGGGAAAAGGGGATCGCCCTTGGCGCCGACGATTACATAACCAAGCCCTTCTCGACGCGCGAGCTAGTCGAACAGGTCCGGAAACTCTTTCCCGACTAGCGCACCCTCAGCCTTGGCCTGTCAGCCCATGTTGGGACCCCGATGACTCTTCGCACACTTCTCGCCACCGTTTTCGCCGTAGCCGGCGCTATAGGCATGATTGCCATAGGCGCGGCAGTGTGGCTGATCGTGCGAATCGGCGAGGAGGATCCGACCAGGCTCGGAACCGCGGCCTTGATCTTCGGCGGTGGTGCGTTTCTGGTTCTGGGCGGACTCTTGGCCGTCGCCTGGGCCGTTCTCGAACTTCGCCTCAATCGGCCCTTGACGCGTCTGATCGGGCGATTGGAGACGATCGGGCATTCCGGGAGCGAAAGCGGACTCGATTCCTCGCCCGGCCCCGGCCTCGCGCCGCTATACCATGCCATCGAGCTTCTTCTCGGAGAGCTGTTCAGCGTGCGGCAGGAAGTGGCCGAGGCCATGGACCGCGCACGCGCGCGAAGCGAGGAGCAGAAAGGCCGGCTCGAGGCCATTCTGCGGGATCTGAGCGAAGGTGTCCTTGTCTGCAATATCAACCACGAGGTGCTGCTCTACAATCAAGCGGCCCTCCGCATCCTGGAGGCCCCCGAGGAACTCGGCCTCGGCCGATCTCTGTTCCAGCTCCTGAAAAAGGCCTCGATACTGCACAGCCTCGAGCGCCTGCAAAGCTGGTTCGCAAACCGCAGCCCGGGTGAACCGGGTCGACATATCGCAACGTTCGTAGGCATGACGGCCGACGCCAAGCATCTGCTTCACGGCCGGATGACCCTCGTCATGGATCAGCATGGCAGCCCGACGAGCTACGTGCTCGTGCTCACGGACGTCAGCCGCGAACTGAACGATTTGACGCAGAGAGACGCTTTGCTCTATCGGGCGACGGAGGGGATGCGGGCGCCTTTGGCAAACCTGCGCGCCGCGGCCGAGACCGTGGACGCCAACCCCGACCTGGACGAGACCCATCGGAAAGCTTTCGAAAAGGTCGTTCTCTCCGAGAGCATCCAGCTCGCAGAGCGACTCGAAGGGCTGACGCAGGATTACCGAGAGCTGGTCGCTGGGCCCTGGTCAATGGACGATCTCTACGGTCCCGACCTGCTGAATTTCGTCCGAGGCCATCTCCAGGAGAGCGGCGGATTGGAGGTCACGATCGTCGGCCGGCCGGCTTGGTTGCGGGGCGATAGCCATACGTTGATGCTGGTGCTCGAGTTCCTGGTTCGACAGGTTTCGGAGCGCACCGGGGCCAAGGCCTTCGACCTGGAGGCCTGGCACGGACCAAGCCATTGCTACATCGACCTGCGATGGACCGGAGAGGCAATTCCGTCGCGCGAACTCGACGTCTGGATCGCCGGCCACCTTCCCGGAGCGGTGGGAGCCACAACACTTCGCGACGCTTTGGAGCGGCATGGCAGCGAACCCTGGAGCCGCCAGGAAGACGCGGACAATGCAGTGCTGCGGATCCCCTTGCCCGCCGCACCGCAACCGGACCCTTCCCTGGCGCGAGAACCCTTGCCGCCGCGGCCGGCGTTC
>Ga0224512_10005798_pt1 | contig 10068 bp, 7 predicted proteins | sample SF_May12_sed_USG_4_FD_169103 | JGI IMG/M metagenome (GOLD analysis project Ga0224512, IMG submission 169103) | Sediment microbial communities from San Francisco Bay, California, United States - SF_May12_sed_USGS_13 | ecosystem: Environmental > Aquatic > Marine > Sediment | place: USA: California...
GTCGCGCTGGCCGGTGACATACATCGCAATCGGCGCGTTGAGCCGCTGCGTCAGCTCCTCGTAGTACAGCCGGGTGTTCATCCGGTCAACGAGAAAGAACGCGGTCCCCATCAATACGACGATAGTGAGCAGCGCCACCGACAGCCTGGCAAACAGCGTGTTCATTGGTGAGCGGCGGCTATACCCGGGGATTCGCTGGCGGCGAACTTGTAGCCGACACCCCAAACAGTCACGATCAGTTCGGGCTTGGAAGGATTGTCTTCAATCTTGGCGCGCAACCGATTGATATGGGAGTTGACCGTATGTTCGTAACCCTCATGTCCATAACCCCAGACCTTGTCGAGCAGATCGGCACGCCGAAACACGCGGCCCGGATGCCGTGCAAAGAAATCCAGCAGGTCGAATTCACGCGCCGTCAAAGCGATCTTTTGCTCGCCTAGCAGTACTTCGCGTCGATGCGGGTCGACGCTCAGGTTGCCAATCCTGACCGCCGAGTCATGAGCCAGTCGCGGCGCCCCACCCTCCTGCATGTTTTCGACGCGGCGGAAAATTGCGCGAACCCGGGCCACAAGCTCCAGCACACTGAATGGTTTCGTCAGGTAGTCATCGGCGCCCGTCTCCAGGCCCAGCACGCGATCCATTTCGGACGATTTGGACGTCAACATCAGTACCGGCTGGTACGGCCGCTCACGCCGCACCCTGCGGCATATCTCGAGGCCGTCGGGTCCCGGCAGTCGCAGGTCGAGGATGATCAGGGACCAATTGTCCGAGCACGCAAGGCGCAGTCCCTCGTATCCGTCACGCGCCACGATCAATTCGTCGCAGACATCGCTGAGATGCAGCGCGACCAGGTCCGCGATGTCGTGTTCATCCTCAACGAGGAGGATGCGGCGATTGCTCATCTGAAGCGACTCCCGGGGTACGTTTTCCTTGGGGTATATAGCGACCCGCAAGATAGTAGACCGGAGATGTCACGCAATTATCACGCCACAGGGGCTTCGCCGCCGTACATGCGATGGCGACATCTGGCAAGATTGTCAACTCGGAATACCGCAACCTGTCCAGACACAGAATCGCAGCAATCTCGGGAGATACACTCAGTGGCAATCGAACACCGGCGGCTCGGCAAGCACGGCGTGCTTGTCAGCAATCTTTGTCTTGGCACGATGAACTTTGGCTGGCATACGTCCGAGGCAGAATCATTCGCGATCATGGATCGTGCGCTGGAGCTCGGCATCAACTTCTTCGATACGGCTGACGTCTATGGCTGGACCGAAGAACACGGCTACACCGAAGAGATCATCGGCCGCTGGCTGGCGCAGGGTGGCGGACGTCGCGACGCCGTGGTGCTGGCGACGAAGGTCTACAACCAGGTCAAGCGCAAGGCCAATCTGCCCGAGCCAAACAGCGACGGTTGCAGTCTCTCGGCATTGAAGATCAGAAAACACTGTGACGGCAGTTTGCGACGCCTGCAGACCGACTGGATCGACCTCTACCAGATGCATCACATAGACCTGTCCTGCCCGTGGGACGAGGCCTGGCAAGCATTTGACAGCCTGATCAAACAGGGCAAAGCGATTTATGTCGGCTCGAGCAATTTCGGCGGCTGGCACATCGCCACCGCGTGCCAGGAGGCCGGGCGCCGCGGCATGACGGGCCTTGTCAGTGAGCAAAGCGTCTACAACCTGGACAATCGGACCGTCGAACTCGAAGTTATCCCTGCGTGTCGCGAATACGGACTTGGGCTCATTCCCTGGAGCCCGCTCGCAGGCGGCCTTCTTGGCGGCGTTCTGGAAAAAATTGATGCCGGCCGGCGTAGGGATGAGGGCGTGACGAAGCGCATTGAAGAAAAGCGCGCGACGCTGGAGCGCTACGAAACCTTTTGCCGGGAACTCGGGCAGTCGCCGGCGGCCGTTGCACTCGCGTGGCTGCTGCACAATCCGGTGGTCACGGCACCGATCATCGGCCCGCGCACGCTCGAGCAGCTAGACGAGACACTCGCTGCGACCGAGATCCGACTGGACGCAGAAGCGCTCGGGATACTCGACGAATTGTTCCCGGGCCCGGGTGGCGAAGCGCCGGGTGCCTACTCCTGGTAACCGGCACCGGCGAGTCAGACTTCCGAAATACTCAGCTTGCGCAGCTGTGGCGACTTCTTACGCTGATGGGACTGCATACGCCGCAGAATGCTATCGAGCATCGTGATCGCGGCCAGGACATACGGACCCTTGTTCAGCATGACGCAATCCGCCCGTTGCGCCATAGCCGCGTCCGTGATCTCGGCTCTTGATGGCCGTCCCCTCTTGGTTTGATGTTCCAGCACCTCGGTTGCCCATATCACCGGCATTTCAGCGGCTTCGCACATCCACAGGATCTCTTCCTGTATTTCTGCAAGACGCTCCCAGCCACACTCGACCGCCAGATCACCCCGCGCAATCATGACGGCAGCCGGATAGTGGCACATGGTTGCAAGCAGCAGCCGCGGCAGGTCGTTAAACGCTGTTTCGGTCTCAATTTTGATGATGATTCCCGTCTTACCGGCACCGCAGCGCCGAAGCGCGGCCTGCAGGGCAAAAATATCGGCCGGCTCGCGTACGAATGACAGGCTGACAGCATCGGCATGGGCGGCAGCAAATTCGAGATTTGCCTGGTCGGCTTCGGTCAATCCTGGCAAGCGCATGTCGCTCTGCGGAAAATTGATGCCCCTTCCACCGCGCAGTCGGCTTCCGGTCGGCTTCGCACGAGTAATGGTGACAATGAGTTCCCCATCAGTAACGGATTTGACGATGCCTTCTATCTTGCCGTCGTTGAGCCGGATCGGTTCACCGGCCGTAACGGAGCGAAAAACTTCCGGCTGTGCGCAAGCGATATGCGCAGATGCTATGACGGAACCATCGGCCCCATATTCGGCCGGTTCGCCGGGCCTGCCATCAAGATGCACCGCCAGTTCATCACCAATCTTCATGACGATTGGGCTCGCAGCTGGTGGCAGCGACCCGACCTTACAGGCGCCCTTCGGCTTTGCCGATTGCCGATGCAGTGTGAGCTTGGTGCCGGTCGCGATGTATGCTTTCTTGTAGCAGTCGAGGCGCAGTCCCCGTTCGTCCTTGCCGACGACCTTGAGTGTCCTCTTCTTGCCCCGGGTATCCTTGAATGCGATCCGGTCACCAATTTCCGCATCGTCGATAAAATGCTGCGGTACCGGAATCGCAACGCCCGACTTCTGTGACCATAGTGCACCTTCCGCGATCAGGCGCAGACGACGTGGCGCGATCACTCTCCCCGTAGCGTCACGTTTCGGCCGAACACGAACCACCCCGGGCCGTTGCTTCAGTTCGCCTGTTCTCAGTTTTGGACCGGTCAGATCCATCGTGATCTTGCAGGCACGACCGGTGTCTCGCACCGCCCTGCGGACGTTCTCAATCATTTTCAGCCACACGGACTCCTCGTCGTGCGCGCAGTTGATGCGCGCAATGTCCATGCCCGAGTCGACAAGGTCGTGTACGAGCGGATATTCGTCGGCCGCCGCCGTTGGCAGCGTCACCATGATACGCACATCACGATCGCCGGCGTTTTCACCCAGAATGGCATTGATGTGCGCTTGCAGCCGCAGTTCGCTGCGCTCGAAATTAACCCGCTCCTGCCCCGATTCACATGTGGCATCGTTCGCAATGATGCAGAGCGCATGGCGTACTGCGCGAATTGTTGCCCGGACGTTTCTCTCGGCGCGACCGAGCGATGACAAGCCGAGATACGCCAGCTGCTGCTGTAGATCACGAATATCGACATGCCGCATCGCTACGTAAGCGATCAGGTTCCGGGCGCTGGTCTGAAAATCAGGATGAACCCGCTCCAAGCTAGCGGCAAACCGCTGTTCCAGTGCATCGGCGTAGCTCGTGATCTGGTCGAGCTGCCGAATCAGGTCCGCCGCGTTTGTGCTCTGTCCCATGTGACTGCTCCTGCATCAGTCTTTATAAGTTACGGCATGCTCAGACACACTGCTGGAAAGCACGTACTGACTCGAAGTGACCGTCCTATTTAAAGCCCGGCAACAGGCCGCTGGTCGCGGCACCCGCAACCACGAGCAGGAACGCCGCAATATCGAGGCCCGGTAGCGGTGCGTTGGCGAAACCGAATTTGCCAATCAGAGCCACGCCAAGACAAATGGCGATCGCACCGCTCACCTGTCGCCACGCAGCCGGCACAGACGCATCGGCGGCGCGCGCGCGGCGCTCCAATGGCGCCAGCAGCAGCGTAACCGGCAACAGGACCGCATACAGACCCAGGATCCACAGTGGCCGACTGAACCACCATGCCGGCGTCGTCGGCACCAGACCAAGGCCGAGGCCACCGGCGAGGTACAGCGCCGCGACCACGCCCATCGCCACCGTCAGGTGCCACAGATACACGGTCATGATCATGCTGTTGATCAGGACGGTCGCCGCCCAGATGCGCAGCCCCGCGAGCAAGCGGCGCATCGGTGCTTCGATGGCGAGCAGCAAACCGAGCTGCATGATCCCAAGTACGAGCAACGTGATTTTCGGCGGCAAGGAGTTGCTCAGATCTTCATCCGGCGACCCGACCATCGCCAGCGGATAAGGCCCTTTGTGAACGAGCAGTGACAGCAGCGCGAAACTGAGAAACGAGAAGAGCAGCAACCGGCCCGGTTTGCCGAGTCGCCCGGAACGCCATGCGTAGCCCAGGTGATGCACGGAGAGCCACACCCAGAAGTAATTGCTCCAGCCGAGCCAGCGCATGTCGCCGGCGAAAAAAGCGACATCGACGACTACGCCGATTGCCGCAAGTAACCAGAACGAGACGAAACCCCAGCGTCGCCATGCCTTGTGCGTAGCCGGTGCCAGCACGACAACCATGATGTAGATCGCGAGAAACCAGATCGGTATCAGTGACGCACGTGATGCGAGCTGAATCACGTCGCCACTGATGCCCGCGAAGTGCATCAGGGCGGCAATGATTGCCCACCCCACGAGCAATGCGAGCAGCGGCGTTACGAGTCGATTCAATCGTGTCGCCAGCCACGCCGCGTACGGCAGCTCCCGGCTGCGCGCACTTTCGAGCGATACGGCGTTTGCATAACCGCCGACAATGAAAAATATCGGCATGACCTGGAATAACCAGGTTAACCATTGCACTCGCGGCTGGACAACCAGTACGTCGCTGAAATACAGCTTCCCGGCATCGTAGGCGTAGGCAGCGATAAGCCAGTGACCCGTGATCACGACAAGTATCGATACGGCACGCAGGAAGTCGACGTAACGATTGCGGCTCTGCGGCGTCTGCGCCGCGAGTTCTTTGGCTTGTGACCAGATCCTGATGTGCGGCCTCACGCTGTTTAAGGCGGGTCAGCGCTAATTGTAGCCTTTGCTCGCATGAAATACTGAGAGTGCGGCGGCTGCGCTGCACAGCAGACCGGCAACAATGACGACATTCTGCAATCCCCAGACACTGGCTGGCCAACCAATCAGCAGGCTGCCCAGAGATGTGCCACCAAATGCAATGACGCCCCACAGGCTGGAGACGCGGCCGCGCATCTCGTCTTCAACAAGCGTCTGGATAAGGATTTGCGAGCCGATGCCACAAGTCGCAAGAATGACACCCAGCAGCGCAACGACGGACACCGCTATCCAGAAGTCATTTAGCATGCCGAGCAGCGCGATCAGCAGGCCTGCAACAATGATTGCTGCACGGATTACGCGAACTCTGAGCCAGCCAATGCCGCGTGACAGAATCAGCCCCGCAGCAACGGCGCCGGCCCCGACCGCTGATGTCAGGGTTGCAAGTGCGACACTACCGCCCTGAAACACCGCGTCGGCGAATGCCGGCAGCATCTCGAGAACGCCACGTCCGAACACCGAGGCCACCGCAATGATGAGTAACAGCGCGCGTATGCGCGAATGACTCAACGCATACCGTACGCCGTCGCGCATCTCCTTCCAGACGTTTTGCCGGCGCCGCTGCCGATCGGGCGCAGGATTCAATTTTACGACCAGCATCGCTGCGATCAGCGCAAGATAGGAAAAGCCGTTGACGATAAAAGCAATCGCCACGCCATAGGTTGTGATCACGAAGCCGGCCATCGCCGGTCCAATGAAACGCGAAACATTGAAGGAGATCGATGTGCTGGCAATCGCACTCTCCAGCTGTTCCCTGGCGACGAGATTGGGCACGACCGACATACGCACAGGTGTGTGGGCGCCGTCCAGTGTACCCTGCATCAGCGACAGTATAGCCAGCACGAAGATATCGACGACGCCGAGTAGCGACAGCCAGCCCAGTAACAGCATGTTGAGAATGCTCATCGAATTGATGAGCAACGATGCGGCACGGCGGTCGAATCGGTCCGCCAGCACGCCGAACACCGGACCAAAGACGACGGCGGGCGCTGTCTGCGTGAAAGCAATAACCCCGATCCATAGCTCGGAACCCGTGATTTGCCAGGCATACCAGCCAAGCGCGACGCGGTATATCCAGAGACCGTGCAGGGAAATCGTATTCCCGGTCATGTAGATCAGGAAATTGCGACTCGTGATCGCGGCTTTGGTCATGTTGGGGCAGACGCTGACACGCGGGCATCATACCCGCTTATGGGCGGCGCAGGACCGCTACTGCGTTGCGTCGAGTTGCTCTGCAGTCAGCGACTGCGGATGCGCCCAGTCAGGATTCGGCTGAGGATAATCGCGGCGGTAGTGGGCGCCGCGACTTTCGGTCCTGCACAGCGCCGCATACGTCACGAGTCGCGCAATCAGCAAGGTATTCCGCGCTTCACCATAGGCGCGCACCAGGTCGGGCTTGGGCAATGGTTTCGCTGCGCCCGCAACGCCGAGTTCGCGCAGTTCCCGATCCAGCCTGGCAAGTTCCTCGTGCGCCCGCTGCAGGTGTTCGCCATCGCGGAGTATGCCGACATGCTGCGACATGATGTCGCGTGCCGCCGCGACGATATCGCGAATCCGATCGCGGCTGGCTGCGTCGGGAATCGTCGGGACAGGCTGCGGCGCCGCCGCGACTGCAGGTGGGTCGTAATTGCCGATATCGGCTGCCACGCGACGAGCGAACACGAGAGCTTCGAGCAGAGAATTACTGGCAAGACGATTGGCGCCGTGAATTCCGGTCGTCGCCACTTCCCCGCACGCCCACAAGCCATCGATCGACGTCCGGCCGTGCTCGTCGATCTGCACACCGCCCATGTGATAGTGCGCGGCCGGCGTTACGGGCAACGGCTCCACATGAGGATCGAGCCCCGCCTGCCTGGCGTATTCGATCGCGGTAGGAAACGCCTCTTTGCGCGCGCCTGCCAGCACGGGACGCAAGTCAAGATACACGCGTTGCCCGCGACGCACACGCTCGTGAATCGCCCGGGCAACGATGTCGCGTGGCGCGAGCTCGGCATGCGGATGCTCGTCCAGCATAAAGCGTCGCCCGGATTCGTCGAGCAACAGCGCGCCCGCCCCCCGCAACGCCTCGGTGAGCAACGGCAGGCTTGCGCCGTCCGTGCTGGATGCCATGGCCAGCGCAGTCGGGTGGAACTGGACGAACTCGAGGTCGGCCAGCCTCGCGCCCGCGCGAGCGGTCATCGCCAATCCGTCGCCGGTAGCCTCAACCGGGTTCGTCGTTTGCCACCAGGCCATACCGATACCGCCCGTGGCGACAACGACAATGGGCGCCTGGTGAAATACCCATCCCGACTCAGCGTTACAACTGATAACGCCGTGCGTGCGCCCATTACTGACGACGAGATCATAGACGAACGTGTCGTCAAGCACTTGGATTGAACGCGACTCGGCGACCCGCTCGATCAGCGATTCCATCAACACATAGCCCGTTGCATCGCCGCCGGCGTGCACGATACGCGGAAACTGGTGAGCGGCTTCTTTGCCGAGTTCGAGATTGCCGTCGGGGCCGCGGTCGAAGGGAATACCCTCGTCGATGAGCCACTGCAGGCCATCGACTCCCTCCTCGGTAAGATGCAACGCCTGCTCGAGGTTGCTGAGCCCGGCGCCCGCCGCGACGGTGTCGGCGGCGTGCGCTGCGGGCGAATCGCCGGGCCCCATCGCAGCGGCGATACCGCCCTGGGCCCAGACGCTGGAGCCGCCCTCGAGTTTCGGTGTTTTCGTGATTACGGTAACGGTTCGAGGCGCCATCGACAGTGCGCAAACCAGACCACCTATTCCCGAGCCGACAACGATCACATCATCGCGGCGGACCGCCATCACGGAGGCAGTCATGGCGTCTTGTCAGGCGCCGACTGCAAGCATGCGTTCGACCGCCCGCCGTGCCTTTTCCGCCACTTTTGGGTCGATCTCGACCCGTGGCTCGAGCGTTTCTAGCGACGCGTAGATATTGGCGAGCGTAATGCGCTTCATGTGCGGGCACAGGTTGCAGGGCCGGATGAACTCGACATCCTCGACGTCGACCGCGACGTTATCGCTCATCGAGCACTCGGTAACCATGAACACGCGCTTTGGCCGCTCGGCGACAACAAAATTCTGCATCTGCGCCGTCGAGCCGACGAAGTCGGCTACATCGAGGACGTCGGGCGGGCATTCGGGATGCGCGATGATCGTCAGCTCATCGAATTCGGTACGATATTGCTCGAGTTCCTCTGCCGTGAATCGTTCATGAACCTCGCAGTGGCCCTGCCAGGGTATGATTTTGACCTTCGTCTGCTGCGCCACGTAATTGGCGAGATATTCATCGGGCAGGAAAATAACTTCGTCAACGCCAAGCGACTCGACTACGGCGACCGCGTTACCCGATGTGCAGCAAATGTCCGATTCGGCTTTGACCTCTGCCGAGGTGTTTACGTACGTGACAATCGGCACCCCGGGATGTTTTTCACGCAGCAGACGGACGTCTGCCGCCGTAATCGACTCGGCCAGTGAGCAGCCAGCCCTGGTGTCGGGAATCAGCACGGTTTTGTCGGGATTCATCAGTTTGGCGGTCTCGGCCATGAAATGCACACCGGCCAGGACGATCACCTCGGCATCGGTCTCGACGGCTTTGCGCGCCAGCGCCAGCGAATCACCGGTGATGTCCGCGACGCAGTGAAATATCTCGGGGGTCATGTAATTGTGCGCCAGAATCACGGCGTTGCGCGTCTTCTTCAGCTCGTTAATGGCCGCCACGTAGCGCGCGTGCACGGGCCATTCGACCTCCGGAATCACCGATCTGACGCGTTCGTAAAGCGGTGCGACGCGGGCCAAGTCGGCCGTAATATCCTGATTTGAAAGCATAATTCACCTGTTATTCGGGCTTTCTGGCGCTCGGACTTGCCCGGGCAACTTTTATGCTCTATAAGAGCATAAAAGTTATACTCGCAGAGAGCATAAAGTCTGTCAATGCCTGCCGACCCGCCCAACATGATGATCAACCTGACCGCGGTCATCGTCGCGGTCACCGACGATCGGCCACGCGTCCTGGTCGTCAGGCACCCCGCCGGCCAGCCGGACCACGACAGTTTCGGTCTGCCGAGCGGACCGTTCGACCCGCTCCACCATGATGGCCTCGAGAGCGGCCTGCGGCGATCCGTCGAGGCGCAGACGGGTCTCGATCTTTACTATGTCGAGCAGCTGTATACCTTCGGCAACCGCTTCCGCGATCCCGTCGAAATCAAGGGCGGGCCGAGAGTCGTGTCGGTTGCCTACGTCGCGCTGACTCACGAAGATACGGTCAAAGCGCCGGACGCAGAGTGGCGCGACTGGTACAGCTTCCTCCCCTGGGAAGATTGGCGGTCAGGACAGCCGGCAATCATCACCGATATCATCGTACCGACCTTGGCCGAATGGACTGGCGCCACAAAGACAAAGACGACACAGAAACAGCGCCAGGAACGCATCAATGTAACGTTTGGTGCCGGTCATTCCAGTGAAATGGACAGTACATTGTCGCTCGAGCGCTTCGAACTGCTGTATGAAGCCGGCATCGTTCCGGAAGCGAGGCGCGACCAAGAGGCCGCAAGCGACAAACCTGCGTCGCAGGGAACATTCAGCGACGCACTGGGCACACCCCTCATCTCCGATCACCGCCGCATCCTTGCAACCGCGCTCGGAC
>Ga0224512_10005799_pt1 | contig 10067 bp, 11 predicted proteins | sample SF_May12_sed_USG_4_FD_169103 | JGI IMG/M metagenome (GOLD analysis project Ga0224512, IMG submission 169103) | Sediment microbial communities from San Francisco Bay, California, United States - SF_May12_sed_USGS_13 | ecosystem: Environmental > Aquatic > Marine > Sediment | place: USA...
TCTCGCACGCGGATGGATCGGTGGAGCCGGGGCGACGATCTGCGAGGCCCACCGCCAGCCTGCCGGCCAGTGCGTGATCTTCTGCCAGGTGGTGGCGTTGCTCGAGGGCAACCAGCCCGGCGGCAGCGATCACGCCTGCCTGGCGCATCCCGCCACCGAATCGTTTCCGAACGCGACGCGCCTCCGTCATGAGGTCGCCTGGTCCGCACAGCATCGAGCCGACCGGGGCGCCGAGGCCCTTCGAGAGGCAGAACTGGATGGTGTCGGCTTCGGCGGCGAACGAGGATGCCTCGACCCCCTCGGCGGCTGCGGCATTGAAGATGCGTGCCCCATCGAGGTGAATCGACATAGCGTTCTGTCTCGCCGCGGCCGAACCTTCCCGCATCACGGACAGCGGAACAACGGTTCCGCCCGACGTGTTGTGGGTGTTCTCCCAGCAGAGCAGCCGGATCTCCGGCACGTGGTAGTCGGTGGACTGGGAGGCGGCTTCGATCTCGGCCGGGGTCATCACCCCTCCCGACGACGCCACCGGGTACCACTGGACCCCCGACAACGCCGCCGCAGCGGCCACCTCGTAGCGCCGGACGTGGGCCGATTCGACACAGACCGCTCCCTGCCCGGGCCGTGTCTGAAGATTGATGGCGATCTGGTTTCCCATCGTCCCGGACGGCACGAACAAGGCTCGCTCCTTGCCCATGAGTTCCGCACAACGATCTTGCAGCAGGTTCACAGTCGGGTCTTCGCCGTACACATCATCACCGACATCGGCTCCGGCCATCGCCTTACGCATGATCTCTGTCGGACGGGTGACGGTGTCGGATCGGAAGTCGGCGAGGCCGTTGGTGAACGCCATGTCCGTTGACGTTACTCCAATCGGATCGAAGGTTCGGAACCGGCGCCGTCGGCCGCTACTCTTCATTGTTTCCCATCGGAGTTTCCATTCATGCGTATCGATATTCCCATTTCTCATGGCGCCGAATTTGACGTGCCCGACCGATTCAGCCGGCTCTACGACCTCGCCTACAACCTCTGGTGGAGCTGGGACGAAGCCGGCTCGGACGTCTGGCGGGCGCTCGACGCGGAACTATGGGAGCGGTATCGCAACCCCGTCGAGGTGTTGAGGGGTGTTGAGAAGGAAACCTGGCAGCGGCTCGAGGATTCCATGGCCTTCACCGACGCGTACGGCGAGGCCGTGGCCCGTTTCGACGCCTACATGAATTCGAAGACGACCTGGTGGGATCGGCACCAGCCGGGACCCGAGGATTCGACCATCGCCTACCTCTGCTCGGAGTATGGCATCCACTCCTCCGTCCCGATCTACTCGGGCGGCCTCGGGATCCTGGCCGGCGACCACGCCAAGTCGGCGTCCGACCTCGGTCTGCCGTTCGTGGCAGTCGGCCTCATGTACCGCCGTGGGTACTTCCGCCAGACGATCGACGCCAACGGGGCACAACAGAACTTCTACGACACCCTCGACCTCTCCCGTCTGCCGGTCAGGCCGGTCGCGTCGAACACCGGCGGCCACTTGAAGGTGAAAGTGGAATTCCCCGGCCGGATCGTCAAAGCCGCCGTGTGGTTGTTGCAGGTCGGCCGGGTGCCGATCTTGCTGCTCGACACCGACATCGCCGCCAATGAGCCGGCCGACCGGCCCATCACGCACAGCCTGTACGTACGGGGACGGGAGATGAGGTTCTGTCAGGAGCTCATCCTCGGTGTGGGATCGGTGCGTGCACTCGGAGCGCTCGGGATCGAGCCGACCGCATGGCACGTCAATGAGGGGCACGCCGCCATGAGCCTCCTCGAGCGGCTCTCGGACAAGGTGAAGGCCGGTTCCACTCTCGAGGAAGCCGAGCGTTCGGTGCGCGAGTCGACCCTCTTCACTCTCCACACACCGGTGCCGGCCGGCAATGAACGATTCGATTTCCGGATCGCCGAGAAATACCTGTCGTACTGGCCTCCGTCGGTGGGAACGGACCTCACGTATCTCAATCAACTCGGCACGTCCCGCAAAGGCGATGAGGCGAATTTCGACCTGGGAGCGCTCGCCATACGCCTTGCGTCGATCACCAATGGCGTATCGAAGCGCCACGGCGAGGTGGTCGCACACGACTGGGCGCACCTGCTGTCCTCTCCGGCGCTCGGGATCACCAATGGCGTCCACACCCCGAGCTGGGTCAGCAGGCCGATCGGCCGTCTCATCACGCAGGTCGTCGGGACCGACTGGCCGACGCGGCTCATCGAAGAACCCGAGCTCGTCGAACTGCTGCGCGAGCTGCCCGACGATCAGGTGTGGGCGGCCCACCAGCTCCGCAAGGAGATGGTGTCGCAGTTCGTGCGGGGCCGAATTCGCAAGCAATGGGCCCGGCACGGGGCCTCGCCTGACGACCTGCGGTCGGTCGAGCGCCTGTTCTCGGCAGATCGGCTGACGATCGGCTTTGCGCGCAGATTCGCCACGTACAAGCGAGCCACGCTGCTGTTTCACAACGTCCCGTGGCTACAGGCGATTCTCACCAATCCCGACCGGCCGGTTCAGCTGCTGTTCGCCGGCAAGGCCCATCCGGCCGACGCGCAGGGGCAGGGTCTCATCCGCCAAATCCACGATCTGGCCAACAGTCCGGAGCTCAAGGGGCACATATACATCCTCGAGGACTACGACATGCGGATGGGCCGGTTCCTCACACAAGGTGTCGACGTGTGGCTCAACAACCCTCGCCCGCCTCAAGAAGCGTCCGGCACGTCCGGCATGAAAGCCGCTCTCAACGGTGTCTTGAATCTCTCCGTCCTCGACGGCTGGTGGGTCGAAGCAGCCAACAGCGGCAAGAACGGGTGGGCTTTTGGTCACGCCAACGACATCGGCGACCACAGCCGTCAGGATTCCGAGGACGCCGTGGCTCTCTACCAGATCCTTCAAGATGCCATCGTTCCCCTGTTCTATGACCGGAACGACAACGGCGTCCCCATCGGATGGGTCCAGCTGATGAAGGAGTCGATTGCATCCTGCGGCGGGGAATTCTCGACGCACCGTATGGTGGAGGACTACGTCAAGAAGGCGTACGCTTTGCTCGGCTGAGGGAACCGATCGGGCACCATCCGAGTCTGTTACAACGACACCAACCGAGCTGAGGGGACGATGAAGACCTGCACCACATGCGCCACGACCTACGGTGAATCCGAGTCGGCCTGTCCTAGTTGTGGGACGACGACCTATATGAAGACCGAGGATGCCCCCGCCGACCGGGTCGCGGCTGCCCACGATGAACTCCCACCGTCACCGCTCGACACCGGTGCACCACCCCTGCTCCCCGCTTCACCCACAGGGTTGTCGCCAACCGAAAAGAACTGGGGCATGATCGGACATCTGGCTGCCCTGGCAGGATTCACGGCCATCCCGTTTGCGCACATCCTCGGTCCCATGATCGTGTGGCTCATGAAGCGCGAGGAATCCGAGTTCGTGCGTCAGAACGCCCTGGAGGCACTCAACTTCAACATCTCGATCACCTTCTGGGCGGTCATCGCCGCCCTGACCATCCTGGTCGGGATCGGTGTGATCCTCCTGCCGCTCGTGCTGCTGGCCTGGCTGGTTCTGACGGTCGTCGGAGCGATGAAGGCCGCCAACGGAGAGTCCTACCGGTATCCGGCCACCCTGCGGCTGGTCAGCTGACGATTGCCTAGAGCCTGGTGAGCGCCTGGCGGATCCCACGGACTGCCTGACCGATGCGGTGTTCGTTCTCAACGAGCGCAAAGCGGACATAGCCCTCGCCGTGTGGTCCGAACCCGATACCGGGCGAGATGGCCACCTTGGCCTCGTGCAGCAGGTGAATCGTGAAGTCGAGGGATCCCATCTCGGCATACGGCCCGGGGATCTCGGCCCACACGAACATGGTGCCCTTCGGCTTCTCGACTTTCCATCCTGCCCGGTTCAGCCCGTCGACCAGGATGTCGCGACGTTTCTGATAGATGTCGTTGACCTCGACGACGTAGTCGTCACCCTCGTTGAGGGCGATGATGGCGGCAATCTGGATCGGCTGAAATGTTCCGTAGTCCAGGTACGATTTGAGCTTGGCGAGCGCCGCAACGGCGCCGGCGTTGCCGACGACGAACCCGACTCTCCATCCGGCCATCGAATGGCTCTTGGTGAGCGTGTAGAGCTCAACCCCCACCTCGCGAGCCCCCGGCACCTGCAACAGGCTGGGCGGTTCATAGCCGTCGAAGGCGACATCGGCGTAGGCGAAGTCGTGGACCAGGAATGTGTCGTTCTCTTGTGCGAACGCAACGAGCCGCTCGAAGAAGCCGAGGTCGACGCACATGGTCGTCGGGTTGTGCGGAAAGGACGTCACGATCACTCTCGGACGCGGCCAGGAGTCCATGAACGCCTCGGCCAGGGCATCAAAGTAGTCGTCACCGCCGGAGACCGGAACACCCCGCACCTCCGCCCCGGCCAGTAACGGGGCATACACGTGGATGGGATAACTCGGTTCCGGGACAAGGGCGACGTCGCCTGGCTGGACCAGCGCCCACATCAAATGCGAGAGCCCTTCTTTTGCCCCGATGGTGTTGATCACTTCCGTCTCGGGGTCGAGTTCGACCCGAAAGCGCCGCCAATAGCGCTCGGCGGCCGCCCGACGGAGGTTCGGTATGCCCCGTGACTGGGAGTAGCGATGGTTCTTGGGCGACCTGGCCGCCTCGCACAGCTTGTCTACGACTGCCGGCTGGGTGGCGATGTCGGGATTCCCGAACCCGAGGTCCACGATGTCATGACCCTCACGCCGCGCCTTCGCCTTGAGCTGATTGATCTCGGCAAAGACGTAGGGAGGCAAATTGCCGATGCGCCGAAATTCCAAAGCAACGTCTCCTTCTCGCCGGCCAGCGTACCAAGCCGGTTGCGTGAAACGATCGACCTAGTCGGCGAGCCGGTCGAGGAGGCGCCGGACCTTGGTGGGCACCAGCCCCGCCCCGAAGTCGACGAGATTCTGGATGACGGCCAGCACGTCCTGGGATCCATCCCAGTGTTCGACGACGATCCCCGGGCCGGCTTGCTTGATGAGATGGTTCAGGGCAAACGCGATGAGGAGGAGGTCGTCCGTCTGTCCGATCACCGGAATGTCGGGGATGAGGTCGAGCGGCGTAACGAGGTACCCGAGTGTGACTGCAACGAGCGCCTTGGATCGGGTGGGGACCCGCGGATCGCGCAGGAGTCGGTACAAGAGTTTCACGAGGTTCGGGAGAGCGAGCAGCGACTCGCGCATGATGTTCGAATAGGACCGGATCGCCCGCCCCTCCGGCGTCAGCACATCGTCCGGTTGGAGTGGTTCAGCCATGGTCTTCAACTCCTGTTACGAGGTCATGCGCAGCGAGGGCCGCCCCGATCACCCCGGCGGACGCTCCCAATTGTGCCCCAACAATAGAGACCTGCGGCCGATGTGACGAGCCTTCGAGTGTCTCTGCGACGGCTTGTCTGGCCGGTTCGAGCAGCAAGTCGCCTGCCGCCGACACGGCGCCGCCGATCACGATCCGGTGCGGATCAAGGATGGCGATGAGGTTGGCGATCCCGATCCCCAGCCACGTGCCCATATCCGCCAGTTGCCGGCAGGCGGTCCGGTCCCCGCCCAGGGCGGCGGCGGTGAGATGTGAACCGTTGGGGACCTCGTCCCCGGCCAGGCGGGCTACAGGCCCGGTCGGCTCGGCGGCGGCCACGTCACGAGCAATCTGATCGAGGCGCCTCCCCGATGCGAAGGTCTCCCAGCAGCCCCGCTGGCCACACGTGCAGGTTGCCCCTCCCACGTTCACTTTGACATGGCCGATTTCTCCGGCGAAGGAGGCACCTCTGAAGATCTCCCCGTTGAGGATGAGGCCTCCGCCGATGCCCGTACCGAGCGTGATCGTGATCGAATGAGCGAATCCGGTAGCCGCTCCCACCCGAGCCTCGGCGAGGGCGGCCATGTTCGCATCGTTGTCGACGGCCACCGGAAGCCCGAATCGTTGCCCGACCAGGCGCCTGAAAGGGATGTTCTCGCCCGGGACATTCGGACCCCACACCATCGTGCCGTCGGCGGTCACCAATCCGGCGACACCCAGTCCGATGGCGACGACGTCATCGGTGAGCAGGCCGGCGGCGAGTTCTAGTGCGTCCGTTCGCATCGACTCGCCGTCGATCGGCCGCGCCACGCGCACTTCCCGCACGATACGGCCATGGGAATCCACGACGGCCGCCGCCATCTTGGTCCCACCCAGGTCGACTCCGATCGTCGTTGGAACGGTCACTGCACGGGAATGCGGGTCGGACGATCTGCTTCGTCCTCGGGCTCATCGTCGGGCGTCAACTCGTCGACGATCGCCTCGAGGGCCTTGAGGGTCTCCACGCCGGCTCGCAGCAGATGGAATCCCGCTCTCCTGAGGGCCCTGGCCAGCTTCGGGTTCATCGCTCGCCTCCAAACCGCACTTCGAGTCGGCCCTCGACGAACTTCGCCCCGAGTACGTTCCGCTTCCGAAGCGAATCGGGTAGCACGAACGATCGACGGTAGGGACCGACGGTGATGTAGACCTCGTCGCCGTGGCGGATGACATCGAGTTCTGACTTCTCGGCGAAGGGCACGACCAGTGCCATCACGACATCCTCACCGTCGTCGAACACCTCGAACGGAGTCGAAGCCCGGTACCCGATGATGGGATCCCGTCCGCCATAGAGCTCTTTGGCAAGCAGCCGGAGTCGGTCGATGCCGACCATCTCCTCATCGAACAAGCGCAGCTTCATGATTTCCACGTCGGCGAAAGCGTCGGCGATCGTCTCCAGATGTCTCTTCTGCACGGCATGCCATTCACGGAAGTAGGGATCGTCGACCTCTTCGGGCAGCACCCGGTTGACGACCACCCCGTCGATCGCGTAGCCGAACAAACTCAGATACGTATACGTTCGGCGAGCCTCACTCACAACCATCTTCTCCGGGTTGATCACGAGGCGAGCCGACGTGATCGAGGCGTCGGCCAGCAGTGCTTTGACCGCATCCACCCCGGCGAAGATGCCTTCAGCCGCGGTGAACACCGAATCCGACGGCATGGGCAGGTTCGTCGTCCTCGAGAGAATCGGACGGGCCGCTCGCATGATCTTGCGCTCGGTGGGCATGACCCGATCGAAGTACCAGGAGAGCACCTCGGGAAGGCTCAGCAGACGGAGGGTCTCGGCGGTGGGGGCGCAATCGACGACAATCACGTCATAGTTGCCCGAAGTGGAGTGCTCATTGACCTCCAGCAAGGCGAACAGCTCATCCATCCCCGGGAAGATCAGGAATTCCTCGGCCTGGATGCCCCGGACACCGCCCCAGTCGAACACCGCCATCAGTTGCCGGTTGATGGCGCCCCAGTGCTTGGCGAGTTGCTGTTGGCCGTCGATCTGCTGGGCGTCGAGTTTCGCCACGACTTGCCGGGGAGCGTCACCGAGCTTCACATCGAACGCGTCCGCCAGGCTGTGGGCAGGATCAGTCGAGGTGACGAGCGTCCGATACCCTGATTCGGCGGCAGCCAGAGCCGTCGCAGCGGCAACGGTGGTCTTGCCGACACCACCTTTGCCGGTGACGAGTAGGACTCTCATGCCGACTTGGCGGCAGCCTCGGCCTGTTTCTTCAAGCCGCGCAGCGCAGCCATCACGATCTGCTTTTCAGCCTGACGGCGGAGGAACCCGGGAATCGTGAAGGAGGTAGAAACTCGCAGCATGTAGTACACGGACGTCGTTTCGTCATCAAGCGGAGTCAGGTCGTAGGAACCCTCCATCTCACTGATGTCATCGCCAGGAATGGCCGTCCACGACATGCGGTTCGGAGCGTCGTGCGTGTAGACGAGCTCGTAGCCGATCCGCTTCGTCATCCCGTCGACGACAAACGCCGCTCGCACTGGCATTCCGTCGGCGTCCTCTTCGAGGATCTCGACGCTTCGGACACCCTGGGCCCAGTCCGGATAGGCGGCGAGGTCGGCCGCGATACCGTAGATAACCCCGGCCGGGGCGCTGATCTCGATGCTCTGGACGGTGCCTTCTGCCATGGATGCCTCGCTCGGTTTCGTGGACTTCAGGGTAGCCGGTCCCCGGCCATGTCAGACGGGAGTCATCCGGCATTGTCGAGCCGGAACGCCCGGCCGGTGGCCCGAAAGTAACCCAGGTTCTGACAGGTGGTTCGTCCGACAGTCCATCGTTGGGCTTGTGGCTGGTGAACATCGCCGAAGAAGTGCCACTCTGGCTGGTGGGTCTCGACGTACTCCAGCACCGTCCGGGAAGCACGCTCCCGGCGGCCGGTGATCACATCCGTGCGGAGCGGATCGATCGCGGGAGGCACGTGCGTGCACAGGACATCGACCGGACCCAATTGGGCGAGGAGGGCCTCCATCTCTTCCTCCGTGATGGCGGTGTTGCCCACCATCGGTGAGGCCATGGCCCCTCCGACAAAGCCCACACGTCGACCTTCGATCTCGACCGCTTCGCCGTGCAGCATCTCGAATCCAGAGGGAAGGGCGGTCTCCAGCAGGGGCGGAATGTCGACGTTGCCGAAGATCGCATACCCGGACGCCCCTTCGAGCGCCCCGGCCATCGAGCGATACTGCTCGACCGCCATGCCGCGGAATAGCTCGCGCAGGTCGCCGACCTGTTCCGCCGCCCCTACCCACAGTTCACGACTCGCCACATAATCCCCTACCGCACGCAACTCGGCGAACCGGGCGGAGAACTCGTACCCGAGCACATCTGCCACCATCCCCTCACCGGTCCGGTAATCGACGAAGTTCAAGAAATCACCGAGGATGAGCACCGGCTCACCCTGGTCGGCCACCCGCCGCAACGAGGTTGCGGCCCCGTGGACATCCGACACGAGCAGCATGCCTACTCCTCCCGGGCGCCGACTCGAAAGGCATACGTGGCGGCCAACCCCGCCCCGGCCATCGCGGCGGCCCCGGCCGCTACCGCCGGCCAGCCTCCGTAGGTAGCGCTCAGACCGGCCATGCCGAAGCCAACGAGTGTCGCCACGACACCACGGCCTGCTCCGCCGAACCGCTCGTCAGGGTCGAACTCGATAGCCCCGGACTCGTTGAGCGCCACGGCGCCCGCCCAGAGAAGCAGCAGCAAGAACCCAACGATGAGAGCGGTCGCGTAGGTGCCACTCATGCGCTCGGTCCAACTGCCCGGGACATGACGATCACGATGATGGCCACGACGAGCAGGCCGGCAACGATCGTGATAACCCGGGGTTTGAGAAGGATGGCCTCGTTCTTACCGACGGCCAACCGGGTCGCGTCGTAGATCGAAATCGCCCAGAGGCCGAGTGCCACCACGCCCATCCCGATGCCGAGAGCGACCTGGGAGCCGGCGACCAGCATGAACGAGAGGAGAAGGGTCATGACGACGAGAAACCCGACCGTGAGACCGAGCAGGCCATTGCCCGACTTGGCGTGCCCGGCTCCCGGCAGGAGACCCCAGCGGACGGCTGTTTCGACATCGATGCCGGGCGCCGTTTCTCGCTCGGCTCCGAAATTGTCGTAGATGGAGTTCCCGCAGACGGCGCACAGGTCGACCGCCAACGTGTTGACGGCTTCACACGCCTTGCACGTCCAAGCGGCGCCGTCCGGGACCGGGAGGTCGGTTTCGCGCCGAGACGGCGCTGCGGCCGGTGGGACGACGGCGCCGCCGGCCGGAGACCGGGGGGGCGGCGGGGGCTCAGAGGCGCCGATCGAGCCTTCTCCTGCGGGAACAGCCGGGGCCTCCTGCAGCGAGGGGCTTCCGCCGGGGCCGGGCCGGGGACCGCTCGCGAACTGGGCGTAGCACTGGTTGCACCACAGGGCGGACCGGGGGTTGCTTGCTCCGCATTGCGGACAGGTTTGCAGGTCGCTCATTCCGCAGACCAGGGTACCCGTGGTGGCACCGAAGCCGGTGGTCTTGTGCAAGAGCGGCCGCTGGTTGCACGGCGATTTCGCACCGGCTTGACTGGCCGAACACGTGCCTCGAGCGAAGGGAGCCCGCATGGTGGAGAACCTTTCGGTGGTTGCTGTGGCGCCGGAGTACAGAGCCGACCTCCTGGTGCTCTTCGGCAAAA
>Ga0224512_10005801_pt1 | contig 10066 bp, 7 predicted proteins | sample SF_May12_sed_USG_4_FD_169103 | JGI IMG/M metagenome (GOLD analysis project Ga0224512, IMG submission 169103) | Sediment microbial communities from San Francisco Bay, California, United States - SF_May12_sed_USGS_13 | ecosystem: Environmental > Aquatic > Marine > Sediment | place: USA: California...
GATAAAGCGCACGTCGCGCGTGGCCACGGGTTGGCCCTTCGTAACCGGCCGGTCGCCGTGATCGTCCATCCGTTTGACGTCGGTGCCGGTGATCCGCACCACGTCGGTTCCCGGCAGGTAGAAATGCAGGAACGCGGCAACCACCAGCACAACTACGAGCGCCAGAACGCGGATGATCCATTTCAGTATCGTCATTGCCGTCCTCCCGGAGGCAGGGCGCCAGGCGCGCCGCCATATTCGCGCCGCCGCATCCGCGCTAGCTCAGCTTGGGGCCCCATGGCCCCTCGTGCCAGCTGAAAAGCCGCTCTTCGACCGCCGCCTCGGCGCCGGCGTAGTGCTTGGCCAGGTAATCGGCGACCAACGCCTGCTTGGCCGGCGGCCATTCCGCATAGTGCGCCTCGAACAGCGCACGGTTGCAGATATAGCACTGGCGGAAATCGAAAGGCGTGAAGTGGCAGATCAAGTGGTTCACCAGCTCGCGGTCGCCATGGTTCGATGATCTGACAACATAAAAGAAGACGTCCGGCGGCAACTGCCCCAGCCGCGCCTGCGGATCGTTCTCCAGCGCCTTCACGGCATCGTTGAGCGAGCGAAACTCCTGGGGCATGTCGTCATAGTTTGCGTAGATGAGGCGCTTGAATGTCTCGTCATTCATTGCCTCGGCGTCATTGAGCGCGCCGTTCCGCGCAAGCGTGTCGTAGGCGACGAACCCCGCCTTCTCGCGCAACAACCCGGCCGGGTCAGCCATGCCCTCGCTGATGAAGGCGATGAGCTTGCGGTCGGCGAGGAAGCGCGCCACCCCGGCCCGGTCGCCCAGCGCGATATGCTCGATCGCCGGGCCGCCCGGCTTCAGGCGGGATTCGAATTCGGGATCGAGGCTGATCACCGTCGCCGGCTTGGTGTCGAGAAAGACATAGACGCCGCCGAAATGGTTGGCGAAGTAATTTGGCTGCGAGTATTCGGTTACCTTGGGCACCACCGGATGGCGGCGGATATCCCCGGTGACCTTGGCCAGATCGACCATCGCGGTCAGCGTCGCCTCCTCGTGCCAGGCATCGTCGTCCTTGCGGAAGCGCGCGATCAGTTCGTCCAATTCGCCGGCCTTGGCGACGATGTCCTTGGTCGTCTGGACCTCGACCCGGATCCGGTTGATCGACAGAAGATCGCTCAATCTGTCGATCTTGTAGGTCGAGTTCTGGAGCTCGCCGAAGACCACATCGCGCGTGCTGAGCGCAAAGAGCGGCTTGCGGTTGTCGGCGATGAAGCGCTTCAGGATTGTCGCCGAGGATGTGAACTGCGTGTCGAGCGCCGGCAGACGCGCCTGGCCAGTGGTCAGCAGGATGAATTTCTTGTTGACCCCGTGCGGGTTGAGATAAAGCGGGTTCTGCAGCTCCTGCGCCACCTGCGGCGAAAATCCCGACAGGTCGATATGGAAGGCCGGCAGATCGGTGGTCTGGCCGGTCAGCCGCTCGAGCGCCCGGTTGTAGCGCTCGCGCATCGCGCGGCTGCGCACCTCGATGAGCTGGCCGTAGCGCAGACCGCGCGCCGTCAATGGATCGAGCGGCAGTTCCGCTTGGCCATCGGATCGGGTCGGTGCGGCGGTCATGGCTCGCCCCCGCCATCGCCGGCGCTGCGCTTGTCCGCATAGCGCCGGGTCGCCATCTCACGCAGGCGCATCTCGCGTACCATCGTGTTCACCGCCGCCTCGTCGGAAGAGCCGGCGTAGCGGAACTCGCTGTCGGCGTAGCGGTTGATCTCCTGGATCAGCATCGCCGGCGTGATCTCGCCCATAAGCTCGGCGATCATCGCCTTCTTGGTCTCGTAGTCCTTGAACAGGAAGAGGTCGGGCTTTTCCATCCACTCGTCTGGGATCTCGAAATCCATCGCGCGCAGCTTGGCCGCATCGGTGATGTTCTTGATCGCGCGCCCGGTGAAGCGCTCTTCCATATCCTGTATGGCGTCGAGATAGGTGCCGATCTTCGCGATGGTGTCGAGCTTGCCAACGTCCTTCTTCACCTGCTCGAAAACCGCGCGCAGCTTCTCGCTCGCCGGCTCGTTATGCGCCTCGTAGGAATGATCGATGACCCGTCGGATATCCTGCGTGGCGAAGAGGTCGTGCTTGCCGAGATTGATCGAGTGACGCTTGCCGAGCAGCAGCGAGAGGATGTCGATGTAGTCCTCGCGGCTCTGTGGGCCATCCACGAGATAACGCGCGCCGGCGCGCTGGCGCAGCGCATCGTCGACGTTCTCCGGGTAGTTGGAGAACATGCCGAAGGCGCAGTTGCCGCGCACCACGGTATTGGCACCGGCAAACGACTCCATCAGCACCGCGGTGATCTCCTGCTGGCCGGCCGAGGACTGGCGGTCACCGCGCTTGCCGGCGATCTGGTCGATGTCGTCGATCGTGCCGAAGCCGATCACCCGCGGGTCCATCACGTTCTGGATGAAGGCCTTGGCGTTCTGACCGGACTTGCCCTGATAGCTGTCGACATTGTCCATCGAGAGGTTCTGGTAGCGGAACGGATACCCCGCATTGGTGCAGTATTCGTGCAGCAGCCCGCCGGTCATCTGGATGAGCAGCGTCTTGCCCGTGCCCGGCTTGCCATCGCCGATGAAGGTGAAGATGAAACCGCCCAGATCGACGAAGGGATTGAGCTGGCGCTCGAAGTCGTAGGCCATCAGCATCTTGGCCAGCTTCATGCACTGATACTTGGCGATATGGTTGCCGACCACCTGATCGGGACGCTTGAAATCCATCACCACCGCGGTCGAGCGTGCCAGGCGCGGCTGGGCGAACCCATCGATGGTGAAGTCGTCGGCTTCGACGCGGTAGCTGCGCGCCAGAAACGCCTCGAGATATTTGAGCCCGTCCTTGCGCAGGGTGAGCTCGCCGGCAAGCTTTGCGAAATAATCGCGCACGAGCTTGACCAGCGCCGCATCGCCGTCGGCCTTGCTCTCTATCTGCTGATCGAGTTCCCAAAGCGCGCCCTTGATGGCGATCAGCGGGTTCTCCAGCACGATCTCCTCGGGATCGTCGGCAGTGACCGCCTCGTTCTCCGCCTCGACCATGTAGTCGGCGAGCATGAAGGTCACGTAGCTCGCGGTCGCGAAGAGCCCGACCGCCGCGCTCGAGGCCAAGAGATCGGTGAACTCGGCCGCCTTGGCAGCGTTCAAATCGCCGACGAGGTTTGCTTCCTTCAACTTGTTGAGCGCAGTGATGTCGCCATAGAGGTCGACGATCGCATGGCCGATCGCGATGCCGCGCCGCAAAACGCGCAGCACGTGGTTCTGCACTTCGCTGGGCAGCGGGTCGTCGTCCTCGATGGCGGCGACGGTCTCTATCAGGCTGCCATGCTCGGCCGGCCGCCGCTCGCTCAATGCCGGCGAAATGCCAGGCACGGTGCTGCGCAAACGGCGACGGACATAGGTCGTGCTCGATGGTGCGGCCGCGGCTTTCGGGGCCACGGCCTCTGCGTAGCGCGGGGCGTGATCGATCTCGGACAGCGCGGTGTGCGCCGCCGAATAGTGCTTGCGGATGTCCTCTTCCTTCAGCTCCATCGCCGTCTTCGCGTCGCTCATCGCGCCTCAATCCCTCGATCGCCCATTGCGTTTGAACAAATCTCTCTAACTGTGCGTCACCACTTCGCCATCGGCGCCGACGACGAACTTGTGCACGCCGGCAAAGCGCTGGCCGCCCTGGTCCTGCAGTGTCTGGTAGGCTTCCAGCGGCAGGATCATGTAGCGCTCGACCGAGCTCGAACCCGCCTCGAAGGTGTCCATCGCGTGGCCATCCACCTGATAGATTTCCTTCTGCACCTGGCCGAAAAGCCCCGTGCGCACATACTCGATGCCCTTGGAGGCAAGGCTCTCCACGGTCCACGCGAGCACCCAGTCATAGCCCGGCTCGTCGGCGTGGTCGGTGAGAATGTCCTGCAACTCGCTCGAATGATCGGTGAAGGTGTTGCTGTAGAGCGGTCCCACGTGAATGCGCTTGAGGCTCTTGGGGTGCACGGTGGGAAAGTCATTGTCGAGCCCCGAGGCGATGGTGACCAGCTTCAGCGAAGACAGCGATTGGTTGAGCATCGCCTCACCCAATTTGGTCGCGTAGGCGTCGTCCTCGTGCAGCGGCCGGTCGGCGCTCTCGTCGAGCACCATCACATAAATGTCGGGCAGGTTGCGCTGGGTGTCGTAGACCGCCCAGTCGACGATGTACCGGCGGTGCCCATGCGGCGGGCGTGTGGAGATGAACTGCAAGGCCGGTGTGTTGCGCGCAAGGAAGAGGTCTCCCTGCTTCAGCGCCTCGAAGTAGTGGCGCTGCGCCATCGCGAATTGCAGATCGCGCGGCGGCCGGCGGTATTTCAGCACGTGATCGATCATCTCGCCCTTGAGCTTGGCGCGCCCGGGCAGGTCGAGCAGCATCTCGTCGATCAGGTCGACATCGTTTTCGAGCTGCAGGAATTCGCGAAACACCGGAAAGCCGCTGTCGCGCTGATCGATCTCGAACGGCGTCGGCAGCCGGTGTTCGACCCGCCCCGTCAGAATGTGTTTGTAGGCAAGCGCCTTGAAGCTGTTGGCGAGCCGGTCGAGGTGATCGACGATGATCTCGCTCTCCTGGTCGACGCGCCCACCCGACTTCGCGCCCGCACCGGCGCCCTTTTCTTCGGCGATCCGGCCGAAGGCGCCGAGCACGCGCTCGATCTTGGCGAAGTAGCGCCGCACCAGCGCCTCTTCGGTAAATACCAGCGTTCCGTCACTCATCGTTTCAGTGGCGTTGCTACCGCAGAGTTCTCCAACCGCCGGCGCGGGTGCTGCGTCTTCGCCATCCCTGCCGCGTGCCTCAGGGCTGCGCCTGCTCGGCTTCGTAGCGACCGCGGTTGTGCTCCTCGATCACCTTGGCAAAGCGGCGCATGAAGCGCTCATCGGCCTTGACCTTCTTAGCCTGGATATCCTTGGCCGCGGCCATGTTGCCGGTATGCGCCTCGAGCATCTCGGCCAGATGCTGGTTGGTCGCCGCACCGATCGCCGCCATCGACGCCTGCGCCTCGTGATCGACCGCCGAGCCGATCTCGTTGATGCGGTGGGCGATGTCCTGCTGCTGGGCCGTCTTGAGCGACTTGGACAAGGCGTCGTAGAGCACCACGCGCTGGTTGGTGTCGGTCTGCAGCTTGTCGATCAGCACGAGCTGGGTGGACACCTGGTTCTGCAGCGAGTCGACGAAGGTCTGGCCGAGCTTGATGTATTTCTCATAGGTCTGGCTGAGCGCCAGCTTGACCTGCTCGTCCTTGACCAGCTTGTTGTGCTCTTCGTTGATCTTCTGAAGTTCCTTCTCCAGCTTGGTGCGCGTGGCGGCGTTCTGCTCGACCGCGATCTTCTGCTCGACCTCGATGATCTTGGGATCCATGTCGGTGAGCTGCTTGCGGATGCCTTCCAGCGTTTCGACCACGCCGACGCGCTCGGTCAGCACCGTTTCCAGGTTGCCGGTCACCTTGGTCTCCTGGGTCTTCAGATCGGCGAGCTGGCCCTGCAGCATGGTGACGATGATGTCGGACTTGGCGATCAGGTCGTTGAGCTTGCTGTCGACATCGGTGTTGCGCACCCGCGACTCGCGCATCGTATCGGCCTTAGTTTTCGAGAAGATGCCGATGAAGGACTCCCAGCCGGTCTTTTGCCGCATGCGGTCGAATTCCTGACCGAACGAGGCCGTCACCTCGTCGAGCTCGATGATCAGCTCGGCGATCGAGGCGTTGAGCGCCTCCTGCTGCTGGTGGACGTCCTCGAAGGTTGCGTTCTCGATATCGAGGTCGATGCCGAGCTTGTCCATGCTTTCGCTCGCCTTGACGAGCGTTTCGGTCAGCTTCGACTGATTCTTCTGCTGCTTCTTGACCTCGGACTCGATTTCCTTGATTGCGGTATCGACGCTCATCTTGGCGGCTCCTCCCGATCGATCGCAAATATGCGGCGGCGGCGCGGTTCAGGCACGCGCCTGCGCCCATGTTAGTTCGGTTTATAGATAGTCGTTACCAAAACCTGTTGCCATTGAAAGGCGCATGGCCGTTTTGCGCGGGGTCATCGGTTCGCGCGATCAGCTTTATCTTGATTTAACTTAGTAACTAAGCTATTTTCCTTTCCATCGCCCCTCAAATGGCGTGCGCATAGTCGAGATACAGCATGACGCCTGTCATTCTGCATCGAGAAGCCCGCGACGGCGGGCCGCCGCCTTATGCGGCGGAAGCCAAGCGGGCGGACGCCCGCGCCGGGCGCTTGAGGGAATGAGGGACGTCGCGTCGCGACTTCCCGATACAGTGTACGGAGGCTCACATGCCGCTCACCGTCAGCCACGCCCCGCCCGCAACGCCGAACCAGGCGCTCGACGCCGATCTGCGCGGCTATCTGGGCACCAACGACGATGTCGTCACGCACATCACCAAGCCGGTGTCGCTCGAGCATATCCCCGCGCTGATCGGCCAGAGCGAGCAGCCGATCCTCTTCGAAAACATCACCGAGAAGCCCGACTTCCGCGTCCTCGACATCCTCGTCAAGCACCGGCATTTGCAGGCGCGCGCGCTCGGCGTGCCGCGCGAGCACTACCTGAAGACACTCGCCTATCGCCTGCGCAAGCCGCCACGCGGCTTCGTCGAGGTGAAAGACGGCCCGGTCAAGGCGGTGAAGCTGAAGGGCAAATACGTCGACTGGACGAAGCTGCCGGTGCCGATCCCGAGCGAGAAGGAGACCCGGCCCTACGTCACCGCAATGAACATCGTCCGCGACCCTGAGACCGGCTTTTACAATTCCAGCCACGCCGGCACCAACGTCGTCGACCGCAACACGGGCCTCATGAGCTTCGCGACGCCCCACACCCACGCCATCATGCGCAAGTACCGCGAGCTCGGCCACGACACCATGCCGATCGCCCTCGTTTTCGGCCTGCCGCCGGCCTACGAGATCATGGCCAACTTCTCGGGCCTGCACATGGACCAGTGGGGCGAGCTGGAGATGGTTGGCACCATCATGGACCGCGACGTCGAGATGGTGCCGTGCGAAACCATCGACCTCAACGTTCCGGCGCAGGCCGAGATCGTGGTCGAAGGCACGGTGGACTTCACCAAGACCAAGCCCGCCGGCCTCAATGTCGGACCGACCTGGTATTACCTGCCGGCCGACATGACGCTGCCGGTGCTCACGATCTCCGCCATCACCATGCGCGAGGACCGGCCGATCTACCGCCATCACCAGACGACGCCCGAGACCGACCACCAGCCGCTGCCGCGCCTCTGCCACGAGGCCATCCTCTACAACCGCCTCACCGAGATCGGGCTGACGGTGCACGATGTGCGCTTTCCCACCTGGGGCGCGGCGGTGTCCTGCCTCATCCAGGTCGAGGCGCCGCGCGAGGGCCCGCTCAACGATGCGCTGCTGCAGACCATGGGCGCGCCCTGGCTCAATACCAAGATGGTCGTCGCGGTCAGCCCCGACGTCGATCTCGACAATCCAGGCGACGTCTACCGCTCGATCGCCACGCGCTGCGATCCCGCCCGCGACATCATCGTCGTCGGCAACACCCGCGGCTCGCCCTACGACCCCTCGGCCACGCCGATACCGGGCGATGATTTCTGGCGCACCGTCGGCAAGATCGGCATCGACGCCACCGCCAAGGCGCGCCACCGCCTGGAAGACTACGAAAACGCCATGCCCGCGCATTGGGGCGAGGTCAGGCTGGAGGATTATCTGGACTGAACGCTGCAGCCATCCTTCGAGGCTTGGGCCGCGAAGCGGACCAAGTAAATGACTCAATTGCCATATCCGCGAGCACCTCAGGATGAGCGTCTCACAAATCCGGAGCTCACCCTGAGGTGCGCCGTAGGCGCCTCGAAGGGCGAGCGGCCCGATGGCGTCAACCCGAACGACACATTGAAGGAGCAACACAAATGGACGCCCCCACCCCCACGATCACCGTCGAAGCCGATCCCTTCATCCCCTACGTCGAGGAAGCCGACTATCCTGAACACCTGCGCCCGATCCTGGAGCCCTACATGTCGCGCATGGGCTTCATCCCGAATGCCCTCAAGCTGCACATGCATCGCCCGGAAATCGCCGAGACTTTGTGGAAGCTCAACTCCAACATCATGCGCGACCCGAGCTCGACCGTGGACCAGAAGCTCAAGCGCAAGCTCTCCGTGGTCGCCTCGACGGGCAACGGCTGCAACTACTGCACCTCGCATTGCTGCGGCATGCTGAAGGCGGCGTCAGGCAAGGAGGCCGAAGGCTGGGGCGTCGGCGAAACCGAGCTACAGGCGCTGGTCGACGGCACCGGCGGCTGGGACGACGAGGCCGAACAGGCCGCGATCGAATTCGTGCGCGAGGCCACCACCGACCCGGCGAATATCCTGGCCTCGACCCACGCCAAGCTGAAGGCGCATTTCAGCCCGCCGCAGATCGTCGAGATCGCCATGGTTGCCAGCTTCTGGAAATTCTACAACACGCTCCACGACTGCCTGAACATCCCGATCGAGAACCACGTGCTGCACGACACCGGCTACACCGCAATAGCTGCGAAGAAAGCGTATGGCGGCTGAGCGGGACCTTTCTTCCATGAGCGGAATAGACGGCCGCCTACCGCCGACCGTCTCCGAGCCCGCCCTGCTCTCGGGCGATACGGACGCGCGCTTTCGCCAGATGGTCTACGACCTCTTCACGGTGTCGGTGCGCATGGAGGCGGTGCGCGACGCGCTGGCCAAGGATCTCGGCGTTACGGGCCCGCAATACTCGATCCTGATGGCGATCGCGCGCCTCGCCGGAGCCGACGGGGTGCCCGTGGGCCAGGTCGCCGACCAGCTCCACGTCACCGGCGCCTTCGTGACGGTGGAGACCGGCAAGCTGGTCCGCAAGCAACTGGTGAAAAAGGCCCCCAATCCGAAGGACGGCCGCAGCGTCCTCCTCCAACTGTCCCGGCGCGGCGCCGCGCGGCTCGAGCGGCTCGCCCCCAAGGTATGCGCGGTCAATGACCGCTTTTTCGGCGTCCTGGATCGCGGCGAATTCGAGACCCTCGCCCGCGCCGCCTCGGCGCTCGTGCAATGTTCCGAAGACGCGGTCGCGATCGCCCGTACGAACCGGAAGGCCCTGGACCAAGCCGGCGGCGTCGCCTCCGGGCGGGCCGGCGTCGGGCCCGACGCCGCCTGATCGCGCCGCCGGGCGCCGAACGAGTCCGCCTATTTAGGTATGGTCTCGTCCTGTTTTTCTAGTATTTCGTTCATGATTCGGTCCGGTGCGGCCGAAAAGGGAAAACCCTGCCGAATACGTGATTTTTCAACCCAATCGACCTTGATTTCCCCGAAGGCGCGGCCGCTCGATTTAGCGGATTTTCATGATTCTTCGCTAAAAAACCCGATGGTTCAATTGGCGACGGTACCAGGCCACGCCCAATCGGCGCCCATGCGTACTCCGCGCCGCATCCGAGACTAGCCCGCACGCTCCAGGCCGGTTTCGGTCAGCATCGTCAAATCCCGCGAGATCGGGCCGCGTCGGCATTTTGAAGACCTGAAGATCGCATCGTTAGGAACGGCAATCGCAGATGGTTCACACTCTCAGCAATCTGCGTATCCAGACCCGGATCGGCATACTGGCGGCCGTTACGGTTTTTGGCGTTGCGATATTCGGCGGTGCCGGCTTCATCGCCGACCGTGCCGTCAATACCGTACACTCCGCCTACGAACTCAATGACAAGCTGGTTCGGCTCGCTACCGAGGTCCATGCGCACTTGCTCCAGATGCGTCAGGCCGAAAAAGTTTTCCTGCTGAGCGGGGACCGCAGCCTGGTCGAGCGGCACGCCCTCCACAGCCGTCGGGCCATCCGCGCCCTCGACACCTTGGCCGGGCTGCCCCATGCCGGATCCCCCCGCCGCCAGGTCCAGCATTTAAAGACGGCGATGCGCCGCTATCCCCAATCGTTTACCGCTATGGCGCGGCTCAACGAATTGGCTGGGCTGAACCGAGAATCAGGGCTGCAGGTCGGCATCCATAGTACGGGCCAAGACATCGAACGGACTCTCGGGCAGGCCAAGGCCTACCGG
>Ga0224512_10005803_pt1 | contig 10063 bp, 8 predicted proteins | sample SF_May12_sed_USG_4_FD_169103 | JGI IMG/M metagenome (GOLD analysis project Ga0224512, IMG submission 169103) | Sediment microbial communities from San Francisco Bay, California, United States - SF_May12_sed_USGS_13 | ecosystem: Environmental > Aquatic > Marine > Sediment | place: USA: California...
TGAGTCCGTAGTGGCCCTTGAAGTTGCGTTTGATGTCGAACCCGGTGCCGTCGTCCGTCACCGAGACCTCACCGCTGTCGTGGTTGACGTATCCGCCGATGGTCACCATGTGGGCGTCGGCGTGGCTCCGGGCATTGCGGACGGCTTCAGACATGATTGAAGCGATTTCAGCTCCCACTTGAACCGAGGGCGGCCGATTCTCCCGCAGCGCCGTGGTCACCTTGGGAAGACGATCGGGGTCCTCGGCACACAACATGACCGCTTGTTCGTGCAGGCTGATCGGTTCAGCTTCGCGCAGGTCGGCCACGGTGGCGCGGACTTCTTCGACGAGCTCGGTCACGCTCGACCGCAAGCCGGCCAGGTGTCCGGTCAACTCGGGGGTGTCGGGGTTCTGCATGATCGCAATGTCGAGGGACAGGCCGAGCGAAGCCAGTGACGGCCCAATCTCGTCGTGCAGCTCCCGAGCCAAACGGACGCGCTCCTGCTGGATCGCCCGGCGGGCGATGTCCTGCAGCAACAGGATATTGGCGAACGAGAGGGCCACCGGCTGGAGGATCTCCTCGACGTGTCCCACCTCGGCCGGGCGGAAGGGCTCGTCCCGGGAGAGCACGACGTAGCCGACGTCACGAGCTCCCACGGTGAGGGAACTCGTCAGCGTCTCCTCATAGTCTTCGTGAGCCGGGGTGCGGGCGACCACGACCGGACCATCCGGGCTTTCGATGGCGATCTGGCCTGCCGAGAAATCGACGGTGGTTCCGAGGTGGTCGAGAGCGGCGGCTCCCACCCTGACCGGATTGAGCTCGGTGCCGTCGGCGAGCTCGGACAGGGCGGTGAGCAGCTTGTACGAGGTGTCGAGCCGCTCGAGCCGGTCGAGCTTCTCGGTGGCGACCGCCGATGCTGCCAGGAGGGCGGCGTTCGTTTCGCTGGCCTCGAGCAACAGGTGGCGAGCGAAGCTGAACGTGACGGCGATGAGCAGGTAGATCGCCACCCAGGCCCACAGGCTCCCCCCCAGGAGGCCGCCGTCGTCGGACAGGATGCGAATTGCGACGAGGACTCCGCTGGCCAGCAGGCCGGTCTCGATCCCGCGACGCCAGCCGGCGAATGCGGCTGAGTAGAGGACGGGCGTCACACTGAAGAGCAAGTACGGGCTTTCGATCGCCCGAGTCAGGGCTATGGCCAGCATGGCGGCACCAATGCCGGTCACTGCGAGAACCTCCCCGCTCCACACGCCATGGCGGATGCGCATCGGAAGGCTTTGGAAGACAACGATGTAGAGAGCCGTGACCGTGAACGCAGTGGCCGTGGCGAGGGTGGCGCCGTCGAGGAGAAAGGCGAAGAAGGCTCCGAACGCCAGCGCCATCCATTGCAGGATGTTGGCGATACGGTCGAATCGGTTCTCCCACACTGGGGCGGTGGCGAACATTGCTATCACAGTACAGTCACAGCGTGACTGAGCACCGCCAAGTTCGCGTCGTCCTGTCCGGCGGCATCGGCGCCGGCAAGAGCGCCGTCGCTGAGAAGTTGTTGGCGCGCGGGATCCCGGTTGTCCATGCAGATATGATCGGCCACGCGGTGCTGGAGCCTGAGGGAGAGGCGTTTCACGCGGTTACCGCCTGGTGGCCGGAGGTGCTCGTCGCCGGTCGCATCGACCGCTCCCGGCTGGCCGGCATCGTCTTCGCAGATCCGCATGCACTCAAAGAGCTCGAATCCATGACCCACCCGGCGATTGCCGCCCGCATCCACAACCTGGTGGCGGCCGAATCGGAAGCCGCCGTCGTGGTGGTCGAGCTGCCGCTCCTGTTTCCCCTGCTCGGCGATGGCTGGGTCCGGGTCGTGGTCGACGCTCCAATGTATGCTCGCCGGCGGCGGCTGACGGACCGTGGCATGACCCCGGCCGACATCGACGCCCGCATGGCGGCGCAGCCCTCGGCGTCCGAATGGACCACCGCAGCCGACCACGTCATCCACAACAACGGAACGCTCGAGGACCTGGAATCCGAGGTGGATCGCTTCCTCGTGTGGGTCGGGAGTCTCTAGCGGCCGGAACCAGCCATCGACCGGCTTCGGGAATCTGGGCGGCGAGCTCAGAGTCTTGTCCCAGCCGCTCTCTACACTGCCGGGAATGCCCGACTTCAAGCTCGTTTCCGATTTCTCGCCGGCCGGCGACCAGCCGAAGGCGATTGCCGCCCTCGCCGAGGGGATCGAGCGGGGGGACCGGTTTCAGACCCTGCTCGGCATCACCGGATCGGGCAAGTCGGCGACGATCGCCTGGACCGTCGAGCAGGTCCAGCGTCCAACGCTGGTACTGGCGCCCAACAAGGCGCTGGCCGCCCAGCTCGCCAACGAGTTCCGTCAGTTCTTTCCGCACAACCGGGTCGAGTACTTCGTCAGCTACTACGACTACTACCAGCCCGAGGCCTACATCCCCCAAACCGACACCTACATAGAGAAGGATTCGTCGATCAACGATGAGATCGACCGTTTGCGCCATGCCGCCACGAGCGCTCTGTTGTTGCGGCGGGACGTGATCATCGTGGCGTCGGTATCGGCAATCTATGGCCTGGGCAGTCCCGAGCAGTACGAGGGCCAGCTGCTTCGGCTCATCAAGGGGGTTGAGTACCCGATGGACGCCGCGCTGACGCGGCTCGTCGAGCTGCAGTACGAGCGCAACGAGGTCAACCTCTCGCGGGGCCGTTTCCGTGTGCGAGGCGACACCCTCGAGGTGTACCCGGCATACGAAGAAACGGTGGCCCGCGTCGAGTATTTCGGCGACGAGGTCGAGCGCATTCTCATGATGAACCCGGTCACCGGCGAGGTGATCGAGGAGCTCAACGAGCTCTTCATTTTCCCTGCCAGCCACTTCGTGACTCCGCACGAGCGGCTGCTGCGCGCCGTCGGCACCATCGAAGAGGAACTGGCCGAGCAACTCGCCGTCATGGAGAAACAGAACAAGCTGCTCGAGGCACAGCGGCTGCGGATGCGCACGTCATACGACCTCGAGATGCTGCGCGAGGTCGGGTTCTGCTCGGGGATCGAGAACTACAGCCGGCATCTCGACGGGCGCGAAGCCGGCAGCGCCCCGTACACCCTTCTCGACTACTTCCCGGACGACTATCTCACCGTCATCGACGAGAGTCATGTTTCGATCCCGCAGATTCGGGGTCAATGGGCGGGCGACCACAGCCGCAAGACGACGCTCGTCGAACATGGGTTCAGGCTTCCCAGCGCGATGGATAATCGCCCACTCACCTTCGAGGAGTGGCTGGAGCGCACCGGCCAGGTCGTATTCCTGTCCGCTACACCCGCCGAATGGGAGCGGACCCATTCCGACCAGATCGTCGAGCAGATCGTGCGGCCCACCGGGCTCCTCGACCCGGAAATCGTGGTGCGCCCCACCAAGGGCCAAATCGATGATCTCATCGGGGAGATCAAGGATCGCGCCGAACGCAAGGAGCGGGTGCTCGTCACCACTCTCACCAAGAAGATGGCCGAGGATCTGACCGACTACTTGCTGGAAATGGGCGTCCGATGCCGCTACTTGCACAGCGAGATCGACACGCTGGAACGGGTGCAGATTCTGCGTGATCTTCGGCTCGGGGAGTTCGACGTCCTCGTGGGCATCAACCTGCTGAGGGAGGGCCTCGACCTGCCCGAAGTTTCCCTGGTCTCGATCCTCGACGCCGACAAGGAGGGATTCCTCCGATCGTCAACCAGCTTGGTGCAGACGATCGGCCGTGCCGCCCGGAATGTTGCCGGTCAGGTCGTCATGTACGCGGACGTCGTGACCGACTCCATGAAATGGGCCATCAACGAGACCAATCGGCGTCGCGCCGCCCAGACGGCGTACAACGCCGAGCACGGCATCGACCCCGAAACCGTTCGCAAGTCTGTGTCCGACATCCTCGAGTTGCTGCAGAGCTCGGAGGCCCCCTCCGTCGATCGGCGCAAGCGTGAGGTCCGGCCGGCTCTCGATCTGCCGGTGGAGGACCTCGGTCGGCTCATCCAGAGCCTCGAGGAGGAAATGCACGAGGCGGCAGCGGAATTGCGTTTCGAATACGCCGCCCGGCTCAGGGACGAGGTTGGTGGCCTCAAGCGGGAGTTGCGCGAAATGGCCGAAGCCCCTCCCCGCTAGAACGACCCGCATCTCGGGTCCGGTCCGGTATCGTGCCTTCAGCCGCACGCCAAGCGGGTCGATACCAATGCCAATGACCGAGCTCAAGCCCTCAACGCTGGATATCTCCGTGATCCTTCCCGTTTTCAACGAACGCGGGCACCTCGATGCCGAGATCAGCCGGATCAAGGACTCGTTGGATGGCTCCGGCTACAGCTACGAGATCATCGTGGTGGACGACGGTTCCACCGATGGGTCATCCCAACGCTTGCGGGAGATCGAGGGCATTCGGCTCATCCAGTTTCAGACCAACCGCGGGTCGGGATCGGCCCGCAAGTACGGCACCCTGCAGGCGGTCGGCCGCGTGGTTGTGTGGACCGACGTCGATATGACCTATCCGAACGACGAGATTCCCCGGCTCGTCAAGGAGCTGGACTCCGGCTGGGATCAGGTGGTGGGTGCCCGTACCTCCGAGCAGGGTACGGTCAAGTTCCTGCGCACGCCTGCCAAGTGGTTCATCCGCAAGCTGGCCGGCTATCTCGTCGACTTCAAGATTCCCGATCTCAACAGCGGCCTGCGGGCGTTCCGGCGCACGGTCGCCTATCAATACCTGTATCTGTTGCCCCGTGGATTCTCCTGCGTGACCACGCTCACGCTGGCTTTCCTGAACAACGGGTACTCGGTGAAGTACGTGCCGATCGACTATTTCCCCCGCACCGGGGAGTCGAAGTTCCACTGGTGGAAGGACACCCGCCGCTACATGCTGCAAGTCATTCGCATGATGCTCATGTACAACCCGCTCCGGGTTTTCATGCCGCCGGCCGTCCTCGTCATGCTGGCCGGGGCGGTCAAGGTCGGGTACGACATCTTCGACAAGAACTGGCGGCTGGGGACCAACACCTTGGCGTTGCTGGGGCTCGGCTTGACGCTGGCCATCGTAGGCATGATCGCCGACCTCATGGTGAGCCTCAACAAGCGGCAGGATTACGAAACGCCGGCGACGGCCAACAGCGCATACCTTGATGGCTGAACGACGCCTGGTGTTCGGGATCGGGACCGGCCGCAGTGGCACGGTATCGCTTGCCAAGTTGCTCGATGCGCAGCCGAAATTCAACGTCACTCATGAAATGACGCGCACGACCCGATCGGGGAGAATCTGGCGTCGCCTCGCCGAGCCGATCCCGTGGCGAGCCTCGGAGAATGAGGTCGCAGCCACCGTCGATCTGATCTTGCATCGTCGAGGCTCGGTGGTCGGGGACGTCGGATCTTCCTGGCTGCCCCATCTACCCGCGCTGCTGCGGCAATATCCGAGCGCCCGAGTCGTATGTCTTGAGCGACCCAGGGATGAAGTGGTGACGAGTTTCCTCCGGAAGACGGGACACAGCAATCACTGGATGCCGGGTGCAGACCGAGTGGTCGATCCGCGGTTTGACCCGGTGTTTCCGAAGTATGAAGACGCCGAGTCCAAATCGGCCGCCGTCGGGCTGTATTGGGACGAATACCGACGACTGGTGGGTGCGCTGCGGGCGGCTCAGCCGGGGCGAGTGCGCTCCTGGTCGATGCGCGACGCTCTCAACACCGAGCAGGGAACGGCGGAGGTACTCGAGTTCGCCGGTGTGGCACCCGCCGCTCAGGTCGTGCCGAAGCAGCGCCACTTCAATCGGGTCCGGTCGTGACCGAGGCGCCACAAGACCATCCATCGCCTCCGGCCACTGTGGTCATCCTCGCGTGGCAATGGGGCCCCGAGGTGGTCGAGGGGTTGAGGGCGCTCAGCTCGCAATCTCGCGACGACTTCGAGCTGCTCGTTATCGACAACGGCGCCGGTTTCGAGGGGGAATTGCGGTCGGTTCGTGGTCTCCGGTCGTACCGCTATGTCGGCCTTCCGGAGAATCGGGGGGCCTCAGCCGGGCGCAACGCCGCTCTCGATCACGCCCGTGGTCGGGTGCTCATCTTCCTCGACGACGATTCGACGGCGGCCCCGGGCGTGGTGGCAGCCCATATGGCGGCATACGACGACCCTCGGGTCGTCGGTACGAGAGGTCGGGCAGTGCCGAAGAGCCCCGGATTGCTCAGCCGGGTGGGGTTCAACTACGACCTCGGTCCTCGGCCGGTGCCGGCCTTTCTGAACGTCGAGAACAATTGCTCGGTGCGACGAGAGGCGTTGGCCGCGGTCGGCGGATTCGCCGAGCACCTGTTCGGGCACGAAGGTAACGAGCTCTCGCTGCGGCTGATCGACCGCTACGGCGCAGGCTGCATCCGATACGTGCCGGACGCCGTGGTCGGGCACGATGACTACCACTCGGTTGGCCACTATCTCGCCAAGAATTTCCGCATGGGGCGCATGGCGGCTCAGGTCGATCTGGCGAGAGTGCGCCGCCTCCGGCCGCGACCGATTCCCCGGCACCGGGACCCGCTCACCTGGCCGCTGCGTCTGGTCGGCAAAACACTCGAGTTGGGTGGATTCGGCTTCGAGCGATTGACCGGGTGGGCTCGCCCACGAAATGGCGAATCGGCGCAGATCTAATGGAAGCGCCCCGGCTCGCGCGGGAACTCGGACCGCCGCGTCCGGCGGACCCAGTGGCCTCGGTGGTGATCGTAATGTGGCGCTGGGACCCGGACGTGTCCGATGCCCTCCGGGCCTTGTGCGGTCAGGTGGGGGCCGAATTCGAAGTCATTCTCGTCGACAACGGAAGCGACTCGCTCGACCACTTACAAGCCATCGAACACCTCCCGCCGGTGCTCTATCTCGGGTTCAGCTCCAACCGAGGAGCTTCTGCAGGACGCAACGCCGGCGCCGCGTATTCCCAAGCCGAAATAGTGATCTTCGTGGACGACGACGCTGAGTCGGCTCCCTCGTTGGTTGCTTCCCACGTCGCCGCCTATGAGGATTCCTCCGTGATCGGTGTCCGGGGCCGCATCCTCCACAAATCGAAACGCTTCCTGAATCGGGCCGACATCGTGGGTGACCTCGGGCCGGCGCCGATCGAGGCTCTGCTCGACGTTGAGGGCAATTGCTCGGTACGCCGCCTGCCCTTCTCCGAGGTGAGAGGCTTCGACGATGCCCTGTTTGGACACGAGGGCCTCGACCTGTCGCTGCGGCTGCTCGACCGCTTCGGTGCCGGGTGTCTCCGGTACGCACCCGGGGCCCTCGTCTATCACGAGTTCGCGGACTCGATCTGGCATTATCTCCGCAAGAGCTACCGGCACGGGCGGATGGCCCCGGCGGTGGACATGCGGCGAATCAGGCAGATTCAGCCCCCGCACGCGTCGCCCTGGTCAGATCCGGGCGTTCTTCCGCTGCGGTTGGCCGGCCGGGCAATGTCCGAAGTGGGGCGGCTGTGGTCGCGAGCGAGAGGCCTTCCCGGCCCGGGAAGCCGTCTCCAACGCTACTGAGCGGGTGGGAGGAAGGCCACGGGTTGGACCGCGAGGCGCCGCCTGGCCCACAGGGCGAGCCCGAGATTGGATAGCACCAGGCTGATGGTGGTGGCAAGGGCGGCACCATTGATGCCCAGTGGCGGGATCAGTGCCGCGTTCAACATGATGTTGCCGATCCCGGTAGCGATCATGATGTTGCGCATCGAGCGTTCGTGGCCGGTCATCACAATCAAGAATCCAACCGAGCCGACCGCCGCGTTCACGAACTCCCCGACGGCCAGAATCCGCAGAGCCCCCGCCGCCCGGTCGAAGTCCGGGCCGAACAGGTCGAGGATCCATGGGGCGATGACCACCACCACCACCAGCGCCGGCAGCGCGACTGCGGTGGCAAGACCCGAAGTCTGCCGCGCCAGTTGCTCGAGCCCCCGTATGTCGCCCCGCTCATGGAGGGCGGCGAAACGTGGTGGGGCGACGGCGTTGATGCCGAACAGCACCAGGCTCACGATGGTGGCGACTCGCCAGGCCGGGTAGTACACGCCTACATCGGCGGCGTCGCCGAAGACCCCAAGCATGATCGTGTCGGTCCACTGCCCGATCAAGATCATCGAGTTCACCACCAGGAGGGGAAGGCCGGTGCGGAGCAGACGCCGAACATCGAAGGCGCCAAACTGCCGACCGGCCGGCCCGACTCTGATGAACCAGAGCATGGCTGCCACCACGAGCAGCCCCGCCCAGGTGCCGACCACCACCGCGAGGGCGGATTCCGCCGTGGCGACGCCCGAGGCGAGCATCGTGAGCCCGGCCACGGTCGGGGGTCCGAGCGATTGGATGATTGTTGCCGCCACCGGCCGCTGGACTCCCTTGAGCGCAAACGCGTGAATCTGCATGAGGGTCATGAGGGGGACCAGCCAGGCCGCCACCCGAATGACGGGTTCCAGATCGGTATTGGAGAAGGCCGCGTCCGCCAAGACCGGCGCCAGGGCCCAGATCGCGACCCCCAGGGTCACCGACCACAAGCCGGCGACACTAACCGCTTGTCGGTACACGCCTGCCACCCGGCCCCAATCTCCCGTATCGACTCCCGTAGAAACGAAGCGCATCGAGGCGCTGTCGAGGCCGAGGATCCCGAGAATGGATGCGATGACCGTCACCGACATCGCCAGGTAGTAGAACCCAGACTCCTCTGGTCCGAGCAGGCGGGCCACAGTCAGGGTCAGCCCGAAAGCCGCTGCGGCCGCCACCAGGCGGGTTACCAAGACGGTCGCCGCCGGCCGGGTGAGCTCAGAGCGAAGCAACCTTCCGATCGTCATCCGTACCGTTCCTCGAAGAACTCGACCATCCACGACGTGAGGTCCACCTTGTCCCGCAACAAGTCGGATTGGCGCCTGGCTCTCACTTCGGCCGGCAACGTCAGGCTGTCCGCGATCGCCGTGAGGGCGGCATCGAACGCCAGCGGGGAAACGTTGGCCACCAACTGGTAGGACTCTTCCAGATCGTCGGTGTAGCCGCGGCCCGTCTTGGCAATGAACACGGCCGGCGTACCCAGCACGGCCGCCTCCGAGGTCATCGTCGCCGACTCGCCGACCACGGTGGTGGCATAGGCGAGGAGATGATGGATGTCCTCGACCGGTCCCCGGACGGCGTGGTCGGCCAACTCCGGCGGAAGGTGAGACTCGGACGAGATGAGAACTCGGCCGTGGGCTTCGAGCATGGCAACGATCTCGCGCTTCTGCTCGGTCGTCAGGGCAATCTCACGGGAGTCGTGGCTCGCCTGCCAGGAGACGAACCGCACCACGCTGAAGCGCTCGGCCGGATCAAGCCCGAAGGCGGGCAGTCGACCCCGGTCCGGGGTGAACCGCTCGGGATGCAGGTACGCCAGCTCCTGGTAGCTGGGATAGGTGATGTGCGTCCCTCGCACCGCTCCGTAGTAGCAATCTGGCGTGCACACGGTAGTGGCGAGCGGGTAGACCCAGCGATTGGTGCGGGTGGCGAATTCGGTGTCGTAGAAGACGGCGGCGGGGATTCGGAGCAGTCGGGCGGCGGGGATGATGGACGGTCCCGCCAGTTCGGTCATGACGGTCGGTTTGAATTCGCGGGCGATGCCGATCAAGCGCTTGGTTCGGAGGGCCAACTCTGCCGCCAAGCCGAGGCTGCCGGTTGCCTGATTGGAGAGGACGGTGTGAGGGATGGCGAGGCGTTCCAGCAGCTCGGCAGCTACATCCTTGCGGCGAGCTGTGACTGCGACCTCATGGCCGCGGTCGAGCATCTCCCGGCGAAAGTGTCGGTACACATGGACATCGTGTGGATGAAGTATGTCGATGAGGATTCGCACGAGCAGTCGCTACAGCCACGGATTGAGGCCGCGGGGGGTGGTCTCGACGTACAGCGAGAGCATCTGCGCGAACACCGAGAGAATCACCGAATACCAGAACATCCGTTTCCAAAGAGCCGAGGCGACATCGAACCAGGCTTGCCAGGATAGGTAGAGGAGCGGCGCGGCCACGGTCAATGGTTCGAGCGGATACCGGTAGTTGAAGGAGTAACCACCCCAGTACCGATTGAGTCGCAGATGAATGA
>Ga0224512_10005804_pt1 | contig 10062 bp, 10 predicted proteins | sample SF_May12_sed_USG_4_FD_169103 | JGI IMG/M metagenome (GOLD analysis project Ga0224512, IMG submission 169103) | Sediment microbial communities from San Francisco Bay, California, United States - SF_May12_sed_USGS_13 | ecosystem: Environmental > Aquatic > Marine > Sediment | place: USA...
GACCGTGAACTGGGCGCCCGGCTGGATGATGGCAACAGCCAACTCGGGATCCGGTTCAACGGGCAGGGGAATCGGCGGCGGGGTGGGCCCGGTAAGGCGAAGAGTAAAATAGGCAGTGTCTTTCGATGGCGTACCACTGAAGAGCGGCCCGTCCACGCCCTCGATGAACGCCATATAGCCGATCAACTCCGGTGGTCCTGGCACGACTGTCAGGTCGAGCACGAAATGAAAGGCTACGGCCCCTGCCGGAACGCGTTTCACAACCGCCTCTCCGGCCAGTGCAGGCAGGCAGATCGCTGACATTATGATGAGTAAGAGTGGAAGCTTGAATTTCGACATTTCTGCCTCCTTATGCTTGTTGGAATTTCAGCCGGGCATCCTGCGCATTCAGTGTAGTCCCGGCAGTCAAGTCATCGGATATCGGATACGACTCCGAACCGCTGGTGCGTATCCAGCCGATATTAAATACAGCTCCCGAACTGAGAGCTTGTCAATACCGAAAATTACTTATGCGCGCGTTCACTTCGGAGCCAGGCTCACGAGTCGCCCGCCATCATAGAGTGCCAGGCACATAGTCCCAGCAGATCGACCGGGCAGCATCCGCTCCAGGCCGCGTCGCGACAAACGAGCGGATCGGGTTCGACTGGCAGGTGTGCGCGCAAAAGCCGACCCTCGAAAAAATTGCTCTATAATCTCAGCAGTTGATCGCGGAAGTTCCGGGAGCGATACAAATGAATGAACCTCATTGCCAAATTGCAGCACCATGCGGGCTTGTCGTCGGCGCAATTCTTGGCGTAGCCGGAACTTTCGCGTCATCGGCATCTTTGCGTGGGTTACTGTGGGGCATCGACGGTGTTGCGCTAGTTGTAGCCGGCGCTTTGCTCACGATCTATCACCTCGGTCGAAGCAACAATGTTGTGGCGGCTGGTTTTTTGGTCTTCGTTGCCGGCCAAACCTTGGTTCTGTCGACAGCGGCGACACCTCTTGATTCAGCCGGGCCCGTGTTTGCCGCTGGCGTATCTCTGTGGGCGGCGTCCCTCGTCCTGATCAGTGCTCCTGCCGTGATGCCGCTTTGGGTCCGAGTAGTAGCAACAGTCGCTGCGGTCTTATTTTCTGTTGTTGCTGTGCAAATATTTCAGGGGCAACCGCTGCATGCGTTATCGAGGCCGTTACCGTTCTTTGCGTACCCGCTGTTGGCGGCAACGATGTTTGGTTGGGCGTGGGCACATTATCGTCCCGCCGTCTAACTATGTGATGGAGCCGACTGTACGGCATCCGCTTCTGCCCCAAGGCGGACATAGCCATATCTTCTTGTCCGAATGTGCCGCGACGAAGAGTGATTGGCGCCGTCAGAACATTATCAGGAATAAATCAGACCGTAATTAGGTAGTCGAGAGCCGATTGCTGCAGTCTACAGTCTCCGTGGCGGGATGTTCTCAGGGGGGGTTGACAGTGAAGAACTATTTCGAGCTAACTTTGCGCGCAGCTTTTTGCGCTATGGCGGTGCTCCTGTTCTGCGGTAATGCTGCTGCCAATATTTATGACGTAGAAACCATTCGTGTCATTGCGGCTGAGGAGCCATCTGCGTACGACCTCGCCCAAATCGAAGACGAGGTGACCGACGCAATTGGTCGCACAAAGCGCAACCTCTGGGTGCGGGTTGCGTTATTAGAAATTGACCCCCTTGGTTCCACCCTTGGCGATGACTGTGGGTCCGGAAATGCGGTTACCGCTGGGGTTGGGCTCCTGTGCGAATTGGGAAATTCCGTTGAACAAGCGGCGCGTCGCGCAGCAATTAACGAAGCGATTCGGGAATCCAGGCAAGCACATGTAGACAGTGATGCTGAGCTAGCGCCCGATCTTGCTGACGGTGTCGAAAGGCTCCTGTCGAGCAACCTGTTGCAACTTCGTCTGGCCGCCGCGGTAGAAGATTTCATTGCTGATCACACCGGAATTGAGGTTGTTGACATCGGTTCCACGGCTGTTCCCGGACATCGGCTCGCCACCAATCTCGTCAGAGTCGAAGCGATCGGTAACAAAATTGACTCGCGCATTGCCATTCGGCTGCATGGCGAAGCTGTTCTCATCAGTAATAACGACGGAGCAGTAGTGGATTCATACAGCTACGTTCTCGAGACACCCAGTCATCTTGTCGAGGGCTGGTCACAAGGTGGAGTCGGCTTGCTGGCCAGGTCGTTTTCGGAGGCAATCACAAAGATGGCGGAAGTGTTGGGCGAAGAGATCCTTCTGCACGTCACGTCACCGCACCAGCGCCGCACGGGTTATCTCGTTCAGCCAGTTTCGCCGAAGTACAAGATCACCCTGATAGGCGGCAGCGACTTCATAACCGGTGGAGGTCAATACCGTGCGACGGATACGCTGCAACCTACCTTTGGATGGGAGGATTTTCGCGATGCATACGCTCGGGACCCACTCTACGAAAATATGACGGCTTCGGAACTCGATGTCAGCTACGACATCCGGATTTACCGGTCGCGCCCGGCCAGAAGTGCAAAACCGATGTTATTCGCAGGCCAAGATGAAACGCCGATCTCACTGATCGCAGATGAGCTTATTCATGAATTTCGCGGTATTTCCGGCGAAACATTTACCCCTGAAGTCAAGTTTGACCACTGCACTCCCTATGCCTGGACCATACGAGCACGCTTCGTAATCAATAACAGGACACACCTCACCTATTGGAGCGGCGGATACAAAGAGAAGAATGTTGAAAGACTTCGCCATCTGAAAATTTCCGAAAAGGGCAGTGCGCGGATGGCACGTTCAATAGGGGGCGTAATGGGTGTCGATGCCGACGAGATGTGGCTTGAGGAAGCGCAATACTTTCCGTTCCTGGTGACGTCTCCCGGAAAGAAGTGCAGAAAAGAGGAAATCCTCGCTGCCATGGCTGAAAAAAACCATAAGACCTGACTGTGCAGTCTTTCACAATGTCCGCTCTCACAGTCGCTGGTAACTGAACGCGGTGGCGACTGGTACAGAACGCTCCCCCGCCAACAAAATAAGAAGGCTTCCCATGTGGGGCTTTCTCCGTTGCCCCTGACTGATTCCTGCTGGTCCGAGGGTAGCTTTAGGTACAACCCAGAATTGACGGATTTCGTGGGAAGCCGAGAATACTCTAGAGGCGTTCATGGACACCAAGAGGGGTGATTGGCATGAAGAAGGTCTTGGTTGCCGGCGCCACGGGCTATCTTGGTCAGTTCGTGGTCAAGGCGTTAAAGACGAGGGGCTATTGGGTCCGCGCTGTCGGTCGGAGCGCAGCAAAGCTCGCTCCCATCGAGGAGTATAGCGTCATGACCATGGATGTCATAGGTAAACCACACGGTCAACGACGACTGGCGGAACACTTCCGCAATTGTAGCGAGACCATCGGAAGTAAGTCGAGTGAGGATCACCCACTACCTGTATAACGCGTTCCTGGTCGATGAGGGCGACACAAGTGTCGCCATAGACCCCGGCCAGTACTTCTATATCTTCGACTTCAGGAGCTTGATCCCTGAGGAGCGTTGGCCGACGATTACACATATCGTCATCACTCACGGCGATCCCGACCATCACTGGCAGTCGGATCGCATTGCCGAGGCATCCGGGGCGCCCGTTGTGTGCGGCATTGGTCTGACGAAAACCGAGAATAGGCAAACGCTCGTTATCGACCCTCGCGGCAAGGAGCTGACATCCTGGGTTCTCTTCGACAACCTGTATCCGCTCGATGTAGGAGATTCGATCGAGCTTGATGACGTCACGTTCGAGGCGGTCCGAGGGGTACACGGCCCGATCGAGGTTTCACTGCTTGGTTTCAAGATTCGGAAGGTGCCCGGCCCAGGGGAACGCACCGGTCTCGGCGCGATGGGGTTCAAAATCACGATTGGAGACAGGTCGGTTTTGAGTCTTGGCGATTCATTGCTCTTGCCCGACTGGGATGGTTTGAGGCCGACGGTGCTGATGATCCCGATCGGTGGCCTCGGCCAGAATACGTGGACAATGGATGTCGAAGATGCTTTGCAGGCTGTGGAGCGGATTGATCCGGAACTGGTTATTCCCTGTCATTACAATGTGCCGTTTCTTTGGAAGAGGAAGATTGCGGTCGCCGATGATCAAGCGTTCAAGCACGGCGTAGAGGCGCAGGGTAAGAAATGCTGCATTCTCGGAGCTGGTGACGCTGTCACAGTGTAAGCCGCCTATCTACTTCAGTCGGATCTAAAGACAGCCTGTTGGACCTGAGTATTTTTCCGAATTGACAGAGTTAGCAATAGGCGGATTATCGACGCTGCGATAAAGGCAAACCTGACCAAAGTCAGGGACGCAAAGCCACGGGTCCTCGCTTCCTCCGCGACGCCCTTGCGACGCCACGAAGGGCCCCAGGATCGCCGGGCTGCCTGGATGATTGAATTAAGCGGCGTTCGTTCTTCCTGATTCTCACAGCCGTGATGGAGGTTAGCTATGCCTCTTCACCTTGGCCAACAACACGAATCTATTCACACTGTCAGCGAGTCCAGGCATTTCGCAGATACCCATAGACTCGACCTAGACCCAGCGGACGCTTTCGATGTCATCGTTATCGGCTCCGGTATGGGTGGAATGACCACTGCGGCGGCGCTTTCACGGATGGGACGCAAGGTCCTGTTACTCGAACAAGCACAGACGATCGGTGGGCTGACTCATGCCTTCTCACGAGAGGGCTTCAACTGGGATGTCGGCCTTCACTACTGTGGTACATTCGGTCGCGACCAGAGCGCAGGCCGCACATTGAACTGGCTTAGCGACGGTACGATCGAGTTTCGTTCAATCGGCACTGTTTACGACATTCTGCATTTTCCGGAAGGATTTGAAGTTCCCGTCGCCCGCCCGGCCGCCGCGTACCAGATGGAACTGAAAGAACGGTTTCCTGACAACGCCGACGAAATTGATGCGTACTTCGAAGCATTACTCTCGGCTGAGGAAACTATGCATGCGATTGCAGCCGAACGCGCGATGCCTGGATCAATCCGTAATGCGCATCGTTGGTGGAACAAGAAGCGATTCCAGCGTTGGTGTGGTCGCACCACGAGCGAGGTGATTGCCGACCTCGTTACCGATCCGCGGCTCGCAGCCGTCCTGTCGGCACAATGGGGGACCTATGGTGGTAAGCCAACGGAGGCAAGCTTTGGGGTTCATGCTCTCGTAATCGGGCACTACCTGGAGGGTGCGTACTACCCAGTTGGCGGCGCCGCGACCATTGCGAAGGGGCTCATTCCGGTGATTGAAGCCAGCGGCGGGAGCGCTCGAGCAGGTACGCCGGTTGCCGAGATACTTGTTGAAGACGGGAAGTCGGTGGGCGTCCGCACTGCCTCGGGCGACGAGTTCAGGGCACCAGTTATCGTGTCGGATATTGGAGCCGGCGAGACTGTGAAGCGCTTGTTACCTTCGGAGATTCGCCGACAGGATTGGGCCAGTGAGATAGCGACTTTCAAGCCATCGATTTGCCATTTCCAGATTTATCTTGGCTTTGAAGGGGATATCGCATCTCTCGGCGCAAGTCGGGCGAACCACTGGTATTACAGCAGCTGGGATACAAACGACGCTATTTGGTCGACTGGCGATGACGATGCGGTTCCGATGATGTTCGTTTCGTTTCCTACTCTCAAGGACCCAGCTCACGACCCTGGCCCATCGAACCGACACACTGGCGAACTGCTCGTTTGGTCCGACTGGTCGTCAGTCGCCAAATACGCGACCCATGGTACCGGGGCGCTACGATCCGAATGGGCGGACTTAAAGCAACGCATCGAGTCCCGTCTAATGGAAAGTTTCGCCGAGAAGTTCCCAGCACTGGCACCGTTGGTGGTGTACCAGGAACTAGGTACGCCGCTGGCAACCGCGTCATTCACAAGGCACGAGAAGGGTGCGTTCTACGGCGTGGAAACGACGCCGCGGCGCATCCTGTCGGACGCACTTAACGCTCGTACTCCAGTGCCCGGCCTATTCCTGACAGGCCAGGACGTCATGACCCCTGGCATTGCCGGGGCCCTCGCCGGGGGCATGTTGGGTGCTGCGGCGATCGATCCTCGCGTACTACAGCATCTCAAGTAACACGCGGCAGCTCTACCAGCGATCGTGAATAGCAGTCTGCCACTCTTTTCGCGCGCACCGGCCGCCGTATCGCGGCGCCAGTGGATCAGACTGGTTGCGGTGTATCTCCTTATCCCGTTGATCTTATTGATATGCGGTGGAGACCTCGGTTGGTGGCAGGCGTGGCTCTATTCCCTGTTGATCGTCGCCGCTGGCATAGGGGGACGCTTGTGGGCAGAACACCGACATCCCGGATTGATGGCCGAACGACAAAACATCGAAAATATCCAAAACGCAAAAGCCTGGGACAAAGTGCTTGCTCCACTGATGGCGTTGAGTATCGGGTATCCCATGGTCGTTGTAGCAGGGCTGGATCACCGCTATAGCTGGTCTTCGGAATTCCCGCTCTGGCTCATCGCGCTTGGCTTCATTTTGATCTTGCTTGGTTACTCTTTCGCCACATGGGCGTTGGCAGAGAACCGGTTCTTCTCGAGCGTAGTGCGCATTCAGTCGGATCGGGGGCATGTGGTATGTGACAGTGGTCCGTACCGGTTTGTGCGGCATCCGGGTTATGCCGGAAATATTCTTGCACTGTTCGGTATTGTCCTTGCCCTGGGCTCAGTATGGACATTGATTCCTGCGACAGTCGCATCAATCATCGCTGTGATCAGAACCGCACTTGAAGACCGAACTTTGCAGGAAGAGCTGCCAGGCTATCGCGACTATGCACGGCGCGTGCCTTATCGTTTGATCCCTTGGATATATTGAAAGACGGCAGTGATAAACTTCCGCTTCTGGCCGACTCCAGCCGCCCAGGCCCGATGAGATACAATGACTGCTGTTGACGTAAAAGTGACGTTAAGGCAAGGCGGGGTACAGTGTTCCTACTCTCAATTTCCCTTTTTGCGCTTGTCGGTGTCTGTCTGCTTTTGACCGGAGGTGTCTATTTGTCGCTGGGCGAATATATGCCTTACCACGCCGAGGCAGCCCAAATGGCCTGGGAAGAGTTGGATCAGAATTTCCAAGGACTGATCTTGGGCCTTCTCAAGGGACTTGGCAGCGGTGCTTTCGTTGCAGGTTTCGCAACATTGTTCATGGTTAGTATGTCGCTGCGAAAGAGCCCGAGACCATTCCTCATGCTCTTGCCGATCGTAACAATCGGCTATTCGACGCTCCTCTGTTATGCAACCTATACGGTATATACGCGTACTCCCGGTGACCCACCGCTCATTCCGAATATCCTGCTTGTGGTGACGAGCTTGATGGGTTCAATAGCACTCGCACTTTCGCAGCGCAAGTGCACGGAAGCGTAGAGTTTCCATCTCATTCCATGGCCGCTTGTGGCCGGAAGGCGCTGTTCGCCACGTTCGGGCTATAATTTCCGCTGTTGACCCCAATCCAGCCGGTCAGCGAACTGATGCGCTTGCCGTGAATACAATAATCCTCGACATAGACGGTACTCTGGTCGACTCGATGGGGGTCGATCCGAAGTTGTACTTTTCGTCTATTGAGAGTGTTCTCGGTCCAGTGCGCCTCCGTAACCTCAACGACTATGACCATGTGACGGACAGTGGGATTCTCGCGCAAATTATCGAGGAGAACGGATATTCAGGTGCAGATGAACTCGCTGCTTCCGTTAAAGCTCTATTCCTGAAGGGGCTCGAACGTCACATTGAAGATATCGGTTCGTTTCCTGTTGTTGACGGTGCCGTACAGTTCATCGATCGCGTCCGTAGATCAACAGATACGCGCATTGCCATAGCCACCGGTTGCTGGCGAGAGTCGGCTCTTCTCAAACTACAGACCTCAGGATTCAATATTGAGGGTATTCCGGTGGCCACGAGTGATGACTCACCGTCAAGGGTCGAAATCATGCGGTCGGCCCTCCAGATGACCGGTAGCGACTCTGGAACAGTCACGTATTTTGGCGATGCCGAATGGGATCAGCTCGCCTGTCAGGATCTTGGCTGGAACTTTGTTGCAGTCGGGCCGCGCCTTAGAGGCATCAAGTCTTTTTCCAGTATTCAGCTGTAACTGAGCGGCTGCTTCTGGCCTATACTGTTGAAAAACTCGGTTTTGCGAGCGACGCGAAAATTCAAGAGGAATTTTTGTTTGTCCTGTGCGCGTCCGGTAGCACCGATTAGCGGCAATGAGCTGCGCCAGGAGGCATTTTCATAGGGATTGCAAAACCTTCCTCGTATCTACGATACAAACTCAGCCGCAGATCGCAAATGAAAAAACGACAATTCTGAGAAAAGAGTTTTTCAACAGAATCGGCCAGAAGCAGCCGCTGGGTAGGCACAAAAAAACCCGTCGCTAAGGACGGGTCTTTGCTGACTGTTGGAATGGATCAGATCTTCTTGCGTCTGGATAATCCCATTTCGAATAGGCCAATGGCTAAGAGTGCAAGGGTGCCTGGTTCGGGGACAGATGACACTGCAAACGAATAACTAAACTCTGCAAATTCGAATGGTCCTAAAGGATCACCAAAGAGACTGTCTCGCACAACTCCAAAACCATCGTCAAAGAAAATCAGATTATCACCATCCGGATTGGGTATGGATTGGCCCTCACCGGTATTACAACCATCTAGCGATAAGTCGCCGATACACAAGGGCACGCCGCCAGAGAACTCAAAACCGTAGAACGTGCTAACTAAAGTGGCATTGAATGTAATTCCAGCGATTGTGATCGTATCGCCGCCGTGCAGAATAGTGCGGTTACTCGAACCGTCCGGGAAGAGGTCTGCGCTATCGAAAAACATCACGCCAGTGAATACATCGCCGGCAACCACGCCCGTACCGACAAACGCGTTTGTTTCGATAATGGTGACTGTGAGGTCAAAGGATATTGGATCGGCATTCGCCGCAAACGGGGAAGTCAGAAGTAATGCCGCTACTATCAGTCTGAATCTTCGCATGGTCTGTACTCCAAAGGTTTGCTGTGACCTATGGGACGGCAATTTCCGTGCCGAAACAGACGCCTGCTTTAAGTATCAGACAGTTACCAGTAAGCAGCAAAACCACACTGCAGAGATTCAACATAAATCGTATAAGCGACCGACTCTGGAAACTCCAAAGTCGGGTTTCGGTTTACCCGTATACGCGGTTGAAGGGTAAAGTCGCCTTTGGGTCAGTAGCCGTCATATTGCCTCAGATCTTTCGAGCGGCTGCTATGAGATGTGAAGCTGCCGCTCAGCTAGGTTCCTGGCGAGCGTCTCAGAACGGCCAGATGCGGCCTCTCAACAGTCATGCAATTCAAGCCTGAGCGATGGAAATCCTGCCGGCCGACTAGGCGTCTCAGTCGCGGCAGTATAAAGTGCGACACGGTCTTTCTGTCTGCCAATATTTTGGGGGTGTACATGCGAATCACGTTTGGGAACGCAAAAATCCTCCTTCATCTTTCCGCGATAGCTCTAGTCGCCGTCCCAGCTTGGGCAACAGACGATGACTCGTCGACGATGTCACAGGAAGGATGCGCCATGTCGGCCCGAGAGGTTGTCGATCAATTTATTGATCTATTCTATGTGAAGAAAGAGGTCCGACTAGCGTTCGAAACCTGGGTACATCCCGACTATATTCAGCACAAACCATCTCTTCCCGATGGCCGCGAGCCAGTCATCGTCTTTCTCGAAAAACTGCTCGAACGCTTCCCAGATCGGACATTCACCATCCACCGTGTCATCTCATCAGATGATCTGGTAGCGGTTCATTGCCATAGCCAAGCGACCCCAGAAGACCTGGGCTTCGCAGTAGTTGACATCTTCAGAGTTGAAGACTGTCACATGGTAGAGCATTGGGATGTTGTGCAATCGGTACCGGCACACTCTGAGAATGACAATACGATGTTCTGAGGTACCCGTAATGTCTGCTTTGGGTCACAAGCCGTCATATTACCGCAGATTCTTGGAGCGGCTGCTATACGATGTCAAGCAGCCCCTCAGTCAGCTTCCTGGCGACCGACTCAGTTCGGCCAATAGCGGCCGATTGTGAACAA
>Ga0224512_10005805_pt1 | contig 10062 bp, 9 predicted proteins | sample SF_May12_sed_USG_4_FD_169103 | JGI IMG/M metagenome (GOLD analysis project Ga0224512, IMG submission 169103) | Sediment microbial communities from San Francisco Bay, California, United States - SF_May12_sed_USGS_13 | ecosystem: Environmental > Aquatic > Marine > Sediment | place: USA: California...
GTTCAGCACCGCGCCTGCCATCGGGATCGAAAAATGACTTTCGAACATTTCGGGGGTATTGAACGCGAATATCGAGACGGTATCGTTTTTGCCGATGCCGCGCGCCGCAAGGCTGGAGGCGATGCGTACGCAGCGATTGCGGGTCTGCGCCCAGCTGTAGCGGCGCTGGTTGTAGACCAGCGACTCGCGCTGCGGGTAGATATCGGCGCTGCGGTGCAGGAAGGAAAGCGGGGTCAGCGCCACGAAATTGGCGGCGTTGGCATCAAGCTGGTCGTATTCGATGGTCATGTTACACCTTAAAATTTCAGTCTGTCAGGTCCGCACAAGCGGGGTCCCAGGGGTTACTACCTCCTCTGGATCCCGGCGGTCCGACGCATCGGTAAGCGCTGCGCGCTTTCCGGGATGACTTAAACGCGCTTTATAAGCGCGTTTAAGTCAATTTCTAACCGGCGATCCCGCGTCGAGCATGCTATCGATGCGTGCGCGCGTCGCGTCGGTCGCGACCAGGGCCAGGAACGAGCGACGCTCGGCATCGTATAGGTCCTGCTCGCTGCAAACGGTTCCCGGCTCGACGTCGCCGCCGGTCACGATTCTTGCCATTTCGGTGCCGACGTTGACGTCGTGCGGCATGAAATGCCCCTTGTCGCGGGATTGTTCCAGCCATTTGACCATTTCTTCGAAAACGGGTCTACCCGGCAAGGCCAGCGGCGGGCGCTCGAAGGTCGCCTGGCCCGAGGCATCGTCGATCGCCTGCAGCGCTGCGCCGAGTATGCGATCGCGATTGATCAGGTAGCGATCGTTGGCGCGCAGCATCGCCTGTTTCAACGCGATGATTGGCGAGGTCGCGGTTTTGCCATAACCGAGATTCATGAAGGTCTTCCAGCAGGCCTCGCTGATATCGTCGCCGCATTGCAGCAGTTCGATCCAGCGGTACAGGGTTTCCTTGCAACCGCCGCCGCCCGGCACCACGCCGACCAGCGACTCGACCAGCCCGGTTACCGAGTTGGCGTGACAGATCACCTGTTTGGCGTGTAGCACGACCTCGAAGCCGCCGCCGATCGACATGCCAACCGGGGCCGCGACCACCGGAAATTGCGCGGTTTGCATGCGCTGCACGGTTTGCTGGAAATCCTTCAGGAATCCGTCGAGACCGTCCAGGTCCTCGCGGCGGCAGAAATTGCGCACCGCCTGCAGGTTGACGCCGCAGGAAAAGTGCTGCGCATCGTTATGCACCACCAGGCCGCGCATGCGCCCATTCTCGACCTGGTCGATGGCGTCGTCGAGCATGCGCATCGAATCCGCATCGAGCGCGTTCGCCTTGCTGTGAAATTCGACCAGCGCGATGCCGTCGAGATCGTACCAGCTGGCGACGGCGCAGCTATTGCGTGGCTGCAGGGTCTGGCGTTTTTCGCTGAAACGGATGACGCCTTCGGGGCGCCGGATGGTCTGCCAGGCGCCGCCGAATCGTCGCGCCTGCAACTCGCCCGCGTCGACCCGGTAAAAGCTCGAAGCGGCAGCCTCGGCGAGAAAGGCCGGCACCGGCATCCCGCCGGCCTCGAGGCGTTCGATAAAGCGATCGACACCGATTTCGTCGATCAGTTCGAAAGGACCTTTGATCCAGTTGTAACCGAGCTTCATCGCGTCGTCGATGCCGACCGGGTCGTCGCCGACCTCGGGAAGCAGCGACGCGGCGTAGCAGAGCGTGCGCGACAGGATACGCCAGGCAAAGCGGCCGAATGGACCGTCGTCGTCCAGCAGCTGGCTGACGCCGAGCCGTTCGGCGCGCTCGGCAAGCGGCAGATTCAAGCGCGCGGCAGGCTGGTACCGCGCGCTCTCGAGGTTCAGCACCTCGCGCCCGGAATCGGTGTCGCGGTAAAAGCCGTGACCCCGCTTGTTGCCGGTCTGGCCGTTCGCGATCATCTTTGTCATCAGCGGGATTTTTGCCGCCTCGGCATGAAAAGGATCGCTGTCGGGCAGAATATTGACCAGGCTCTGCACCACGTCCGACATCAGGTCGATGCCGATCAGGTCGTAAAGACCGAACACGCCGGTCTTGGGTATACCCATCGGGCGCCCGAAGATCGCGTCGGCCTCGAGCGGTGCCAGGCCGAGGTCGAATGCCGCGTGCAGCGCGCACTGGATCGCGAATACGCCGACGCGGTTGCCGAGAAACCCGGGCGTATCGAGACAGCGCACGACGCCCTTGCCGAGCTGTTGCTCGCAAAAATCCGCGAGCAGGTCGATGATCGCGGGGTTGGTATCCTCGCCCCGCACCAGCTCGAGCAGGCGCATAAAGCGTACCGGGTTGAAAAAATGGGTGATCGCAAACCGTTTGCGAAAGGCTTGCGGCATGTCCTCGACCAGCAGCCGTATCGGTATCGTCGAGGTATTCGAGGTGATGATCGCATCCGCCTTGCAGACCGCGTCGAGTCGCCGGTAAAGATCCTGCTTGATATCGAGACGTTCGACCACCGCCTCGGCGATCCAGTCGCAGCCTGCGAGCTGCTCGAAGTCGTCGCGCGTGTTGCCGAGGTGGATGAATTTTTCCGACTCCTTGCTGATCAGGCCCGGCTGATTCGGGTCGCGCAGCCGCTCGAGGCCACGCTCGGCCAGCGCATTGGGATTTTCCTCGCCCGGCAAGTCCAGCAGCCAGACCTCGATGCCCGCGTTGGCAACCTGACCGGCGATGCCCGAACCCATGGTGCCGGCGCCGATAACGGCTACTTTTTTAATCGTCATTGAAATCCCCTAGGCGGCCTGTTCGAGCCCGCCGATCAGTTCGCGCAGCTTTAACAGGGTCTGGCGCGGCGCTTCGATCGGCAGCATGTGCCCGTAGCGTTCGATGATGGTGACCGTTGCATTCAGTTCCTGCGCAAACGCCATGCCGGCCTTGACCGGGGTGAGCCGGTCCTTGCGCGCGAGTATCAATTGTGCCGGCAAGTCGATTGTTTTGGCAACCGCGCTGCCGTTTTCATAGTTGGCGCAGGCAACCAGGTCCTGGTAAAGCGGGTTGCGCGCCATGATCTGGCGGCCGATCGCGATCGGCTGCATGCCCGGCACCGCGCTGATGCCGTATTGCGCATCGGGCCCGAAGCCCCACATCAGCAGCATCTCGGCGGCATCGCCGGCGCTATTCCTGGCCGCGTCGATCAACGCCGGGTTGACCGGTATCGCGCCGGCGGTGCCGATCCCGGTTATCGACTTGAGCAGTTCGGGCGCCTGGTGCGCCAGCTCGAGCACATCGAGGAAACCCTGCGAATGCCCGACCGCGTGCACCTGGTCGACGCCGACCGCGCGTATGAAATCGGCGAGCCAGTCGCCCATCTCCTCGATACTTTCCAGCGGTTCGCCCGCGGACAGGCTGTGCCCCGGCAGGTCGGGCGCCAGCACCGAGTAACCGTTATAGGCGAACCAGCGTGTCTGCAGTGCCCAGCTGCGATGATCGAGCCCGCTGCCGTGCACGAACATGATCGTCGGCAGGCTTTTGTCGAATTCCTTGCCACCGGTTGCGGCATAGGTTTTCTGGGCGCGAACGTCGATATACATCAGGCTCCTCCGGCGACGCGTTCGGCGGCCTTGAAACCGCGCGCGAAGTCCGCCTTGATGTCGGCGATATCCTCGATGCCGACGGAAACCCGGATCATGTCTTCGCTGATGCCGGCGGCCTTCATGTCGTCGACGGTCAGGCGTGAATGCGTGGTGCTGCCAGGGTGCAGCACCAGCGTGCGCGCGTCGCCGACGTTGGCGAGGTTCGACGCCAGCTGCAGCGAATCGATAAACGCCGCGCCGCCGGCGCGCCCGCCGACGACGCCGAAGCACAGCATCGACCCGGCGCCGTCGGGGAACAGGGTTTGCGCCAGCTCGTGGCTGGGGTTGGACGCCATGTCGGGGTAGTTGGTCCAGACCACAGCTTCCTGCTGCTGCAGCCATTCGAGTAGCGCTTTCGCGTTGGCGACATGCTGTTTCATGCGCAGGTTCAGCGTCTCGATGCCCTGCAGGATCAGAAACGCGTTATGCGGACTCATCGACGCGCCGACGTCGCGCATCGATTCGGCGCGCATTTTCATTGCCAGCGCGGAGGGTCCGAATTCTTCCCAGAAGCGGATACCGTGAAACGGGGCGTAAGGTTCGGTCAGCTCCGGGAAGCGTCCGCTTTGCGCCCAGTCGAATCGACCGCCGTCGACGATGGCGCCCCCGATGGCGACACCGTGGCCACCCATCCACTTGGTCACCGAGTGCACCACGATATCGGCGCCGTGGTCGATCGGGCGGCACAGACTCGGGGTGGCGAAGGTCGCGTCGACCACCAGCGGGATACCGACCTCGTGCGCGATCGCGCCGATGCCGGGAATATCGGAAATCTCGAGCCCCGGGTTGCCGATCGATTCGCAGAATACCATCTTGGTATTCGGCTGGATCGCGGCGCGCAGCGCCTGCTCGTCGTTGACCGGAACGAAGCTGCACTCGATGCCGAGACGCTTGATCGTGTGCTTGAGCAGGGTCGCGGTCGAGCCGTAGATCTGCGTCGCCGATACGATGTGATCGCCGGCGGAGCAAAGCGTGATAAAAACCGTGAACAGTGCGCTCATGCCCGAAGCGGTGCAGATCGCGCCGCTGCCGCCCTCGAGCGCGGCGATACGCTGTTCGAGCACGGCAACCGTCGGATTGGTGATGCGGCTGTAGATATGCCCGCCCTGTTCGACGTTGAACAGCGACGAGCCGTCGCTGACGCTTTCGAACACGTAGGACGTGGTCTGGTAGATCGGCACCGCGCGCGAGCCGTGATCGCTCTCCGGCACGTAGCCGGTATGCAGCGCCACCGTGTCGGGTTTGAGGTACGAAGATCGACTCATGCTTGTCTCCGGGTTAGCTAATGGCGTCGAAATCGAAGGGTATATCGACGATCCTGGCCATTGTACCGTTTACCGTTACGCTTGTGTTGTCGGCGAGGAAGTCCCGTTTCATCATGACCATGGCCAGGTGCTTCAAATGGCGCGACGACCAGACCTGCGAGCGGATATCGCCGACCACGAGATTGTCGACCTCGATGCTGAAGCTGTCGAACAGCATCGGCTGATCGAATACCAGCCCCACCAGCTGATGTTCGTGCTTGCCCCTGATCGCGCGCAGCGCTTCGAGGCTCATCGACTCGATGTCCGCGTCGAGATCGATGAAGGCATCGAGACCGCATTCGAAGGGATTGTTGTGGAAGGTCATATCGTTGCCGTAGGACAGCAAGCCGCTCTCGATGCGTTCGATCAGGTTAGGACCGCCGGCGCGCACATTGAGGTCGCGACCCTTGTCGAACAGCTCGTCCCACAGCGGCTCGGCGAGGTCGGGATCGTTCAGATAGATTTCGAATCCCCCCTGTTTACTGTATCCCGAGCGCATCACCATCATCGCCTTGCCGTGGAATTCGAGCATGCGCGAGCGGAAGAAGCGGATGCCCGGAACCTCGGGGCCGAACACGCGCGTCACCAGCTCCTCGGCTTTCGGACCCTGCACCGCCAGCGGCCAGATCGCAGCCTCGCGAATCCTGACGTCGAGACCGAAGCCGAGCGCGAGCCCACGCGCCCATAGCCTGACGTCGCTGTCGGCGATCGATACCCACCAGTCGTCCTTGGCGAACTTGATCAGCACCGGATCATTGATCAGCCCGCCGTTTTCGTCGCACAGCGGCGCATAGAGTCCCTGTCCGATTACAGCCTTCGAGATATCGCGAGGCGTCATCAGCTGGATCAGGCGCTCGCTGTCGGGGCCCTTGACCTCGATCTGGCGTTCGCAGGAAACGTCCCAGACCTGTACCTCGCGGCACAGGTGCCAGTAGTCGGCCTCGTTGCTCTCGAAAAATGTCGGCAACAGCATGTGGTTGTAAACGGTATACCCCTTGACGCCGGCGGCCTCGACGCGACGGGTAAACGGGGTCGAGCGCGTGCGGCGTGAAATGCTTAGAATCTTATCAGTCAAACCAGGAATCCAGTCGGGTAGGCCGGGGGCTGCCGTGTTAACAAAAAAGGCCTGCAATGCTAGTCGTTTTTGATTTGTCTGACAAATTGGAAGTTATCTGCCTGCTACCTGAATCTTTCCAGTTACGACATGCCAGGCCTGCCAATGGATGCCGTAGCGGTTGTCAGCCGCATGGATGCTCGAGGCTGGTGTAAAATCTGGCGGCTATTCTGGTACTCCAGGTCATTCCGGGCTTGTATCCCGATACCGCTATCACTTAGTCTTCCGTTCCATGTTCGATCGACTCCCGGTGCAGTACACCGAGCCGCTGTTTCGCCCGCCGAGCGAGGCGCGCTCGCTGATTTTCCAGGTGACCAACGGTTGCAGCTGGAACCGCTGTACCTATTGCGAAATGTATACCGACCCGCAAAAGAAATTCAGGCCGAGGGCCGAGGCCGACGTGCTTGCGGAAATTCGCGCCTGTGCGACTCAAGGCCTGGAACCGCGCCGCATCTTTCTCGCCGACGGCGATGCGCTGGTGCTGTCGATGCGCCGCCTGCGCAATATTCTCGACGAAATCAGGTCCTCGTTGCCGTCGGTGACGCGCGTGTCGTCGTATTGCCTGCCGTCGAACCTGAAAAATAAGAGCGACGACGACCTGGCCGAGCTCGCGGAGCTGGGTCTCAAGCTGATCTACGTCGGCGCCGAGAGTGGCGATGACGAGGTATTGCGAAGCGTCGACAAAGGCGAGACTCATGCCTCGACCGTCGCTGCGCTGCGGCGCGCGCGGCGCGCGGGCCTCAGGACCTCGGTGATGATTCTGAACGGCCTCGGGGGCAGGGCGTTGAGCGAGCGTCATGCGCTGGCGTCGGCGCGGCTCGCCAACGAAACCCAGCCCGATTATCTGGCGACGCTGGTACTCACCTTTTACCGGGGGCGCGAAAGGTTCGAGGCGGGTTTTGACAACCGTTTCGAAGAGCTCGATACGGTGGGCCTGTGCAGGGAGATGAAAACCTTTATCGGCGCGCTGGAGCTGGATCGCACGATATTTCGCAGCGATCATGTTTCCAACCACATGGTGCTAAGGGGCGTGCTCGGCAGGGATAAACAACGCCTGCTCGAGCGAATCGACGAATCGATCCTATACTTCAGCGAACACCCGGAATTCGAAAATGGCCATTTTGGATACTGAGACAGCTTTCCGCGTCGAATCGCCCTGCGTGCGTAAATGCACGCTGGGCGACGATGATGTCTGCGTCGGCTGTTACCGCGCCATCGACGAGATCTGCGCCTGGGGCGGCGCCAGCAATGCCAGGCGCGAGGAAATCCTGCTTAAGGCCGCGCAGCGGCGCGAGCGCAATGCCCGGCGCGCCTGACCTCGACCAGCTCAGCGCCGACGAAATTCGCGCGCGGCTGCATGCGCAATCCGGCACCACCTACGACGTTCCCCCCGAGTTACTGAGCGATGCCGCGCGCGAGGCCGCGGTGCTGGTGCCCTTCGTGCGCATCGAAGGCGCCTGGCATATCCTCTATATCCGCCGAGCGCACATCGACAGCGATCGCCATAGCGGACAGGTGGCCTTCGCCGGCGGCAAGCGCGAACAAGGCGACGAGTCGCTGCTCGCGACCGCTTTGCGCGAGGCGCAGGAAGAGGTTGGCATCGCCGCGCGCGATGTCGAGGTGCTGGGGTACATCAATCATCACCATACGATCAGCGAGTTCCAGGTGCGCCCCTATGTCGGCGTCGTGCCATGGCCTTACCCGCTGGTTCTCGACGAGATCGAAGTCGCGCGCGCCTTCACGATGCCGCTGAACTGGCTTGCACGGGAGTCGAATTACCGTACCGAGGAGCGCCGCCACCCCGAATCGCAACGCCCGTGGCCGGTTGTCTATTACGACCTGTACGACGGCGAAATGCTGTGGGGCGCGACCGCGCGCATTACGCTGTCGCTGATCGACGTGCTGCGCGGCGAAACATAGCCCGCATATCTTACCGATTACCTGCCACGGACGCCGCAAAGCGCACCGTGATGTGACGGGTGGTGCTCCCGACGGGCCGCTCGACGTAGCGTCCACTACCCCGGCGCGGGCCTGTGCTGCATGCAGCCCGCCACAGTAGTCTTTACGACGCCCTCGCCAGGTAAAACGGTGAGATTTGCGGGCTAGTGATATTTCTCGGTGGTGAAATGACCGGGGTCGCGGCGCCGATGTTTTTTCATGTTGCGGACGATTAGTTCGGCGCTGACGTCGGTGATCATGTTCGAGCTGCCGCACATCATGACATGCGAATCATCGGCGTTGATGGTCAGGCCGACGAACTTTTCGAGACTGCCGTCCTGCATCAGGGTCGTGATACGCTTGCCCAGCGCCGCGTCGTGGCTTTCCCGGGTGACGATGGGGACGTAGCTGAACTGCTCGCCACGCCGCGCGCCGATCTGCCCGATAAGGTCCTGGTAGGCGAGTTCGCTGGCATAGCTTACCGAGTGGCACAGGATAAGCTTGTCGAATTTCTGCCAGCTGGCCTCGCTCTTCAGAATCGCCAGGAACGGGCCAATGCCGGAGCCGGTGGCGACCATCCACAGGTGCCTGCACCGGGGAATCTCGCTGACGGTCAGGAAGCCGGAGGGATTGTCGGAGACCAGGACCCGGTCGCCCGCCTGCAGTTCGAACAGGCGCGGTGACAGCGGGCCTTCCTCGACGATATTGAAGTAGACCTCGAGATAAGGTTCCTCCGGCGCGTTCACCAGCGAGTAGGGGCGCGCGAGCACGCCGTCGTCATCCGGCAAACCGACGCGCACGAACTGGCCGGCCTCGTATGCGCCGATATCCACATCGATAATCAGCGAAGTCAGGTACCCGTTGATGCGTCGATTCTCGACAACCTTGCCATCTAGCCAGTTAGCCATTGCTGAACTCCGTCAAAAGTACTGCGAGCGTCATATCAGGCCGCCAGCCGACGCAGACTGTAGGAATCATTCTTTTCCATGGCCTCGAGATACAAATCCTCGAATTCGTCGACCACCGAATCGCGCACCTCGGGCAGCGCCAGCAGGCGCTCTGCCCAGGCGCTCACTTTTGGCATGGTCTGGGGATCGATAACGGAGAGCTTACCACCGGCCACGGAATTTTGCCGAAACAATGGCGCGAACGCCGTGTCGGCCAGGGAAAACTCTGCGCCGTTAAACCATGGACCGTCGCCAAGCCGTTTCTCGACCCGCTGCAGCTGGCTCACCAGCCGGCCGCGGTACTTGTCGTAACGCTCCTGGTCCTTGCTCATTTTCATCATGTAGAGATTACCGAGCATGTCGGAGGCGAACTCGATCCAGGCGCGATTCTTGGCGCGCGCGAGTGGGTCCCTGGGTTGCAGATCCCCGCCGGTGATTTCGTCGAGGTACTCGTTGATGACGGCCGATTCGAACAGGATTTCGTCGTCCACCCTGAGCACCGGCACCTTTTGCAGCGGCGATATTTCGAGAAACCAGCCGGGCGGGTCTGCCAGGTCGATGTAGGTGATGTCGAAATCGATATTCTTGTGTTTCAGCGTGATGACCGCGCGTTGCACGTACGGACAGGTCTTGAAACTGATCAGGTGTAGCGACATTGTGATTCCCCCGCGATTTAACGGTATCATTGATCTACCCGCGTAACTTATGGGTAAACGCCTGAATCTCAACCCCGGATGGTCTGCGCCCGGGTCGCAAATGGGCAATATAGGAGCAATTCAATGTCGACGTCATCACTGGGTCTCGATGATAACCTGCAGCAATACCTGCTGCAGGTATCCCTGCACGAACCCGGGGCCTGTGCGCGATTGCGCGAGCAGACCCTCGCCATGCCGGATGCCAACATGATCAGTTCGCCCGAACAGGTGCAGCTGCTGGTCCTGCTGTGCAAAATGCTGAACGCGACTAACGGGCTCGAAATCGGCACCTTTACCGGTTACACCAGCCTGCGGCTGACGCTGGCGCTGCCGCGGCTGCGCATGACCTGCTGCGACGTCAGCGAGGAATTCACCGCCATTGCCCGCCAGCACTGGCGCGCAGCCGGGGTGCAGGAGCGCATCGACCTGCAGTTGGCACCGGCGCAACAAACGCTCGACCGATTGCTCGGTGAAGG
>Ga0224512_10005806_pt1 | contig 10060 bp, 8 predicted proteins | sample SF_May12_sed_USG_4_FD_169103 | JGI IMG/M metagenome (GOLD analysis project Ga0224512, IMG submission 169103) | Sediment microbial communities from San Francisco Bay, California, United States - SF_May12_sed_USGS_13 | ecosystem: Environmental > Aquatic > Marine > Sediment | place: USA: California...
TCCGCCGTCGCAGTTCGGCATGCTCGACGATTTCGAATTCGTAACCGCCGTCGCCCGCTTCGCGCCGCAGCTGTTCGAGCAGGCCGACGTTGCTGTCAAAGTCATCGTCGTCGAGGCAGATGACGAAGCCGCCGTCGCGGTGGTACTGGGTATCGACGCCGGTTTCGCGCCGCAGGCGCTCGGCGAATCCAACCCATTGCCGCGACGATTCGAGCGTCCAGCGCGCGTATTCCGGCATCCCGAGGCCCTTGCCCTGGACCCAGACCAGCCCGAAGTTGCCGCGCGCGGTGCGTATCGCGTTGTCGCCCTCGTCGAACACGACGCTGCGTAAACCGCGGTCGGCAAGCCCCCAGGCGAACGCCGAGCCCAGCAGGCCGCCGCCAATGATGGCGACGTCGTAATCCTTCATCGGCGCAGGCTCATCGCGATGCTTCGGCAAAAATTCCGGAATTCAAACTACCCACCCTGGTTCAGGGTCTTGATCTGTGCGCGCCGGTCGATGGCCCAGGCGTACTGCGTCGGCCACATGCGGTAGTCGGGATCTACCCCGAGCGCCTGGGCGGCGTGCAGCGGCCAGAACGGGTCGTACATCAGTTCCCGGCCCAGCGCGACCAGGTCGGCGCCGCCGCTCTGCAGGATTTCCTCGGCCTGGTGCGGATCGATGATGACCCCAACCGCCATCGACTTGATGCCGGTCTGTTCGCGCAGCCGCCGCGAAAACGGCACCTGGAAACCCGGGCTGCGCGCCGAGTCCGCGGTCAGCGGCTTGCCGCTGTCGTCGCTGCGAAACCGCGGCGCGCCACCGATACCGCCCGACGAGCAGTCGACGACATCGACGCCGGCCTGCAGCATTTTGTCGCTGAATACGACCGAATCCTCGATGGTCCAGCCGCCTTCCCTGCCGTCGATCGCCGAGATGCGCGAGAACAGCGGCATGCCGTCGGGAATCGCTTCGCGCACCGCGCTCGCTACTTCGAGGGGGAAGCGCATGCGGCTCTCTAGGTCGCCGCCGTAGGCGTCGCCACGCTGGTTGCCGAGCGGCGACAGGAAACTGTGCAGCAGGTAACCATGCGCCATGTGCAGTTCGAGCACGCGAAACCCGGCATCGACCGCGCGCCGCGCGGCGTCGACGAAAGCCTGCCTGACCTGCTGCAATCCGGCGGCGTCGAGTTCGGCAGGCACGTGCCAGCCGTCGGCGACGGGCAGCGCCGACGGAGCTACCGTTTGCCACGGCGCACCGTCGGTTTCGCGATCCGCCTCGTTCAGCGGGATCGGGCCCCTGGCGGCGAAAGGCGGACGCGTCGACGCCTTGCGGCCGGCGTGCGCCAGCTGCATGCCGGGTACGCAACCCATCGATTCGATGAAAGCAGTGATCGGGCGCAAGGCGTCGGCCTGTGCGTCATTCCAGATGCCGAGGCAGACCGGCGTAATGCGGCCACGCTCCTCCACCGCGGTCGCCTCGGTGAACACCAGTCCGGCCTTGCCGCGCGCGAAGGTGCTCAGGTGGGCAAAATGCCAGGGTTGCGCGAGGCCGTCGACGGCCGAGTACTGGCACAGGGGCGACACCACGATACGGTTGGGCAAGCGGGTATCGCGTATCGTTAGCGGTTCGAACAGTTTGACTGGATTGGTCATTGAAATCCCGGGGCAATGCGAAAGGGCGCAATTATTATGCTTCGCGCGGCAAATTTCAAAGCGCCATTTGCCGCTGCGCTCGGGTTACGGCAACCCGCTGGTTTAACCGCGTTCCCTGCGCCGGCTGGCCCGGCTCGCGCGCGCCTCGGCCAGCGGCGGCTCGCCCAGTTCGCGGCGCACCCATTCATGGAACGCGAAAACCTCGTATTCTTCCGACATCAGGATTCCGTGCGACGCGGCCGCCGAGCGCAGGCCGCGCTGGTTGAGCTCGCAGGCCTGGCCGTCTTCGAGCATAACCTGCTCGGCAAACGCGGTAAGCGCCGGCAGGTCGAGGGACGGGTCGTCGAGCGCCTCGGGCGTGAACAACCATTCGGCATCGATCTGCATGCGCTCGCTGTCGAGCGGGGTAATCTGCACCGAGCGCACATAGTCGACATGCCCGACGACAAACAGCGACGGCATCGCTACCGCGTAGGTATGGCCGATACCCAGTTCCGCCTCGGTCAGACCGGCGAAGGGCGCGACTGCCGCGCGCCCGTCCGGCGACCAGGTTTCGGCACCGGCGCGCAGGCGCCCGCTTACGCGCGGGCTGTCGTCGTCGGCCTTGTCGCGCCAGTGCGGATCGTCCTTGCGCACCATCAGGCCACGGCCGTAAATCGGCACCAGCTGACACAGGCCCGGGTGCACCTTCGGGCAATGCAGGCATTCGTTGAAGTTTTCCCAGAACAGCTTCCAGTTGCACGCGAGCATCTTGCTGAAACGATGACCGACGCGCAACGATTCCAGCGGCCAGTTGGCCAGTGGCGACAGTTCTTCGCCGAGGATTTCCGCAAACGGCCGCGCCTCGCCGCCCGTCAGGTTGGCAAACACGAATCCGCCCCAGCTCGCGATCGCGACCGGGCTCAGGCCGTGGTCGCCGGGCTCGAAACCCGCCACCGCGCGCGCGGTGCCGGTGGCGACCAGGCGACCTCGCAAATCGTAGGACCAGCTGTGGTAGGGGCAGATGATACGGCCGCGCTTGAACGAGCCGCCGCTTTGCTCGCACAGGCGCGAGCCGCGATGCCGGCAACTGTTGAAATAGGCGCACAGCTCGCCCGCGTCGTCGCGCAATAATATGATTTCACGCCCGGCGAGCGTGAACACGCGGTAGTCGCCGGTTGCGGCAACGGATTCGGCGCGGCACAGGTAAACCCAGTTCTGCGACCAGATCGTATCGAGTTCGTGCTGGTACTGGTCACGGTCGTAGTACCAGGCTAGTGGCAGCGTCGGCTGCGCCTCGGTCAGGCCGTTGAAATCGGCAGCAAAAATTCCGGCGCGGCTCATGGCTGGCCGCGACCGATCGACAACCGGACCGGGATGCCGAACCGTACCGGTGATGCGAGTTGATAGGTAATCTTGATTCACCTGCCGCCGGGAAGGAATCGAAAGTAAGGGATTCTGCGGCAACCAGTCAAGAATAATTTGGGCCGGGGGCGGATAGCGACGGTCTTGACGATGATCGGCAGGCGCTAGTTCGATCAGTGTTGCCCGCCAACGAGCTCGGCGCCGATACGCAACACGGACTGCAATAATCCATCGACCTGCGCGCGCTCGGCGCGAGCCCCGAGGAAGCACGGGCGCAACACCAGCTGCCCGTTGACCCGCGTCGTGCTCGGCAGGAATTCGTTTTCCCTGATCAGGCGTCGGTAAAGCCTTTGATTGAGCCGGTCCAGGTCGTCCGCCTGTGGCGCGACGTAACGAAAGCAGCAAACCGACAGGGTCGGCTCGAGCATCAATTCGAGGTGCGGGTGCCGCCGGCAGAATTCGGCGACCTCCCTGGCCATGTCATTGTGGCGCACGATGCGTTCGCGTATTCCATCGACGCCGATTTCGCGTATCAACGCCCACACCACGACGCCGCGGCAGGGCGCGCTCAGCTCGACGCCATAGTTGAAATAGGGGATGCCGAAATCGTCCAGTGAATGCTCGATGCGTGCATCGACGTCCTCCCCCTGATCGATCGTGCCTTCCAGGTAGTCGGAAGGCTCCTGCGTGAAGGCGCGTTCCAGCAAGTCCCGGTCATGCACGAAAGTGGCGGCGATGCCCACCGAGGCGCCCAGCCATTTATGCGGATCGACGATAACCGAGTCGACCATGTCGAGACCCTGGTAAAGATGGCTTACCCGCGGATCGAGGATCCCCGGCAATCCGTAGGCCCCGTCGACGTGATACCAGATGCCGTACTCGCGTGCGACGCGGCCAATATCCGCGAGCGGGTCGATGGCCCCGGTATTGGTGGTGCCGGCGCTGGCGACGATCGCCATCGGCAGAATGTCCGCGCGCAGATCGTTTTCGATGGCGGCGCGTAACGCATCGACCCGCATGCGGCCGTCGCTTTCGCAGTCAATCGGCCTGATCGCGCGGCGCCCGATGCCGAGCACGCCGCCGGCCCGCTGGATGGTCTTGTGGCACTCGCGGCTGGCGTAGACCGCCGCCGCCCGGTTAACGCCATCGCGCGCCGGATCGTGGCCAATTTTCTCGAACGCGTGCTGGCGCGCGGCGCCCAGGCCGACCAGGTTGGCGACCGAACCGCCGCTGCTGTAAATGCCTTTCATGCCGTCGAGACCGCACATCTGCGTGAGCCAGTCCAGCGATACCTCCTCGAGCAGGTTGAACGCGGTATGCAGGTAGCGCTGCGGCGAGGCGATGCTCGCGGCGGCCATGGCAAGCGTCGAGGCGCTGGTCGCCCCGGTGGTGATAAAAGCCGAAAAACCGGGCCGGGACACCGGCGAGCCATGGGGAATGATCTGTTGCACCAGCTCGCGCGTCACCTCGTCGATGCCGACACCCTGCTGCGGCAGCGCGATATCGAGCGCCGCCTGCCATTGATCCTTGCGCGCGAGCGCATCGGGGTGTTCAAACTTTAAAAATTCGTCGAGGCCTGCGCCGACGGCGGCGAGCAGACGCCGCAAATCACCGATTTCGGCCCTGTCTTCCGGCATATCGTTTTCCCGAAAACCCGTTTAACTGTTGCGAGCCACGATTTTACCCGCAACGGGCGCCGACTCGATAGCCTTATCGGCATCGCATGGAGAGTTCTGACTGGTTGCCGTTTGGCGTTGAGTCGCGAAAAGAAGGAGCCAGGTCCACTACTGTCCCATTTATTTTCTGAAATAATCTGAAGAAATTATTGTGATCGATTATTTAGCGAATATTTAGAAGAGCGGGACATGAAAATATCCCGCGATAATTCTACAACGGTGTCATACCGGCGAAAGCCGGTATCCATTTCAAATACCAAGACCAGGTGACCTTTCTATTAAGCCAGGACAGCCGTGGAGCCAGGCCTTTATTCACGGAGAAGGCCTGGATCCTGTTAGCGGATTTAAAACCTGAAGTTTACGCCCAGCGAGACCATGTCCGAAACCTGGTCGATTTCACCGAAGAAGAACGTCTCCAAGATCAGCTCGCCCGAATCCCTGCGCAGGTATTCCCCGTAGAAGGTTAAATTCTCGCTAGGGGAAATATTGAATCCGAGGCCAAGTTCGATAGCGGAAGCGGTATCCTTGTCCGATATGCCGGAGGCGACATGGGTATACTCGAATTCCGTAAACGAAAAACCCAGGCGCAGGTAGACCGGCTTGCCGATGGTGAAATAGGCGGCGAGTGACGGACCGATCGCCAGTTCGAACAGGTCCCCGAAGGGGTCGATCTGCTCGTCGTCCATCGCGGGCATGATTTCGATGCCGGCGCTACCGCCTTCGCGCGCTTCGAGACCGTAGCGCAATCGCACCCCGGTATATTCATAGGTCTCGGTGCCATTGCTGTAATCCAGCGTCGATTCCATATCGACGGCGTCGATGCCGAAAAAGGTCTTCATTTCCGCGGCGTGGGCTGGCGAACCTACCGCCGCCATTAATATGATAGCCGCCAGTTTACTGAGTACTCGCATCCTGATCGCTTCCCGAATTGGCATAAGTTAATGATTTATAGCACGAATTCCGAGGGTAGTGATAGAACAACACGAAGATTGGTCAAGAATTTCTGCCTGAACCGCCGCAACGGGATCGCGCAAGGTTCGCATCTCGATCGACATCGTCGATTCGAAAAAATCAGTAACCTGCCAAAAATCCGGGGAGAGTTCATGCATAAACGGCGTCCATTTTCATCGCTCCGCGTCGATCGAAGCGAAGCGAATGCGAAATTCCGCGCCCGGATCGCTGTTGACGACATCGACCTCGGCACGCATCGCGCTGGCGAGTTGTTGCACCAGCGCGAGGCCGATGCCGGTGCCGATGGTTTCGCGCGTCAATTCGTTCTCGCTGCGGTAAAACAGCGTGAATATTTTCTTCATCTGGTCCGGCGCTATGCCGGGGCCGTAGTCGCGCACCGAGAACTGGACCTTGCCGTCACGCATCCGCCAGTACTCGATATCGACGCGACGCGTTGCCGCGCCCGCCGAAAACTTGACCGCGTTGTCGACCAGGTTGATGAAGATCTGGATGAACCAGTCGATGTCGATGTCGATACGCGCCGCGTCCGCCGTCGGCTCGCCCTTGATCTGCAGTTCGAATCCGGAGGGTTCCATCTGTGACTCGAGCCGCGGCTTCAGTTCGGAGAGCGCATCGCCTACCGTCGTCACGCTCAGGTTCGCCACCTGCTCGTTGCGTGACATGCGCGCGAGTTGCAGTACGTTGTTGATCAGGCGGGTGAGCCGCTCGGCCTCGTGAAAAATGAAGTCGTAATAGGATTTTCGTTTCGCCTCGTCGGCCCAGCCTTCGCGCAGCATTTCGCCGTACATCCGGATCGACGTCAGCGGGGTTTTCAGCTCATGGCTGACCGCGGACACGAAATCCTGTTGCTGTTGCGCCAGCGCGAGCTGGCGTTGCCCCAGCCGTAGCAGCATGTAGCATCCGCCAACCAGCACGAGCGCGAGCACCAGCGCCGACCAGAGGATGACCTGCCCGCCGGCCCCGACCGGCAGACGTGACAGCGTGTAGATCAGTTCGATGTCGCCGAATGGCGCGATCAGCCGGCTCTGGTAGAGTAATTCGTCGGTTTCCTGCGCGGCGCTGGGCCGGTACTGGCGGCTATAATCGGCGGCAAACTTCTGCAGGATGGTGCCCCGGTAGGCGACGATCAACGCGCTCATCGACGCCAGGCTCGATTCGCGAAAGGCAGGCGCGATCAGGCGCTCGATGAAGCTTGCCTGGTCGAACAGGATACCCTGTACGTAGCGCTCGTTCTGGTGCCAGACGCGCCGGAACAACACGAAGTGGCCGCTGTCGAGCAGCGCGAATTCCATCGGCTCGACCTCGCTTTCGAAAGTCTGTATGCGAATTGCGCGCTGCTGTAGCCGGGGTTCGGCCGCGTCCGCCTCGGCCTCGCTGGCGACACTTTCTGCGAGGACCGGTTCTTGCTGCAGCAACCGCGGCAGGTTCACCTTTTCCTTGCGTAAACGCTTCGCCGCTTGCTGTTGCTTCGCCTCGAGCCGCTGGGCCTCGGGTGCGGCACCGGCGGCGACCTCGTAGCTATCGTCGAGCCTGAGGTCCTCGACTTCGCCGACCGGGACGCTGCTCTCGGCCGGGGACATCAGGTTGCGCGAGGTCAATTCGTCGAACGCGGACTGCCCCTGGCTGTCGCTGTCGCCGGTCGCGGTGACGGGACTGACGCTGTACAGATCGGTTGTCAGCGCCGGGCTATCTGCGCGTTCCGACTTTGCCAATCCCTCCTCGGCTGGCGGAATTTCGCGCGCGGGCGACGCCGCGGCGTCGCTTTTTCCGACCAGCCGGTTCTGATCGAGGATGCCGCGAATCATTCCCTCCTGCTGTTCGCGTTGCCGCAGCTCCGCGGACGAAATGCCGTAGCTCGATGCATCGGCTGCGGGCACGATCGGGGTGCGCAGCCGCCCCGACGCGTCGACCTGGAAATAGCCGAGCAGACCGGGAACGTCGGACTCGATCGGGAATTCGGACAACGGCGATCGCTGCAAAAAGCCGGTTTCACCGGACCCGGTCACGTTGAAAAATTCGTAGTCGCTGATCGGGCGCTTTTCCTCGCGCTCGATCAGGTCTCGAAAGCCGCTGTCGATGCGCAGGCTCAGTTCGCGCGCAAGCCGTTGATGCTGGTAAAAGGCTTCCCATTTCAACTGCCCGTAGGCCTGGTAAACCAGCACCGAGGTCGGAATCGCGAGCGCCAGGAAAAACAGCGCCAGCAGCAGGATGAGGCGGCGGCGGGTCATCGGTCCGCGAGCAAAATCCGGTAACCGGCGCCGCGCACCGTGATAATCGCCTGCGGGTTGGACGGGTCGGATTCGATCTTGCGGCGCAACTTGGCGATATGGATATCGACGGTGCGGGTCTCGATTTCCATGTGATTGGCGTAGCCCCAGACGCGCGCGAGCAATTCCTCGCGCGCCACCGGGCGATCTGCCTGCTGCGCCAGGTACTGCAAAAGATCCATTTCACGACGCGTGAAGACGATATCGCCCGCGCTCAGGTTTTCGGTATCGATGACGAGGCCGTTGTTGAGGCTGATTTCGCGTGCGGTCTCCCCGGCGATGCCGCAGCGGCGCAGCACCGCCTGCACGCGCAATACCAGTTGCGTCACCGAAAACGGCTTGGCGACGTAGTCGTCCGCGCCGAGCGTCAGGCCCTGCACTATGTCTTCGTCGCTCGATTTGGCGGTCAGCATGATCACCGGTTGCTGCCGGTCCTGCTGACGGATGCGATTGCAGATTTCGAAACCGTCGACACCCGGCAGCATCACGTCGAGCAGTATCAGGTCGAACTTGCCGCTGAGCGCCTTGCGCAACCCATCGTTGCCGTCGGCGGCGGTGTCGACCGCGTAGCCATGGTATACGAACACGTCGACCAGCCCGCTGCGAATCGCCGCCTCGTCCTCGACCACCAGTAAACGCGCTTTCTGCGCCATCGGATAAATACCTCAATAAATACACAACAATCCTAGCATTGTGCTGCTGGGGCTTTGTAAATATTTTGTAAACCCGCAGCGCCAGGTTTTACCAAACCCTGCCTGTTTTGTTGCCCGACCCTGATCCAGAATCAACGCATCTTTCAACGGCAATGGAGCAAACGACATGGCACTGATTACCCGACTCTCGCGGCTGTTCGAGGCCGATTTTCACGCGGTGCTGGACCGCATCGAGGAACCCGATCTGCAGCTCAAGCAGGCGGTGCGCGAAATGCAGTTCGCGCTCGACCAGGACCAGCAGCGCCTCAAGCTACTGCAGCACGAGGCTGGGCAATTGCGCAAGGCCGCCGCGGAAACGCGCGACGGCATCAAGGGTTTCGACGAGGAGCTCGATATCTGTCTCGGCGCCAACGAAGACGACCTGGCGCGCGACCTGGTGCGGCGCAAGCTGGCGGCCGAAAGACGCCTGCAGGCGTTGCAGCAACAGTCGGCGAGCGTCGATTCGCAACGCGACAGCCTGGCCCGTGAAATCGACGATCAATCCCGGCAGCTCGACAGCATGAAGCAGAAGCTGGAACTCCTCGTCGGCGACGACAATCCGCTTGCCGGCACCGCTTGTGGCCACGGCGACGCGATTCGTAGCGAGGAAATCGAAATTGCACTGCTGCGCGAAAAGGAGCGGAGGGCAAAGTCATGAAAACTCCCGGAATCATCGACGGCGTCATCGTCGCGCTCCTGATCACCGTCGGCGCCGGTGTTGCGAGCCTTTTGCTGGGCGGCTTCGTCGGCTACGGCACGCTGTTCAACCTGCTGCTGCTGTGGGCGGCGCTGGTTTACCTGGTCTACCTGTTCAAGCGCAGCAGCGCCCGCGTCGGCCGCGTGGTCATGCTCGGCAGCTGGGCGACGCTGAGCCTGGCGTGCTGGTTTTTCGACCTGCACCTGTTCCAGCAGGTCCTGCTGCAGGCCGGCTTCATCTGGCTGACGCGTTCGCTTTATTTCCATGCGTCGCTGGTTTCGGCCGCGCTCGATTTCGGCCTGGTAGCGGCCGGCGTCGCCGCCGGCGCCTGGGCGATGGTCAACACCGGCAGCATCGTCGCGGCGCTATGGAGCTTCTTCCTGGTGCAGGCGCTGTTTTGCTGGATTCCCGAACTCGCGCGCAAGCAATCGCGAGCCGATTTCCGCGCGCAGCAGGATCGGTCACCGTTTCAATCCGCGCATCGCGTCGCAGTCGACGCCGTGCGCAAACTCACCCAACCCTAAACCCGGAGATAATCCCATGAAAACCAAAACCCTAAACGCAAAAGTCATCGCGCTGGTGTTGCTAATCGCCACCGCGGCCGGTATCGCGCTGTTCCCGGTAATCAAGCAGGCGCGGGCGATTCAAAATACCTCGGTCACCCCGGTGGTGCCCGAACAGGGTCATCGCATCGAAGTGGTATTCATTCTCGACACCACGAGCAGCATGAGCGGCCTGATCCAGGCGGCCAAGGAAAAGATCTGGTCGATCGCGAGC
>Ga0224512_10005807_pt1 | contig 10059 bp, 7 predicted proteins | sample SF_May12_sed_USG_4_FD_169103 | JGI IMG/M metagenome (GOLD analysis project Ga0224512, IMG submission 169103) | Sediment microbial communities from San Francisco Bay, California, United States - SF_May12_sed_USGS_13 | ecosystem: Environmental > Aquatic > Marine > Sediment | place: USA: California...
CTGACTCATTCCGCGGCGCTTCCTCCACAACCGCAGGTGATCGCCGAACTCGGAGGACATGCGCACACGATACGCAGCTCACATCATGATCTCCATTACCTCAGACATCATTGCCGCGATTATGTCTATGCCGCATGCTGGCTCCAGGAGGTACAGACATGAAACACATGAACAACACGCTCCAAGAAGCTCTCGTCGCGAACGCTGTGTTCAGCGGGACGACCGGGATCGGCGCGATCGCGCTCGCCGATGTGCTCGCGGGGTCGCTCGGCCCGCCCGCCTGGTCGCTGCGGGCACTAGGGGTCGGTCTCGTCGTGTTCGCCGCCGTCGTCGCCGGCGAGTCCCGCGCCCCCAGAGCTCGGGGCACATCGCGAATCATCGCCGCCGACGTGGCCTGGGTGGCCACCGCCGTCATCATCATCATGGTCTCACCCGGTTGGCTGACCGGTGTCGGCAGAGCCGTACTGGCCGCGGTCACGATCGCCGTGGCCGCGCTGGCTGCAGGGCAGTGGCGAGGATTCCAGATGAGGGGGCCCATCGACGACGGAGTCGATCAGGTCCTCGACGGGTAGATCACCCAGGTCGATGCCGGGAATCGCTGTCCATCGACGGCCGGTGCGCCAACTGCGCGGAGGAACTACGCCACGTGCTCGCCCATGTCGATCACCGCGCCCGCTCCGTCAAGCGGGTCGAGCCAGGAGCTCGAAGACCCTGATCGTCCGGTGCGCGGCCATGGAGCGGTAGTTGGCGAAGTTGGGGTAGGCGGCGATCGCAGTCTCCCAGATCGGCTCTTGCGCCTCCGGCTCGACCAGGACGGCCGTCACTTCGGCTCTGTTGTCGCGCCACACGGCGACCGCCTCGGGATGAGCGATGAGGTTGTGGACCCAGCCCGGCGTCCGCTCGCCGCCGCGGTTCGTACCCAACACGGCGAGGTTCCTCGCAGGCGTCGGGATGCCCACCAGCGGGACTTCACGCGGCTGGTGCGGCCGGGCTCCGGTCGTCGTGAGCCACAGCACCGGGAATCCGGCGACCAGCGCCGTCGCCGTCCACCGGCCTCCGGTGCTCCGCAGCACCAGGCGGTCCGCGGGATTGACGACATGGCGGGAAGATACCTGAGAGGGAGGGCCCAGGGCCCTCCCTCATCGTTGGCCCCCGCCGTCGATCTACGGAACCATGACGATCCGGTCCTGTGGTCCAGGCGGAACCGGAGAGTTGGCCGCGAAGTAGGTCACGAGAGCGTCGAGATCGACCTCGCCGCCGAGTCTGTCCGTCCCGTCGACGAGCACCGAGAAGTTGTCGCCGCCGTCCGCCAGGAAGCTGTTGACCGTCACCCGATAGCTCGCGCTCAGATCGATCGCCACGCCGTTGAGGGTGATGGTGGACGAGTCGACCTTCGACCCCGCCGGTGCGCTGGCGGACCATTCATAGGAGAAGCCACTCGAGACCTGGAGGATGCGAGACGATCCGACTCCGGGATTGTCGAACTGCTGCTCGAGCAGGGTGTCGATCTGAGCTCCCGTCAAGGTCATCGTCACGAGACTGTTCCCGAACGGTTGGACGCTGAACGCTTCTCCGAACGTCACTTCGCCGTCCGCCTCCACCCCGCCAGACAGGAAGTCGAGGTCGTCGCGAATGCCCCCGGGATTCATGAAGGCAACGACGGCATCACCGAAGCCGGTCGGAGCCGTGGACGCCAGCTGAGCGTCGGCGATCACGTCACCGAGCGCCGACTCGCCTGCGGCGTTCCCGGCTCTCAAGATGTCGCTGGTCACGGTGCCGATCACAGCATTGGCGAGCGGAGCCGAGAGGTCGTCGTACTTGTCGATGAGCGAGCGCAAGGCCGGGTCTGGATCGACGCTCCGGAGGTTGGCCACGTTCTCGATGCTGACGACCTCCATGTCGCGAGTGACCTTGCTCAGCGTGACGTCGATGTCCGTGAACAGGCGGCCGCGATTGTCGGCCATGGTCACCCACTTGCCGTCGATCTCGCACACGAATTCGTCGTTGGTGTGGCCGGCGATCACGAGGTCGACGGCATCGTCGAGGCCGCGGGTGATCTCGGCGACCGGACCGGTGAGGCCGTCACCGCAGTCCTGCGGGCCACCGTTCGAACTTCCACCCTCGTGAAGGAGGACCACGATCGCCTCGATGTTCTTCTTCTGGAGCTCCGGGATCAGCGCGTTGACGGTCGCGACCTCGTCGTTGAAGGTCAACCCCGCCACACCCGACGGCGTGACGATGGTCGGCGTGCCTTCGAGGGTCATGCCGATGAACGCCACCTTGACGCCTTCGTACTTCTTGACGGTGTAGGCCGGGAAGAGTGTCTCGCCCGTGTCGTCGACGATCACATTCGCCGCCAGGAACTCGAAGTTCGCCCCGGCGAAGCCGTCACCATCGAGGTCGCCGTCGACCGGATGCGTCCCGCCGTTGGCCATCCGAAGCAGTTCCTCTGGCCCTTCGTCGAACTCGTGATTGCCCACGCCATTGATGTCGAGGCCGATGAGGTTCATGGCTTCGATGGTCGGCTCGTCGTGGAACAGCGCCGAGATCAGCGGCGACGCTCCGATGAGGTCACCTGCCGACACCATGATCGAATGATCCGCTTCGGCCTCGCGGGCGGCGATGTTGGTGGCCAGGTAGTCAGCGCCACCGGTGCCACCGAAGCTGCCGGAGTCCGTGTCGATGTTCCCATGGAAGTCGTTGATCGCCAGGATCTGGAGGTTCACGCGCTTCGCATTCGCAACGCCGTTCTCGTTGCCGGCCAATGCCGGTGTGACCAGGGTCAATGCCAGCATCGTCGCCAGCGCGACCACCCACCCCACACGGCGTGAGGAGTTCTTCCGTCTCATTCCCATCTCCCTTTTGGACGCATCCGGCGACATTCGCCGCCAGTCGACCATACAACTCCGTGCGCGCGCGAGCCCCCGAAACCGAGGGACTTTCGGACGAGCACCATCGACTGCCAGGAATCCGACGGTCTTTGGCGGACCGGCACGCGATCATTGGGACCGACCATGCCCACCGTCGAAGAACTGCGCGTCTCCATCCGCCGGCTCCCGCCCAACCACCAGACCCGTTTCGCGAAACGGCTGTCCGGAGCGGGGCGCATCGACGACCTGCGTCGCCGAGATCGGATTCTTGCCAGGATCGCCGCCGACGTGGAAGCGGTCGACCGCCGTCGAGCGTTCCGCGCCGCCAGCATCCCCGATCGGCTGGTCTACCCCGACCTCCCGATCACGGATCGACGCGACGATCTGCTCGAAACGATCCGCGACCACCAGGTCGTGATCGTCGCCGGCGAGACCGGCTCGGGGAAGAGCACTCAGCTGCCGAAGATCTGCCTGGAGCTGGGGCGCGGCGTCAACGGGTGGATCGGCCACACCCAGCCTCGGCGTATCGCTGCGCGGAGCATCGCAGAGCGGATCGCCGAAGAGACCGGTACGGAGATCGGCGGGCTGGTCGGGTTCGCCATGCGCTTCACCGACACGGTCAGCGACAGGAGCGTCGTCAAGGTCCTCACCGACGGGCTCCTGCTCGCCGAGATCCAGCGCGACCGTGACCTTTCGAGATACGACACCATCATCATCGACGAGGCGCACGAGCGATCACTCAACATCGACTTCCTGCTCGGATTCCTCACCGAACTCCTCCCCCGCCGACCGGATCTCAAGCTGATCGTGACATCGGCGACGATCGACACACAACGATTCTCGGAGCACTTCGACGACGCACCGGTGGTCGAGGTCTCCGGACGCGGCCATCCGGTCGAGATCCGCTATCGGCCGCTCGAGATGGGCGGCGAGGTACGGGACCAGCCGGAGGCGATCTGCGACGCCATCACCGAGCTCGTCCGTGACCACAGCGGCGACATCCTGGTGTTCTGTTCAGGCGAGCGCGAGATCCGCGACGCCGCCGATGCACTCGCCGAGCTGAAGCTGAAGCACACCGAGATCATGCCGCTCTACGCGCGCCTGTCGTCCGCAGAGCAGCATCGGGTGTTCCAGCCCCACACGGGGCGGCGCATCGTGATCGCCACCAATGTCGCCGAGACCTCGCTGACGGTGCCGGGGATCCGGTCGGTGGTCGACCCGGGCACCGCTCGCATCTCACGTTTCAGCCGCAAGACGAAGGTCCAACGCCTCCCGATCGAGCCGATCTCGAAGGCATCCGCGAATCAGCGGGCCGGCCGATGCGGGCGAATCGGCCCCGGAATCTGCATCCGGCTGTTCTCCGAGGAGGACTTCGAAGGCCGAGAGGAGTTCACCGAACCCGAGATCCAGCGCACGAGCCTGGCCAGCGTCATCCTCCAGATGGCGGCGCTGGGTCTGGGTGACGTCGAGTCGTTCCCGTTCCTCGACCCGCCCGACACGAGACAGGTCCGCGATGGCGTGCTCCTGCTCGAGGAGCTCGGGGCCCTCGATCCGGCCGCTCATGGCACGAAGGGATGGCTCACACCGCTCGGCAGGCAACTCGCTCAGCTTCCGCTCGACCCTCGGCTGGCGCGGATGGTGATCGCCGGCGCACACCACGACTGCCTAAAAGAGATGCTGGTGATCGTTTCCGGCCTCTCGATCCAGGACCCACGCGAGCGGCCGACCGAACAGCGCGCCCGCGCGACCGAGCTACATGCGCGATTCGCCGAGCCACACTCCGACTTCCTCGGCTGGCTGAAGCTGTGGGAATACATCCGCAAACAGCGAAAGAAGATGTCTTCGGGTCAATTCCGCCGGCTCTGTCGAAACGAGTTCCTCAATCACCGGCGGATCCGGGAGTGGCAGGACGTCCACTCCCAGCTCCGCCAGATCACCGACGAGATGGGACTCGTGAGGGACCGGGAACCGGCGGACGGAGACACCATCCACAAGGCGCTGCTCGCGGGGTTGCTGTCCCACGTCGGCCACAAGGATCCGAACGGCTACGAGTACCTCGGCGCCCGTGGGGCGCGGTTCGCCATCAACCCCGGATCGGTGTTGTTCAAGCAGGGACCGGAGTGGATCATGGCGGGCGAGCTCGTCGAAACGACCCGACTGTGGGCGCAGGACGTCACGAGGATCGACCCCGCCTGGGCCGAGGAGGTGGGCGGTCATCTCGTCAGACGGTCGCACTCGGATCCGTGGTGGGATCCCGACCTCGGGGCGGCGATCGCCAACGAGACCGTCACGCTCTTCGGGCTCCGACTCTTCGCAGACCGCACGGTCCAGTACGGGCGGATCGACGCGACGGCGGCCAGGGAGCTGTTCATCAGGCATGCGCTGGTGTGGGGTGAGTGGGAGACGCACCACGCCTTCGCCGCTCACAACGAACGGCGGATGGCCGAGGTCGAGGAGATGCAGACCCGCCATCGGCGGACCGATCTCATGATCGGCGACGACGAGCTGTTCGATTTCTTCGATGCCCGTATCCCCGACGACATCACCACGGTCCGTCATTTCGACGCGTGGTGGAAACGACAGCGCCCGAAGACCCCTCACCTACTGGACCTCGACATCGAAGCCCTGATTCGCCCAGACGTCGAGTCACTCGACGAGCACGACTTCCCGCCGGTGTGGACATACGGCGACCTTCGGCTCCCACTCGCATACGAGTTCGACTACGGCAGCCAGACCGACGGCGTCACGGTCATCGTGGATGTCGGTCTGCTCGATCGGCTCGATCCGGCGGTCTTCGAATGGAACGTGCCCGGTCTGCGGCGAGAGCTGGTCGAAACCATGGTCCGCTCGCTGCCAAAGCGGCTCCGGAGGGCATTCTCCCCGATCCCCGACACGGTCGACCGTCTGATGTCGGAGATCGACCCCGGGGACGGCTCACCGATCGACGCCATCCGTCGCAGGCTCTCGGCCTGGGCCGACACGCCCGTGCTCCCGGAGGACTTCGACCTGACACGCGTCCCCACGCACCTTCGGCCGAGATTCCGAGTGATCGATGCCGACGGCGCGCCGATCGCCGAGTCGTCAGACCTGGAGGGACTGCGGACCGCCTTTCGTGCCGAGGCGAGGGCAACGGTGTCGGCGTCGCGGCACGATCTCGAGCGGTCGGGGCTCACCGACTGGACGTTCGGCGACCTTCCCAGGTCGGTGACCATCGACGGGCCCGGTCATTCGATCGACGCCTACCCGGCATTGGTCGACGAAGGCGACTCGGTCGCCATCCGGCTGATGCCGACCCCGGACGAACAGGCGGAGTCGATGTGGGAGGGCACGAGGAAGCTCCTGTCGTTTCATCTCAACGCGCCGGGCAGGCTGCTCCGCTCGCTGATGACGTCCGATGCGAAGCTCGCGCTGGTCACCAGTCCGTATGAGGATCAGACCGAATGGCTCAACGACTGTCTGGCCTGTGCGCTCGACAGCGTCATGATCGATGCCGGGGGTCTCGTCTGGACCGAGACCGGATTCGACCGGATCCTCCGGAGGATGCGGGACGACATCGCCGACCGACTGACCGAGGTCGGAAAGAAGTCGATCGCGGTCATGGAAACGCTCCGCGACGTGTACATCGCCGCCGAGCCGCTGACAGCCGAGGCCTTCGGCCCGTCGATCGAAGACGTCGGCTCCCAGCTCTCACGCCTGGTATATGCCGGGATGCTGACTCATATGGGGATCGGGCGGCTCGACGACCTGCATCGTTATCTCCGGGCGATCGAGGTGCGACTCTCGAAGCTGGCCGAGACCCTGCCCCGTGACCGGGAGCGCATGGCCCGCATCCAGCTGCTCGAGGACGAGCACGACAAGCTACTGGACACGCTCCCGCCGTCCCCCGAGCTCATCGACATCGGCTGGCAGCTGCAAGAACTGCGGGTCAGCCTGTTCGCCCAACACCTGGGCGTGAACGGCACCGTGTCCGAGAAACGCATCGGCACAGCCCTGAGAGACGTCGCCATGACCGGCTGAACCCGTTCTTGTGACGGAAACATCGATATTCCGTGCATCCCCGTCACAAGAACGGGTTCACAGCTGCAATCGATCCCGGACGGGTCTTTCTGCTCTGGTCGGGAGGACCTTCGCCATCGCACAGTCGAATCAAGCCTCCCCGGGGAGGGAGGCTGTGTGACACCTACATAGGAGGTAGGTATGGGAAGGTTCGACGGATGGGTTGGACTCGTCAGCGGGGGCGCCCGCGGCATGGGGGCATCTCATGTTCGGGGCCTCGTCGGCGAGGGCGCCAAGGTCGTCTTCGGTGACGTCCTGGACGACGACGGCAAGGCGCTCGAAGCCGAACTGGGTGACGCTGCCCACTTCGTCCATCTCGACGTGACCAAGGACGACGACTGGAAGATGGCGGTGGAGACCACCGAGAAGGCCTACGGCCCGATCAACCTGCTGGTCAACAACGCCGGCATCGTCTCGTTCGGTCCGATCGACGAGTACGATCCGGGCGACTTCCGCAAGGTGATCGACGTCAACCTCGTCGGTGTGTTCCTCGGCATGCACTACGCGGTGCCGTCGATGCGCAAGGCCGGCCAAGGGGCGATCATCAACATCTCGTCGACGGCGGGCATGATGGGCTACGCCTCGATCGCGGCATACGCCGCGTCGAAGTGGGGCGTTCGCGGCATGACTAAGTCGGCGGCGATGGAACTCGGGAAGGACAACATCCGTGTGATGTCGATCCATCCGGGACCGATTCGCACCCCGATGACCGACGGAATGGGCGACGAGATGACGGCCGCCCAGCCGATCCCGCGCTACGGCGAGCCCGAAGAGGTGACCAAGCTCCTGATGTTCATGGCAGCGGATGCCACCTACAGCACCGGCTCGGAGTGGATCGTGGACGGCGGAGCCCTGCTCGGCCCGGTCCTCGACCTGCCACAGGAGTAGACGAGACGACGGAACGGCGGCCCGCGATCGGGTCACCCCGATCGCGCCGCCATCCGCGAACGGACACGGTTCGGTCCTGTCCGCAGTTCAACGCCGTGCCAACACCTCGCCGTGGAGGAAGGCAAAGAACGGCTGCTGAGACGAAGCCAGGAGCGCCAGCCTTCGGCGAGGTCATCCAGTTCTGCCCGTGATCGAGCGTGATGCGCCGCGGTGGCCGTGGGTGTATCGCTCCGTCACCCCTCCGACAGCTCGGTGACGGTGACCTCGACCGCGTCTTCTCCATCCCGTGCGATCGCCGCAACGCCGATGCCGCGTTCGTTGGACCACACGTATTGGGTGCCGCCCTCGAAACTGGTCTGCTGCCGGGTGGTTCCGCCGAGTCCCTCGTAGTAGTCGTCGAAGTGAGCTGCGATCTGCTCGATGTCTCCGCCCGGGTACACGAGGATCGCTGTGACGAAACGGCCATCGGCTTGTTCGAGCGCAGAACTCGCAACGACCTCGTACCCGTCGGGAATCGGCGTGATCAGACCTTCCGGCAGATCTCCGTCGCCGATGTTCACCGTCTGCGTTCCACCGTCGGATTCGATGACGAACTCGCCGCCCTCGTCGTCGAGTTCGATCTCGACGTCGCCGCCCCCATTGGCCTCGGCGGCGCGTTCGACGATCTCCTCGGCGGCGCTGCCACACCCCCCGAGCACCAGACCCAATGCAAGCCATGTGATCAGCGACTTCATCCTCATCCCTTTCGGTTGCGTGACCAGAGCTGCCCTGCGGTCGGATGATAGGGAGGTCCGAGACTGCCGTGCCCTCAACAAATCTCCGCTCTCGAGCGACAAAATCCCCGGTTTCGCAATCGTTTGCTAGGGAAGCGTCGTAGCGTCTGGGATGTCCCGTCCAGGAGGTCCCGTCCCATGTTCCCCTCGGCGTTCGAATACTCGGCGCCCACGTCACTCGAGGAGGCGCTCAGCCTGCTGAAGGACGTCGGTGACGATGGTCGGGTTCTGGCCGGCGGCCAGAGCCTGATCCCGATGATGAAGTTGAGGCTGGCGATGCCCGGCCATCTCGTGGACATCAATGGCGTCGGAGAGCTCGACTACATCCGTGACGTCAACGGCCACGTGGCCGTCGGCGCGCTCACCCGTCACGCCCAGGTGGCGTCGTCCGATCTGTTGTCGGCGACCAACCACACGGTGGCAGCCTGCGCCCCCTGGGTGGCCGATCCGCTCGTCCGCAACCGCGGGACGATGGCCGGCTCGATCGCCCACTGCGACCCGGAAGGCGACTGGAACTCGGTCATGCTGGCGATCGGCGCCTCGGTCGTCGCCCGATCGGCAGACGGAGGCGAACGAGTGATCCACATCACCGACTTCCTCGTCGACTTCTTCACCAACTCGCTCCAGCCGGGTGAGATGGTCACCGAGATCCGCATCCCCAAGTACACGGGCCGGGCAGGCGGCGCGTATCTCAAACTCGAGCGCAAGATCGGTGACTACGCCACGGTCGGAGTTGCCACCCACCTCCAACTCGACGATTCGGGGACGATCACGGACGCCGGTCTCGGCCTCACCGCCGTGTACCAGCACAACCTCAAGGTGACCGAGGCAGAGCAGATGATGATCGGGCAGACGCCCTCCGACGAGCTGTTCGCCGAAGCGGGCGCCATCGCTGCCAGGACCTGTGAGCCGGAGGACAACGTGAGAGGCCCGGCCGACTACAAGCGGGCGGTCGTCGCCGAGTACACCAAGCGGGCATTCGCAACTGCGCTGGCCCAGGCCAACGGAGGACAGTGAACATGGAGATCAAGGTCACGATCAACGGCACCGCCCATTCCGCGGAGGTCGAGAATCGCAAGCTGCTGGTCGACTTCATCCGCAGCGATCTGGGCATGACCGGCACCCACATCGGGTGCGACACGACCTCGTGCGGAGCCTGCACCGTCCTGCTCGATGGCAAGCCCGTCAAGTCCTGCACCATGTTCGCGGTGCAGGCCAACGGCCACGAGTTGATGACGGTCGAGGGCCTGAAGCAGAACGGCAGCCTCCACCCGATCCAGGCGGCTTTCAAGGAGGAGCACGGACTCCAGTGCGGCTTCTGCACCCCCGGGATGATGATCGTGGGGGCAGCGCTGATCGAGGAGAACCCGGACCCGACCGACGACGAGGTCAGATGGGCGATCTCGGGCAATCTCTGTCGGTGCACCGGCTACATGAACATCGTGAAGTCGATCCAGACCGCAGCCTCGATG
>Ga0224512_10005808_pt1 | contig 10058 bp, 8 predicted proteins | sample SF_May12_sed_USG_4_FD_169103 | JGI IMG/M metagenome (GOLD analysis project Ga0224512, IMG submission 169103) | Sediment microbial communities from San Francisco Bay, California, United States - SF_May12_sed_USGS_13 | ecosystem: Environmental > Aquatic > Marine > Sediment | place: USA: California...
CCGATCAGATCTCCGTTGGAGGCCGCAACCGCCGCCTCATCACGCACCTCCAGCCAGCGTCGATCGAAATCGACGGAGGAGCCAGCACCGGCCTCGGTTAGACTCTCAACGGCGAGTTGCAGATCGGTGAGAGCTCGGGCCAGAACCGAATTCCCGGTCACCGTCTCCAATGCCAGCCGCAGAGTGTCGATGTTCTGTGGAGGCCTCAAGGGCGGGTTGGCGGCCACGGCGATCACCACGGGTTCGAGGATCCCGTCATCCACGAGAGCCGATTTGAAGTCGTTGATCAGCTCCGGGACCTCGGCCCGGGGCACTCGGTCGGTCTGGTTCAGCACAAAGAGGAACTGGCTTTGATACGCGGCCAACGGGCGGATGAACCCGCGATGGAGAGCGTCGTCTCGGTATTTCTCGACATCGGCCACCCAGAGCACGGCATCGACCTTGGGCACCAGCGACGTGACCTGGAGTCGATGGTCGATTTCGACGCTGTCGGTGTCGGGGAGGTCGACCAGGGCCAGCCAGGGCAGACCCCGGTGAGTGGTCCGGTCCAGATCTCCCATGGATTCCAGGTAGCCATCTATGAGGTGGCGTTTCTCCTCGGGAGTCGAGACCAGTGGAGTCGAAGTGGTGGGTCGGATCCCTCCGACGTTGGCCGCTTCCGAGCCCAGCAACCTGTTGAAGAGTGAGGACTTGCCCGATCCGGTCCCCCCGACGAGAGCCACCAGCGCGATGTCTTCGGGATAGTCGATTCGGTCTCGGATCCGCTGAGCCGAGCTCGCCGCTCTGTCGAGAATCGCGGGATCGACCGAACCAACGGCCGTGGCCACGATGGCGTCGGCAAGGTCGAGGAGCTCGATCAGGCGATCATGCATCAGCGAAGGTGCGAAGGCGTGTCAAGCGGTCGACGATCGCCCTCCCGGCCGCGGTGTCCACGACCTTCGACCCCAGATCGAGGCCGGTGAGGATCCGGGACTCGATCCCGGCTGACACCGCCACGAGCTGACGTCGCAGCGCGACCGCTGACACCGACGACTCATCACCCCCGAACACCCCGTCCACTCCGGCCAGGGCCCTGGATGCGCGCTCGTACGCGAAGAGGTGGGGATGCAGGCCAGACGTCGACGGCACGTCGTCGAGCCAAGCGTTGATCGACGAGTCCAACAACGCCACCTGCCAACGCGGTGGTGTCCGTGTCAGATCGAGCACAACCTGCTCGCCTTCGACCTCGATGAGGGGAAGCTGGGCTTCGACCGCCGCGATCAACTCGGCGCGAATCTCCGCTTCGATCGAGGTGCACACGTCTTGGGTCAGACCGTGCCGCGCCAACCAGCGTCTCGTCACCCGTCGAGCGTGATCATCGGCTCTCAACAGTGACCTCCAGCGGGAGATCTGGTCGGTGAGATCGATAGCATCGAAGTCGATCAATCCGCGTCTCACGGTGGATTCCACCAGGTCGCGCCCCCGGTCTCGCCGGTCGATGGCATCGAACATCGCCCCGGCACGGCCCGCGACGTCGGCGAGGCCCGCCTGGAGCAGGTGCTCGGACTCGTCATCGCGTGAACCCGCGGCTTCGAGGAGGGCACGCCTCAGGTTTCGAACTGAGGCGGGTTGCAGGCGTTCTTCTGAGCCCACTCTGTGCTCTTCGATCCGGAGGACCACCCCGCTCATCCCCTCGCGCCGAAGCATCCGCCTGAAGTCGGTCACTGCTCCGGGCGCAGCAGGTGAGAGCCGGTTCACTACGTGGATCACATGAATTCCGCGTCGCTCGAGCTTGCGGAGAAGCTCCCAGGGCACCAGGTCGGCGTAGCGAAGAGCCGACGTCACATACACAACGATGTCTGCCGATTCGACCACTCTTGCGGCGAGCCGGTGATTGTCTCGGTTGGTCGAGTCGATATCGGGTGTGTCGATCAGGCACAACTCATCGAGTATTGGCGCCTCACCGGTGACCACTTCGTAGTCGACGTCCTGGTCGGAGAAGAGGTCGGCGAAGACGGGCGCGGTAAGGAGCAGAGGCGTAGCGGTAGTCGGTCGAATCGATCCGGACCGGCAAATCGACTTACCCACCAGGCTATTCAACAGCGTGGATTTTCCGCTCCCGGTCGGACCCGCAAACACCACCCGGAGCGGTCGACGAGACGATTCCACGTGGTAGAGCAGATTGTTGCGGATGGTCCGGGCCAACCCGTCGCGGGCGGCGCCGATCTCCCCACTGTCTCCCCCCGGAATGGGCTCGATCAAGTCGAGCAGCTGATTGAGATCGGTGACGATTCGAGTCAGATCGAGATCAGATGGCACCCGCGAATTGTGCCATGCCCGACTCCGGAATCGGGGTTAACCGGTCCAGCCTCCTGCCGGCCGGTCGAACCAGACATGAACTTGCCCCGTGCCCGTGGCATTCTCGTAATCCGAGTACAGCTCCCCGGGCGCCACGCAATCACGCCCACCGATCGCTCCGAGCATCATCAGATAGTGCCCGAAACCGCCTTCAGGGGCATGGGCCATGTATTGGTCCATGGTGTCCACGATCCGGGCATGATCTCCCTGCTTCATCCACTCGAGTCGCTCCTCGTCGGCAGCCCTCGCCTCAGGAGTGATGATGTGCACCGGATCCGATGCTTCGTGTTTGGGCAGTTGCTTCAAGGGCCAGAACGTGTGGGACATGCCACCAGAGGCCAGGACAACAACCCGGCGGTCGAGGCGGGACGCCGCTTCAGCGAGCGCCGCTCCCATGGTCAGGAAGTCATCGGGCTCACCGGTCTGGACCACCGACACCGACACCACCTTCTCGTTCTCCCTGAGATAGTGAACCAGGTTGATGGTCGCGTAATAGACCGGGAGATAGGGATCGTCGGAAGCATGGGTAGGCGTGCCCAGTTCATCGCCAAGCGATGCCGCGAGATACGCGAACTCCGGATCGCCGGGGTAGTCGTATGCGATCTGGGCCATGCCGCGCGGCAACTCCGACGACGTGAATAAGCCCTGCTTGCGCTCCTGGGCTGTGAGCAGGTGCTCGACAGTGGAGAACCAATGGGAGTCGATGATGACGATGGTGTCGATGTCGAGGCGATCGAAGACCTCTGACCGCAGCCGATGAAGCCCCGGAACCAGGGATATCTCTTTCCCGTCGTTGAGCTCCTTGCGAGTGGCCTCGTCGAACATGATCGTCGGCGCGTGACTGATCAACCCGGCTCCGACTATCTCACCCATATCAGTCTCCTAACTCGTCGTTGAATTTCGTTTGGAACCTAACGACATCCTATTCGGGCCCGCCATCTGTCACGAGGCTAGAGCCCGATGCCGTGGCAGTGACCACCCGGAGCAGCCTCGCCAGATCGCGTCGCTCGTCTCCGCTCAACCGCTCGGTGAAGGCCGCCTCGTGCTCGTTGAACCCGGGGAAGACCTTTTCGATGGTCTCCACCCCGTCGGGAAGCAGGGTGACGATCACCCGCCGACCGTCGTCGGCGTGCCGCGATCGGCCGATGAGCCCGGATTTCTCCAGCGTCGTCAGCATGCCGCTCAGCGTGCCCTTGGCGATTCCGCAGTCCTCCGCCAACTCGCCTGCCTCGCGGTCGCCCCAGACCCAGAGGACGAAGAGGATCGTGAAGCCGCCCCAGGTGAGTCCAACCGGTGACAGAACATCGCGTTCCATCCGGTTCCGGACGGCGTTGGCAGCCCGATAGATGTTTGATACCGCCAACATCGCCTCGAAGTCGAGGGGCTCGCCGTCGAGACGGCGCCTGATGTCCCGCTCGGCGGCCAGGACTTCTTGGGGATCATGGTTGCTCAGTGGGATCGGCATTGATGTAGTCCTCAACCGGGGCCGCCAGTTTATCCTTAGGTGGCTAACGATCCCCAACGAGACCCCTAGAGGTATGCCGTGCCTTCCAACCGGGTAGAGATATCGGAATACGCCGTTTCTCCCGACCACTACATCGGTGGGCGCAGGGTTGGCTCGGAAGCGACGTTCGAAGTCCGATCCCCGCTCGATTGGGATTGGAAGCTCGCCGATGTCGCCCGGGGCAATGCCATGACCGCAGACGCGGCCGTGGCGGCTGCAATCAAGGGATTCCATCGATGGGCTGCGATGAGTGCTCAGGATCGAGCGACCCATTTACATCGACTCGCCGACCTCATCGACGAGAACATCCCGATGCTGGCTCAGATCGAGTGCGTCGACATGGCGATGCTTCTGGAGAGCCTCGAAGCGCGCGTGATCCATCGTGGAGCCGAAAACTTTCGGAACTACGCCGACCTCGCTGCCGCACACGTGGAGCGACGCTGGTCCTCGAAGGGGACCGACAACGTGGTGCAGCGGATGCCGGCCGGCCCGGCAGTCATCATCACCCCCTGGAACGCGCCATGGTTGCTCTCGACGTGGAAGATCGCCCCGGCCCTGGCGGCGGGCAACACCGTCATCCTCAAACCGGCTGAGTGGGCTCCCCTGTCGGCTTCGATCCTCGCCGACCTCGCTGACGAAGCCGGAATCCCTCCTGGTGTCCTCAACATCGTCCAAGGCATCGGCGATGAGGCCGGTGCCGCACTCGTCAACGACCATCGGGTACGGCGAATCTCCTTCACCGGATCACCGGAGACGGCCCGGCACATCGGTGATTCTGCGGCGAGGAACATCACACCGTTCACCGCCGAACTTGGAGGAAAGGGTCCGTTCCTCGTCTTCGCCGATGCCGACCTCGACGCCGCCGCCCGGAAGGCGGCTGGCCAGTTCGACGATTCCGGCCAGGTTTGCCTGGCCGGGACCAGGCTGTTGGTCGAGGAGTCGGCAGCCCCCGAGTTCTGGGACCTGTTCAACCTCTACACCGACAAGCACGTCCTCGGCGACAGCAGGAACCCGACCACAACCATCTCACCAATGATCCATCCTGACCATCTCAGGCGCGTCGTCGGCTTTGTCGACCGTGCCCGCGACGCCGGGGACCAGGTGCTCCGCGGTGGCCAGAGGTTCACCGAAGATGGGCTTTGGTTTGAGCCCACGGTCATTGCCCCAGTGTCCAATGACTCCGAGATCGTCCAACGTGAGGTGTTCGGTCCCGTCCTCACCTATCAGACCTTCGCCGACGAAGCCGAAGCGATCGAGTTGGCCAATTCGACCCGCTACGGGCTGTCGGCGATCGTTTATACCGGGTCGGAGGAGCGTGCCGATCGAGTGGGTAGGGCGATCCGGGCCGGCACGGTGTGGGTCAATACCTTCCTGGTGAGGGACCTGACAGCTCCCTTCGGAGGGTGTCGCCTCTCCGGGATCGGCCGCGAAGGAGGCGATTACGCACTGGACTTCCACTCCGATCTGAAGACCCTCCAGATCAGCTCGAGCACTGTCAGCTAGGCGCAGGCCAAGAATTCCCCGCTGCAGACCGGGAATCCCGGGTATTCTGTCACACCCTCTCGATAGGTTGGTGACTGTGAGACCGGGAACGATTTCCGAAGCCTCACTTTCCCGCCAGTGGCTCGACCGTGCCGTTCGAAATGTCGACCCGACCCGGTTCGGCTGACCAGTGAGGCCGATCCGTCCGGTCACCGAGATACCAGCGTGGCGCGGGCCCGCTCCGAAAATACAAGCGTCTCTAGCCATCGTCCTGTGATAATCACCGAAATGCATCGCAGCACCGAAGAGCTTCAGGGCTTTCTCGACAACATCCTCGCCGCCCCCACGGAGCAGGGTCGCATCGAGATGATCGTTCGACGTCCAGAGAGCGACCAGCGTGAGGTGGTGGATTCGGCACGTCTCGATACCGAGCAGGGTCTGATCGGAGACAACTGGCGACAGCGCGTCGACGATCGAGGGAACCCCTATCTTCACGCCCAACTCACCTTGATGAACTCCCGGGTGGCCGATGCGGTTGCCGTAGAACGGGAACGGTGGGCGTTGGCCGGCGACCAAATCTATGTCGACATGAACCTGTCGATTGAAAACCTCCCTCCCGGTTCGAAGATCCGGGTCGGCGAGGCGGTTGTCGAGATCTCCGAGACCCCCCACACCGGTTGTCCCAAGTTCGCCGCCAGATTCGGCAAAGACGCCTTGCGATTCGCCAATGTCGGTGTCGGCAGGGAGAACAGGTTCAGGGGCGTGAACGCCTTCATCGTCGAAAGTGGGGAGGTCCGGGTCGGCGACAAGGTCGCAAGGATCTAGATTCTCCGCCGGATCGCTACTCCTCCTCACCCCACGAAGGCCGTGACCTCTGCAACGTGGTGCCTCCCTTCCATGACACTCCGACCCGGTGGTAGAAGCCACCGATGATCTCGGCATCGGCAAGAAGGGCCAGTTCCTCCGTAGGTGATTCGAACAAACGGATCTCGGCATCGGCGGCCCAGACATCGGCCACCTCCCCGTCGTAGCCGCGCATCGTGACCAACTCGTCCAGGGCGTCGCTTCCATCGGATTCGATGGCGGGCCACCAGCGGTTGTGGAGCATCGGGTGACTGTTGACGAAGCCGGGCGATCGAGCAGGCTCGGTCAACGTGATCACGGCCTCGGCGAGCCGACGGCCGTTTGCCGAGAGCGTGGCACCCAGCTTCCCGCCCGGCTCCAACCGGGGGCCGGCACGTCCCACGGTGATCGGCCGGGTCATCCAGATGTCGCCGAGCTTCTTGGGATACCCCTGGTGGTAGCCCCGGACCAGCGCGAAGTCCTTGTCCACCCAGATATAGGCACATCGACTCCAAACCTGGTCATCCCACGAGCCCCGGATCACGACGAAACACTCCTTGTATTGGGAACGGACCGGATCGAGGATCTCGTCGAAGTTATCGCCACAACTCTGCCAGTCGGCCCAAATGACCGCGATTGCGCCAGGCTCCTCCGGTGCGGGGTCGACACCGTCGGGAAGCAAGTCCTCCACGCGCTCGGGATCCGTCCGGTACTCCACCGTGATCATCTCGCCGGAGTAATGCCAGGGAGGGCTGGGGATAAGCGATGACTTGCCCGAAGGAGTTCGCGGAAAGAGGAAGCCCGCCATCAAAGGAACGGTAGGTATTCGTTCATTTCCCAATCGCTGGTCCAGCGGTTGAAGCGCTCCCATTCAGCGCGCTTCACCGTCACGAATCCATCCACGAATGCCGCCGAGAAGGCCTCGACGAGATCGACATCGGCCTCCAGTGCGTCGAGGGCGTCGCTAAGGGTCGAGGGGCTCACGATGTCGGTGGACGCATTCTCGATGCAGTCCAGCGTTTCGACGTCGGGTAGCGGATAGCCCTTCTCATAACCGAGACGCGCCGCCGTCAGGACCGCCGCCACCCCTTGGTGGGGTGTCACCGACCCGTCGCCGAGGCGGTGTTCGATACGGGTCCCAGCGCCACGCGCCGGCGGCACCCGCACCGTCGCTCCCCGGTGGTCGTAGCCCCAGTTGGCCCAGTATCCGCACAACGCTCCGGGTCTGAGTCTCTTGTAGGCGTTGACTGTGGGAGCCACCAGCGCGGTCATCCCGACGTGGTGGTTGAGCAGGCCGGCGATCGCAGCTTTGCAGGTGTCGCTGAGTCCATCTACTGCCGCCTCGTCGAGGAAGACGTTGTTCCCGTCTCCATCCTCGAGCGAGAGGTTGACATGAAACCCGCTTCCCCCCCGACCGTTGATGGGTTTGCCCATGAAGGTGAGGAGATAGCCCTTCTTGGCCGCGATCTCCCGAGCCATCACCTTGAAGAGGAAGGCGTCATCTGCTGCGCTCAGCGCGTCTGCATACTTGAGCGTGAGCTCGAACTGCCCACTGTCGTACTCACCGTTGATTGCCTCGAGTGGAAACCCGACCTCGCGGCTCTTGGCCATGATCTCGTCGATGATCCCGGTCGGGTCGTTGCCCATGCCGGTCCCGTAGACCATCGCGCCTGGCGTGCTGATCGGTTGCCAGCCGCCGCTGCCATCGGGCTCGAATAGAAAGGCTTCCATCTCCAACCCGATGATTGGAGTCAGGCCATGGTCCTCCCATTTCTGGATGGCGGTCTTGAGGACATTGCGCGGCGCCAGTGGCACCAGCGCTCCGCCGCGCGAGATCTCTGGGATCACCACGGCGGTTGCCGGCTCCCAACCCTTCCGGTAGTCGTCCTCGGTGTAGGTCGCCTCCAGATCGGGCAACCCCTTCCAAAACATGGCCCCGTCGTGAGGAGTCATGTCGCGGTCGAACCCCAGTGTGAACAACGTCAAACAGTGGGCGGTTCGTCCCGTGGCGGTGTCCGTTGGCAGGTACTTGCCGCGGGCCAGCCCGAGGTGATCGGGCCAGAGCAATCGCAATCGGTCGTATGGTTGGGCCACTACCCCTCCTCGCTGTTACCGGGTGATCGTAGATAGTTTTACTGAGGTTGAGGGAGCACGGTCGACGTCGCTAACTTCTGAGGCTATGTCTACACCGCTCGAGCCAGATTCGTCGCAGCGGGCCGAGCTCAGCAGCCGGGTCAGCGAGTTCGTCGAGCGGTGGTTCGCCGAAATGGGCTCGATGGACGCCTCCGGGAATGATCTCGGCGAGGAAGATCTCGCCGCCCTGATGGCAACGCCGGGCGAAGAGGGTGTCGAGATCGATGCGATCCTGGCCAACCTGGCCTTGGCCGGACAGTCCGGGATATACCACCCTTCGGGCGGTCATATGTCCTACATCCCCAACTCGGGGCTGTACACCGGGGCCTTGGGCGAGTTGCTGGCCAGCGCACTGAACCGCTACACGGGAGTGACCGGGGCCGCCCCGGGGATGACAGCGATCGAGAACAGCGTCACCAACTGGATCACCGGCTTGTTCGATCTCGGCGACGCCGCCACGGCCATCCTCCTCTCTGGCGGGTCGATGGCGAACTTCACAGCCATCGCTGCCGCCCGGACCAATCGCATGGGCGAGAGATTCGATCTGGGGACGGTGTACCTCACGGGTCACACCCACCACTCGGTGGCCAAGTCGGCCCGGCTGGCCGGTCTCAGAAACGACCAGATCCGTCTGGTGCCAGTCGATGGCCATCTCCGGATGAGAGCCGACTCCCTCGAGCAGATGGTCAAGCAGGACGCGGCAAGCGGGCTCCGCCCGTTCCTGGTGGTGGCGTCGGCCGGCACCACCGACACCGGGACCATCGACGATCTGGAGGCTGTCGGCGCGGTAGCTCGAGACTACGACCTGTGGATGCACACCGATGGTGCCTACGGTGGTTTCTTCCAACTCACCCGCCGCGGGCGTCACCGATTCTCCGGAATCGACCTCTCCGATTCGATCGCGCTGGACCCGCACAAGGGCCTGTCCATACCCTTCGGGGTTGGGGCCCTCGTGGTCAAGGACCGGAATCACCTGATCGACGCCAACTACGGGCGTGCCGCCTACTTGAACCACGACGAGTCCTACCAGGGAATGCGCGACATCTCATCGCTGGGCCCGGAGCTCACCCGGCCGTTCCGCGGGCTTCCGCTCTGGCTCCCCCTCCGATTGCACGGCGTTGCCCCGTTCCGGGACGCCCTCGACGAGGCGCTCGATCTCGCAGTTCACGCATGCCGCCGGTTGCGCACCATCGAAGGGATCAGGTCACCGTGGGCTCCCGATCTCTCGATCGTCGCGGTCGGATTCGACGACGACGAAGTGGGGCGGCGGGCAATGGAACAGGTGAACGCCGACCGCCGGGTCCACCTGAGCTCCACTATCGTCGACGATCGGTTCGTGCTCAGATTCGCGATCCTCAACCGCCGGACTACCGCTGACCATGTCGACTACGCGATCGACATCATCGAGAAATCTCTGATCGGCTGACCGACTCCGATCAGGCGAGAGCGACCCGAACCGGGAGGTGCTTGATCCCGGAGATGAAGTTGGACCGCAAGCGGTCCGGCGGGCCGGTTAGCTCAAAACCGGAGATGCGACTCAGGAGCTCCTCGAAAACAACCCTGACCTCCAGCCGGGCCAGCGCCGCGCCCAGACAGACGTGGCGGCCGGTACCGAAGGTGACATGGTTGTTGGGCTTTCTCTTGAGGTCGAAGTCAAAAGGCGCCACGAACGCATCTTCGTCGTAGTTGGCCGACGTGTACCACATGACCACGCGGTCGCCGGCTGCAATCGGGATCCCTCGAATGGAAGTCTCTATCG
>Ga0224512_10005810_pt1 | contig 10052 bp, 10 predicted proteins | sample SF_May12_sed_USG_4_FD_169103 | JGI IMG/M metagenome (GOLD analysis project Ga0224512, IMG submission 169103) | Sediment microbial communities from San Francisco Bay, California, United States - SF_May12_sed_USGS_13 | ecosystem: Environmental > Aquatic > Marine > Sediment | place: USA...
CGCCGCGTGTATTGGCTGGCTTTTTGGTGATATCGAGTTCAACGGGATCGTCGCAATGCCGCCGTCACCGGCGCCTGTATTTCTGCAACTCGATATTGCCGCCGCTTTTCAACTTTCGATGGTGACCGTCGTGCTTTCGATGCTGATCGTCGACGTCTTCGACACGGCCGGCACCCTCATCGCTGTATCGACGCGAGCCAACCTGCTCGATGAGAACGGCAAACTGCCGCGTCTGAAAAAAGCACTGCTAGCGGATTCAAGTGCCACTGTTGTCGGCGCATTGGCCGGGACATCATCGACAACAAGTTATATCGAGAGCGCTGCCGGTGTGGAGGCTGGCGGACGAACTGGCCTGACGGCGGTTGTTTGCGGACTGTTGTTCCTGGGTTGCCTGTTCTTTGCTCCTTTGGCACAAAGCGTGCCGGCCTATGCAACGGCGTCTGCGTTATTGTTCGTTGCTTGTCTGATGGCCCGGAGCCTTGCCGATCTGGATTGGAATGACATTACGGAAAGCGCGCCCGCGGTAATCGCAGCAATCGCAATGCCGTTGTCCTTCTCCATTGCCGAGGGCATCGGCCTGGGATTCATCAGCTATATTCTTATCAAGATCATTAGCGGACGGGCTCGTGATTGTTCCATCGCCGCCTATGTCATCGCGCTCATCTTTGGGCTCAAGTACATGTTCCTGTGAGCACTAGGTGAGGGGGATACACGCCGTCAACCCTGGCCTGCAGCGAGCTGGTACTTAAAAGGTACACTTAGTTCAAAAGGTACAATTTTCCGCGTTTTGGACTATGCTCTTAGGTATTGGCGCACTTCCGCGCGCCGAACAAAAACAACGAAAAGGGGAAATCAATGAAGAAGACTTTGTTAACACTGCTGACCGGTGGGCTGGTATTTGCGGGTGGGATAAACACCGCAATGGCACAGGACGACGACGGTAGTGCTTCGCCGTTGGAGATTTACACGTGCAGTTATGCCGATGGCAAGGGACCAGCCGATCTGGATAAGGTTGTCGCCAACTGGAATAAATGGGCAGACGATCAGGGAGTGACTGACTATTCGGCGTGGACCATGACGCCGGTTTTTTTCAGCTCTGAGCAGGACTTCGATGTAATTTGGCTGGGCGCAACAAAGACCGGCAAAAGCATGGGCGCCGCGCAGGATACGTGGCTTGCGACTGGCGGAAAGCTCGCGGACGAATTCAACAGCGTTATTCCCTGTGACTCGCACTCGATGAGCGCGGTAGTGCAGTTCAAAGCACCACCCGAGCCGGAAGATCCACCGTCAAACTTCGTTCTCGACTTCTCGGATTGCACAATCGGCGATGGCAAGCACTTCAGCACTGATGTTGCGCCGGCGTTAAAAGCCTGGAGTAAACTCCGGGAAGAACAGGGTTCAACTGCCGGCATGTGGGCGTTATTCCCAGTGTATGGCGGCGGCGGTGAAAAGTATGATTTCAAATTCGTTGTCAGCCACGGCAATTACTCGGAAATGGGTGCCGACTTCGACAGCTACGATTCTGCCAAAGCCAGAGAGATATTCCCGTATGGAATGCTCGATTGCGACTCGTCGAGATCGTACATGGTCACGAGCAGGCGTCAGGCAGAGAGCGCCGACGAATAGAACAAATGGACTTGGATGAAGAACGGCGGGCATAGCCCGCCGTTTTTTTTTGCGGCGCCGCGAACCGCTTATGGTGTTTTTGCGCTCACCGACTCCAGGAGCGCTGTCAAGTCATTCGACGTCAAGAAACGACCCTTTTTCATCGGCCGGCTGCACGGCGATGATTTCGTCGCCGTCGAACACGACCGTCTGATTCTCTCGCAGGCCGTTGACAGCGTCGATCACGGTAACGTTGGTAATCGCCGTTCCACTCGGTTTGTCCTGGCAGGCTGCCAGGTGCAAAATGGGGACATTCTGCTTTTCTACGAAATGCAGGGAAAATGGGGACATTCTGAATTTCGTAGAAAAGCAGAATGTCCCCATTTTTCCGCGCAACAAAAAGCCGGGCATTGCCCGGCTTTTTTTATGCGGCCAATAGTCGGCCTGCTCGGCCGCTCCCACATTGCGACGTCCAGCCGCGAATATGCCGCAAATCCCATGTATCATAATCGGCTTGCTGGAGAGAATTCATGTTGCCGCACCAGGACGTCGTCGCCGAGATACTGGAGTTGCCGGACGGGCCACAAATCGGAGCGTTTTTTGACTTCGATGGCACGATAATCTCGGGCTATTCGGCGTTCGCGTTTATCGAAGAGCAGATCAAGCGCGGCCACCTGTCGCCACGCGAACTTGTTGAACTGGTCGGTGCGATGGCCAGTTTCGGTCTCGGCAACATGGGTTTTTCAGCCATGCTGATGGCCTCGACCCAGTTCCTCCGCGGTATCCGTGAAGACAGTTATGCGGCTTTCGGCCGGGAGTTATTCGCGTCCCACATCGCGCGCCAGATCTACCCGGAATCGCGCGCCCTCGTGCATGCACATCTCCGCAAGGGTCATACGGTCGCTATCATCTCATCGGCGACACCCTATCAGGTAGAACCTGCCGCTCGTGATCTCGATATCGAGCACGTGCTGTGCACACGGCTCGAGATCGAGAAAGGCGAGTTCACCGGCAGGATCCTGCGGCCGACCTGTTTCGGGGAAGGCAAGGTACGTGCCGCCGAGGCACTGGCCGAGGAGCATGGCGTCGATCTTGAGACGAGTTATTTCTACTCGGATAGCGATGACGACTTACAGCTGCTCGAACGGGTCGGCAATCCGCGGCCGCTGAACCCGAACAACAAGCTGATCTCGATCGCCGAAAGGCGCAACTGGCCCGTGCGCAAGTTTGGCAGTCGCGGTAACGTGGGTATCGCCGACTTGCTTCGATCACTGATGATGCCAGCGAGCCTGGTTGGTTCGTTTTTCGCCGGTATGCCGATATGGGCGCTGACAGGTTCCCGGCGCGATGCGCTGAATTTTTCCATTTCGTTGTTTGCGGATACGGCGAGCGCGATCATCGGCTTGAACCTTAAAATCAAAGGCGAACATCATCTGTGGTCGCACCGGCCTGCCGTGTTCATATTCAACCATCAGAGCAATGTCGACCTCGTCATCGTGGCCCGGCTATTGCGCCGCGATATTACGGGCGTGGGAAAGCGCGAGATCCGGGATATGCCGTTGGTCGGACGTGTCATGGAGGCAGCCGGCCTCGTGCTGATCGATCGCAGAAACACTGCCAGCGCTATCGAGGCGATGGCCCCACTGGTCGACACGATGCGCATCGAAGGCAAGTCCGTGTGCCTGTCGCCAGAAGGAACGCGGGCTATATCGCCAAAACTCGCACCGTTCAAGAAAGGCGCGTTTCACCTGGCGATGCAGGCGGGCGTGCCTGTCGTGCCAATCGTGATTCATAACTCCGGCGACGTGCAGCCAAAAGGCGACATGCTCTATCACCCGGCAACGGTCGAAGTCGAGGTCCTGCCACCTGTGGATACGAGCGAATGGACGGTCGATACAGTCGACGCGCATGTTACTGTCATCAGGAACATGTATCTGCAAGCCCTTGACCAGGTCGATCATCCGAACGTCCTCCAAGTCGTTACAGGTTCCTGAAACCAATGGACCAGCTAAACCCTCAAGACGCTCAGTTCCTCTACATGGAGTCGAGCGACAACCTGACCCATGTCACGTCGATCGTAATACTGGACCCGACGAGTGTTCCCGGGGGCAAGACAGTGCGCTTCAAGGATATCCTGGCGCACGTCGAGGGGCGCGTGCACATGAATCCGCTGTTTCGGCGCCGGCTCGTGCGCGTGCCGCTGGAACTCGATTTTCCGTACTGGGTCGACGACGAGCACTTCGATCTCGAACATCACGTTCACCACGGCCGCCTGCCCGACCCGGGGGACTGGCGCCAGTTCTGTATCCACATGGCGCGATACCACTCACGTCCGCTCAATATGCACCGGCCGCTTTGGGAGATGTTCGTTGTTGAGGGGCTCGACAACATTGGCTGGTTGCCCAAGGGCAGCTATGCCATCGCGACGAAGATTCACCATGCCGCTGTCGATGGCTCATCCATCGTGAAATTCTTCAGTGCGCTGGCCGATATCGATAACAAGGGCACACCGGCGGTTCCGCTCGATACGGCGCCGCTCCGCCGCAGCCCGGAGCCGAGTCTGCTGGACATGGGTGTGCGAGCTGCGTGGCATACGATCCGGTCGCCAATCGGCATCGTCGACGGCATCATGCGTTCGGCGCCAACCCTGTACCGGTCCGCGCAAAAAGCACTGACATCCCAAAGTGAGGAAAAGCACCCCGTCCCCGAGACGCGTTTCAATTGCCCTGCAACACCCCATAAGGTGTTTGATGCGACAGCGTTCCCTTTGGCGGACCTGAAGGCTGTGCGCAAGGCGGTTCCGGGTAGCACGATCAACGATGTCGTGCTGGCGGTTTGCGGCGGTGCATTGCGCCATTACCTGCAACATCATGACGAGCTGCCGGAAGAACCGTTGATCGCCTGGGTGCCGATCAACTCGCGCCGCGGCGGCACGGCGGATCAGCACACACCCGGTAATGACATCACCTCGATGACCGCACCGATCTTCACGAATATCGAGGATCCTGTCGAACGCCTGCAGTGCGTGCATGAAGCCACTCAGCGCAGCAAGGAAGCAACGGCCGGTGTGTCGGCGCGCCTGATGACCGATCTGAGTAAGCATGTTCCTGCGGCAACACAGGTTGCGGCGGGCCGGCTGGTACTGCGAACGGGGCTGGCTGCGCGGATGTGCAATCTGTTTATTTCAAACGTACCGGGACCGCAGCAGCCTTTGTTTATGAATGGCGCCCGGCAGGTCGCAACGTATGGAATGGCGCCACTGTCTGACGGTATGGGGCTGTTTATCGCAACGCCCAGCTACGACGGCCAGATGTCTTTCAGCGTCACGTCCACACGCCAGGCGTTGCCTGACATTCGTTTCTTCGTGACCTGTATCGAAAAAGCGATGGCCGAGCTTAGAGAGGTCAGCCCGCTCGCCGCGTAATGTCGCCTGCCAGGCGCTGAAAATCACGGTCAATGTCGCCGAGGATTCGTCCCAGCACACGACTGATCTTCGTCTGAATGCGGATTTGCTCGATCTTGGGCCACGTCGCTCTTTCGCCCATTTCAATGAGGTCCACAACTTCTTCGATCGGGCGGTGTGACAGCCACTTCAGCGGATTCAGGAATGCCTTCTCCGGGATGATATTAATGTCACCGATGTAGTCCTGGTTGATGATCCCCAACCCCAGGTTGGTCAGACGATTGACGATCGGATTCATTGACAGCGGTTTCTCCAGCATTGACGCGCTGGCGTTGATCCACTCTCTCGCCGTAGCCTCGGTCGCAAGCCGCATCGTTGACATGACACTCTTCTTCTCGCCTTCCGTGTTCGTCAGGAAGGGGAATACGTGTGGATTGACCTGGCTGACAATAAAATGATTGACGCCGTATAACCGGGCCAGCCTTTTCGCGGGCAGGTCGTCGCTCAACGAGCCGTCCACCCACTTGCGGGACGGTAGGTACGGTTGTCGCTTGCCCTTGTCATTCTTGGCCGCGAGCGTGACAGGTGGAAAGAACCCCGGGATCGCGGTAGACGCCATCACTGCCTCACGAACATAGACGTTGGGCGTCGTTATTGCATTGAGCAGCCGAGAGGTCTGGTGTTTCTCCTCAGCGGCAATTGAAACATTCAGACGCCGGCCGGTAAGCTCGAAGGCCTCGAGAAACGTCAGATCCGGAATCAGACGCTCGATGACGTTGCTGACGTCCTCGGTCGTGGCGACCTCCAGCTTGAAGGCGGAAAGATGCTTGAGCAGACCCTGTTCCAGCTCGATTTCGTGGACCAGGTTCTCCGGCTGGAAAAAGTCCTCGAGGTTCTTGTCCTGATTCGTACTGATGACGGTGCTAACCAATGCGCCACCACTGCTACCGGACAGGATTTGCGGCAGTAGTCCTTGTTGCCACAAAGCCTTTACGGCACCGACATGAAAAAACAACAATGTGCCGGCGCCACTCATCATGAAGGCGGAGCAACCATTACAGTGTTGCGCACGGCGGAAGAAATCGAGACGCTCGTCAAACGGAATCTCATCCGCGCAATCACTCGCGATCAGTTCAAGTCCCGCGACAACGGCATCGACATAGTCGACGATCAGTTTCTTGGTGCCAAACTTCGCTTTACCATGCAGCCGTGCATGACCCATGCCATCTATATTGCCGTGGATGCCTTCGTTGAGCGCGAACAGAACTCCGACGCAGTCACCGTTATTCGTCAGTCGACGCAGCTTTCTGAGCCGCCGCCGAATGGAGGCATGATCAAAATGCTTGGACTCGTCGGATTTTTTCCATTTCACGATGCCCGATTCGTTGTCGTGAGCGATCGCGGCTGCCTTCCACTCCTCGTAACTCGTGGCGGCGTCCATCTCCGCTTGCAATCGGCCGGTTGCTGAGAAAACCATAGGTCGTACTCGACTCTCTTCGCGATATAGCAGTAGAGCGTACACCCTAACTTCATCAAGGGCGAGGTTCCCTTACCGAGCGAAAGAACCATGCGATAAGCAGGACGAAGGCGGCATCTATGCCTGGAGCAAATCGGCATTCGGCGAATTCACGGCTTCATTTCGGGCTGGGCGTACATTGTTCGTTGCTATCGGGCTCGGATTTTACTGGCGCGCCGGAGAGGATTGATTCCTCGCTTCGTGCGTCACCCCCTTGGGGCGCAGCACGTGCCACTTCATCGCCGATTCCCCTGACGAACGAGATAGTTGATTTGTTATTCTTCGGTCACGCGCTACTATGAATACGAAGCGGCCGCGGGTGGCACAATATGGAGTGCCCGTAAGAAGGTAAGTACTGCCGGCCCGGGAGCCCAATAACGCATGTCACGCGATACCAGAAATCGAATCCTTGTGGCGAGCCTGCTGCTTTTCAACGAACACGGTGAGCCGAACACAACGACCAACGATATTGCTGACGAAGTCGATATCAGCCCGGGCAACCTGCACTACCACTTCCGCAAGAAAACCGACCTCGTCGCGGCCCTGCTGGCGGAATTTCAGGCCGATGCGAGACGCGTACTCGAGCCGCCCGAACAGGAACTCGTTTCGCTTGATGATTTCTGGGTATTCCTGCATTTGCTTCTGGAATTCAAGACGGCCTACCGTTTTCTGCTACGCGACATGGAATCGCTGGTCGTCGAATATCCGAAGGTTGGCAATGCGATGCGCCATTTCGCACGAGGTCTTGCGGCAGCGTTCGAGCTGCAACTTCATGCTTTGGCGCACACCGGCGTCATGAGTATCGACGCTGAGGACATGCCTACCGTCAGCAGAAACCTCGCCGTCATCGCACTGTTTTCAGAGAGATTCGATGTGCTCGTCGAATCCTCGCAGTCCGCTGACGATTCGGCGTTGCGTATTGCCGCGGCCGTACTGAATGTACTGAAGCCCTACGTACATGCCAGCGTTGCTGCACACCTCGACGAGCTGGCGACCCACTACGCATCGACCTAAAAAAAGGGCCGCACAGGGCGGCCCTTCAGGTACCCGACCAGGGGGGACGGTCGGGGATTGTCGCTCTGTCAGTCAGCGACAGAGCTTACGTTCTCAACGATACGGTCTTTGACTTCAACGACTTCTTCGACGACATCTTCGCCGAAGTCTTTTGCGTCTTCACGAAAACCCTTGATCTGTTTGCGATAACGATCGCGGGCTTTCTCACCGTCTTTAACGAGTTTCTCGAATGTCTTCTCGAAGTCCGTCTGGAATTTTTCGAACTCGGTCTGCATCGTGGAAACCAGCCCAAGGCTCGCCAGAAAAGTACGGTTGGCAATCTTGATTGGCGTGCCAACAACGCTGTCTTCGAGCGTCTCAAATACAGTCTTTGCTTTCTTGGGCGCTGCCCGTTTCTTTGTCACTTTCTTCTCCGTCATTTCCTTACTCCTTTATACGTGTCAGGCCGCTTTTTTAGCCGGCTTGCTGGCCGTCTTCTTGGTCACCTTCTTGGCGGTCTTTTTCGTGGTTTTCTTTTTCGCTGTGGCTCGCGGTTTGCTGGCCGCGGGCTTGCTATCGAGCAATCTCAAAATCTTGTTGAGCTTCTTGTTGATCGCATCGATGTCGTTCTTGCTCGGCACGTTCAGGCGATCCATGGCGTCTGCAACGCGTGCGTCGAATACGCTTGGCAACTTGCTGAGATTCGACTTGTCGCGAACCTGGTCCAGGAGGCCAGTGGCTTTCGACTGGGCATCATCAGTCATGTCGCGAATCGCGTCCTGCACATCGTCGATCAGGGATTCGGTCTTCTTGCTGGTTTCCTTGCGGAATTTCTCGCCCTGCGTGACGAGCTTGTCAAAGGTCTTCTCGCCCGCTTTCTGAGCGTTCGACAACGCGCCGAGCCCTGCGAGGAACGCGTGTTCGAGCTGTTCCGTCACTCGTTTGTTGCTATCTTTCTGTTTTGTCTTGCCTTTTTTGGCAGCCATGATGGTTCTCCTCTGGATTCATCGTCTTCCGATGCATAGAATCCTAACTCTGGAAATTAGGGTGATCACACTAGATGAGGATCCGGCGCAACCATCAGCTCGGCATCGAGGAAGCGAAGAATCGCGCGAGCCATATTGCCGGACACCTGGAGCAGCAATTCTCGTTGACGTCCAACTGGGTGGGTGATCGACTGATGGTCCGCGGCAACGGTGTGGACGGTCACCTGGCAGTTGCGGAGGAGAGCATCGAGGTCGTGGTCAGGCTTGGGTTCGCGCTAAAGCTCATGGAAATACCGATCCGCCGGGCCATCGAGAGCACCATGGACGAACACCTCTCCTGACGGTCCGGGACCAGCGCTAGTTAGTCTCAGGCAAACGCTGTGCAGATTTGTCTCGGTAGCCCCAATAGCCGATCGTGCGTGTCTGCGGCCGATGACGGCGCAAGTGCTGGCGGCGCCAATCGTCAAACGCATCGACGTCGACTTCTTCAGGCACTTGCCAGTTGTTGCGCCGAAAAAAGTATGCCGTGTAGTCACCGAGATAACCTGCTTCCCGAACGGCTAACAACTCGTCAAGATAGCCATCTCTAATGTCGGGGTCTTCGGCGCGTTGTTCGGCCCATGCATCGACAAGGACATTGCGCGCCCTGAACTCGCATTCGTATGAACTCTGACGTGCCGGATTTTCGCCGCCCAGCTCGAACTGGCAGACACTTTTGACGAGGCTGTAGGCGACCCAGCTCTGCAGCGCCGGATCAGTATCGACGGTTGCGACTGGCGCAAGGTAAAACGTGTCACCATCAGTGACGCCGTCACGCACGTAAATTTCATTATTGCAACCTGCTATCAAGAGCAGGGCAATGAGCCACAGATACCACATGATGCAACACAGCTTACACTTACCAGCTTAATGAGGCCTGAATGCGGAACAAAATGGGGACATTCTGCATTTCGTAGAAATGCAGAATGTCCCCATTTGCCCCGTTACAGGCCGAGCCAACGTTTTGGCATCTTAGTGGAACCCACTATAGCGTGGTGATCGATCGCCAGTTACGCTCACTATTGGTGTATCAACTGCCTGAATTGATCAGTGAGAGTTTAATGGGGTTCGAATCCGAAGGACTCATTCACCCGACAGGTGTCGCCCATGCTGGTACAACGGTGCGCGAGGCTTTTGCAGAGTGTGTTTCCCGTCGTGTGCTCGGTATTCCCTTTCTCGACGACGAAGATGAGATCATCGGCCGGGTCTCGGTCCGTCACATTCTCAAAGCAACCTGCATTCCTGACCACATGGTGCATGGTGCGCATTTGCTGGGAAATCTCATTGAGGGATTGCGAATACCCGATGAGATGATCTGGACTATTTTCGCAATGCCCGTAGACGAATTCGTGATCCCGGCGCCAGCGATCATCGACTCCGGCGCACCTTTGGTAAAAATTCTAGCCATCATGGAGCAGAATAATACGCCTTACGTTTTCGTCGTCGACGATGGCACCTATCGCGGAATTATCACTCGTATGTTCTGTGTGGAAGCCATGTTGAGAGTACC
>Ga0224512_10005811_pt1 | contig 10051 bp, 10 predicted proteins | sample SF_May12_sed_USG_4_FD_169103 | JGI IMG/M metagenome (GOLD analysis project Ga0224512, IMG submission 169103) | Sediment microbial communities from San Francisco Bay, California, United States - SF_May12_sed_USGS_13 | ecosystem: Environmental > Aquatic > Marine > Sediment | place: USA...
GCTCAGGGCCGCCAAGCACGGCGCCTGGATTGCCATCGCGCTGTGGACCGGGTTCACCTTCGTCGGCTATTTCACGCCGATTCGCGAATTGTGGGACGCTGTCTGGACGGCGACGACGGGTCCCTGGGAAACCTTCTGGGTCCTGTTCTACGGCTTCGCCACCTACGGCAACGCCGGCTGGATGCGCGAGCAGGTGTGCATGTACATGTGTCCCTACGCGCGCTTCCAGAGTGCGATGTTCGACCAGGACACGCTGATCATCACTTACGACCGCGAGCGCGGCGAGCCCCGAGGGAAAAATGCGGTCAGGCGCCCCGGCAAGGGCCACTGCGTGGACTGCAGCATCTGCGTGCAGGTCTGCCCTACCGGCATCGACATCCGCGACGGCCTGCAGTACGAGTGCATCGGCTGTGCGGCGTGCATCGACGGCTGCGACCGGGTGATGGAGAAAGTGGGCTTTCCCAAGGGGCTGATCCGCTACTCCACGACCCACGCTTTGGAAAAGAAGCTCACCCGCCAGCAGATGTTCAAGCGCGCCTTCCGCCCGCGCGTGCTGGCCTACAGCGCGATCCTGTGGCTGATCATTTTCGCCGCCGGCGTCAGCCTCTGGCAGCGCGTACCGCTCAAGGTTGACGTGATCCGCGACCGCGCGGCAATCTCGCGCGAGGTCGAGGGCGGCGAGATCGAGAACGTGTATCGTCTGCAGATCATGAACACGAGCGAGGCAACGCGGCGCTTCGACATCGAGGTCTCCGGCCCGCCGACGCTCGCGCTGGCGGGCGAAAACACGGTCGAATTGCAGGGCGCCGCCTCGCGCCTGGTGCCGGTGAAGCTGCGCGTGCGCTCGGGCGCGGTGGCGCCCGGCACCCACCGCATGGAGTTCGCCGTGCGCGCGCAGGACGACGCCGCCGTGGCGGTGCGTGAAAAGTCGGTATTCATCGTGAGGTGAGGCCATGACCCCCTGGTACAAGGAACCCTGGCCCTGGATCCTGATGGCGCCACCCGCCGTCGCGGTGCTCGCGGGCATCGCCACGGTCTGGATCGCCGTCGCGAGCGCCGACGGGCTGGTGGCCGACGACTACTACATGCAGGGCCTCGCGCTGAACAGGGCGCTCGCGCGCGAGCAGCGCGCGAGCGCGCTCGGCATCGCGGCGCAGGTCGAGGTCGGCGCTGGGAGAATCCGCGTCCGGCTCGAGGGCGCTGCGCCCGAGGCGCTATTCGTGCAACTTGCGCATCGCACGCGCGCGGGTTACGACCAGAGGCTGCGCCTGGCGCGTGTCGCGGGCGCATATGAAGCCGAAATGGCGCCGCTTGCGCCGGGGGGCTGGCGTGTGGTCATCGAGGACCCGCAGGGCAGCTGGCGCATCGTCCGGGAGGCGCTATGAAAAGTGCGATCTGGATCTTGTGGCCCTCATTCATCGTCGGCGGCATCGGCGAGGTGCTGTTTTTCACCGTGTTCGACCCGCAGGAGCTGTACCTGTTCGGCGAGCAGACGGCGCTCAGCCGCATGGCGGTGTACACGATCGGCTTCTTCCTGTGTTGGGCCTTCGCCGCCGCGTCGAGCGCGTTTACCTATTTCCTGCAGCGCGGCTCCCGGCAGATCAACCGATGAAGACGCTCCTCGCGCTGCTCGCCTTCGTCTGCCTGCCCACGGCGGCGCAGGATGCGGCGCGCGGCAGGCTCCTCTACGAGACCCGCTGTGGCGGCTGCCATTACGAGCGCCTGCACCAGCGCGACCGGGAGAAATCGACAGTGCGTACGCTCGCGCTCCTTCGCGACGAAGTGGCGCGCCGCGCCGCGCAGACGGGTGGGCCGTTCGCGCAGGAGGACCTCGAGGACATGGTCGCGTATCTCAACCGCAGGTACTATCGGCTGACTAAATAGCCGCTGCGCCGGCGTAAAGCTCGAGGTACGCGTGTGCTGCGCGGTCCCAGCCGTACTCGCCGCGCATGGCGCGCTCGCGCAGTGCCGCCCACGTCCGCGGCCGGCGCGCGTAGGTATCGAGACTGCGCTCGACGGCGGCTTCCATGTCGTCGCCGGTCGGCGCATCGAACAGAAAGCCGTTTGCAGCCTCCTCCACCGTGTCTGCGATGCCGCCGGTGCGGCGCGCCACCGGCAGCGCGCCGTAGCGCATCCCGATCATGTGTGCCAGGCCGCAGGGCTCGTAGCGTGCCCCGGGCAGCAGCAAGTCGGCGCCGGCCTGCAGACGATGCTCTTCCCGCTCGGCGTAGCCGATGTGGATGCCCAGCCGTCGCGTGAATTGCGGCGCCAGCCCCTCGAAACCCCGCTCCAGCTTGCGCTCTCCCGCGCCCAGCAGGGCGAATTGCAGGCGCGGATGGCGGGCGAGCATCCGCGGCATGCGTTCCAGCACCAAGTCGGCCATCTTTTGCCAGGTAACGCGGCTAGCGAACGCCATGACCGGCGCTTCAGGATCGACGGCTAGGAGCGAGGCGCGCTGCAGCTCGGCCTTGCACGCCGCCTTGCCCTGCGGCGCGTCGGGTGAATAGTGCTCCGCGATGCAGGCGTCGGTTCGCGGGTCCCAGCGCTCGGTGTCGATGCCGTTCAGGATGCCGACAAAATCGCCCGCGCGCTGCTCGAACAGACCCTCCATGCCGCAACCGTACTCGGGGGTGCGCAGCTCGCGCGCATACGTCGGGCTGACCGTGCTGATTCGGTCCGCGTAACGCACGCCCGCTTTCAAGAACGAGAGCCGACCCCAGAACTCCATCGCATCCGGTGTCAGCACTTCTTGCGGCAGGGCGAGCCGGCTGGCGCAATCGAGAGGGAAATTGCCTTGGAACGCGGCATTGTGGATGGTGAACAGCGTGTGCGGTCGCGTGCCCGCAACGCGCGCCACGAGGTACGCTGCGAGGCCCGTCGGCCAGTCGTGGCAGTGCAGGACGTCCGGCCGCCACTCCAAGCCTGCATTGCCGAGCGCAAGCCGCGCGGCCGCGTGCGCGAGCAGCCCGAAGCGTAGCCAGTTGTCAGGCCAGTCCTCGCCCTGCGCGTCCTGATAGGGCGTGCCCGGTCGGCGGTAGAGCGGCGGGCAGTCCAGCAGCCATACTGGCAGGCCGGTCGCGGGCATGTGCCCCTGCAGGAGGCGCACCGGCTCGCAGCCCAGCATCTCTCCCAGGTCCGCGGCAACGTGCGCTGCGCCCAGTTGCGCGAGCGCCGAATCGTACGCCGGCATCAGCAGTCGCACGTCGGCGCCGCGCTTCGCCAGCGCCCGCGGCAGGGCCGCGCATACGTCGGCCAGTCCGCCGGTCTTGGCGAGTGGATGGATCTCGGAAGAAACAAGGAGCACGCGCGGGCCGCCTCCTGCCTTGGCCGCTGGGTCCGCCATGGCAGTCGCAACGCACGTGCGCATCCAACCCTCAGCAGTTTGCATTTCAGCACGCAAACGGTGCGTGCCTGTTGCGCTAGATCAACGCCGGGTGCCGCCAGCGTTGGCGAAGATCAGGGCCGCGCTGCCCGATGACCGTGGCATCAAATCCAGGTCATCAGCCCCGGCTCGAACGGGTGCGCGAGCAGCTCGTGGCTGGGAAAGGCGCGCAGCCGGTAGTCGCTGCGGCCGCTGAGGTGGGGCGCGAACTCGAGCGCGTACAGGTGCTCGCCCGTTTCCGGCAGCGGCTGCTGCGGCGCGAGCCGGTGGCGGGCGGCCGGCGTGGCTGACCCGGGTCGCTGCAGCAGCACTTCCACCGCCAGGTCTTCGGGCGCGAGGCCGTTCAGTCTGGCCGCCACCGCGACCTGCCAGCGCTCGCCGTAGTCGATGCGCACCGGCGGCTCGCCGACGCGGCGCAGGGTGATGCCCGGCCAGGCGGCGCGCACTTTCGCCCGCCATTGGGCGAGTTGCCGCGCCGCGGCGTGGCCGTCGGCGGCCAGCTGGCGCCCACGCGCAATTGCCGGACGGTAGAGCTGCTCCACGTACTCTTCGAGCATGCGCATCGAGTTGAAGCGCGGCGCCACCGTCGCCATCGATTCCTTCGCCATCGCCACCCAGCCGGGCGAAAAGCCCTCGCTGTTGCGTGCGTAGTACAGCGGCACGACATGATCCTGCAACAGCTCGTAGAGGGTGCGCGCCTCCTCGGCGTCGCGGCGCGCCGCGTCGAGCGCCGGCGAGGCCGTCTTGATCGCCCAGCCGTTGTGTCCGTCGTAGCCCTCGCGCCACCAGCCGTCGGTCACCGACAGGTTGATGACGCCGTTCATCGCCGCCTTCATGCCCGAGGTGCCGCAGGCTTCCAGCGGGTACACCGGGTTGTTGAGCCACACGTCCACGCCCGCCACCAGTCGCCGCGCGAGGCGCAGGTCGTAGCCCTCGACCAGCAGGATGCGGGACTCGAATTCGGGCATGCGCGATACCTCGACGATGCGGCGCAGGAGCGCCTGGCCGGGCTCGTCGGCCGGGTGCGCCTTGCCGGCGAACAGGAACACCACCGAGCGCCCGGAAATGCACACGATCTGGCGCAGCCAGTCGAGATTGTGGAACAGGAGCGTCGCCCGCTTGTAGGTGGCGAAGCGCCGTCCGAAGCCGATGGTGAGCACGTCCGGCCGCGAGGGGTCGGCGAGGCGCAGCATGCGCTCGAGGTGCGCTTCCGAACCCTGGTTGCGGGCATGCTGGCGCGCCATGCGAAAGCGCACGATATGCAGCATCTGCGCCTTGAGCGCCTGGTGCACGTTCCAGAACTCCGCGTCCGGTATGGCACGCACCGCATTCCAGCACTCCGGCTGGTACAGGCGCGCCGGCCAGTCCCCGCCCAGGCAACGGTCGAACAGGTCGTGCCAAGCGTCGGACAGGTAGGTCGGCAGGTGCACGCCGTTGGTGATCGACACCAGCGGGTTTTCCACGGGCTCGATCTGCGGCCACAGCCCCGCCAGCATGCGCTGCGAAACGCCGGTGTGGGTGCGCGAGACGCCGTTGCGCGCGCGCGTGACGCGCACCGCCAGGGTGGTCATGTTGAAGTTGTCGTTGTTTGTCGAGCGGCCGAGTGCGAGCACCTCTTCGAGGTGCGGCTGCAGCTCGGGGAAAGCGCTGCGCGCGTATTCACGAACCACATCCTCGGGGAAAGCGTCGTGCCCCGCGGGCACCGCGGTGTGCGTGGTGAACACCGAGTTTGCGGCGACCGCTTCGAGCGCTACGGCAAACGGCACGCCTTCCGCCACCAGGCGCCGCAGGCGCTCGAGCGACAGGAACGCCGGGTGGCCCTCGTTCATGTGCCAGCAGCTCGGCTCGATGCCGAGCGCCGCGAGCGCGCGCGCACCGCCCACGCCCAGCACGACCTCCTGCTCGAGGCGCACCCCGCGGTTGCCTTCGTAGAGCCGGTGCGCGATGTCGCGATCGGCCCCGCGGTTCTCCTCGAGGTCGGTGTCGAGCAGGTACAGCGACACGTGGCCGACGCGCGCGCGCCACACCTTGATGCGCAGCGGCCCGCCCGGCAGCATCACGTCCACCCGCAACTCGGCGCCGTCGGCGTGCCGCGCGGCTTCCACCGGCAGCAGATCGAACTCGTTGTCGACGTAGCGCGCCTGCTGGCGGCCGTCGCCGTCGATCGCCTGCTCGAAATAGCCCTGGCGGTAGAGCAATCCCACGCCGACGAACGGCAGCCGCAGGTCACTTGCCGTCTTGCAATGGTCGCCGGCAAGTATGCCGAGGCCGCCGGAGTAGATCGGCACGCTCTCATGCAGGCCGAATTCGGCGCAGAAATACGCCACCCGCTCGCCGGCGGCGAAGCGCGGGTCGGCCGCCGACTGCCCGTGGTAAGCGTCGTAGGCGGCGAGCGCCGCGTCGTAGGCGCCGAGAAACCCCGGGTCGCCAGACGCCTCGTCGAGGCGCTTCTGCTCGATGTTGAGCAGGAACGCCTTCGGCCCGTGGTTGATCTCGGTCCACAGCGCCGGATCGAGATGGGCGAACAGCTGGCGCGTGCCGCGGTGCCAGCTGTACCAGAGGTTGCCGGCCAACTCTTCGAGACGGCCGAGGCGCGGCGGCAGCTGCGGTCGGACGTCGAGACGGTAGGGAGTTCCGGGCACGGAGGGCAAATGGATTCAGTGGCGCAGTCTAGCGCAACTGGCGCGGCGCCTCGGCGGCTGCAGTATGCTGCCATGGATGCGGCTGACATTTCTCGGCGCCGCGGGCGAAGTCACCGGCTCGTGCTACCTCGTCGACACCGGCGAGGTGAAGTTCCTGCTGGAGTGCGGCATGCGCCAGGGCGGGCGGCACGCGCTGGCGCTCAACCGCCGCTTCGCGTTCGCGCCGCGCGACATCGCCTTCGTGCTGCTGTCGCACGCGCACATCGACCATTCGGGCCTGCTGCCGCGGCTGGTAGCGCAGGGTTTCGGCGGGCCGGTGTACGCGACGCGCGCGACCTGCGAGTTGCTCGGGGTCATGCTGCCCGACAGCGGCCACTTGCAGGAAAAGGAAGCCGAGCGCGAGGGCGGGGAGCCCCTATATACCGTGGCGCAGGCACTGCGCAGCCTCAAGCGGCTGCAGGCGGTGGACTACGACGAAGAATTGCGGCCGCACGCCGCGGTGCGCTGCCGCTTCCGCGATGCCGGCCACATCCTCGGCTCGGCGATCCTCGAGATCTGGCTCGGCACGAAGAAACTGGTCTTCTCCGGCGACCTCGGCCAGCCGGGTCGGCCGGTGGTCGAGGACCCGACGCCGATCCGCGAGGCCGACGTGCTGCTGGTCGAATCCACCTACGGCAACCGCAACCACAAGACCATGGCGCAGACCCTGGACGAGTTCGCCTTTGCGCTGAACGACACGCTCGCCTCGAAAAAAGGCAACGTCGTCATCCCGTCGTTTGCCGTCGGGCGCACTCAGGACATCCTGTCGATCATGGGCGAGCTGCAGGCCGCGGGCCGCCTGCCGAAGCTCGATGCCTACGTCGATTCGCCGATGGCAAGCGCCGCGACCCGCATCACCCTGCGCCACGCCAAATTGCCGAAGCTGGACCGCGTGCGCTTCACCGAAAGCACGGAAGACTCGATGAAGATCAACTCGATCCGCAGCGGCGCGGTCATCATCTCGGCGAGCGGCATGTGCGAGGGCGGGCGCATCAAGCACCACCTGCGCTACAACCTGCCGCGCAAGGAGTGCGCCGTGGTGTTCGTCGGCTTCCAGGCGGCAGGGACCCTTGGCCGGCGCATCGTCGACGGCGCGAAGCGCGTGCGAATATACGGCGAGGACGTGCCGGTGCGCGCCAAGCTATTCACCATCAACGGCCTGTCGGCGCACGCCGACCGCGATGCGCTGCTCGCGTGGCTGGGGAAATTCCGCCGCGCGCCGCGGCAAACCTGGGTGGTGCACGGCGAGCCGCTTTCCGCGCACGCGCTGCGCGACGGCATCCGCGAGCAGCTCGGCTGGCGCGCTGAGGTGCCCACGGAGGGCCAGGCCGTCGAGCTGGCCTAGGCGGGTGCCCCCAGTGCGGCGAGCGATTTCGGGTCGGTGAGCGTGATGCGCTCGCGCTCGAGCTTCACCCAGCCGCGACTCTCGAAGCTCCGTAGGAGCCTGCTGACTATTTCGCGCACGCTGCCGAGCTCGTCGGCGAGCTTCTGGTGCGTCGCTTCGATCACCGGCCCGCGGTGGATCAGCAGCTGCGCGAGGCGCTCGTCGAGCCGGCGGAAGGCGACCTCCTCCACGAGCTGCATCACCTCGGCGAGGCGCTCGCCGTACATGCCGAAGACGAAGCGCCGGAACGGCTCGAACTCGAGCATCAGCTCGTTGAACGGGGCGGGCGGGATGCTCAGCAGCAGCACATCCTCCTCGGCGATGCCGCGCGCGGCGTAATCCGAGTGCCCAAGCAGGCACCCTCCGGACATGATGCATCCCTGCCCGGGGTCGACCCGGTACAGCATGATCTCGCGGCCGCTCGGCGCGTTCATGACCACGCGCACTGCGCCCTCCAGCACCAGCGGAAAGCCGCGGCAGGGTTGGTCGGCGTCGAACAGAATGCTGCCCGCGGGGACGCGCAGGAGTTGCGATGCGGCCAGCAGGCGCTCGAGCCGCGCGGGCGCGAGCCCCGCGAACGCGGGGAAGCGCACGAGGAGCTGCTCGCGGGAAGTATTGGCGGAGAGGGGCAACGGCGCGGCCAGCGGGGTCTCTGGCTACGCAGTCTAGCTCAGGCGCACCGCGGTCTGTGACTCAGGTTCCGCAGGCCTGTGGAACCACGGTCACAGAGATCGGCGCGCCGACGGGGTACGCTGCAGCTCATTCCATTGATGGAGGTCAATATGACGGTAGAACGTGTGGTGAGAATCTTCGCGGGGGCTTTCGTGCTTGTCTCGCTCGCGCTCGGACTTTGGGTGAACCAGAACTTCTTCTGGCTGACCGCATTCGTCGGCGCCAATCTGTTCCAGAGCGGCTTCACGGGCCTGTGCCCGCTCGCTTCCATCCTCAAGCGGCTCGGGTTGCGTACGAGCGCGGCGCAGGCATGAGCGACACCGTTCAAGTGGCCTGCCCGGCCTGCCTCGCCGCCAACCGCGTTCCCGCGGCGCGCGTCAGCGAGGAGCCGAAGTGCGGCAAGTGCGGCGCGGCGCTCCTCGACGGCGCGCCCGCCGAGTTGCGCGAGGAACAGTTCGAGCCGTTCATCTCGCGCACCGAACTGCCCGTGCTCGCCGATTTCTGGGCGCCCTGGTGCGGACCCTGCCGCGCGATGGCGCCGCAGTTCGAGCGCGCGGCGAAGGAACTCAAGGACCGGGTGCGCCTGGTGAAGGTCAACACCGAGGAGGCGCAGGCGCTCGCCGCGCGCTATGGCATCCGCGCGATTCCGACGCTGGTGCTGTTCAGGAACGGCGCCGAGGTGAAGCGCGCCTCGGGCGCCATGGACGCCGGAGCGCTCGTGCGATGGGCTGCATGAAGCCCGTGGCACTGCTCGCGACGGTCGCGTTGCTCGCGGCCTGCGGCGAGGCACCGGCGCCCAAAGCCGCGGCGCCGGCGGCGACGGCGCTCGCGACCGCCACAGTCGAGATCCGCGACATCGCGCTCACCACTACCGCCGAAGCCGTGATCGAGGCGGTACGGCAGTCCACCGTCTCGGCGCAGATCGCGGGCCGCATCGTCGACCTGCGCTTCGACGTCGGCGACTTCGTCAAGAAGGGCGAGGTGATCGCGAGGATCGACGAGCGCGCCGTGACGCAGGCCGAGGCGGCGAGCGTGGCGCAGGTGCGCGAAGCCCAGGCGGCGCTCGCCAACGCGCGCGCCCAGTTCGAGCGCTCGAAGCAGCTCCTCGCGCAGAAGTTCATCAGCCAGGCGGCGCTCGAGCAGGCGGAAGCCGGCTACAAGGCGGCGCAGGCGCGCGTCAGCGCGCTGCTCGCCGGCGCCGGCGCCGCGGCCACCGAGAGGAGCTTCGCCACCATCGTCGCGCCCTACAGCGGCGTGGTGTCGGCGCGCCACGTGGAGCTGGGCGAGATGGCCACCCCCGGGCGGCCGCTCATGACCGGCTTCGATCCCTCGACGCTGCGCGTGGTGGCAGTCGTGCCGCAGGCGCAGGTGGCGGCGATCCAGGCGCTCGGCAAGGCGCGGATCGAAGTGCCTTCGCTCGGACGCTGGGTGGACGTGAAGAGCATGACTGTCGTGCCCACCGCCGACCCGCGCACGCACACCACGCAAGTGCGGCTCGAGCTGCCGGCGGATGTGCGCGGTGTCTATCCGGGGGTCTATGCGCGCGCGCACTTCGTCATCGGTTCGGCGCCGCGTCTGCTCGTGCCGCGCGCCGCCGTGCTGAGGAGGAGCGAAGTCACCGCGGTCTACGTCGTGGACGATCAGGGCCGCGCGCGCCTGCGCCAGGTGCGCCTGGGTAGCGCGGGCGACGAGGCAGACATCGAAGTGCTCGCCGGGCTCAGGCCGGGCGAGCGCGTAGCGCTGGAGCCCGTCAAGGCCGGAATGACCTCGCCGGGGGCCTGACATGGGGATCTCCGGGCGCATCGCGCGATTCTTCCAGGACTCGCAGCTCACGCCGCTGCTGGCGCTGGTTGCGTTCCTGCTCGGTGTGTTCGCGGTGGCCGTGACGCCGCGCGAGGAGGAGCCGCAGATCAACGTCACCATGGCGAACGT
>Ga0224512_10005812_pt1 | contig 10049 bp, 9 predicted proteins | sample SF_May12_sed_USG_4_FD_169103 | JGI IMG/M metagenome (GOLD analysis project Ga0224512, IMG submission 169103) | Sediment microbial communities from San Francisco Bay, California, United States - SF_May12_sed_USGS_13 | ecosystem: Environmental > Aquatic > Marine > Sediment | place: USA: California...
GGCCCGCTCACGGGGCGCTCTCCAGCACCACCTGTCCGAGGGACCAGGCAGCGTCGTGACTGAGGGTCACGGAGCTGCGCGTCACCCCCAGCTCCCGCGCGGTCCGGGCCGCGGAGCCGTGCAGGCGCAGCGCCGGCGCGGCTTCGGGCCCGCGCACGATCTCCACGTCGCGCCACGGGAGCCCGGGGCCGCCCAGCGCCCGCCGCGTGGCCAGCTTGGCCGCGAAGCGCGCGGCCAGGCTCTCGGCACCGTGCGCCCGCTGCGCCGCGTAGCGGCGCTCTCCCGCCGTGAAGAGGCGCCGGCGCAGGCGTTCGCCGAAGCGCTCCAGCGCGGCCTCGAATCGCGGGACGTCCACCAGCTCGATGCCGATGCCGACGATCACCCGAGCAGCTCGCGCAGGTCGCGCAACGCGCGGTCGAGGCCCACCAGCACCGCGCGCGCCAGCGCTGCGCGTCCCACCACGACGCGCTCCGCGGCGGGCGCGGCCCGGATCAGCTCCGGCAGCGTGCGGTAGCCCAATCCGCCGCCCACGCCGACGACCATCCGCAGCTTCGCGGCCAGGCGCACGGCGTCGCCCAGCTGCTCGAACTCGCGGCTCCGCTCCGCTGCGGGCAGATCGACGATGGTCCCCGTGAACAGCTCGACGCCGGCCAGGCCCTCGGCGTGGACCCGCTTCACGGAGTCGAGGTCGGGCGCTACCACAGCCGTCACCGGAATCCCCGCCTCCGCCAGGCCGCGCACGACCGGAGCCAGCGACGTGCCGCGACCCTTGAGATCCAGCGGTCGCGACGGCGACCGGCCGTCCCGCCCCTCGCCCGCCAGCACCACGACGTCCGGGCGCGCCTCGAGCGCGACCTTGAGCAGGCTCGGGCTCGGCGGCATGCGCAGCTCGAGCCGCCGGGCGGCCCGACGCGCCTCGCGCACGTCCTCCTCGCGGACGGGCTTGAGGTCGTCGTTCACGCTCAGCCGCACCGCGTCGACGCCGGCGAGCTCCGCCAGGGCCGCGGCGGCCGCCACGTCCACGTCGCCCGCCGCCGTCGCATCGCGCAGGCTCGGCAGGGCGTCCAGGGCCAGAGTCAGCGCCCGCATTCGGCTACCCCCCGGCGAGCGACCGCTTCACCACGTCGGCGATGTCGTTCGCGATCTCGCCCACGCGCTGCTCGTCGTCGCCTTCGACCATGATGCGCGCCTTGGGCTCGGTTCCGCTGTAGCGGATGAGCACGCGGCCGCGCCCGTTCAGCTCCGCGTCCACCCGCCGCACGGCCTCGGTCACGCTCGGCAGGCTCTCGATCGGCTTCTTCTCCGCGACCTGCACGTTCACCAGCACCTGGGGGAAGCGCTCGAAGTCCGCCGTCAGCTCGCTCAGACAGCGCCCGCTGCGGCGCATGATGGCCAGGGCCTGGAGCGCCGTGATGAGCCCGTCGCCGCTGGTGTTCTCGTCGAGGAAGATGATGTGGCCCGACGGCTCCCCGCCCAGGTTGTAGCCGCCGGCGCGCATGGCCTCGACCACGTAGCGATCGCCGACCTGCGTGCGCAGGAGGCCGACCCCGATTCGCTCGAGGGCGCGCTCCAGCCCGAGGTTGCTCATGACGGTGCCCACGACCTTGCCCCCGCGCAGGACCTCGCGCGCCACCAGGTCGCGCGCCAGCAGGGCGATCAGGGCGTCGCCGTCGATGAGGCCCCCCTGCGCGCCGATCAACGTGCAGCGGTCGCCATCGCCGTCGAGGGTGATCCCCAGGTCCGCGCGCAGCTCGCGCACCCGGGCCGCCGCCCGCTCTGGAAACAGCGAGCCGCACCCGTCGTTGATGTTGCGGCCGTTGGGCTCGATTCCGATGGCGAAGACTTCCGCGCCCAGCTCCTCGAGCACGGTCGGCCCCACCTTGTAGGCCGCGCCGTTGGCGCAGTCGAGGACGATGCGCAGCCCGTCCAGGGAGAGGTCCCTCGGGAAGGTCTTCTTCAGGAACACGACGTAGCGCCCCTGGGCGTCGTCGATGCGCTTGGCGCGCCCGATCTGATCGGACTCCACGCAGAGGTCGGAGAGTTCGCCCGACCCGATCAGCGTCTCGATGCGGTCCTCGACCTCGTCCGGCAGCTTGAAGCCGTCGCTGCTGAAGAACTTGATGCCGTTGTCCTGGAACGGATTGTGGCTGGCGGAGATCATCACGCCGGCGTCACAGCGCATGTCCACGGTGAGGAAGGCCATGCCGGGCGTCGGCATCGGCCCGACCTGGATCACGTCCACGCCCATGGACGCGATGCCGGCGGCCAGCGCGTTCTCGAACAGGTAGCCCGAGAGGCGCGTGTCCTTGCCGATGATGATGCGCTTGTGCTGGCCGCGCGCGTTGCGGAACACGTGCGCGATGGCCTGGCCCAGGCACAGCGCCATCTCGGCGGTCATCGGGTGGCGGTTGGCCAGGCCCCGGACCCCGTCGGTTCCGAACAGCCGTCCCTGCTCGCTCATCCCCCCCCCCTCACGCGGCCGGCTCGTCGCCGGCCTCCGGCACGGCCTCGACCGCGATCCGCAGCGTGACCGGCTTCTTGTCCTCCATCCAGACGTGGCTGCCGCCCAGCGAGAGCTTCACCGCCCGCTCGGTGGACTCGGCGAGGCCGGTCACGTCCACCGTTTCGGTCACCACCTCGGAAAGCCGAAGCACCGTGCTGCGGGCCCCCACCAGCCACACGCGGGGCGGATCCACCTCGACGCCGGTCACGACGAAGCCCTCGGCCGGCTCCCCCTCCAGATCGGGACGGACGCGCACGGCCTTGCGCCCCCGCCGCTCGAAGCGGAGCTTGATCTGCGATGGCGACCGGCTCACGATCTTCGCCCCGCGCGGCAGGTCGAGCTGCGACGAGATGTCCACCTCGTAGACCGCCGGCCCGGGCTTCGCGCCCGAGACCTCCACCTGGTAGACCAGCTTCGAGACCTTGATGTTGCGAAGCGCGGCGCGGGTGCCGAGGACTCGGACGTTCACCTCGTCGGTGCTCTGATCCGTGATCACGATCTTGTCGGGGACGTCGCGGAAGACGATCGGGATGTCGAAGCTCTCCTCGGTGGAGGCCGTCCCGTGGGCCATGCTCCAGAGCACCAGGGCCAGCACGATGGCCAGCGCGAGGAGTCGCAGGCTGGGGCCGCGTCGCGCCATGACTGCCCTAGCCGACCGAGCTCGCCTGCGCGGGCTCCGCCGCCTTCTGCGACGCGGGCTCGGCCCCGCGCGCCGCACCGGGCTCCGCGATGCGCAGGGCCTCGGTGGCCCCGGCCAGCGCGCCCGACTCGCCCTTCTCGCTCTGTTCACCCGTGAGCAAGTCGCGCAGCACCACGCGCAGCGTCGGCGGATCGAGGTTGCGCGAGATGTCGCCGCGGATCACGACCGAGATCGAAGCCGTCTCCTCGGAGACGATCACCACCACGGCGTCGGTTTCCTCGGTGATTCCGACCCCCGCCCGGTGCCGCGTGCCGAGGCCCTCCGGCAGGTCCATGCGCGCGGTGAGCGGCAGGATGCAGCCGGCGTACGCCGCCCGCCCGCGTTGGATCACCACGGCCCCGTCGTGCAGCGGCGAGTACGGGAGGAACAGCGAGGTGAGGAGCTCCTTCGACACGGCCGCGTCGATGGGCGTCCCGGCCTCGATCTGGTCGTCGAGATTGGTCTCGCGTTCGAGGACGATCAGCGCGCCCACGCGGCGCTGCGCCAGCGTCTGCGCCGCGCGCACGACCTCTTCCACGATCCGGGTCTCCTGCTGCTCCGAGACCGAGGGAAAGAATCCGCGTCCCACGCGAGCGAGGGCGCGCCGGATGTCGTGCTGGAAGAGCACGACCATGATGATGACGGCGGAGCCGAGGAAGTTCTCGAGGATCAGACGCACCGTGACGAGGTGGAAGATCTCCGAGGCGACGCTCGCGGTCATGAGCACGATCAGGCCCACGAGGATCTGCACGGCGCGCGTCCCGCGAATCAGCACCAGCAGCCAGTAGATCCCGAGGGTCACCACGAGCACGTCGAGCGTGTCGCGGATCGGGTCGAAGTTCTCCCCGAGGTAGACCCAGAGCTCGAGCAGCAGCGCCCAGAGTCGCTCGATCACGCGCGACCCTCCTGGCGCGCCGCGCGCAGGGCGCGCCCCACGACCACCGCGCGGGCGGCGCCGGACGGCGCGTGCACCCGGACCGCGTCGGCGCCGGCGAAGGCGGCAATGGCGCAGGCCGCCCAGGTCGCGACGTCGCGCTGCGCCGCCGCGTCGCCGGTGAGCGCCCCGAGAAAGGACTTGCGCGAGGGACCGACGACCACGGGCAGTCCGAGCCTCTCCCGCAGCCAGCCCGGGTGGGCCAGGAGCGCGAGATTGTGGGCGAGCTCCTTGCCGAAACCGAGGCCCGGGTCCACGGCCAGCCGCGCGTCGGAGACGCCCGCCGCCCGCGCAACGGCCACCGAGTGCTCGAGGTCCCGGGCGACCTCGTCGAGCACGTCTTCGAAGCGAGGGGCGTCCTGCATCGTCTCCGGCACGCCGCGCAGGTGACCGAGCACCAGGGTCGCGCCGGCGCGCGCGGCGACGCCGGCGAGCGCCGGGTCGAAGCGCAGGCCGGACACGTCGTTCACGATCGAGGCGCCCGCCTCGATCGCGGCCTCCGCCACCTCGGCCTTGCGCGTGTCGATCGAGAGCGGCGCGTCGAAACGCTTGGAGAGCGCCTCGATCACGGGAACCGCGCGCGCCGTCTCGACCGCGGCGTCCACCGCCCGCGCGCCGGGCCGCGTGGACTCGCCGCCGACGTCGATCACGTGGGCGCCCTCGCGCAGCAGCGCCGCGGCCGCGGTTACGGCGGCCTCGACATCGACGTGCTCGTCGCCGCGCACGAAGCGGCCGCCGTCGGAGAAGGAGTCGGGCGTCGCGTTCAAGACCCCCACGACGCTGACTCGGTCGGGGGGAAAGACGGGCGACGGGTGCACGGCGCGCCTATCCGGGAACGGGTTCGGGATCGGGAAGCTTGTCCCCGGGGAAGGCCTTGCTGCGCTCGGGGGATGGCGCCGACGAAGACTCCGGCTCGGGCGCAACCGGCAAGGGCAGCGGGGGCAGCGGCTTCCCCTCCAGGATCAACCGGAGCTCCGATCCGTCGAGGGTCTCGCGCTCCAGCAGCGCGTCGCTGACGCGGACGAGCAGCTCGCGGTTGTCGGTGAGGATCTCCTTCGCCTCGGCGTAGAGCGTCCGCAGGATGCTCGAAATCTCCTCGTCGATCTGACGGGCGGTGCTCTCGCTGTACTCCTTCCGGCTCATGAAGTCGCGTCCGAGGAACACGTCGTGCTCGTCGTCCGCCAGCGCCACGGGGCCGATCTTCTCGCTCATGCCGTAGCTGCAGACCATGCGCCGCGCCTGGTCGGTCGCCTGCTTGAGGTCGTTCGCGGCGCCGGTGGAGAAGTGGCCGAACACGAGTTCCTCGGCGGCGCGTCCGCCCATGGCGTGCTTGATGTACGCGACGATCTGCTCGCGCGTCATGCTGTAGCGATCCTCTTCGGGCAGCGTCAGCGTGACGCCCAGCGCCAGGCCGCGCGGAATGATCGTCACCTTGTGGACGGGGTCCGCGTCGGGTGTGAGCATCGCCACCAGCGCGTGACCCGCCTCGTGGTAGGCGGTCTGGCGCTTGTCCTCGTCGCTCATGATCAGGCTCTTGCGGGCGGCCCCGATCAGGACCTTGTCCTTCGCCTCCTCGAAATCGACCATTTCCACGTGGCCGGCTTCGCGACGGGCCGCCAGCAGGGCGGCTTCGTTGACGAGGTTCTGCAGGTCGGCGCCCACGAAGCCGGGCGTCCCGCGCGCGATGATCTGGAGGTCGACCTGTTCGCCGAGGGGCACGTGCCGGGTGTGCACCTTGAGGATGGCGAGCCGGCCCCGAAGGTCGGGACGCGGCACCACCACCCGCCGGTCGAAGCGCCCCGGGCGCAGCAGCGCCGGGTCGAGCACGTCGGGACGGTTCGTGGCCGCGATCATGATGACGCCTTCGTTGCTCTCGAAGCCGTCCATCTCCACGAGCAGCTGGTTCAGGGTCTGCTCGCGCTCGTCGTGCCCCCCGCCCAGACCCGCGCCGCGGTGGCGCCCCACGGCGTCGATCTCGTCGATGAAGATGATGCACGGGGCGTTCTTCTTGCCCTGGGTGAAGAGGTCGCGCACGCGCGACGCGCCGACGCCCACGAACATCTCGACGAAGTCCGACCCGGAGATCGAGTAGAAGGGAACGCCCGCCTCGCCGGCCACGGCGCGGGCGAGCAGCGTCTTGCCGGTGCCCGGCGGGCCGACCAGCAGCACGCCCTTGGGAATGCGGCCGCCGAGCCGGGTGAACTTCTTCGGCTCACGCAGGAAGTCGATGATCTCCTCCAGCTCGGCCTTCGACTCCTCGACGCCTGCGACGTCCTCGAACGTGGCCTGGTGCTGGTTCTCGGTCAGCAGGCGTGCCCGCGACTTGCCGAAGCTCATCGCCTTGCCGCCGCCCGACTGCATCTGGCGGATGAAGAGGATCCAGACCCCGATGATGAGCACCAGCGGGAACCACATGATGAGCAGCTGGCGCCAGAAGCCGCCTTCCGGCTTGGGACGTGCCACGATCTCGACGCGCTGCGTCTGGAGCTTGTTGAGCAGGTCTTCGGTGACCGCCGGCACGTAGGTCCGGAACTCGGTGTCGGTGGTGTAGCGGCCGGTGACGTAGCCTTCCTCGATCGTCACGGACTTGATCTCGCCGAGATCGATCTTCTCGAGGAACTCGCTGTAGGCGATGTCCGGCGGGGTCGTCCCGCCCTGCCGGAGCATGGTGACCAGCAGCAGGACCATCACGAGGATGACCACCCACAGGGCCATGTTCCGATAGAACTGCTGATTCACCGGCCACCCCGACGGTTGCGCGGCCAAAACCCTACGCGTGACTGCCAGTCTAGCACGCGCTTTTCCCCGTGACCCCGCTGGGGGCTGCGCCGCGGCCGCTGCTCAGAAGGATTCGGGATCCCGTACGGCGGGCCCGAGGCAAAAGCCGTCCCCGGCGCGCTCCAGGCGCAGCCCGCCGGGAAGCTCGATGCGCGTTCCGGGTCGACCGGAGCGCAGGAAGGCCAGGACGCGCTCCAGGTGTACGCGCGAGACGGCCCGCCCTTCGCCACAGCGCACCAGCGCCCAGCGCGCGAGTCGCCGGGCCAGCGCCTCCGGCATCTCCGACCAGTCCTTCGCGTCGATGTGCAGCCACCGGCCGTCCATCGCGAACCGCGAGTCGGCCTCCCGCTCGACACGCGTCGCGATCCACTCCGAGTCCTCGCGCTGCGCTTCGGCAAGACTTCCGATCGCCCTGAGCAAGCGAGGGTTGAAGTCCCGGGCCAGTCCCGGGAGCCAGTGCCGTCGCAGCCGGTTGCGCGCGTATTCGACGCGCTCGTTCGACGAATCTTCACGCCAACGCAGCCGCCGCTCGCACGCGAAGCGCTCGATCTCGACCCGCGACACCCGCAGCAGCGGCCGCACGATGCGACCGTCCGGGGAGCGCTCCGGGATCCCCCCCAGCCCGTCGGGACCCGTCCCGCGCAGCAGGCGCAGGAGCACCGTCTCCGCCTGATCGTCGGCCGTGTGGGCCGTGGCGACCCGCGCGGCGCCGGCCTCCTCCGCCAAGGCCGCGAGCGCCCGATAGCGCAGCGTGCGCGCGGCCTCCTGGAGGGTGGGCCGCTCGCGGCTCGGGCGGCCTTCCCGCAGTGCGCCGGGATCGACCCGCGCCACCCGGACGGGCAGGCCGAGCGCCCCGCCCAGGTCGCGGACGGCCGCCTCGTCGGCCTCGGACTCCTTCCCGCGTAGGCCGTGATTGACGTGCCCAATCCAGAGGTTGAGGCCATTCCTCTCAGAGACCGCACAAAGGGCATGGACGAGCGCCGTGGAGTCGAGGCCCCCGGAGGCGGCGACGAGCACGCTGCGCCCCTCGAGCCCCAGCCGGCCCACGGCTGCCGAGACCTCGCGAACCAACATGACCCCGATCCTATATGCTGGGCCCAGGGACGTCCCCTCGCGAGGAGCCGCCATGCCCGAGCCGATCCCGAATCTCGAGGAAATCCAGGAACTCGACCGCGCTCACGTCATCCACCCCATCAACGAATTCCGCAAGCACGAAGTCCGCGGGGCGAAGATCTTCACGGGCGGACGCGGCGTCGAGCTGACCCTCGGCGACGGTCGCACGCTGCTCGACGGCTTCTCGGGGTTGTTCAACATCAACGTGGGCCACGGCCGCACGGAGATCGCCGACGCGGTGGCCGCGCAGATGCGGCAGCTCGCCTACTACCCGTCCTTCTGGGACTTCGGCAACGAGCCGGCGGCGCGCCTGGCCGAGCGGGTGGTGAATCTGCTGCCCGCCGATCGGGGCCTGCGCCACGTGCTCTTCCACACGAGCGGGAGCGAGGCAAACGAGGCCAACTTCCGTTTCGCGCGCATGTACCACGCCGTGCGGGGGAAGCCCGGGAAGACGCGCATCGTCTCGCGGCGCTGGTCGTACCACGGCGCCACGCGCGGCGCCGGCAGCGCCACCGGCATCCCCTTCTACCACCTGCTGAACGAGACGGACCCGAGTCACCTGCACGTGGCGCCGCCCTACTGCTACCGCTGCGAGTTCGGCAAGACGCACCCCGGATGCGGACTGCCCTGCGCCGACGACCTCGAGCAGACCCTCCGGCGCGAAGGCCCCGATACCGTGGCGGCCTTCCTCGTCGAGCCCGTCATGGGAACCGGGGGCATCGTCGTGCCGCCGCCGGACTACTTCGACGAGATCGCCGCCATCTGCCGGCGCCACGACGTGCTGCTCATCCTCGACGAGGTGATCACCGCGTTCGGGCGTACCGGACGCTGGTTCGGCATGGAGCACTGGGACGTCCACCCGGACCTCGTCTCGCTGGCCAAGGGCATCTCCTCGGGCTACCTGCCGCTGTCCGCCTCGGTCGTCTCCGATCGCGTCTACGAGACCCTGCGCGACGGGATGCCGGATGGGCTGCCCCTCATGTTCGGGCTCACCTACAACAACCACCCCGCGTGCTGCGCGGCGGGGCTGGCCAACCTCGACATCCTCGAGCGCGAGGGCCTGGTCGAGAACGCCCGAAAGGTGGGCGGCTACCTGCTCGAGCGCCTGCGCAAGACCTTCGGGGAGTCGCCGATCGCCGGCGACATCCGCGGAATCGGCATGCTCGCCGCGATCGAGATCGTGCGCGACCGCGAGACCCGCGAGCCCTTCCCGAACCTCGCCGACCCGGCCTGGATCGCCCACGCGGCCTTCGATCGCGGGCTGATCGTGCGGGCGCTCTTCCAGTGCGTCGCTCTGGCGCCTCCGCTGTGCGCGACGACGGCGGACATCGACCGTATGGTCGGCGTGCTCGAACAGCTGTGGCCCGAGGCCGAGCGGAGCATTCTCGCGGCGGGCGCCGGAACCTAGCGCCCCCGGCCGCGATCAGCGCACCGCGCTGGCCGTCCCGAGCGCGACCCGGGTCGCGTCGTCCTTCTCGACCCACACGTCGCAGTGCACGCGCGTTCGCGTCCCCTCCGGCACCTCCTCGCGGATCTTGCCGTGGATCGTGACCGACTCGTCCACCCACAGCACGTTGGTGAGCTTCACCGACATCTTCCCGCCCTGGATCCAGCCCATGCCGAAGCTGTCCTGCATCACCTGCGCGACGAAGCAGGTCGACATCATCCCCTGCACCACGATGTTGGGAAAGCCCAGGTTGCGCGCCTGTTCGCGGTCGGTGTGATAGTTGCGCCCGGGGCCGGAGAACATCCAGCAGCGCCGCTCGTCCACCGTCTTCTTCACCGGCGCCAGATCCGCACCCGTGGCGGTCGGGAACGAAGGCCTCCGCTCCTGCCCCTGCTTCCGCTTCGCCGTGGACTCGTCCACCACGTAGCCGGCCTCCCCCTCGCCCGGCTTCGGCGGCAGGAAGGACTGAAAGGTCCGGCCGCGGACCAGCAGCCGCCCGTCGCCGTCATCGACCAGGTCGGTCTCGTTCACGACGTAGTCGCGGCCGCGCTTCGAGAAGCGCTCGATGACGGTGGAGCGCGAGCGGACGCGGGAG
>Ga0224512_10005813_pt1 | contig 10049 bp, 13 predicted proteins | sample SF_May12_sed_USG_4_FD_169103 | JGI IMG/M metagenome (GOLD analysis project Ga0224512, IMG submission 169103) | Sediment microbial communities from San Francisco Bay, California, United States - SF_May12_sed_USGS_13 | ecosystem: Environmental > Aquatic > Marine > Sediment | place: USA...
GAATTAATTCCTTAAATAATGCTGGTTTCAAATCGTTCACGGGCAGTCAGAGTGAAAGCGATTTCGGCTGCTGCGACACGTGGCTGTGCTCCGAGCCCGGATAGACCCGAAGCTTCTTCAACATTGCCCGTCCAAGGGGACCCTTGGGCAACATGCCTTTCACCGCGGTCTCAATCACGCGCTCGGGATGTTCCGCTATCATGCGCTTGAAGGAAGTCGCCTTGATGCCCCCAGGATATCCACTGTGCCTGTAGTACACCTTCTGCTCGCGTTTCTGCCCCGTCAGCCCCACCTTGGCCGCGTTGACCACCACAATGTAGTCGCCGGTGTCCACGTGGGGGGTGAATTCCGGTTTGTGCTTGCCGCGCAGGCGGCGGGCAATTTCACTTGCAAGCCTGCCCAGAGGCCTGTCCGTCGCGTCGACGACGTACCAGGCGCGCTCGACGCTTTCCTTTTTGGCGCTGAAAGTGGTCATGGGGTCCGCTGGCTCCGGGGCGGTAAAGGCCTGAAAAAAGGCAGAAAGCGTAACCGCGAGGTGTGGCAGTGTCAATTTGATCCGCCTGAGCGGGCCGCGGCGCTCAGGCATCCAGTCTGCGTTTAAGCAGCGTCGCCGCCACGCACAGCGCCAGCAGACCGTATGCCGCCAGAACCGCCAGGTGCAGGAAGACATTTTCGGGCGCGGCGCCGACGATCAGCGGCCTTGCCAGCGCCACCGCGTGGGTCAGCGGCAGCGCCCAGGCAAGACCCTGAACGACGGCCGGCATCTGGCTGATGGGGAAAAATACGCCGCAGATGAGCAGCATGGGCGTGACGCACAGGGTGGTGTAATAAAGGAAGAAATCGTAGGAGCGGGCCAGGGCGGTGACCACCATGGCCATGGCGGCAAAGCAAAATCCCGAAAGCAGGGCTACGGGAATGGCAAGAACAGCGAAGTGTCCATTCACCGCGCCGAGCGCCCAGGCCACCAGCAGGATAGAGGTGGCGCTGAACAGGCTTTTGGTCGCGGCCCAGATCACCTCCCCCAGGACCACGTCGAGGACATCCAAAGGAGTGGAGACGATGGCCTCCCAGGTTTTTTGCACCGCCATGCGGCTGTAAGCCGAGTAGGTCGCCTCAAAGGACGCGGTGACCATGGCACTGGAGCAAAAGATCCCCGAAGCGAGAAAAAAAACATAGGGCATGTCGCCGATACGGCCGACCAAGGCGCCGAGCCCATAGCCCAACGCCAGCAGATAGAGCAGCGGCTCGCCGAAATTGCCGATGAGTGACGGCACCGCAAGCTTGCTCCAGACGCGAAGATTGCGCCGCCAGACCGGCAGCCAGCGAACGGCGCGGTAAGGAATGGGCCTGGGTAGGGTGGCTTCAGCCATCGCGGAGCTCCCGGCCAGTCAGCTTTAGAAAAACATCCTCGAGGTTGGCTGGGCGGTGCAGGTAGCTGAGCTTCCTCTGCTCCGACAGGGCCTCGACTAGGGGCCGTTCGTCGCTGAGGTAATACAGGACTCCGTCACCGGCGCGTTCGTGGCGTGGTGCGAGTTGGGCCGCGGTTTCCTGGTGCCAGCGCTCCAGTCCCTCACCGTGGACCTCGATAACGTGGGGCTCGATGTGCTGTCGCACCAGGGAACGGGGAGGTCCGGAGTCCAGAAGCCGGCCGTGGTCCATGACGGTCACGCGGTCGCAGAGCCGTTCCGCCTCCTCCATGTAGTGGGTAGTGAGGATCAGGGTGATCCCCTGGGACCTGAGCCGTCTCAGGCGCTGCCAGATGAGCTGCCGCGCCTGGGGATCAAGGCCGGTGGTGGGCTCGTCCAGGACCAGCAGCTCCGGTTCGTTCACCAGCGCCCGGATCAGGGAAAGGCGCCTGAGCATGCCGCCTGAAAGCGTGGACAAATACGCGTTGGCCTTCTGGCTCAGGGATGCAAACTCCAGCAGCTCGGCGACGCGCCTGGTGAGCGCCTGGCGGTCGATGCCGAAGTATCCGGCGTAAGTGTGGAGGTTCTCGTTTACGGTGAAGTCCGGATCGAGATTGTCCAACTGGGGCACTACCCCTATTCGGGCCCGCATTTCGGACGCCTGACGGGGAATATCGTAGCCGAGCACGGAAATATCTCCCGACGTCGGTGGGGTTCTGCCCACCAGCATGCGCAGAAAAGTGGTCTTGCCCGCGCCGTTTGGGCCCAGCAGTCCCCAGCACTCACCGCGATCAATGCTGACATCGACTCTGTCCACCACCGGGGTGCCGGCGTAAACCTTGGTGACGGCCCGGGCAGTGACCACTGCTGAACTCACGGTTGGAAATTCGCTGGTTTGACGCCAGCGGGCATTTCCGCGCGGGGTTGCTGCCGGTGCGCGGCCGCGCGGTGCTGTGGGCTAGAGCCGGGAGGGCTAGAATGGGGCTTTGCTTGATTCAGGATTCGCTTCATGTCGTCACGTCGTTACAGCACTGCGGACCGGATGATAATCAATCTGGATCGCGCCGTTCGAAGTCTTCAGGGTCGAGGGTCCTCCAGTGGCCGGCCGAGTCCCGCCGAGGGGCAAGATCCGGACGCCCTCTCTGCCCGAGACCGGCGCACCTCCGCCTCGCTCATGCGCGTCAACCACGCCGGCGAGGTCGCGGCCCAGGCGCTTTACCACGGCCAGGCGCTTACCTCCTTCGATCCGGAGTTGCGCCACGTCATGGAGCAAGCGGCTCAGGAAGAGGAGGACCACTTGCGCTGGTGCCGAGACCGTATCGACGACCTCGGAGGCCGAACCAGCGTGCTGGATCCATTCTGGTATGCCGGCGCGCTGACCTTCGGCGCCATTGCCGGTCTGGCGGGTGACCGGATCAATCTGGGTTTTATCGCCGAGACCGAACATCAGGTGGTGGCCCATCTGGACGATCACCTCTCCAGGCTACCCCCGGCGGACCTGCGCAGCCGGGCCGTGCTTGAGCAGATGCGCTCAGACGAGGCTGCCCACGCCCACACCGCGGAGCAGCGCGGCGCCGCCGAGTTGCCGACGCTTGTGAAACGCGCAATGCGCTTCGCCTCCCAGGTGATGACGCGAACCGCGTATTTGATCTGACGGTCCGCCCATCGCGCCAAGAAGGTCGTGGACGCAGACAGCCGCATGGATCTCGTCTCTCTGGTGCGGGTGCAGCGCTGGGGAGCGTTGGCCACCGTCGGCGACGACGGTCAGCCATTGGCGTCCAGCGTGGCCTACGCCCTTGCGCCCGGCGCCCGTGGCTTTCTGCTGCACTTGAGTCGACTCGCCGAGCACACCCGAAACATGCTGAAGCGCCCGGGCGCGTCCCTGGTCATCGGTGAACCGGATCACGGGGACGGCGATCCGCAGACCCTGGCCCGGTTCAGCATTCAGGGCCTGGCGGAACGTCTGCAGCCTGACTTCCCGGCCTACGCGGACGCGCGGGCGGCGTACACTGCCCGGCTACCGGATGCGGAGCAACGATTCGGGTTTGCGGATTTCGAGCTGTTTTTGCTGGCGCCGGCGCGCGGTCAATATGTGGGCGGCTTTGCCCGCGCCTTTGCGCTGGATGCGGACGGGGTCGTGTCGGTGCTGGAGGCGTGCCTCAGCGACTGAGCGACGGCAAAGCTCACGCGGGCTGGGAGAGGCGATCGAGAATGAGGCCGAAAAAGCCTCGGTTGTCCGGATCCGCAATGGTCGGCTCGTAGCCCCAGCCCAGGTGCGCGCCGCAGCCACCGCATACGGCCACCCGCCAGGCGTAACCCTGAAACCAGGTCCAGGCGTCCGTCGCCTCGCCCACCGGCTTGCAGCCCGGCGCGCTGCGAAAGCAGCCGATGTCGAAGGTGAAGCCGTGGGGGTTGGTGAAGGTGTGCGCGTGGGTGCCGTTCATCTCCACCCGCTCCCGGATAGAAGTAATGCGCTCGCCACAGGCGGTGCATACCAGCGGGCTGCGGTCCGGGGACTCTTCAACTTCGTCCTCGAGCAGAGACTCCACGTCCCGCTCCGCGAGCGCGTCGAAAGCCATGATCCACGCCGGGTGGAGCAGGGCGGGAAAGTACCAAAAAGACAGCGCGGCCATAGTTGGAAAGTTTAGACCTTCGGCCGACCCTCGCCGATCCGCTGGCGTCAATTGTCGACCGGCGAAGCCGGGAAAATTTCCTGAAAAAACTTCGAAAGCCCGGCAAGGTAAATTTCGCGGGAGACGAGAAAGCCGTCATTGTGCCCGCCACGGAGCTGAAGAAATTGTTTCGGCTCCGGCGCGGAATCAAAAAGCGCGCGGCCGTGTGCCGGCGGGATGATTTCGTCACCCGCGCTGTGAATCACCAGTATCGGTGCGCGCACGTTGGCCAGCGAAGCCAGCGCGTCGAGACGGATCCTCGCCAGCAGACGCACCGGAAGGAAAGGATAAACCTTTGCCGCCATGTCCGGAACGGAGGTGAACGTCGACTCCAGGATCAGGCCGGCCGGCCCGACGCGGGCCGCCAGCCAGGCAGCCACGCAGCCGCCTAAGGATCGGCCGAAGAGGACAATATTTTCCGGCGGGATGCTGCGTGCTTCGACCAGGTGACGCCAGGCGGCCTCGGCGTCCTTGTAGCTCTCGGCTTCGCCCGGCGATCCCTCGCTCTTGCCGTAGCCGTGGTAATCGATAATCAGAACGTTGAGATTCAACCGGTGGAAAATGGCGATGGACTCCAACCGGTCGCCGATGTTTCCGGCGTTGCCGTGAAAGAACAGCAGCGTGCCCCGCGGCTGCCGGTGTGGAATGTACCAGCCGTGGATGCGCACGCCGTCCGACGCTTCGAGCCAGACGTCTTCGTAATCGAGCCCGACCCGGGCGGGGGTTGCCGCAATCGCCCGGGAGGGCAAGAACACCAGCCGGGCCTGGAAGATATAAACAGCGAGGCAGAGTCCGGCGTAAACGGCCGCGGCGAGAAGAATGTATTTGAGGATCATGCGCACGGGATCGGGTCGACCCGAACGACGCAACCGGATCAGGCGCGAAGGCCCAGTCGCTCGCCGGCGTATGCGCCCTGGGTCACGGTCTGACACCAGTCGAGGTTTTCCAGGTACCAGGAAACGGTTTTTTTCAGCCCGGTTTCGAACTCGGTGGCCGGGCGCCAGCCGAGCTCGTTTGCGATCTTGTCGGCGTCGATGGCGTACCTGAAATCATGGCCTGGCCGATCGGTGACGTGGGTAATGAGCTGGGCGTGAGGCACCACGGGGTCATCGGGCCGCAACTCGTCCAAAGTGGCGCACAGTTTGTTGACGAGATCCAAATTACTCAGCTCGCAGTCGCCGCCAACGTTGTAGCGCTCGCCGATGCGTCCGGCGGTGAGCACGCGATAGAGCGCATCGGCGTGATCCTCGACGTACAACCAGTCGCGGACATTCTCGCCGCTGCCGTAGACGGGTATCGATTGCCCCTGGATCGCTTTGAGAATGCAAACGGGTATCAGCTTCTCGGGATACTGAAATGGCCCGTAATTGTTGCTGCAGTTGGACAACACGATGGGCAGGCCGTAGGTTCGGTGCCAGGCGTGAACCAGATGATCTGACGCGGCCTTGCTGGCGGCGTAGGGTGAATTGGGCGCGTAGGCCGTGGTTTCGGTAAAGGCCGGGCCCTCCAAATCCAGGGCGCCGTAGACTTCGTCGGTGGAAATGTGGTGAAAGCGAAATCGATCGCGGGCTTTTTTATCCAATTCTTTCCAATGACCGAGCGCCGTCTCCAGAAGCTGGTAGGTACCGACAATATTGGATTGAATGAAATCCGCGGGGAGATCGATGGAGCGGTCCACGTGGGATTCGGCCGCCAGATGCATGATCGCGTCGGGGCGGTGGGACTCGAAAACCCGGCGCATGGCCGCACCGTCGCAGATGTCTTCCTGCTCGAACAGGTGGCGCGGGCTGTTTTCAAACGCAGAGAGCGTGGCCTGGCTACCGGAATAGCTCAGCTTGTCCACGTTGACCACCTCGTGGTCGGTACGCTCGAGCAGGTATCGAATCAAGGCGGAGCCGATGAATCCAGCGCCGCCGGTGACCAAGATTTTCAAGCCGCATACCCCCGGTTGCCGTCGTGACGAACGGGCGAACAGCATACACAATCGGTCCCGAAGCTCATACCATAAGCCGTTGATTCGCTGAGCGGAAACGCAATGGCGTCGGAAATAGAGCGAAAATTTCTGGTGCAGAACGAAAGCTGGCGGGAAAGTGCCCGGGATCCCTTAAGCATACGCCAGGGCTACATCGTCGGCAGCGCCAAGGCCTCGGTCCGGGTTCGGGTCGGTGGCAACCGCGCCTGGCTGAATATGAAGAGTGCCAGGGTGGGGATCTCCCGGGCGGAGTTCGACTACGAGATTCCGGCCGCCGACGCCGAGCAGATCCTCAAGATGCTTTGCGTTGGGCCGCTGATCGAAAAGACCCGCTATTTCGTCGACCACGGTGGCCGTAGCTGGGAGATCGACGTCTTCGAGGGGGACAACACGGGCCTGGTGGTGGCGGAAATTGAGCTTCGTTCCGAAGACGAGATATTTGAGCGGCCGCCCTGGGCGGGAAAGGAAGTCTCCGATGACCAGCGTTATTACAATTCCTCACTGGTGAAACGACCCTATAGTCTTTGGAGAGAGGATTAAGGCCGGCGCATACGTTCATGTTCGAATTCGAACGCATTGCGGAGCAACGCATTCTCGAGGCCATCGCCCGGGGCGAGCTGGACCAGCTTCCCGGCGCCGGTGCGCCGCTGGATCTCGACGATGACTCCCTTGTCCCGCCGGAAATGCGCCTCGCATTTCGGGTGCTCAAGAACGCGGGCTACGTTCCGGAAGAGGTGCGCCTGCGCCGGGAAATCTCGGATTTTGAGGCCGTTATGCGTGATTCCGGAGGAGACCCGTCGCCACGGCGCGCGCTCAAACGCCTGGCGCTGCTCAAAACCAGGCTCGCCGCCCGGCGCGGCCGTGAGCCGGCCTTGCACTTGGAGGCCGTATACCGGGACAAGCTTCTGAACTCGCTGGAGAAGCCATCTGTAAAAGCGAACAGGCCGCAGAAGTAGGACCGAGACGGATCGATTTCCGCCGGGTGGATTGGCTTGGATGAGGTCCGGAGCTAATTCGAACCCTTGTTGTCGCCCCCGGGCGTATACATGGGCATGGGGAAGGGCGTTACGTTGTTCGCCCCCTCGCCGACCGAAACAATTTTATTGGCGCCTTCTTTTTTCACTTCGTCGATTCGTATGACCGCATGGAGCGGTATGAAGGTGCGCTTTACGCCCTCGAACTCGGATTTGAGTCGCTCCTCGGAAGGATCCACCACGACCGCCGTGCGCTCGCCGAAGATCAGGTCCGCCACTTCGACGAAGCCGTACATTTCCCCGTGGCTCACATGTCGGGCGTGAAGCTCGTAAAGCTTGCCCTGGTTGTGGAAAACGATTCTGTATACGGGTTTTTTGCTCATTTCGGGAGTCGGCTTCGCTTCGGTGGTTGGCGGACATTATAGAGGCTTGGCTTCAGTCGGTGCGAACGCCCGATGGCGCCTTTGATTATCAACTGGCCAATTTTTATAGATGGGGTCCGCTAACGACCGTTTCAATAGCCCGCAAACTCTTGCCATCCGAGACCTCCGGCGCCCTTGAAAACCTGCACGGCGCCCACACCTTTAGCCCTACCAAAGTTGTTCATGGCCAAAAAAGCCGGAGGTACACAAAATGAACGTTATTCGATACGAGCCCTTGGGCACACTGCGGCGGTTTCACGACGAGATCAGCCGCCTGTTCGATGAGGGTGCTTACGGCGCCGCTAATGGCGACCAGTCCAGCGCCGCGACCAGCCACTGGGCGCCCGCGGTGGACATCAAGGAAGAGGCCGACTGTTACGTACTGCGCGCCGATGTCCCGGGTGTAGACTCAAAGGACATCGAAATCACCATGGAAAACGGTGTGCTCACCATCAAAGGCGAGCGCAAGCACGAGGAGAAGGAAGAGCGCGAAGGCTACAAGCGCGTCGAGCGGGTTTACGGTACTTTTTACCGCCGCTTCACGTTGCCCGATACCGCCGACGCCGAAAAGGTGTCTGCCTCAAGCAATAACGGAGTCCTCGAAGTGACCATTCCCAAGCAGGAAAAGGTCCAGCCCCGTAGGATAAAAGTGAGCTAAGAGCGAGCTAAAATACAAGCGGGGCTTCGGCCCCGCTTTTTCGTTGCGGCTGCGAAATGAAGTACAAAGATTACTATCAGACGCTTGGCGTAGATCGGGAGGCAAAGCCCGAGGAGATCAAACGCGCCTATCGAAAGCTGGCAAGAAAATACCACCCGGACGTGAGCACCGAGTCGGACGCCGAGGCGCGGTTCAAGGAGCTCGGGGAAGCTTACGAGGTGCTCAAGGACGAGAAGAAGCGTGCCGCCTACGACAACCTGGGTATGAACTGGCGCGCCGGGGACGAATTCACGCCGCCGCCGGGCTGGAAACCCGGTCCTGGTTTCGGCGCGGGCTTCACCAGCGGCGGATTTGATTTCAGTGATTTTTTTGAAGAGTTGTTTGGCGGCGGACGCGGCCAGCGTCATGGCGAATTCGGAGGCTTCGATTCGTTTTCAGGACATAGTCATGGGCGTGCCAGAACCGGAGCACGCGGACGGGACCAGAACGTGCGCGTGCGCGTTCCACTGGAAGACGCTTTCCGCGGCACCGAGCGTAGCCTGGAGATCGAAGAGTCCGGCAAAGGCCGATTCGGCGAGAAAGCACGCCGGCGCAAGCTCAAGGTCAAAATCCCCGCGGGCGTCACCTCCGGCCAAAGAATCCGGCTTACCGGACAGGGCCAGCGGGGCGTGAATGGCGGGCGCGCCGGAGACATGTTTTTGGAAGTGGAGCTGGAGCCGCATTCGCTCTACAAAATTGAGGGCAGGGATATTCACATGGACCTGCCCATCGCGCCCTGGGAGGCCGCCCTTGGCGCGACGATCAACGTGCCGACGTTGGGCGGCAAGTTTGATCTCAAGATCCCCCCGGGATCCCAGTCCGGGCGGAAGATGCGGTTGCGTGGCAGAGGTCTCGGACAGAAAGAAAAGGGCGACCTCTACGTACACCTGCAAATCGTGACGCCCAAAGCCGATACGGCGGCGGCGAAGTCACTTTACGAGAAGATGGCGAAAGAACTGGCGTTCAACCCCAGGTCGGGGCTGGGCGTTTAGGCAGGCAGCTGCCGCAGAGACGTTAGACTGGCGACTCGAGGCTTTGGGCTGGAGACTGGAGAGTGGTAAGTATGAGGGAGCGAGCTCAAACGCGAGACTTTTGTCCGGGCGAACGAGTCCTCAAAACGGCCGTGTTTCGAAATCTTGTCTTGGTGATTGCCGCCATGCTCTTCCTCGCCGCCTCTCCGTTGCGCGCGGCTCTGCCGGCGGAGGTAGGAGGTGAAGAGCTTCCGAGTCTTGCGCCCATGCTGGAGAGAGTCACTCCGTCGGTGGTGAACATCGCCACTCAGGGAAGGGTGCTGGCGCGCGAAAACCCGCTGCTCAGCGATCCGTTTTTTCGTCGATTTTTTGATGTTCCCACGAGACCTCGGGAGCGCAGGTCCCAGAGTCTCGGCTCAGGGGTGATCATCGACGCCAAGAACGGCTACATCATCACCAACCACCACGTTATCGAACACGCTGAAGAGATTACCGTCACGCTTCGCGACGGGCGCAAACTCAGCGCGGAAGTTGTCGGCGCCGATCCCGCGACCGATGTCGCCGTCATCCAGGTGAAGGTGGACGGGCTTACCGCGGTCAAGCTGGCTGACTCTGACAAGCTTCGGGTGGGCGACTTCGTAGTTGCCATCGGCAACCCGTTCGGCCTTGGACAAACCGTGACCTCGGGTATCGTCAGCGCGCTGGGACGCAGCGGTTTAGGCATCGAGGGATACGAGGACTTCATCCAGACGGACGCGTCGATAAACGTCGGCAACTCCGGGGGCGCGCTGGTCAATCTTCGCGGCGAGCTCGTCGGGATCAACACCGCCATCATCGCCCCGGGCGGCGGTAACGTCGGCATTGGCTTCGCGATTCCCTCGAACATGGCCCGCGACGTAATGTCACACCTGGTGTCTTACGGCGAGGTGAAGCGC
>Ga0224512_10005814_pt1 | contig 10048 bp, 9 predicted proteins | sample SF_May12_sed_USG_4_FD_169103 | JGI IMG/M metagenome (GOLD analysis project Ga0224512, IMG submission 169103) | Sediment microbial communities from San Francisco Bay, California, United States - SF_May12_sed_USGS_13 | ecosystem: Environmental > Aquatic > Marine > Sediment | place: USA: California...
GCCTGGTGCGCCTCGACCCAGCAGAATAGCCAGTAATTCAGCGTCGGATAAATGATTGACGCCAGCCTGCGCCAACCGTTCCCGCGGTCTTTCACTCAATGGCCAGGTTTTGATGGAACGAGGATGCATAGACGGTATTGTCGATGCCTCGGGCGACACAACAAAGCCAAGAATCTCCCCATCCCACCAACTAAAGCGCCGCACAGGGATGTGCCAGTGTCGCGGAGGCCAGGGATGGCCGGGAGCGACCGCCGCACAGGCGACCGCAGGAAGTCCCCGTCCTTAGGGGAGACGTGCCAGTGTCGCGTGCCGTACATGGATGTACCAATGTCGCGGAGCGCACGCGACCGCAGGAAGTCCCCGTCCGCAGGGGAGATGCGCGGGAGCGACGAGGCCAAATTTGCGTGTATTTGGACACGCAATCTGGCTGTCGCGGAGCGACTCCGACCGACCGAAGGTCGCGCCGGGAGCGACCGCCGCCACAGGCGACCGCAGGAAGTCCCCGTCCTTAGGGGAGATGCGCGGGAGCGACGAGGCCAAATTTCGTGTATTTGGACACGTAATCGCGCTGTCGCAAAGCGACTCCGACCGACCGTTATTCAACCAAAAGCGGTCTGCGCTAGTTAAAGAAGTTGATTGGCATCCGGAAACTCACGTCCGTGTCCGGTGCGTCGTCGGTGGCGCCGATGCCGATGGCGAGATTTAGGGGCGTGCCCTTTGGGGTGCGCAGCGAGAATCCGAGCAACAGCCGGCCGACCGTGACGTCCGATCCGGCGACCTTATTGGTCGCCGAGTTCTCTATGGTCGTTTCGCTAAACGAGTCGAGGCTGTAGCTCAGGCTCATCGATGCGCGCTCGTTGAGTCCCAGGCCCATGCCGAAGTTCAGGCGGACTGCGTCGCCCGGGTCGACCTTGCCGAAACCGAGCGTGATCTCCTCGCCGTCGACAAGTTCGACACGGCTGCCTTTATCATCCTCCTGGGTCCACAGGTAGCCGACGTTGCCGAAAAAGACGACAGGGTCGCTCGGATAGATGATCGTCATGCTTGGATTGACGCTCCAGAAGCCGGATCCGGTCGGCAACTCCGAAAGAAGCTGCGCATCGCCCAGCGACGATTTGGTCGCCAGCTCGAATGGACCGGTGCCGGTGTCCGATTTGACGCGCAGATTGCCCGTGAAATAGGGCCAGCCATTGCGGCCACTGTTGAATTGGTAGCGAAGCCCAACCTCTACATCGCCGATGCCGTTTCCGTCTGCCGAAATGGAGCTTTCCTCGCTGGCCGAGTCGAGAAACTTGCGTGTCCGCGTACTGTCACTGCGCCATAGGTATGGAACATTCAGCTCTGCTTCCAGGCGATTAGTAATGCCGTAACGCGAAGTCAGTGAAGCCGAGAAGGTGTCCCGGTCGGATTCGATGACGTCAATGACGCCAACCAGCAAGGCCGGCAGGATCGTCAGACCCTCGATAGATACGCGGTTAACGGTCGAGTGCAGATATCGGAGCGATGGCTCCATAACGAACCGACCTTTTGGCGTCAGTACGCCACCGACTTCCGGACTGATGCGTGGCAGTTCTGGAATGGCGCTGTCCTCTGCCTGTTCAAGCTCCGCTTTCTGTTCCTGACCGACCTGCTCCGGCGGCAGCGCGCTGATATCCTGGCCACCGCGATATTCATCGAGGTTGGTGACTCGCTTTGACATAAGTATCGTAGAACTTTGCGTATCCTTCCCGATTCGTGCCATCTGCTCCAGCAGCTTGCGTTCCTCGGCGTCGACGGCGGCCATCATCTCGCCGAGCAACGCATCCAGTTCCTCGAGTTCGCTGACCGGTCGCTCGAGCGCGCTTGTGGGGAGCGTGAATGCTGCGAGCATCGCTGTAGCGATGAGCGCCAGGATGATTGTGCGTCCGATTTTCATTGTTGGTCGTGGCTCGGCATCAAACTCATTGGCCAATTGCAATTGCTAGTGCGTCATTTACCGCGCGGCCTGCTGCGATGCTGTCCATGGCGTTCGAGACGTTATCAACCGAAATGTCGTATACGTTCTTTGTCGCGATCTCCTGGCCATCCAGACTGTTCTGCAAGATCGTCGAGAAGTTGCCCGACATCTGGGCCAGAACATTAGGCGATACGTAGTTACCCGGGCCATTCTGTACCAGCGTGGACGTTACGTTTTCCATTTCCGCTGGTGTGATACCGCTGACGAGATCGGCAATGTGCAGCGCATTCGAAAACTGTTCGACGCCGTTGACGCTTGCGGAACGCGTAATACCGACGGATATGACCATATCGTCGCCGACGGCAAATCCACCGCGTGTCTTCTCGAGCTGATAGGCCTCAACGATGGGCAAGCCGAGCGGGTTTGGCCCCTGCTGCGCGGGTTGCGTGGAGGCGATGATCTCCCGCTCTGGTTCCTGTTGCGCGGGTTCGTTGCCTTTAGCCGATTGCTCTTCAAATTTGGTGTTCGGTTCGACTTTCGTCGTCGTATTGCGCATGTTCTTCGACTTATCCAGCAACGCCTGTAGTTCCTTGCGAGCCTTCTCGACCTCAACGCGCTGAGCGGCGAGCCCGGCACGCTGCATGTTAATGGCCTCGATCTCTTTCTCGAGTAGCGCGCCTTCTTCGGCGTATTGCTTGCGCCGTTGTTCGAGCTTCCTGCGTTCTTCGTTCATCGCGGCGCGCTCGCTTTCGACAAGAGGGTCCTGACGCTCAAGCTCGGCTCTCCGCTGTCGCATGCTCTGGCGGCGGTCATCGATCACGTCGATCGATTGCGCCAGTCGTTCCTGCTGCGCCGCGAATTCCTGGCGCTGTTCCTCGAGCTTCCGCCGTTGCTCGCTGGCCGCGCCAATCTCCGTTTCGAGTAATGCGCCCTGTTCCAGCAGTAGTTGGCGACTCCGCTCGAATTCCCGGCGTTGGGCGTTGATTGCCGTGATCTCAGTCGCCAGCGAGTTCTTGATCGCCGCGATCTCTTGCGCCTGCTTGTCCAGCGTGCGGCGTTGTACGCCGATCCGGTCCCCGCCGAATTGCCATGCTTGCAGGCCGACAAGAATCAGCAGCAGCGCGGCCACTGTCGCCGCAATGGTCGAATAGAACCGATTGCGCCGATGGCGCCGGCCAACCGAAGCATAGGACGCGACGAGCTTCTCAATATTGTTTTCGTATTTGTTCGACATATCGTTCTAGAACTCATTTGGGCGCGGTATCGCGACCGTCAGCGATGACAGGCTTTCATGGCTTACTGCGCGACCCAAAGGTGCGCGTGCGAGCGTCTGCCAAGCCTTTTCGGAGTTGAAATATTTCTTGCCGACTTCCACTTCACTGGTGATGATGAACAGGATGCCGTTGCCCCACATCGCTTCGAACTCGTCGCGATCGAAGAACTTGAGCCCGAGCGCCGGGTCGCCGACCAGCACCTCGTCATCCGTCACACCTTTTACGACGACAAAATGGCGATACCCTCGAACATTCAACAGGGTGATAGCCGGTACGCTTGCTTCAGCGACCGTATCAAGCGTGGCCTCGAAGCCGTCAGCCTTGTAACCATTTCCCTCGAGGTACGATTTCATATCGAGTAACGAAAAGCCGGCCCGCTTGATTTTCTCGGGGTCGCCGTTCTCGTACATGTAGTCGAAAGCGGTCTGTTCGTCGATCGGATTCTCGTAGTGGTATGTCAGCAGCGTGGCAAGTGCGGCCGAGCCGCAGCTGAAGTCATACTGCTGGCGCACCACCTGCTCGAACTTTCGTTCCTTGATGCTCTTGACTGAAACGTTATCACCCCCGCCGATGCCGGGCAGCCAGACCGCGCCGGCCTGAGCGTTCGGGGCCAGAAACAGGGCAGAAAAAACGATGAGCGAAAGTGCGGCGCGAGACGTGCCGTTTAGGTGGCCAATGATGGTCTTGACGCTACGCATCGGTCGAGTCCTTTACGGTTCTACGGCAACATTTATGATCGTCGAATTCTGAATCAATACGTTATTTCCGGAGTTTTGAACCGTGCTGATAAATCCGGCGGCATTGTTGAAGGCGCCGTCCGATATGATGTTGTCACCGGTCTCATTGTTTATCGCGGTGTTGTTTGTTACGACACCGTTCAGTTCCTGATTATTAATCGTGACACGATGCACTTCGAGTTTGGCTCTGGCTCGCTGATCGTCGAGTTGATCTGCGGAAAGCGGAGCTTCTTCGCCCAAAGAAGTCAGCAGTTCAGTTTCGTCCTTACTCCCGACATGCTCGTCGTCCGCTAACACGGCGAACGGCACTATCAGCATGAATAAAACACCGATGATGCCAATCGATGTGTTAGCGAAACTTTTGTTATGCCAGTCCCGATTTGTCACTACCTTGTGTCTCCGGGCCACCGCGAGGGCGAGTGCCTATTTACTCGCCCCGCGGTGGTTGTATCGATTGAAATGGTCGTCATCCCCTTAGAATGTTAAGCAGCGTGTTTACTCCTATTGCAAGTCGATGTTTGACTGCACTGTCACATTCTGCTGTATCAAGCTGTTGTGACCAGTCGACTGACCGACAACGTTGATACCGGCACTGCCCTCGAAGGAACCGTCGTCGATTATATTCTTCGACCAGGATTCTCTATGGTCACCGTCCGTCGTTACGGTGTTATTCGAGACGCTGCCGTCAAGCGCTGACATATTCGCCGCGATCGAGCCGAGCGAGATACTGTTGTCGACTGTGGCCGTGCCGCCATTATTCGCCGCAGCCGAACCAGAATCAGCACTGGCGTAACTGTTATCGGAGTTATCCGAATTATCGGAGTTATCCGAATTGTCGGAGTTATCCGAATTGTCGGAGTTGTCGGAGTTGTCGACCGTCGCGGTGCTGCCGTTGTTCGCGGCTGCGCCGGCGGAACTGGCATCAGCTGAGCTTTCATCCGAATTGTCGCTATTGTCGGCTGTCGCCGTGCCGCTATTACTGGCAGAAGCGGAGCCGTCGCTGGCCTCGGACGAAGCGTTATTCGAATTATCCGAATTGTCCGAGTTGTCGTTGCCGTTGTCGTTCAGCGTGTCGTTGACGGAGACGGCGAGCGACCCGTCACTCGCGGCGGCGCCGCTATTATCAGCGGAGACCATGTCGCTGTCGCTGTTATCCGAGTTATTCGAATTATCAGAGTTATTCGAATTATCAGAGTTATTCGAATTGTCGGACATGTCGTTGCCGTTGTCGTTCAACGAATCGTTAAGAACGATACTCGTCGAATCATCAGCGGCTGACGCGCTCTGGTTATCGGCATCGGCGGTGCTGGTGTAGCTGTTATCCGAGTTATCGGCGTTGTTGGAGTTATCCGAATTGTCGGCATTATTGTTAGCATTGTCGTTCAACGAATCATTGATAGCGATACTCGCCGACTCATCGTTGGCGCTGGCACCCTGGTTTTGGGCGTCGGACGTACTCGTTTCGCTGTTGTCAGCGTTATTGCCGTTGTCACTGCTGTCGGTATACACAGAGTTGTCAGCTGCCGTAGTTTCAACCGAGGCATGGCTATCGTCGTTGGCGCTGGCTGAGCCGTATTCCGTCGTATTGCCGTCATTCGACTCGACGTCGCCGTACCCTTCATCCTGCGCCCATGCGGTGGTGTTCAGGCTCAACAGCATGCCAGACACTGCTATTAGTATGATTTTCGAAATTTTCATCTTCGTTCCCTCTAAGAAATTAAAACTTTATCCGATGACCGGGACTGGGCTTATGGAGCCGCACCGCCGGTAGTCATATTGGACTGGACATTTACATTCTGTTGAACGGCCGCATTATGGCCGAGGCTCTGTGCCGCGACGTTAACGCCAGCGGCGGTTGCGAACGCTCCTTCGACCTCGTTGACACTGTCGTGTTCCTGTCCACTGCCGAAGGCCGACACGTCGTTAGAACTCACGGTGCTTTCCAGATCACTTACGTTTACAACGATGCTGCCGAGGCTGACGCTGTTGTCTGCCGCTGCACTGCTGCCGTCGTTATTTGCCGCCGCACTTCCGTATGAGGCATCAGCACCGCTGTTGTCGGAATTGTCGCTGTTATCCGAGTTGTCACTGTTATCCGAGTTGTCGGCGTTATACGAGTTGTCGCTGTTGTCCGCGGACGCGGTGCTCTCATTATTTGCCGCTGCGCCGCCACCGCCACGCGAACTGCGGCCTTCCCCACGCATTTCGTAGTCACCGTAGCCGCTGCCACCGGCCGACGCCGAGCTTCGATCTGCGTTATCGCTGTTGTCAACCGAAGCAACGCCATCGTTGTTGGCGCTGGCCGCCTGGGACGAACTCGTGGCCGTACTGTTATCCGAGTTGTTGGAATTATCCGAATTATCGTTCAGATTTCCGTTGCCCGAGTTGTTCGTCGAAATCGCCGCGCTATTCTCTGCAGCGGCTGCCCCGCTGTTGTCGGCGGCGACAGACTCCATCTCTGCGTTGTTCGAGTTATCGGAGTTATCGGAGTTATCGGAGTTATCGGAGTTATCGGAGTTGTATGAATAGTCGTTCAAATTGCCGTTGCCTGAACTGTTCGTGACAATTGCCTTGCTGCTATACGACGCCGACGCTGAGTTGTTGTCTGCCGTGGCAGATGCGGTATCCGAATTATTCGAATTATCCGTGTTGTCGGAGTTGTCGGAGTTGTCGGAGTTGTCGTTCAGGTTATTGTTGCCCGAACTATTGCCGACCACCGCTAAGCTCTCGTCATTCGCCGACGCGGCATTGCTGTCCGCCGTCGAAGAGTCGCTATCTGAGTTATTCGAATTATCGGAATTGATGCTTTCGTCGGTTTGCACGGAGTTATCCGACAGGTCGGTCACAACCGTCGCTGTCGAGTCCTCGTTAGCTGACGCCGATCCAGCGGCCGTAACATTATCGTTGTTGGATTCTTGTTCCGACGAGGCTTGTGCCGCTGCAAACAAGCAGAGCGAAGCTGCCAGGACGGTGAGCAAGGATCGTAGATATTTGACTGTCATTGTCGTGCCCTTCCTTAGTCGTTGATTCGATTTGCTGCCGCAGCAGCAGACTACCGGCAAAAAAAGTGGCGCGGTATCCCAAGTGCCAGAATGGCGCAGGATCAATGTGTTAACAATTCCCTTGTTGCGGCTGCCAGTTTTGGCTACCAAGAACGGGTACTCCAGAATTAGGGTAGGCTCGGTGGGCCATTAGCACTCGAGAAAAACGTCGGCGACCGGCCTGGTGGTTATGTTAAGCGACGAACTGCCCGTTACGTGATCGGCCGCGCGGAAAAGCACGCCGTGTGTTGATTTACATCTCAGAATCGGTATCTTTATCGTGAGGTGGTTTGCGCACACCAACTGAGCAAAAATATTGCGACTGCCTGAAAACAATATTTAAGACGACAAATATACGGGACCGTCTGACGCGCGTGGTTCAAACTTTCCGGTCGGCTGACCTGCCAGCGACTCCGGGTCAGACATTCGCTTGAACATCAGGACCTTGCCGGCCCGATCATGTCGCGATCGGCCGGCACTAGCATGGGGATAGACAAGGAAGAATGGGGATAAAAAAGGAACAACGTTTAGAGATTACGAACGCTGAGCTGTTTGAAACGGACGAGCGCTATCATTTCAAGCTCAGCGACATCTTGAGGAAGCGGCATCGGCCGCTGATCATGATGATCAACGAGGATGGTGAACTCCAGTATTCCTCAGTTCCGGTCGAAGCTGAACCCAGGGAGCACAATTTGGTCGAAATGGCGCTCAGGGAGGTCAGGGCGCTGTTCCATAATGAGTTTCCCGTAAATAAAGGCCTGGAGCACCTGGTCGTCGACAAGCCAGGCGAGCGCTGCGCACTCGTCATCTGCGACGGACAGCTGTACAGCCTGCGGCTTTTCCCGTTCTATGGCCCGATCGAAGGACTGATGCTCGAGCTTTATGCTTTGCTGGTCGAGCCCATCGTCAAACCGGTCACCGAAGGCACCGAGTTCGAGCGGGTCAAGACTAAATTCGCTCTATCCAATCGAGAAACCGACGTTTTGAAAGCGCTGATGTCCGGTGATACCGACAAGGTCATCGCCAAGTCTCTGGGGCTGAGCGTCGAAACGGTGCGCGCGTATCTGAAGACAATACGCGTCAAGCTCGGCGTGGCGACGCGCACGGCCGTAGTCCATCGAGTGCACCAAATGATCGAAGGAGATCCGCTGGCCAGAATCTGAGGAAGCCACTGCGATCAGCGCGGTTGGATCAACCTGCCAGGTGAGGTATGGACGATAGCAAGAGCAATAACGATATCGAGAATGACGTTCAGGCTGATACCTGCGAGGACGAGGAGTTGGTCATGCCGTGCAGCGACGACGAAAGCGGCCAGCCGGTTTCGTCGCTTCATCGTCTCGAGTCCGATGTAGACGAACAGCAGGCTAACGGGAGCAGCGCCGAGGATAACCTGCAGGAGCGTAACGCCGTTATCGCTGAACTAAATGCGGAGCTGGAGCAGCGCCACGCGAATCTGAAGTCTCTTCACGACGCACTCGAAACGATCGGCAAGCGAGTTGACGATGCCAACGTTGCTCGCGAGAAAGCCGTTGCGCAAAACGAGCTGTTAGAGGCAGAAATGCGCAAGCAGCGTCAATTGGTCGCCGATGCGAATGGCGAGGTCGTGACGCGAGACAAGGAACTCAACGAACTGCGTTCGATGGTACAGGACCTGCAAGCGTACATAGATCGCCGCAAAGATCATTGGGAGAAGTTGAACAACGACCTGGATGACTACCGTAATGCGCTGATCGGGATGGAAGAAACCGTAAAATCCCGGGAAGCAGATATCCAGGAGAGAGAAGACGAGAAGATCGCGCTGGCCAGGAGCGTTATCCAGCTCGAGCAGCAGGTTGCCGAACTCGACGGCAGGCGCGCGGAACGTGAGTTGGTGAACGAGCAGCTGCAAACGATGCTGGATGAGCGTGTTCAGCAGATTGACGAGTTTTCCATGGCACTTGAGCAATCGAAGGCGACGGTCGAGCCGCAGTCATCAGACCTGGAGCGCCTTATCCAGCAGGAACGTGCCCGTGCGGATAGACTGGAGGCGGCGCACGCCGATGCGCAATCCGCTCTGTTCGAGGCCAACGCCAAGGCCGCTGAGTTTGCGGCCGAATCCACAGTGTTCACGGAAGAAATCATCACGTTGCGGGACGCGCTGCTTGCCAGGAATCAGTTGATCGCCAACCTCGAGGCCGGGATTTCGGCCCGCAAGGAAACCATTGCGCTGGCAGATCCCGATGCGCGGCGCATCGGCGCTACAGGCGACGATGATGTTGAGGCGCAGGATGAGCTGCCTGGACCTGATACGCTTGACGACGACGGCGCCAGGCAAACGGACCAGAGCGGTGGCCGCGTCACCCGCCTGATGATCGTGATGGCCGGCGGGCGTTCGATCAAGTTCCCCTTATATAAAGAGAGCACTACGATTGGACGTTCGACGGGAAACGATATCCAGCTGCGCTGGAAGTACATCAGCAGAAATCACGCACGCATTGTCTGTGGTAACGGCGGTGCGACGATCGAGGATCTCGGCAGCAAGAATGGCATCTATGTGAACAATAATCCGGTCCGCTCATTCGAGCTGCACGACGGCGACCGCGTCGATATCGGCGAGGTGCAGTTCGAGTACATCGACCTCGAAGAGAAGAGCGCCGCCGCGCTGCAAAACTGAGTTCCGCCGGCGCCCCTGGCCGCCGCACAGGGATGTGCCAGTGTCGCGGAGGCCAGGGATGGCCGGGAGCGACCGCCGCACAGGCGACCGCAGGAAGTCCCCGTTCGCAGGGGAGATGTGCCAGTGTCGCGGAGGCCAGGGATGGCCGGGAGCGACCGCCGCACAGGCGACCGCAGGAAGTCCCCGTCCGCAGGGGAGATAGGGTGGTTTCACGCGCGAAATTCGGCAACCAACGCTTCGGTCGATTAAAGCGCTATGACGTAGAATGCCCGGACAGGCTAGGGGTGTTTGCGGTAACCTAGTGCGATCGGGCATCGGCTTCATTATGTCAAATTTACCCTACACGAGAATTTTGCTTGGCGTCACCGGTGGAATCGCCGCGTACAAGAGTCCCGATCTCGTCCGCA
>Ga0224512_10005815_pt1 | contig 10047 bp, 9 predicted proteins | sample SF_May12_sed_USG_4_FD_169103 | JGI IMG/M metagenome (GOLD analysis project Ga0224512, IMG submission 169103) | Sediment microbial communities from San Francisco Bay, California, United States - SF_May12_sed_USGS_13 | ecosystem: Environmental > Aquatic > Marine > Sediment | place: USA: California...
CATCCCCACTCTCATGATATTCCGCGAAAAGATCATCATCTTCGCGCAACCCGGAGCCCTACCGGCTTCCGCCCTTGATCAGGTCATTGAAAAGGCCAAGGCGCTTGACATGAATGAAGTCCGCGCCGAAATCGAAAAAGAAAAGGCCAAGGCCCCCAAAACCGGCTGATGGGGATTTCAGTTTTTCCCTTGTCATCCTTCCTTCGCCACTTCCGGGTTTTTTTACTGAAAAAGAAGGGCCCGTCATGACCACTGGCGATTCACTGCAACGTTTCATCTTCGAGCACGCGCCCATCCGCGGCGAAATCGTGCATCTCGATGCTACCTGGCAGGCAGTACTTGACCGGCGTGTTTACCCGCCGCGCTTACGCGACATGCTGGGCGAGATGATGGCAGCCGCCGCGCTGCTAACCGCCACGCTCAAGTTCGATGGGCGCCTGATCATGCAGGTGCAGGGCAAAGGGCCGGTCAACTTGCTGATGGTCGAGTGCACCAGCAACCGCACCATGCGCGCCATCGCGCAATGGACCGGCGATGTGCCGGAGGCGCCGTTGTCGGAACTGGTCGGTGATGGGCGCCTGGCCGTGACCATCGACCCGTCAAAGGGGAAGGAGCGCTACCAGGCTATTGTGGAGCTCGAGGGACTGTCCGTGGCCGAGGCGTTCGAAAATTATTTCGCCCAATCGGAACAGCTCGAAACACGCTTGTGGCTTGCGGCCGATCCCAACCAAGCGGCCGGCATGCTCCTGCAGCGGCTGCCCGACAGGCCGTTGACTGACGACGAAGATGCCTGGGGTCGTGCTGTACACCTGGGCTCGACCATCACGCGGGAGGAATTGCTTGCTCTGCCGGTGCACGAGATCATTCACCGCCTTTATCACGAAGAAGATATACGCCTGTTCTCACGCATGCCGGTAAGCTTCCGCTGCTCCTGTTCGCGAGAACGCGTCGAGTCGGTGCTGCGCATGCTCGGGCGCGACGAAATCCACTCTATCCTTGCCGAACAGGGTACGGTCCGCGTCGATTGCGAGTTTTGCGGCAGCCGCTATGAATTCGACCGAATTGACGCAGAACAGCTGTTTGCCAGCCTGCACAGCTTGCCGGCCGCCAACACCCGCCATTAGGCCGTTGACCGGCAACTGTGTATAATGCGCGGCCTTTTGCCCGTGACCCCCGGTTGAATTCATGATTCAGAAACTGCGCAACATCGCCATCATCGCCCACGTCGACCATGGCAAGACCACGCTCGTGGACAAGCTGCTGACCCAATCCGGCACCTTTGCCGCGCACCAGACCGTGGGCACTCGCATCATGGATTCGAACGATCTGGAAAAAGAACGCGGCATCACGATCTTGGCAAAGAATACCGCCATCCGCTGGAATGACTATCGCATCAATATCGTGGATACGCCAGGCCACGCCGATTTCGGCGGTGAGGTAGAGCGCGTGCTGTCGATGGTGGATTCCGTATTGTTGTTGGTGGATGCCGTGGATGGACCGATGCCGCAGACGCGTTTCGTCACGCGCAAGGCCTTCGCGCAGGGCCTGAAACCCATCGTCGTTATCAACAAGATCGATCGCTCCGGCGCGCGCCCGGAGTGGGTGCTCAACCAGACTTTCGATCTATTCGACAAGCTCGGTGCGACCGACGAACAACTCGATTTCCCGGTGGTATACACCTCGGCGCTTAACGGCTATGCCGGGCTCACACCGGACGTGCGGGCGGGCGACATGACGCCGCTGTTCGAAACCATCATCCAGCATGTCGCACCGCCCAAGGTCGATCCCGAAGGCCCGTTCCAGATGCAGGTCTCGAGCATAGCCTATTCGAGTTATGTCGGCGCCATCGCCATCGGCCGCATCACCCGCGGGAAGGTGAAACACAATCAACCGGTCGTGATCGTCGGCCACGATGGCAAGACCCGCAACGGCAAAGTCCTGCAAGTGCTCGGCTTCATGGGGCTGGAGCGCACCGAAGTGCCCGAGGCCATGGCCGGCGACATCATCGCCATTACCGGCATCGAGGGCCCGCGCATCTCCGACACGCTGTGCGATCCGAATAGGGTCGAAGCGCTGCCGCCCCTGTCGGTCGACGAGCCGACCGTCACCATGACTTTCGAGGTCAATAACTCCCCTTTTGCCGGTCAGGACGGAAAATACGTTACCAGCCGCCAAATTCGCGAGCGGCTCGACCGTGAGCTGATCCACAACGTCGCGCTACGCGTGGAAGACACCGGCAGCCCCGACAAATTCCGTGTCTCCGGACGCGGCGAGTTGCACCTCGGCATCCTACTCGAGAACATGCGACGCGAGGGTTATGAGCTGGGCGTGTCACGTCCCCAGGTCATCACCAAGCAAGTGAACGGCGTAACCCACGAGCCGTATGAGCAACTGACCGTGGATATCGAAACCCAGCACCAGGGCGCCGTCATGGAGCTTCTCGGCCAGCGCAAAGGTGACTTGCTCAATATGGAACCAGACGGCAAAGGCCGCGTGCGTCTCGAGTACATGATTCCTGCGCGCGGGCTCATAGGCTTTCAGACTGATTTCCTCACCGCCACCGCCGGCAGCGGCCTGATCTATCACGTATTTGATCACTACGGCCCGGAGAAGAAAGGCATGGTCGGCGGCCGCATCAACGGCGTGCTGATCTCGAACGGTGCCGGCATGAGCGTCGCCTATGCGCTGTTCAACCTGCAGGAACGTGGTCGCATGTTCATCGGACCGGGCGAGGACATGTACGAGGGGATGATCATCGGTATTCACTCGCGAGACAATGACTTGGTGGTGAATGCCATGAAAGGCAAGCAACTCACCAACATTCGTGCCGCCGGTTCCGACGAGAATGTTATTCTCGTACCCCCCATCGAACTCACGCTTGAGCGCGCCATCGAATTTATCGATGACGACGAGCTGGTCGAAGTGACCCCCAATCACATTCGCCTGCGCAAGCGATTCCTAAAAGAGTCCGATCGCAAGCGCGCCGATCGCGCAGCAGCCGGTTGATCTGGTTATCGTTACTCTGCCCATTGCTCTCCCGGTCTACAGTTACATAACTCACGGAACATACGGCATCTCATCGGGATGCCGCTTGGAATCAACTATGCTTTTTCCGGTAGCCGCTGGACGGAAAAAGTTCTCCATCTGACGCAATCCCCCTGCGCGGGAGAAGGAGATGTGCTGGGAAGACGGCTACAGCAGGAGTTAAACAAAAGATAATGTGCTCCGGGGCATATAGCATTTTGCCCCAGCCACCATCACCGGATGCGCGGCAGGGCGAGAGTGATTATGCTAGACGGATCATGGCATCTTCCCCGTTTCCCCGCCCGGCACCCATTCCTGCCAATCTGCGCCATCCCATGGCTCGTATCGACATCAGCTTCAATGGCAATCAGGCACTGATACCCCGCGCCGAAGAACTGGCGCGCGAACTGAATCTGCCATTGGCGATAACGGGAGAATCGAATTCTGATTTCCAGCTGGTAATTACTTCCGAGCGTCTAGAACTGCGCGACGTCCGGAATCCGCGTCTGAGTCCTGTCTGCGTGGATTTTACGAGTCTCGACCTGCGCCCCTACAGCAACAATCTTTCACGTCGACAACCCTTGGCGCGCGCCATCGGAAAAAAAACCAGAACCGTGGTAGATGCCACCGCGGGCTATGGTCAGGATGCCTTGCTGCTTGCGCTCATGGGATTTCACGTCACAGCGATTGAACGCTCACCCGTGGTAGCGGCACTGTCTCGCGACGGCCTACAACGCTTCATCAAACATACGGGGATAAATCTGTCTGGGCGTTTGCAGCGGGTGATGGGCGATTCGCGGTCGCTGCTTCCGGCGCTCGTCCCGCGACCGGACGCCATCTATCTCGATCCCATGTTTCCACCGAAACGCCGCAAGTCCGCCGCCGTAAAAAAAGAGATGCAATTGTTGCGCGATCTCGTGGGCGATGATGCAGATGCCGTGGAGCTGCTCGACATTTGCTGTGCCATCGCCGGCGATCGCGTGGTCGTGAAACGCCCCGACGACGCGCCGCCGCTCGTGCCTGAACCGAGCATGAGCCTGACGGGCAAACTGGTGCGTTATGATATTTATCTCGCGCAACATTGGGCGGATGCATGACTGAACCGCTGTTTTTTTCCGAACAGCTTGCCACACCCGGCGCGACGCTGGTGCTGAAGGGCGACGAGGCGCATCATGCCGCCGCCTCGCGCCGGCTCCACGATGGTGACACGCTGTGGCTTTTCGATGGTCGCGGTGGTGTTGTGCGCACGACACTGCTCCGCGTTGTGGCGCGTGGACGGACACTGGAATTGCGCGTCGAAGAACGGCGCACCGAACCGCTTCCCAAACCTTTAATTCATCTCGCCTGTGCGCTACCCAAGGGCGACCGCCAGAATATTTTGCTCGACATGGCAACCCAGCTTGGCATGACGCGTTTCACACCGCTCGATTGCGAACGCCGCGTAGTCAAGCCCGGCGCGAATAGCGCGGCACGCTGGAGAAAAATCTGCCTCGAGGCATGCAAACAGAGCCGGCGGTTTCATCTTCCGGTTATTGAAACAGCTTCTCCGGTAGGAGATGTCGTTAAAGGTGCGACAACAGAAGGGAGCTGTGTGTGGCTCGCCCACCCGGCCGCGCTGGCCGTGGCGGTTTCTGCCGCCGTCAATCAAAAAGCGAATGACGTGACGATTCTCATCGGCCCGGAAGGGGGTTTTACGAAAGAGGAGATCGACCAAGCTGTCGCGGACGGAGGAAAACTGCTTACGCTGGGAACATCCATCCTGCGGATAGAAACGGCGGCCCTCGCGCTGCTGGCCGCCTTCACGCTGTCAGCCGGATCGGACGCTGCATAAGCGATGATGTGGTTATCCCCGTCTGATAAGGAAATTTTCCCGCCAGATCCGTAGCTTCTTACAGTAGTTTAAGAAAAACAACGGAAATAGGCTTAAATACAGCGCAATAAGAACGTGACGAATTGAATTTACTTGACCTTGAAAAGCCTGTTATCCAACCAGAAAACAACATTGACTACCGTATTACGGCAATGAAGGCAGGGTTTGGTCTCTGAAGCAATAAAAGCAGGTAATTGAAACGAATGGGAAAGCGGAAAAAACGTTGCCAGTCAGGCGTTATAGACCAAATTAACCAAACTGAAATAGGCATCCATACCAACATCACCGAAGGTCAAGCCGACACCATTATCGGTAATACGGCAGATTTTTGCTGGGAAGCGGTGCTGCTTGGTTTCACCGCCGGAAGTCAGGGTAAGACCGAGCTCCACGGGAGCGTTAAAATAGGGCACTCCTGCCGGGGTACCTTGAATAAAGGCGCCATTCAGGCTGATATCCCGTATCGAGCAAACCATGACTTGTGCCTGATAATTCAGCACAGCATCCATCGCGACCGGAATCCGCTGACTGTCCCGCCTATCGTTCATTGCGCCCATTTCATCCTCATGCATAGCCGGTAAACCTTTCATTACCGGAACCTCCATGCCGGATGTCCGGCTGTCACCGCTTGATTCTCGAAAACCCCTGATAACTGCTGGATAAAATACCCTGTTCGTGGAACGCTGTCGATGCCTGTTTGTAACAATCTATTACCCTTGAACTTTTACCGCTGATCGCGGTATCACCGGTTGAGTAACAACTTATTCTGGCACCAGCCAGTTGATTTCGGTTCGGCCAACCGGTTGAAGTTGCAGCACATTCATTAAATCTGGTAACAGTGAGCGAAGAGTTTCATCAAGCTTCCAAGGGGGGTTGATCATAACCATGCCACAACCGTTCAGACGAAAGTCCGAGTCTTCGGGATAGGGGCTAAACTCAGCAAGCAGAATCTTTCGTATCCCGCTGGAGACAAGCGCTCGATGAAACTGCTCAACTGGAGAGCGGCTTTTAATGGGATACCACAGGACAAACAAGCCGGCTTCCCAGCGCGCTCGTGCCTCACGCAAACCTTCCATCAACTGCTGAAATTCTCGCTCCGATTCATAGGGTGGATCGATCAGTACCAGTCCTCGCCGCTCCCGGGGTGGCAAAAAAGCCTTGAGACCGGCATATCCATCCTGCCGCAGTACTGACACCTGAGTGTCTCGGGCAAACTCAATTTTCAGTTGTGCGCAATCGTCCGGATGTAATTCGAGCAGTACCGCGCGGTCCTGTGGCCGCAAGAAATAGCGCGCCAGTCGTGGCGAACCAGGGTAACACCGCAAAGTATTTCCCGTGTTCAGGGCGCGTACCGCATAGAGATAATCTTCGATCCCGGGCAGGAGCTGACTGTTCCACAATCGCAGGATGCCATCGCGGTACTCACCGGTTTTCTGTGCCGCCACGCTGTTCAGGTCATAGCGCCCCGCGCCGGCGTGGGTATCGAGATAGAAAAACGGGGTTTCTTTGCGGGAAAGCGACTTGAGCAGCAGGGAAAGCAGGACATGCTTGAAGACGTCGGCAAAATTGCCGGCATGATAGATATGGCGGTAATTCATCGAAACACCGGCCCGTGCTCTACAGACGGCCGGTTCAATGCGATGCTTCTTTCAACCACCCGGCGGCACGTTCCGCGAAATACGTAAGAATCGCATCGGCCCCGGCACGCTTGATGGAAAGTAGCGATTCCAGGACGCAGGCGCGTTCGTCAAGCCAGCCGTTTTTTGCCGCCGCCATGAGCATGGCGTATTCACCGCTCACTTGGTAAACAAATGTCGGGATACCGAATTGTTCCTTGACGCGGCGCACGATGTCGAGATATGGCATTCCCGGCTTGATCATCACCATGTCCGCGCCTTCCTCGATATCGAGCGCAACTTCGCGCAGTGCCTCATCCGAATTGGCCGGGTCCATCTGGTAGCTGTCCTTGCTGCTGCTCCCGAGGCTCGCCGCCGAGCCCACGGCATCGCGGAAGGGGCCGTAGAAATTCGAGGCGTACTTGGCGGAATAGGCAAGAATGCGGGTATGGACATGCCCGGTCTTCTCCAGCGCATCACGTATGGCACCGATGCGACCATCCATCATGTCCGAGGGGGCGACGATATCGGCTCCGGCGGCCGCATGCGACAACGCTTGCTTGACCAGTACTGCCACGGTTTCATCGTTCAGCACATAGCCGGTGCTGTCAATCAGCCCGTCCTGGCCGTGCGAGGTATACGGATCGAGTGCCACGTCGGTAATGACGCCCATTTCCGGGAAATTCTTTTTTAGTGCTCGCACCGTCTGCGGCACCAAACCCTTAGGATTAAAGGCCTCAACGGCCTTGGTGTCCTTCTTGGATTTCGGCACGACCGGAAACAGAGCAATGGCAGGAATGCCCAGCGTGAGAAACTTTTCCACCTGAGTGAACAATCGGTCTACCGTCACGCGGTTGATCCCCGGCATGCTTGGTACCGGTTCCACGCGATCCTTGCCTTCCATGACAAATACAGGCTGGATGAGATCGTCTGTCGAAATCCGTGTTTCGCGCATGAGCCGTCGCGAAAAACCGTCGCGTCGCAGGCGGCGCATGCGTACTCGCGGAAATTTTCCTATGCCGTTTGCCATGACCAGCCTGTGCCTGAGAATTGAATACTTTATGCTAGCCTAGCCGCCCCACGAGAGAAATGCCGTCGCCACACTTCTGGGCAATGGCCCCGCGTTCCGGGTGAGAAAAACTGGCTTCGCCCTTACTTGACCTTTTTGGCCTTGGCTTTAGCTTTTGCTTTGGCCTTGCTCTTGACCTTGGTCTTGATCTTTTGCTTTGTTTTTGCAGCAGGTTTTGCGAGTTTCTTCTTGGCCTTGGATGGTGCCACGGCTTTTTTGGCAACTACTTTTTTCTTCGCAGGGAGCTTGGCTTTGGCAGCCGCCGCCTTGGCGATTTTTTCCGCCTTGGCCGCGGCCTTGGCTTTGGCCTCCTCCGCTTTGGCTTTGGCGGCTGCACGCAGGGCCGCCGATTCGATTTTGCCCATCACGTCCGCCAGCGGCCGGATTTGCGATTCGATAATATCGCCCATGGCTTTGAAAATGGAGCTGACCGTACCCACACCGCGCACGGTGCGCAGCTTGCCCTGGGCTTTGTAATAGTTGGCCAGCGGAGCGGTCTGTTCTTGATACACCTTGAGACGATTACTGACTGTATTTTCGTTATCGTCGGATCGGTGCGTCAGGCCGCCGCCGCATTTGTCACATTTGTTAGAGGTTTTCGGGGCGGAAAAATGGATGTTGTAAATGGCACCGCAAGATCCGCAGGTCCGCCGGCCTGTAAGGCGTTTCATTAGCACATCGGTTTCGACATCCACCAGCAACGCGAGCTGTAACGGCTGACCCAGTCGCGCCAGCATGGCATCGAGCGATTGGGCCTGCGGGATATTCCGAGGAAAACCGTCGAGAATAAAACCGTTCTTGGCATCGGGCTTGGCAAGCCGCGTCTGAATCATGCCAAGTACGATGTCATCGGTTACTAATTGGCCCGCATCCATGGCCGACTTGGCCTTTTTTCCCAGATCGGTCCCAGCTGCAACTTCCGCCCGCAGCAGGTCTCCGGTGGACATCTGCGGAATTTTATACTTCTCTACCAATAACTTAGCTTGAGTTCCCTTGCCGGATCCCGGCGCTCCCAATAGCACGATTCGCATGGTCTTCTCGCTGTTTAAGTTTTTGGGTTGGTATGGATTCTTGAGAAAATACCCCTGGATCTATGGCAGGGGCGCGTAAACTACAATTTGCCCACTCCGGCGTCAATGGTCTGACGACCTATAAATGGGCCCTATCCCCGGATTCATCATTCCGCATGTTCCATGGAGGGAAATTTGGTTAAGCTCGTTAATCTAGGCAGAGCGTCCTTCTGAGCATTCCACCCGATGAGCCAAAGTAAAATTCCAGACTTTACCGAGACCGAACTCTGGACTGTGCGCGGTACCCTGAGGGAGCGATATGGCAAGGAGGTCGAAACGCAACTGGCCGATACCGAGGTCATGCTCGGAAGCGCCGGCGACATGGCTTGGTGCCCGGCTATCTTCTGGTCCGCCAAAGGAGCGAACTTTGCCATTGTGAAGACCGGCGCCAAGCAATATCGCGCCTACTTCTATTATCATCCGGAATCCCAGCTCGGCACCGGGATTGACAACTACGATGAAATTGGCGATTGCGTGATCAGTGTCCTGCAGGTCGAGGCCGATCACCTGCGCAAGCAGAAAATCAAAATAGACCAACATCCGGCGAAGGACGACAAGGATTCGCCGGAGAAACCGGATAGATCACCACTCTTTTGGGGAGACTGAAACAATGGCAAAGGCCAATCCAAAAAATGCTTTTTACGCGCAATCGGGCGGTGTCACGGCCGTCATCAACGCCTCGGCCTGCGGAGTGCTGGAGACGGCGCGCAAGCATAAAAAACAAATCGGCAAGGTCTATGCCGGGCGCAACGGCATTATCGGGGCACTGACCGAAGACCTGATCGATACCAGTAAAGAGTCCGTGGCCGCGATCAAGGCGCTCAAGCATACCCCTTCTGGTGCGTTTGGCTCGTGCCGCTACAAGCTGAAAAGCCTGGAGCAGAACAAGCGCGAATATGACCGCTTGATCGAGATCTTCAAGGCGCATGACATCGGATTCTTTTTTTACAACGGTGGCGGCGATTCGGCCGACACCTGCCTCAAAATTTCGCAGCTGTCCGAAACCATGGGTTATCCCATCCAAGCGATTCATGTGCCCAAGACCGTGGACAACGACCTGCCCATCACCGACAACTGCCCGGGCTTCGGCTCGGTCGCCAAGTACATCGCGGTCTCGACGCGCGAAGCGTCATTTGATGTCGCCTCCATGGCCAAGACTTCGACCAAAGTGTTTATCCTCGAAGTCATGGGTCGGCACGCTGGCTGGATTGCGGCGGCGGGTGGTCTAGCCTCCACCAAGGACACCGAAATCCCAATCGTGATCCTGTTCCCGGAGGTCTCCTTCGACAAGACAAAATTCCTCGCCACGGTGGATGCCAACGTCAAGAAATACGGCTACTGCACCGTGGTGGTGTCTGAGGGCGTGAAGAGCCCGGACGGCAAGTTCCTCGCCGACCAGGG
>Ga0224512_10005816_pt1 | contig 10047 bp, 10 predicted proteins | sample SF_May12_sed_USG_4_FD_169103 | JGI IMG/M metagenome (GOLD analysis project Ga0224512, IMG submission 169103) | Sediment microbial communities from San Francisco Bay, California, United States - SF_May12_sed_USGS_13 | ecosystem: Environmental > Aquatic > Marine > Sediment | place: USA...
CGACAGACCCGCTCGTTCTGCCGTTCGCCTCGTGTGCCGTGGGTCGAACCACGCGCATTCGATGAGAACGTCCGACGTATCGGGCGTCACCTCGCTGTCCTCGCCCCCCATGACACCGGCCAGCGCGATCGGCCGCGAGGCGTCCGCGATCACGGTCGATTCGCCGTCCAGTTCGTGGGGCGACCCGTCCAACGTCGTGAGGGTCTCTCCGGCGCTTGCCGCCCGAATGCGGATCTCAGAACTCCCGATTCGGACGAGGTCGAAAGCGTGCAGCGGCTGGTTCGATTCCAGGAGGACGTAGTTCGTGGCGTCGACCAGATTGTTGATCGGGCGGGCTCCCGCCGCCCGCAGCCGAGACTGCAGCCAGTCGGGCGACGGGCCAACCCTTACGCCGCGAACCACGGCGGCCAGGTAGCGGTGGCATCGCTCGGCGTCATCGATCCGTACGGTGACACCCGCCGCCGTGGCCGAACTCTCGCCATCCACCCATTCGGGCAGCCAGCTGACCCCGAGCGACGGCAGGGATATGTCGGCAACCCCGCCGGGAGCCAGTTCCCGCGCGACGCCCAGGTGGCACGCCATATCAACCCGGTTGGGCGTCAGATCCAGCGTCAGCCGAGCGTCGGGCAGTGCAAGCGCCCGCGCGACCGGAGTTCCCGGAGCAATGCCGTCCTGCAGGCGGAGAATCCCGTCGCTGTCGCGCCCGATCCCCAGCTCCTGTTCGGAGCACAGCATCCCGTTGCTGACGACGCCCCGGATCTGCCGGCATTCGATCTGAAATCCGCCAGGCAGCGATCCGCCCGGACCGACGAACGGATACAACGCGCCTTCGACGACGTTCGGCGCTCCGCACACGACTTCGACCGGCTCTCCGCCGGCATCGACCTGGCACAGGGTCAGGCGGTCCGCCTTCGGGTGCCTCTCGGCACTCAGCACCCGTCCGACGACCACGTCCTCGAGTCCGCGACCGATGTGCTCGATCTTGTCTACCGCCACTGCCTGCAAACTGAGGCGCTGGCCGAGTTCCTCGGCTTCACCCGCAATCGTCGGGGCCAGGGCCCGGAGCCACGCCACGGAGATTTCCATCAGACGAATTGCTCCAGGAAGGCCGTGTCGGCTTCGTAGAGCAGTCGGATATCCGGAATCCGATAGCGCAACATTGCGATCCGTGCCGGCCCCATGCCGAACGCGTACCCGGTGTAGCGTTCCGCGTCCAACCCCACGGCCTCGAACACGGCGGGATCCACCATTCCACTGCCCATGATCTCGATCCAGCCCGTTCCCTTGCAGGCCGAACAGCCCGATGAGTCACACAGGAAGCAGGAGACATCGACTTCGGCGGAGGGTTCCGTGAATGGAAAGTACGACGCCCGAAAGCGCGTTCGGACCCCGGCGCCGAAGAAACGCCGCACGAAGAAGTCGATCGCCGCCCGAAATTCGACGAAGTCGATCCCTTCATCCACGGCCAACCCTTCGACCTGCTCGAAGGCTGGCGCGTGGGATGCGTCGAATGGGTCTCGTCTGTAGCACAGGCCGGGTGCGAGAATCCGTATGGGCGGCTCGCTCCCCATGAGTACGCGCGCCTGCACGGGAGACGTGTGCGTGCGGAGAAGCACGCCATCGTTAAGATAGAAGGTGTCGTGCATGTCGGCGGCCGGATGATCCAGCGGGATGTTGAGTGCGGTGAAGTTGTACCAGTCCGTCTCGATTTCGGGACCGACGGCACGCGAGAAACCGAGCTCTCCGAAGATCTCGCAGATTTCGTCGATCACCTGTGTGACGGGGTGGTTCCCGCCGATCCACGTGCGGCGACCCGGGAGGGACAGGTCCGGGCGCAGACCGGGTGGCTCGCCTTCCGCTTTCAGTTCGGCCACGCGGTTCTCGAAGGCGTTCTCCAACTCCCGCTTGACCTCGTTCGCCAGTCGACCGGCCAACGGCCTCTCGTCGGCGGCCGCGCTGGCCAGGCTGGCCATCGCGGCCGAGACCTCACCACTGCGGCCAAGGTAGCGGACACGCGCGGATTCGAGGTCGTTCTCGTCGACCGCTGCGGCGAATGCAGTCAATCCAGCGGCCCGGATGGCCTCGAGGCGATCGCGCAGCGGCGAGCCGTCAGACGCCACAGGACGTCATCGGATGGTCAGGCGCCGTGCTCTTTGGCGATCCGCGCCAGTTCGGCGAACGCTTCCGGCTCTCGAACCGCGAGATCGGCCAGAACTTTGCGATTCACTTCCACACCCGCCGTCTTGAGGCCGTGGATGAACCGGGAGTACGACATCTCGTGCTCGCGCGTCGCGGCGTTGATCCGGGCGATCCACAGTGCACGGAAATCGCGCTTCTTGCGGCGACGGTCCCGGTAGGCATCCGACCAGCCGCGCTCGACCGCGTTTTTCGCCGTGCGAAACAGCTTCGACCGGGCGCCAAACTGTCCCCGGGCGCTCTTGAGTATCTTCTTCTTACGTTTGTTGCGAGCGACACTGCTCGTCACGCGTGCCATGGTTCTATCCTCTCGTCTTCCGTCAGCCGCCCAACAGCCGCCTGACGCGCTTCTCGTCGGATTTCGCCACCAGGGTCGATTGGCGCAGTTTGCGCTTACGCTTGGGGCTCTTCTTAGTCAGGATGTGACTGTGGTTCGCCTTGTTACGTCGGAGCTTTCCGGTTCCCGTCTTCGTGAACCGCTTGGCGGCCGATCGGTTCGTCTTCTGCTTCGGCATGTGGTGCTCTCCTCAAGTCCGCGGGGAAACGAGCATGGTCATCGTCCGCCCCTCCCAGCGTATGTCGGCTTCGATGACAACCGTATCGCCGAGTTCCGTTTTGATCTTTGCCAGCACGCGCTCTCCGAGTTCCGGGTGGGTCATCTCGCGACCCCGGAAACGCAGCGTGAATTTCACCTTGTCGCCATCTTCCAGAAACCGCTGGGCGTGGCGCATCTTGAACCCGTAATCGTGGTCCTCGATCTTTGGCCGAAGCTTGATCTCCTTGACGGTGATCGTGTGCTGCTTCTTCTTGGCTTCCTTCGCCTTGCGTGCCTGTTCGTACTTGTATTTTCCGTAGTCCATGATCCGGCAGACCGGCGGCCGCGAGTTGGGTGCGACTTCGACGAGGTCGAGTCCCGCATCCGCCGCCATGGTTCGCGCATCATCAGTTGCTATGATCCCGACCTGCTCTCCATGTTCGTCGATCAGTCGGATCGGGCTGATTCGAATCCTGTCGTTTACGCGTAGATCTTCCTGGCTCACTTCCCCTCTTTCATGACGGGTATCCCGGAGCGGCGGTCGCACCCCGGATTTGTACCACTGACCAAACGACGAAGCCCGGTTCGGCTGAGGCCGACCGGGCGATACGCAAAGGCCTCCGGTAACCCAGTGGTCCCGGCGCCTGCATACCCGGCGGCTGTGACGCTCCAGCGTGTCACGCCGAAAGGTGGGAGCAACATGCTCCGCTTCCCTGATTTGTCGGCGCGAACATAGACCGAACCGACAGTCAAGTCAACGGCGCGGCGACCAACGCACGGGGCGTCGGAAGCCTGTTGCACGAAGGTCTCCAACGGCATAAGTATCCGCCATAATCGGCGCGACGACCGCGTCGACATCAAGGAATCGACGGAGGGACACCGTGAAGCGAGTCGGATGGCTGGTGGCGGTGGTCGTCGCAGCGGGCGCCTGCGGAATGAGTGGTGAATCGAGCGACCGGGAAGCCGGGTCCGGTGCCCTGGCCGGAGACTCGACTCAGATTGCACAGTGGCGGGCGGAACTCATTGAGGCGGATCGCCGATTCGAGGCTTCGGTGCGGTCCCGCGGGCTGGGTGCCTGGCTCCAGGCGTTCGCGCCAGACGGCATGATGATCTCGGGCGGCGCGTCCCACCCGGGGGAGGAAGGCATTCGGCGGGCCGTCCTCCCGTTGTTCGCGGACTCTCTGTTCGAGATCAGCTGGGACCCGTCGCTGTCCATGGTCTCCCAGTCGGGCGATCTCGGCTACACGGTCGGGACGTATGAATCGACCACATCGGGGGAATCGGGGCCCGTGGAACACACCGGCACGTACCTCACGGTGTGGCGCCGCCAGGTGGATGGCACCTGGATGGTCGAGGCCGACATAGGCAACCCGTCCGAGGACTAGCTACGGCCTAGGAATCGCGTCGCGCGAAGGCCGCGCGGGCCGCTGCCAGCCTCTCCGGCGTGCCGATCTCGAACCACTCCGCCTCGCTGACGTCATACGGCAGAATCGTTTCGCCGGTCGCTGCGAGGCGCAGGTACAGATCCACCAGCGAGAACGCACCCGTCTCTTCGACGAGACCGAACACGCGCGGGGACGCCACGTGAACACCGGTGTACGCGGCCCGGCCCGGCATCCCCCGGGCGGGCCGAGCGTCCTGTGTGAGTCCGTCGCGGACATCGAGCCGGCCCTGGAGGCCGTCGTCGTCGAACAGCAGATACCGCGACGCAGGTCGCTGGTGCACCGCCAGGGTAGCCAGCCGGGGTGAGGTGCCGTGCGCTGCCATCAGCGCCCCGAGATCGATCGACGTAAGGATGTCCACGTTGTGAACCAGGATCGGAGCGTGTTCGTCGAACAACCCTCTTGCATGGACCAGGCCTCCGCCGGTCTCAAGCGGCACCGGCTCCTCTCGTGACACCAGGATCTCGGCGAAGTGGTCTCGACCCTCCAGCCACTGTTCAATCTGATCGGCGTGGTGGTGCACATTCACCACGATTCGGTTCGCGCCCGCAGCCTCCAGCGCCGACAGCGTCCGGGCCAGCTGCGGAAGTCCACCTACCTCCAGCAGGGCTTTCGGCGTCCGATCGGTAAGCTGACCCAGGCGTCGACCGAATCCGGCCGCCAAGACCATTGCCTGCACTGTCAGCCTCCGCCGCCGGTGGGCCACATGTGGCGCTCGCGGTGCTCGAGGACGACCTGAACATCCGGAAAGGTCGCGCGAAGTCGCTCGGCCAGGCGCTCGGCAAAATACACGGACCGATGTTGTCCACCGGTGCAGCCGAACGATACAGACAGATGATCGAATCCGCGGCGGCGGTACTCTTCGACCTGCGAAAGGCTCAACCTCAACGCATGCTCCAGGAATTCCCCGGCCTCGGGCAAACCTGACAGGTGCTCGATGACCCCCGCGTCGAGCCCGTTGAGGAACTGGAATTCGCGTTGCCGCCCGGGGTTCGGAATCGCACGGCAGTCGAACACGTGACCGCCGCCATGACCCGATCGGTCTTCCGGATAGCCGCGCCTGTAACTGAAGCTCCGGACATGGACGGTCAGCTGCCGTTCCCCGGCGGTCTGTTCCACGGCGCCACCCCAGGTATCCGCAATGCGTCCGAACACCGCCTCCAGCTCCGGCATCTCGGCAGGCAGGCCGTCCGACAGCAGCGCGGCCAGATTCCGGGCGGCAAACGGCACACTGCGCAGAAACCGCGGCTTCCGCTCGAAGAAGCCACGATACCCGTAAGCGCCCAGGGCCTGGGCAATCCGCACGATCACGAACCCGCGGTAGGCAGTCATGAACTCCGCTCGGTCCACGTCCACGTACGACTCGAGCACTGAGAGATAATGCAGCAGCAGCTCGTCACGCAGGGCCTCGGGAATTCCCGCCTTCGCGTCATACAGGAGCGAGGCCACATCGTACGGCAGAGCCCCGCGACGTCCTCCTTGATAATCGATGAACCGCGGGCCGGACGCCGTCAGCATGACGTTCCGCGATTGAAAATCACGATACAGGAAGTAGTCCCGACTCTCTCCGAGCAGCAGCTCTGCCAGCGTATCGAAATCGCGCTCGAGTCGCGCCTCGTTGAACGGCACGTGGGCCAGCTTGAGAAAGTGGTACTTGAAATAGTTCAGGTCCCACGTGATGGACCGGCGATCGAACTCCGCATGCGGATATGCCACCGAGTAGTCCACGACCCGGTGCCCTTCCACCTGAAACCGAGGCAGACATCCGATCACTTCGCGGTACACCGGCAGGAAGGTGAGTGGGAATCCGGCCCCTTCGCTCTCGCGTGCCACCTCAAGGGCCGAGAACAGCGTGACATCACCTAGATCTTCGATGAGATATATACCATTATCTTCATCTACGGCATATATTTCAGGAACAGGTAGCTCGATGGTGCGAAAGGCCCTCGTGAACGAAACGAAGGCGCGGTTTTCTTCATGATCCGGGCCGACGGCACCGATGGCGGACGTCCCGTCGTCGGACAACAGGCGACGATACGACCGATCGGATCCGTCCCCGGCCACGCCGACGACGGCAGATGGGGACCGGCCGAAATGATCTTCGAACAGACGTACCAGCCGCTCCTGCACTCCCGCTACTCTACTGGCACGGTCTCGGGCTGTCGCGGCCCCATGAGGACGGCGATCCAGCGGGTCTCATCGACGGCATCCAGGAGGATGCGGAAGATCATGGTGAGCGGCACGGAAAGGAGCATCCCGATCGGACCCAGAACCCATCCCCAGAACACGAGGGACAGGAAGACGACGAGCGTCGAGAGGCCGACACCCTCGCCCATCACCCTGGGTTCGATGAGGTTCGCCAGGACGAAGTTGATGACGAGATAGCCAAGCGCCGTAATCAGCGCGCCGCTGAACCCCATCTGCACCGCCGGCACGGCCGCGATCAGCGACCCGATATTGGGAATGTAGTTGAGGACGAACGCCAGCGTTCCCCACAGCAGCGGGAAATCGACCTCGAGGATGATCAGCCATACCGCGACAAGTACGCCGGTGGCCAGGCTGATCAGCGTCTTGAGCATCAGATACCGCTTGATGTTGTCACTGATTTCCGCGAACCGCGCCAGGTGCTCCTCGTGGTGGGCGAAAGCGACCCGGGTCTTCTGACGGAATCCGGACCACTCGAGAAGGATAAACGTCATCGTGAGCAGAATCAGAACGATTCGCCCGAGCACATCACCGATTCCGGTGAAGATCCGTCCCGCTACCGATAGAATGGCGGCCGGGTCGAACGTGTCGGCGACCATTTCCCGGGACACTTCCACCCCGTGCGCCGCCAGCCAGACGAGCAGACCTCCGATCTCTTCCTGCAAGCGCTCGTTGTAGAACGGCAAGCTCTGCGTAAAGCCGAGTATGGACGTGCCAATCACGGTGCCAAACGCCAGCGACATGCCGAGCAACACTACGATGATCAGGCTGACGGCCAGCCATCTCGGTACGCCCCGGGCCTGCGCCCAGGACATCGGCCCGGCGAACAACACGGCCAGAATAATCGAAAGCAGGAACGGGACGACGATGTCGGCCGAGGCCCGCGCCCCGGCCACCAGGACTACGAAGGCGGCAGCGCTCAGCAGCCAGCGCGCCGCTCGCCACTCCCGGCCGAAGCCCTTTCGGTCTGCCTTCCCATTCACCATGCCGTAAGCTAACCTCTCGAACCCATACCTCGTCAACGGATGTGAAGGCGCTTGGACATCATTGCGCACATTCGGCCGATCGTCGCCGGGCTGATCGGCATCACGCTGTCCGTCGTCGCGTCGGTGCACGCGATCTCGACGAAACGCGAGGTGCGGGCGGCCATCGGCTGGATGGGGCTCATCTGGCTGCTGCCGTTCGGGGGCGCCGCACTGTACGCACTGCTCGGGGTGAATCGGATCCGCCGTCGCGGAGGCCGAATCCGCCGACAGATGCATTCGCTGCAACCAGACTCCGCGATCCCACCCCTGGCCTTCGGGGCTCACCGTGAGGCGCCTCCGCTGCCGACGGAACCCGGGCCGACACCTCTGGCTCCGCCCGCCCCCGTCCCGCTCGGGGGTCTCATGCGAGTGGGCAGCGAAGTCACGGGTCTACCCCTGCTCGAAGGAAACCGTGTCGACATTCTCGTCGATGGTGATGAGGCCTTCCCGGCGATGCTGAACGCCATTCGCGGCGCGGAACGTTCGATCGGGCTCTCGACCTACATCTTCGACATGGACGAAGCCGGTGAGCCGTTCGTTCAGGCACTTTCGGATGCCACGCGACGTGGTGTGGACGTTCGCGTACTGGTCGATGCGGTCGGAAGCCTGTACAGCTCGCCTCCAGCGCCGAAGACCCTCCATGCCCGGGGCGTGCCGACCGCTTCGTTCTTGAAGTCGATGCTTCCCTGGCGAGCCCCGTATTTCAATCTGCGGAATCACAGGAAGATCCTGGTGGCGGACGGGACCACGGGCTTCACCGGAGGAATGAACATTCGGGCTGGATGCTTCGCCGCCGCGACGAGCGATCGCGTCCAGGATCTCCATTTTCGGGTCGAAGGTCCCGTCGTGTCCCATCTCGTCGACAGCTTCGCGGGAGACTGGGTATTCACCACGGGCGAGCGGTTGGAGGGAGCCGCCTGGTTTCCCCCGCTTGCGTCCCGGGGCGAGATCGCTGCCCGCGGCGTCTCAGACGGTCCGGACGAGGACTTCGAGACACTCCGCTGGACGTTGCTTGGCGCTCTCGCCTCGGCCGAGCACACCGTGCGGATCGTGACCCCCTACTTCCTCCCCGACCAGACCCTGGTGACGGCGTTGAATCTCGCCGCCCTTCGCGGCGTTACCGTCGACATCGTAATACCGGAGAGTAACAACCTGCGCGTCGTCGGCTGGGCGATGCTCGGCCAGATCCGCCAGGTCCTGAAGTTCGGCTGCCGCGTATGGCTGACACCTCCGCCTTTCGACCATTCGAAGTTGATGATCGTGGATCACGCCTGGACGTTGTTCGGTTCCGGCAACTGGGACCCCCGTAGCCTCCGTCTCAATTTCGAGTTCAACGTTGAAGCCTTCAATTCCGTGTTCGCGCAACGGGCCGAAGCGGTCGCCTGGCGAAAGATCGGCACGGCCCGGCGCCTCACCATCGAGGAGGTCGACGACTGGCCATTGACCCAACGCGTTCGCAACGGACTCGCCTGGCTCGGCTCGCCCTACCTCTGATGAACCAGCCATGCCCGGATGCCCGGCCCTCGATCTACGTCGTCGATGCCTTCGCGAGGCAACCGTTCCGGGGGAATCCGGCCGCGGTCTGCGTTCTGCGGGAATCCGCCGAGGAACATTGGATGCAATCGCTGGGTGCGGAAATGAACCTGTCGGAGACGGCATTCGTGTGGCCGAAGCACGGCGCCTGGGGGCTGCGGTGGTTTACGCCGACCACCGAGGTTGACCTGTGCGGTCACGCGACGCTGGCGGCCGCCCACGTCTTGTGGGAGACCGGAGTCGTCGAACGGACGCGGCCGGTCGAGTTTCATACTCACAGCGGCAAGCTGACGGCACGGCGTGCCGCTGAGGGCATCGAGATGAACTTTCCGGCGGAGCCAGCGGTTGAGTCACGGGCGGAGGAAGCCCATCCGGGACTGATCGACGCACTTCGGCTGTCCGACGTTCCGCCGGCGATTGGCAGGAACCGACTCGACCTGCTGGTCGAACTGCGAGACGAAGCCGCCGTGCGCGCTTTGACGCCAGACTTGGCAGCCGTGGCAGAACTCGGCGTGCGGGGCGTGATCGTGACCAGCCGGCCGGGACGCGCAACGGCAGAGAGCATTGGAGTCGACTTCGTCTCGCGTTACTTCGCCCCCGCTGCCGGCGTGCCCGAAGATCCGGTTACGGGGTCGGCCCACTGCGCGCTCGGTCCCTGGTGGGCCAGGCGACTGGGCAACAGCCGCCTCCTCGGGGCGCAGCTGTCGGCGCGGGGTGGGATCGTAGGTGTGGAATGCGAAAGAGATCGAGTGTGGCTGAGTGGTTCCGCCGTGACCGTCCTGCGGGGTTCGCTCAGCGAGGCCGCGGCCGACGGATCCCATCGGAGGATTTGACCGGATGAACAGCATACGGACACATGCGGACCTGCAGGACGTGCTGTCCCTGGACAGGGCGGTTCTGTACAAACACAGCACGCGCTGCGAGCTGAGTATCTCGGCCCGGCGTCACGTCGAGCAATTCGCGGATAATTTCCCGGTTGCGCAGGTATTCCTCGTCGATGTCCTCCGCGACCGATCCCTGTCCGATGAGGTGGAAGAGCTTCTCGGGGTCCGCCACGAGTCTCCCCAGGCCATACTGCTGGAGGGCGGAAAAGCGGTTCGGCACGCGTCTC
>Ga0224512_10005817_pt1 | contig 10045 bp, 9 predicted proteins | sample SF_May12_sed_USG_4_FD_169103 | JGI IMG/M metagenome (GOLD analysis project Ga0224512, IMG submission 169103) | Sediment microbial communities from San Francisco Bay, California, United States - SF_May12_sed_USGS_13 | ecosystem: Environmental > Aquatic > Marine > Sediment | place: USA: California...
AACCGCTCACTGGTGCTGTTCGACCGCGGCGACGAAGTGATGGTACAGGCGGGAAACGAGGGCATCCGGTTCCTGCTCGTGTCGGGTGAACCCCTACAGGAGCCCGTCGCGTGGCGCGGTCCCATTGTGATGAACACGGACGAGCAGCTGCGACATGCTTACGCCGAGCTTCGCGCGGGGACGTTTATCAAGGGCGGTTAGCGGGCGTCCGTGCCAATATGTCCCGAGCATTCGTGAATGAAGATGCCCCGGAACCCGAGCCGCGGTACTCCTTGCCACCGCGAGACGATCCGGATTTCGATCGCGCCGCTGCGTGGGCCCTGATCGAGGGCGCGCACGTCGGCGATCCCTACAGTGCGGCGCTGGCCACTGGGTACGAATGGGGCGATCCCACTCTCCGACCACACATCGAACGGATTCTCACCGAGGCCCGTGAACAGGGTAACGAGCGGCTCGAACAGCTCGCCGAGCGCTATCTACGGACGTGTGAGAAGGAAGAGAACCAATAGATGTCACTCGCGCTCTGGGGTGTGGTCGTGCTGGTCTTACTTGTTGCCATTCATCTGCTGCTCGTGTGGCTGGAATCGAAGAACTGGATCTACTACCGCCGCACCCCTAAGCACGGCGGTTCCGCCTATCACCTGATGCACATGAGCTCGATATTCGACCCCAAGTTCAAGCAGGTCATGGAGATCATGGTCGAAGATGAACGCCAGGAGGACGAGTTGGGGGAGGGGAAGGCAGACGACATGGACGAGGGAGTGGCAACGTCAATCCAGTGAGTCGTCTCTGTCGTCAATGTCGTCTTCGTCGTCTGTTACCTCATCGCCAGCCTATCGCCCTACCGGCCTCAACAAGAGATCCTGAAAATCGAAGCTGAAATCCGTGAGCAGTGACACCGCCCGCAGTTTGACGTGGTCGATCTGACCGTCGGGTGTGGGACGTGGCATCATGGAGTGAGACCGTGGAGAGTGGGGGTGGCAGCCCGCGGGGCCATTGAGTCAGCCTGAAAGCTACGACCGTGTATTGGTGAGGCAACATCGGTGCGCGCCGGCCGGGGCAGCGCTAGCGCGATCCACAGACGCAGACCCGAAACCGTCGAGGGCCCGGGGCAGTTGCCCTGGGCCCTTTTTGCGTGAGCGCTTCCCGTTGTCTCGGAATCCGCCCCTATGTAGCTTTTGGCGCTCAAGGAGGACGTGAATGCTGAGAATCCTGTTGTTCCTGGCGACCAACGTGGCCGTCCTGATGATGGCGGCCATCGCGATGGCGGTCCTGACCGCCCTCGGCGTCATCCCCCCCGACGCGCCCTATATCCAACTGCTGGTCTGGTGTGCGCTGTTTGGTTTTGGTGGCTCGTTCTTCTCGCTGGCGATCTCGAAATGGGTAGCGAAACGAGCAACCCGTGCCAGAGTCATCGACAAGCCGACGAATGACGTGGAGCGCTGGCTCGTCGAGACCGTTCAGCGACAGGCGCGACAGGCCGGGATCGGCATGCCGGAGGTGGCGGTGTTCGAGTCACCGGACCCCAACGCTTTCGCCACCGGCATGTTCCGCAACAAGGCCTTGGTCGCGGTGAGCACGGGACTCTTGGGGCTCATGCAGAAGGAAGAGGTCGAGGCGGTGTTGGGCCACGAAATCGCCCATATCGTGAACGGCGACATGGTGACACTCACGCTGATACAGGGCGTGCTCAACACGTTCGTCCTGTTCGTCGCGCGAATCATTGCGAGCCAGTTCGGTCGCGGGCGGTTCTTGATCTATATCGCGCTCCAGATGGCGTTCGGCGTGTTGGCGAGTGTGATCGTGGCCTGGTTCTCCCGTCGCCGCGAGTTCCGGGCGGACGCGGGCGGTGCCAAGCTCGAGAGCGCAGGCGCCATGGCCGCGGCGCTCGACCGGCTCCGCGCACTCAAGGAGGCACCGTCACAGTTGCCCGACAACCTGGCCGCGTTCGGTATTCGCGGCAAAGGCCTGCGCACGCTGCTGAGCACGCATCCGCCACTGGAAGAACGGATTGCGCGGCTTCGAGCTGACAGCTGACAGCCGTGGCTGATGGCTGACAACTGAAGACTCGTCTCATTGGAGCAGCGGCCGGTGTGCTCCTGCTTCTTTGGCTTGCCGGCATGTGGCGCGGGGTGAGCCGTGCGCTGCCTCCCGGCGTGTCAACGGCCGCTCCTTTTCGCACCGCTGACATTGAGTTCCTTGCAGATGTGACCTACCAACGGGCCGGAGCGCCCGTGCACGAGCGGTCCATCTTCCAGCACGTGTTCGAGATGATCGACGAGGCCGATCGGTTCGTCGTCGTCGACATGTTCCTGTTTGACGGCGAGCACGCTGGCGATCGGGAATACGTGGCACTCTCGAGCCTGCTCGCCGACCGCCTGCTCGCCCGCAAAGCGTCGGTGCGCGGTCTCGCGGTCACCTTCATCACCGATGAAATCAACAACTTCTACGGTGCGTACCAATCGGATCTCGTCGAGCGGTTGAAGGCCGGGGGCGTGCAGGTCGTCATCACCGATCTCACGAAGCTGAGAGACTCGAATCCCGCGTACTCGTCGATATGGCGCATGGTCTTCCGGTGGTTTGGCACGGCGGGTCCTGGGTTGGTGCCGCATCCGTTGTCGAGCACGGGGCGGCGTGTCACGTTGCGCTCCTATCTCAAGATGCTCAACTTCAAGGCGAACCACCGCAAGCTCATCGTGACGGATGAAGCGTGTCTCGTGGCCTCGGCCAATCCGCATGACGCGAGCAGTTTCCACTCGAACATCGCGTTTGCCACGCACGGGACACTGTGCGCTGACATCCTGGAGTCAGAGCGTGCTGTCGCGGCGTTCTCAGGCGCGGTCATCCCGCCTCATGTCATTGACGACGCGTCGGAGCACGGGGGGTCGTCCACGGTCCAGCTCGTGACGGAAGGGGAGATTCGGACGCAGCTGGTCGACGTGCTGGACGCGACTGGCGTCGATGACAGCATTGACGTCGCGATGTTCTACTTGTCCGATCGCGAGGTGATCGAGGCGCTCGAGCGAGCGGCCAGACGTGGCGCCCACGTGCGCCTGATGTTGGATCCCAACAAGGATGCGTTCGGCAGGGAGAAGGGTGGTGTGCCGAACCGTCAGGTGGCACGCGAGCTACGCCGGTCCACGGATGGCGCTGTGGAGGTGCGCTGGTTCGACACGCATGGCGAGCAGTTCCACACCAAGCTCGTGCGTGTCACCACGCGAGCCGGCACGACGATCATGGGCGGCTCCGCCAACCTCACTCGCCGCAACATCGGTGACTACAATCTCGAGGCCGACCTGATGATCGTGCCGGACTCGGCACTGGATGCCACGGTCGCCGGCTATTTCGATCGCCTGTGGACCAACCGTGACGGTCAGTTTACGGTCGATTTCTCCGCGTACGACGATCCGTCGCTGCTAAAGCGGTGGCAGTATCGCGTTCAGGAGTTCACGGGGTTGTCGTCGTTCTAGGAGGGGGGAGCAGGGGCAGAGAACGCGGCGGCCGGGCGGCAGACGGACGACTGGGACGACTCTGACGACTGAGACGACTGATCAGAGGGGGGCGGGAAAAATGCAGCGGCAGGGCGGTGCCACATCGCCCTGCCGCTGTCGTTCACCACACGCTCATCGCGTAGCGCTTACGCCAGCTCCTCCGGCGCCCCTATTGCTTTTGGAACGTGAACGTGGCGAGGGCGCCGTCGAACGTGGCGCTGATGGTCAGCACACCGCTCGTGACGGACCAACTGAAGGTTTCCTCCCACTCTGTGCCTTCGTCGAAGGTGATCTGGCTCCCAGCGGTCTCGAACTTTCCGGAGTCACTGCAGTTGGCGACCCCGGGCTCACACCACCCCAGCGCATCGTTGGTCGCGGTGTACGAGTAGTCACCGTCGTCCTGCAACGTGTAGCGCAGGCTCATGCCCTCGGTCGCATAATCGATTCCGCCCCAAACGAGGGCAGTGGAATTCCACGTGCCGACGAGGTCAGGTGGTGCCTCGAACGCGTCACCGCATCCAACCATCCCGTACATGAGACCTACACCCACGATCAGCGCCGAGCGGCGGATTGCACGACTTACGTTCATAGATACCTCCGATTTGGGTACGTGGGACCACTGACACGGCCTCGCACCGAGAGCTGAACACGGCGTTCGCCGCTTAGCCACTGCGGTGTCTTTCCTAAATACCTAGTTGGGCTATTCCTGACAAGAGTTGTAGGAGTGCGACAATGAGGTGGGATTGTCGGAAATGGGAAGCAGTTGTCAGTTCTCAGTCTTCAGTCGTCAGTTGATCCCTGAGAACTGAAGACTGAGAACTGAAGACTAAGAACTTAGCGTGGGCAGACAGGGCCGTTGAAAGGCGACCGCCGTCGGCTGAAAGCTGACAGCTGACCGCTGAAAGCCCCGCAGTGGCGGACGGCGACCGCATTTGCGCGACGCGGTGTCACACCGCGTCGGCTCACGCATACAGCTGCGTCATCCGCCACACGAAGAACACGACCACCGCTCCTTCCAGCGCCCAGGTCTGTGGCTGACGGTAGTACCCCTTGTACATCTCCCACCCCCAGCTGCCGGTGTCCTTGAACAGCGCGATGGTGAATTTCTTCTTGGATAGCGGCCAGAGGAGGGGCAACCCCACGGTGCTCCCCAAGTCCGCGAGGTAGTGCGTCAAAAGTGCCACGAAGGCGAAAGCCGCGTAGAACGGGCTGAACACGTAGACGATGGCCGTGACGACGATCGCGAACGCGAGCGTGTGGGTCACCGTGCAGTGAAAGCTCGGCTTCGCCAGCCCGGCCTTGGAGACCAGCGTGTCGACGTTCGGCAAGAAGTGCATCGCGAGGCAGAACAACACCGTCCTCGGATTCCAGTCGAACGAGGCGATCGAGAGCGCGAGCGGAACGTGGCCGAGTTGCATGGTTAACCTCCGTGTGAGGATCGGACTCCGTCGCGGCCAACCGCCGGATGCGGTAAAGCGTCTGCCGACTCGGTTTCAGGGTCTTGAGGACCGACCGCATCCTGATCCGTCGCCGAGCCAGCGTCCGCCTCGAGCAGTTGGGACAGGGCGTCCAGCACCACGGCGGGGCGTTCTTCGTGCACGAAGTGGCCCGCACGGGGCACGCGTTCGATCCGCAGGTTGGGTACGGACGCGCTGAGCGCCGCCACTTCGCCGTCGCCAGGCGCACCTTTGTGCGGCACGTCTCCCAAGAGCAGCACGACCGGCACACGCACCTCGGCCAAACGGTCCGCTAGCGTCTCCGGTTCGACTGCCTCGGCCATTCCTTGGAAGGCGTCCAAGGTGGCGCCGGCGTCCTCGGCGTATTCCGTCATGTAGCTCGTGATCACATCCTTTGCGAGCCACGTGTCGTCAGCCGATGAGGCGCGCAGCTCGCGCACCAGAACCTTCCGCACCGCAGTCGCTCCGGCGAACAGCTTGATGAGGGGAGCGAAGCGCATCGCCCGTGCGAGACCGGGGCGTAACGCGGACTCCGCCACGCCGCCTTCGATGGAGACAATGGCGCGGACACGCTCAGGGTGTCGGTATGCCAGCCGTAGGGCGATGGAACTCCCCAATGAATGCGCGACGACAACCGCGGACGGCACGGAAAGGCTGTCGAGCACCGCCCCGATGCGGTCCGCTTGCGCCGTGAGCGAGTAATCCGCTCGGCGCGGGCGGGAAGAGCCGCCGAGCCCGAGTGGCTCGATGACCATCGTGCGATAGCCATCTTCAGCGAGCGGCTCGATGATGTGGCGGTATCCGTACGCGGATCCGAGCAGGCCGGGGATGAACACGACGACCTCGCCCTCGCCGCGCGTGACGACCCGGAGGATCTCACCCGGAGCGACAGGGACAGACAGAACTGCTGTACTGTCGACGATCAGGGTCATCAGCAGGGTGAGCAGCATGGACGATCACCTCCGTGGTGGGGAATCGTGGACGTGGTCGTACCAGCGCCGGTTGCCGGTTCTGTCGCGTTGACGGAACGTCGTCGTCGTCGACCGATGGCCGCCGCGGCCCCAGCTCCCAGGATCACGACACCGCCGCCGGCGAGAATCGCCGAACTCGTGAAGGGGAGCAGCGTTCCCACGGTGGCGATCAGCCAGATACGTGGGAATCGCCCGAGCGCGGTCGCGGCGATGAATCGCGGCATCGGGTACAGCGAGATCACGGCGCAACAACGGGCGACCCAGAACGGAACGGGTGTGAACGCCGCAATTACCACTGTGGCGAATGGCTGCAGGTCGAACCACGCCATCACACTGTGCGTGAGTCGGGCGGACCGGACTCTGTCCAACCGGCGGGCAAGCAACACCGCGCCGAATACCCGGTAGTTGACCCACTCGACGAGCGCGATAGCGGCAACGCCGATCGCGGCGAGCAGGAGCGGCGAGTACAGCTTCCCGAACGCCATCAGGATGGGTTCGGACGCGCTCGGCAGGAAAGTCGAGGCCGGTCCGCTCGTGAAGAACATGAGCCACGCGAATGCGGCCAGTTCCGCGGCGCCGGGAAAGACCCACCAGATGGCCAGGCTCATGACGGCAGCCCCACCGCAGCAGTACAGGAGCTGATCCCACGACTGGTTGACCACCGCGCGCGATGCCGCGGCTCGGAGCCAAGAACCCGAGGAGCGCCAGGCCGCGTGCGTCGGGGCGCGCGCGCCCGTCGTCGAGGGTGCAGTGTTGCGACGCATCGCTTGACCTCCGATTGGGTCGCGATACCTTGGGCACTGTAAGGACCCGCCGTTGCTCCACCGTTCACCGGAGCGTTACCTGGCTGTTCTTCCGTTGCTGATCACGCTGCGCTTTCTCGGGGGCACCGAGGTGCGCGACGCCAATGGCGCGGAGGCGCTTGCTGTCCTCAAACAGCCGAAGCGTCTGGCATTGCTGACCTATTTGGCTGCTGCTGCACCCCGCCGCTTTCATCGCCGGGATTCCTTGCTTGCCATGTTCTGGCCTGAGCAGGACCAATCGCAGGCCCGACGCGCGCTTCGGCGGGCGTTGTTCTTCCTGCGGCGTGCTCTTGGTCCGGACGCCATCACCGGTCGGGGAGACGAGCTTGGGGCGAAACCTGAAGACGTGTGGTGCGATGTCACGGATTTTCAGCAGGCGCTGGAGGCGAAGCGGTTGGACGAGGCCTTAGTGCTCTACCGGGGGGATTTCCTCTCGGGCCTCTTCGTCGAGTCTGCACCGGACTTCGAGCGCTGGCTCGACGGTGAGCGCGGCAGGTTGCGTGATCTCGCGGTGGGGGCCGCTTGGGCGTTGTCGGATCGGGCGGAACGGGTGGGAGACGTGCGAGACGCCGCACAGTGGGGCAAGCGCGCTCTCGAGCTCACCCCGGAAGACGAGGCGGGATTGCGGCGCCTGGTCCGCCTGCTCGACCGGAGCGGCGCGCGAGCGGCGGCGCTGCAGGCGTATCAGGGTTTTATGAAGCGCCTTGCGGAGGAGCTTGAGCTCGCCCCCGAACCGGAGACGGTCGCGCTCATGGAGACCGTTCGGTCGGGGCGCGACATCCCGGCCTCACTGGGCGACGGGTCGCCGCGCACACCGTCATCCAACCTCGTTGCAGTGCTTCCCTTCACCGTCAGGGGGTCCGTTGAGCTGCAGTATTTGCGGGACGGGATGGTGGACCTCCTCGCGGCGAAACTCGATGGCGCGGGCGAGCTGCGCACGGTCGATCCCCACAGCATGCTGCGGCATTTGCGTTCCATGACCGGCAGCGAGATCGACGTTCACGAAGCCCGAACCGTCAGCGAACGGTTCGGCGCAGAGTGGTGCCTGTTGGGGAGTGTCGTAGCTACAGGGGACCGTCTGCACGTCGCCGTCACACTGTGCCAGGCCCAAGGACAGCGTGAGATCAGGGCGGACGTCGGTCACTACGGTGAGGCCGAGATCTTCAAGGCTGTGGACGAGATCGCCCGGCATATCCTGTCGCAATGGACGACCTCGTACGGCGGCATGATGGCACGGCTGGCTGCGGTCACGACCGAATCGCTTACTGCTCTCAAGGCATACCTCGTGGGCGAGCGCGCCTTCCGCGCCGGTCGCTTCGCTGACGCCGTCACGGCCTACGAGCAGGCGGTCAGAGAGGATCCTACGTTTGCGCTGGGCCATTACCGACTCGCGGCCGCGTACGCTGCGCGGGGCGTACCGGAAGCCGCGGGCGAGCCGTGTGCTCACGCCTGGGAGCATCGCAATCGTCTCAATCCCGGCTTTCGGCTGCTCGTCGAGGCGCAAGCCGCGATGCTGCGCGGCGCCGCCGGTGACGCCGAATCGTTATGCCGCACCGTCATTCGCCAGATGCCAAAGAATGTCGAGGCGTGGTTTCTCCTCGGGGAGACCTACTTCCACTACAACCCGGATCGTGGGCGCTCGGTCATGGAAGCCCGCCGTCCACTCGAGCACGCGCTCAAGCTCGATCCTCGGCACATTGGCGCGCTCACACGGTTGATGCGGTTGGCGGCGCTCGAGCATCGCACGGACGATCTCGATCTCCTGCTCGAACGATTCGAAGCGGCTGAGCCCGAAGTCGAGCAGTTGCTCTCGGCGCGCGCGATCGCCACCGCCGCTCGCCGCGATCGAGTGAGTCGCGATGCTGTTGTGGCGGCCCTGAGAGGAGATCCTCATAGTCTCGCTGCGACGGTCGGGGACATCGCGGTCTATGTGGGCGATGTGATTGCGGCGATGGAGTTGGCTCAGGTCTTGGTGGAGGTGACATCGTCACCCGGGCTTCGAGCCCACGCACATCTCCTGCTTGCGTATCTCGCGCTTGCGTCAGGAGACTCCACGCGTGCCCTCGCATCCCTCGACCGCGTGGAGCAGAGTGACCGTGCTGCTGCCCTGTTGCACCGAGGGTTGGTGCTCTCGCAAGAGCACGTGCGCACCGACCAGGCGACGCTCGAGCAGTGCTACCTGGCGCTCGAGTCGTGGCATCTTGTGGAACCACGGAGTTCCCGGGATGTGCTGTCCCTCGCGACGCACCATGGCATGCAGCAATGCCTTCGCGAGTATGTGCTCGGACTCCTCTCTGCCAGGGCGGGAAATCTCGACACCGCACTCGTGCACGCGGAACAATGCGACATGGCTCGTGGGCCTGGTGACGACGAGTTGCTACGCGCCGACTTGACGCGAGGCATTCGGGCACGCGTTGCGTCCTGCCGGGGCGAGCCGGCACGCGCGGTGGAAATCCTCGAGACCATCGTGGGCGAGTGCCCATTTCCGGCGGTCATCTCGTCTCCCTTCGCTTCGCGCGTGGCGGAACGCTTCCTTCGTGCCCAGGCCCTGAAGGCGATAGGCAGGTCAGAGGAAGCGTCGAGATGGCTCGAGAGCCTTGCCCAGCGTTCGGTGTTTGAACTGATGTTTCAGCTTCCCGCGGAGAGAGCAGGTGCAGCTGACAGCTGAGAGCAGCTAACACCAAGCCCCGAAACCGCTATGATTAGTCGTACACAGTACCCTTTGACGGCTGCTTGACGCCGGGCGGGTAGGGTGACCGGCACAACCAATTACGTGAGGCAGACATGCCGGCCCGTAACACTGTCCTCGTTGCGGTGACGTTCATCCTCGTCTTCACTGCGTGCGGAGAACCCTTCACCGAACCGCCGGACAACACGACCGACGGGATGACGTCGGTGTACCTGACGGACGCGCCGTTCCCCTACCGTCGCGTGGCGCGGGTCGACCTCTATATGGTGAGTATCGCGGCATCTCTTAGTTCCGACACCGGCATCTTCGGCGATACGACTGGTACGGACTTCACGACCATCGCCGAGCCCAATCGCCGATTCAACCTCCTGGTCCTGCAGAACGGCACGACTGCGGCACTTGGCGAGGCTGCACTTCCGGCTGGCCGCTACCAGGCAGTGCGCATGGTTCTCGACACGGATTCGTCGAGCATTACGCTCAAAGACAAACGCGTGCTCACAGGCACCTCTGACCCTGGTATCGCGTGGCAATCCAGTGCTGGTCGCCCAGTCCTGAACGCGCTGGTGCACGATCCGATGGACGTGGGTGACAGCGGCGCGACGATTGTGATCGACTTCGACGTGGGCCAGAGCTT
>Ga0224512_10005819_pt1 | contig 10044 bp, 11 predicted proteins | sample SF_May12_sed_USG_4_FD_169103 | JGI IMG/M metagenome (GOLD analysis project Ga0224512, IMG submission 169103) | Sediment microbial communities from San Francisco Bay, California, United States - SF_May12_sed_USGS_13 | ecosystem: Environmental > Aquatic > Marine > Sediment | place: USA...
CTCTCGACTACGAGGCCAACCCGCACAGCACGAAATACGATTTCGGTGCCGTGGACGCCGCGGTTGCGGAACTCATGGCAGATCACCCTGCGGTTCGAGGGGTCACGCTAGCCGTGGTCCGCAGAGGTGAAAGCCAGATCTACGAGAAGGGCTACGGTGACTTTGACCGAGATCGAATCAGCCTGCTCGCTTCCACGACGAAGGTGCTATCGGCTGGGGTAATCCTGACACTCGTGGACGATGGTGTGTTGGACCTCGACCGCCCCGTCGCAGAGTACCTAGGTTGGGGCGACTACCACCCCACTGTGACCGTACGGCACCTGTTGTCGATGATGTCCGGCATCCCAGCCAATATCCTGGGCACCTGCTTTCCAGCGCTGTGCATGTGCGATCCGTCAACCACGGTTCAAACCTGCGGTCGTGATGTGTTCCAGAATGACAGCACGTCCATCCTCCCAGGGAAGGAGTTCCGCTACAGCAGTGGCGCCTGGCAGCTTGCAGGTGCAGTCGCCGAGGTCGTTTCTGGCAGAACCTGGGCGGAGTTGCTTGAACAGAGGCTAGTCACACGCTGCGGGCTCCCCAATACGGGTTACGGGAATGAAGGACTCCTTGCTCGCCACCCGGAGGCGTTCGATCCGGCCGCTCTTCGGCCGACCGAAAACCCGTGGATCGACGGCGGCGCCTATTCGACGGTCAATGACGTGCCCGGCAACGGTATGGGGGCCAAGCCAGGGGATCCCCCACATTTGGATCGCGGCTGGCACTTCGCTACAAGAAGTCCGGACGCTAACGCCCGCGCCTTCGCCGGAGCGCATTGCGACCACCCCTGGGAGCTCCCGATTTACGTCAGAGAGACTGGAGGCGCAGTGACGCGTCGCGAACCTGAACAGGTGCGAGGTCTAGCGTGCACGCGGGTGACACATGTCTGCCACAACGCACCAAGGGACGCCGACCGAACTCAGAATCCCCTGTTTTTGGGGTGACCCCAACGATGCGAAGTTGGAACTCCGTGGTTGTCTTCCTGCGTGACTGGAACGCACTTCGTCGAGTGAGGGAGACAGCCTGAAGGGCTCTACACGACCTTCAGTTCGATGAGGCTGCGTGCCATTGCTGCGGCGGCATCGGCAGCCGGAATGAATGTCATCTGAAGCGCGTCGCGGGTGAGCATGTTGTCCACCCGAACTTCTCGGCCGAGCTCAGGAATGATCTGCCGCGCTGTGGGATCGAACAAAGCGACCAACTTAACCATCCAGTCGGGTAACTCGCGCGACGGGACCTTGCGCGCAAGCTCGCCCAGCTGCGACCTGATGGCCCGCGCGATGTCGATCATCCAGAGACATTCCGCCACACACAAGTAACGCCCGCCGCTCGGCACGTCCGCCTCGAGGGCGAGGCGGTGCATGCGGGCCACGTCGCGCACATCCACACATGGGAACGACACTCGCGGTGCGCCTGGGTACTTGCCCCTGAGGAACATCTCGATGATCTGGGCCGAGGCGCCGACATCGGCGTCGAGCGCCGGACCGAGCACGAAGCCGGGGTTGACTGAGCTGTAATGAAGTCCCGAGCCCTCTGTCTGCACGAAGTCACGCGCCGCGCGCTCAGCGAGGGTTTTCGACTTGGCGTACGGCGTCACACCGGGCGCGTCGACCACGGTCCAGTCCGCTTCCGTGAACGGCGCGGTCCTGTTACGAGGATGACCATACTGAACGGAAGCTATCGAGGAAGTTTGGACATGCAGCACATGGGTGCAGCCTTTGGCGGTCTACCGGGAGAAGTCGTCTTCACAGTCTCCGATGCAGCCGCCTGTGACGGTAAACGTGGATTCTTTGTGGGCTGTGTTCGGTGAAAGTAGCGTAAGGGTCCCAGTTTCCGTAGGGGGATCCGATGTCTCGTGAAACGAGAAGACATCGCCAGAGACGGTGCCTTCAAATGTATCGGTACCGTCTGAATAGGAGGCAGAACAGCCTTCCTGCATCACCTCTATCGCAATGTCACCCCCAAAAGGTGCGCCGCATTCGCTTGTACGGAAGGTACATTCGAAGGTGCCCGTCCACGTCCCCGAGAAATCCGCGCAGGTCCCGTCGGTGCCCCCACTCCCGCCAGTACCACCGGTGCCGCCCGTGCCCCCGGTGCCTCCCCCGACGCAAGTGCACGGCGCTGATGCGACGTCGTTGTCGCAGTTGCCTGAGTTACACTGCGAATCGAAGCGACAACGAGCGCCATCGCTCCCGTCGCCCGGCATAACGGTGCTGCCACAAGTCGCCTCACAGTCTCCGGTGAGCGTGAAGCCGCTGGGCTCACAGAATTCGTTGTCGTTAGGGCAGTCTCGCTCGGACAGACAGCTGTCCGGCCCACTCGAACATCCAGCCGAGACGAGCAACGGAACCATCAACGTCAGGACCAAGTGAATGGGACGCAGCGCGAACATCATCGCTTCCGTTCTCCACGTGACGCAAGTCCACGTAACACCGGACATGCCCACCGCGTCAAGCGCAATCAGCTCGCGCGGGCGAGGGAGATCCCCCGATTCAGGGACAGCATGGCACGACCGCCCCAGGCGCTAGCCGCTGCTACTTATGGCGTTTGCGACGTTTGCGCTCGCTTGTCCTCCTTCAACGAAGAAAGCCCGGTCCGAAGACCGGGCTTTCTGAGTGACCCCAAAGACGCCAAGTTGGAACGAATTGTCCGCCTTTGTTGAAGCGTGGGAGGGGCTTCGAAGGCTCGCGGCGTGATCTCGCCTGGGTCAACAGTCAAGAATGCGAAAACTTTCGCGGTCCCGGCCGAAACCACATCATGATCTCGCCCGTGCTACAATCTCGTCGATGACCGATGTGGCGAAAAAGCTTCTCAAAGCGGCCAGCGCCCTTCCCGAGGACGAGCGGTTAGAGCTGGCATCTGAGCTCATTGCCAGCGTAGACGGGCCGCCGGATGGTGACTGGGAGTCTGCGTGGGTCGCAGAGCTCGACCGTCGCATGGAAGCGGCTCGCGACAAGGGCGAACCTGCACCCGAGTGGAGCGAAGTCCGAGCGCGTGTGCTTAGCCAACTTGGGCGATGAAGCGAACGCTTCGCGTACTACTCGACGCGGAAGCTGAGCTTCAGTCGGCGGCAATCTGGTACGAGGAAAAGCGTCGTGGCCTGGGCATCGAGTTCGTGGCCGTCGTCGATCGAGCTTTCCAATCCGTTCTCGAGAATCCCGAAGCGTGTCCCGTCTGGCGATCCGATCGACCGTATCGAAAGCACTTACTCAAGCGCTTCCCCTACGTCGTGTTTTTCCGCGTTGACGCGACAACCGTCGAAATCGTCGCGGTGGCGCACGCAAAGCGACGCCCTGGGTATTGGCTGGCTCGTCGGCGTTAGGACGCGTTGCCGTGCTATCAGGCGTCCAAAGAACATGCCCGACCCAAGCCGGGCTTTGATCGTGGTGACCCCAGCGATGCGAAGTTGGAACCCATTTTCCGCTTTCATCGAAGAGTGGGAAGCGCTTCGGATGATGGCGGCGTGGGGGCCCGGCTGTTGAGCGATGCTACGCTTCGGCAGAGCACCGCCGCGCTTCTTGCGGGAAGGCAGACCGCTCCCACCCCCTTGACACCTGGAACAACAAATGACGATGAAACCGAATGTTTTGCTAGTCGAGTTCGACCGCAAACAAAATCGAATTCTGCTTTCTAGGCCTGTCGAGGGTGAAGAACGGTTGATACTGCACACGCAGTACGATCTTGAAGATCTCCTTCGTCTCAGCTTCTCGGATGCGGGACGCCAAATAGGCGAGGACATCCTGCTGAGCCTGAAAGATCTAGAGACACTCTGGCCTGACGGCGATACTAGTTCAGGCTGATACGAGGGTCATGACGCCGGAGGAGCAACAACTGACACTTAGGCAGGGAAAAACGCCCGGCCGAAGCCGGGCTTTCGTGGCGGTGACCCCAACGAGGTTCGAACTCGCGTTACCAGCTTGAGCGGAGGCTACACACCGCCTGGTGCGGTCGTGTCGACCTTGCGGCGGGGCAAGCAACCCGCACTGCTCAGGCTCCTGCTTCACGTTGACCATTTTGAATGCCAAGAAGAGCGTCGCGGTCAGAAAGATCCCGGAGTTCCCCAGTCTTTCCGGCGCTGCAGACGCCCTTGCCAGCCCCCCCAAGCAACTTTCGAGACCCAAAGCCGATAACAGGGTCGAGGGCGGTGCTTCGTCACGGGAAAGAAATATCGGTCGTGACCAGTAGTAGTTTCGGAAAAGAGCGCGTCTCGCTTGACGGACGCGCACGTGAGTCGACCGCGACAGGAATCATCGGTGATCCAGATCCACCTTCGCCATCGCGCGCGACTCGCACGCGTGCGACGGAACGCCGTCTCGAGCGCGCTGTGTTTCAACCGATAGCGCACAGGTGCGAACGTGGCTGAGCCCGCCATCCGCTCCCCCCTTGTCACGCGCATCGAGGCGATGGAGTATGTGCGCCTGAGCCCGAAGGGATTTGACCGGCATGTGCGGCCCCACGTGCCGGCGGTCGTGATTGGAAACCGAATCGTTTTCAGACTGGAGGAGCTCGATCAATGGCTCGAAAGGCAGAAGGTCCAACCCTTCAACGGGACCCTCGGACGGGTAAGCTCATTGCGCAGTTCCGGATCGCGGGCCGTAAGTTCCGGCGATCGACAGGATGCACTGACAAGGCTGAGGCGAAAGTCGAAGCGCAGCGCATCTATCAAGAAGAAGTCGCGCGGGCGACGAGGAAAGTAAGTGGAAATCCGATCCTCGCGGAGCTCTTCGATCAATGGCTCGACGATATCGACGGGACGGTGTCCGAACGGTACTGGACAACCCAGGCGAGACGGGCCGCCGTGCTCGCGGAACGTTTTCACTCTCTGACCGACGTGACGCCGAAGGCGGTCCGCGACTTCATCAAAGAGCGACTGAAAGAAGTCACCGCGACCACGGTGCGGCGCGACCTCGTTCCGCTTCGGGAGTGCCTGCGCTGGGCGTTTGACGAAGGACGGATCGAGGAGCCCGTGCTCATTCCGCTTCCGAAGAAGAGGGCGAGAGGGACGCGTGCGCTCGACACCCGACGCGTGGGGCTCTCCGACGCGCAGGTCGAGTCGCTCCTGTGTCTGCTTCCAGAGCGGACCCGAAACGGTCATCCGATCCGGGCCCTCTTCACCGTAGCTTGGGATACGGGCCTCCGACACGACGGGATCTTTCGCCTCGAGGCAGGCCGCCACTTCCGTACGGGCCAGCGCATCCTCCACGTCACCAAGGACATCGACAAGAACGGCTACGAGCGCGACCTCCCCCTCACGGATCGAGCCTACGAGGCGCTGGCTGCGCAGGGCGTGGAGGTGGGCCCGATCTTTCAGCGCTGGGACTACCGAAAGCCCCTCCGAACGACCGCCAAGGCGCTTGGGCTTGACCCGGACGACCTCAAATCCCTAGATATGCGGGACTTCCGGCACGCCGCGACCGACGACGGCGCCCGCAAGAGTGGACATTTGAGCGGCTTGGCGTATATGGCCGGCCACACCGACAAGCACACCACGAGTCGGTACATTCACCCGCAAATCGATGACGCACGAGAGGTACTGAACAAACGATTCCCTTCTAATGGCACACCGAGTGGCACACGGACCGGTGGCAACGAGGGAGATCAATGAACATACTGACGGGATTTCGGGTACTTGGGCTGTTAGCTCAGTTGGTAGAGCAGCGGACTTTTAATCCGACGGTCCAGGGTTCGAATCCCTGACGGCCCACCAAAGAGGCACATGCCTCGTTAGCTTATCGTCCCCATCGTCTAGTGGCCCAGGACCCCGGCCTTTCACGCCGGTAACGGGGGTTCAAACCCCCCTGGGGACGCCAACTTAGCGCCATCGCACAACGAGTGTGCTGCATGTGTGCTCGCAAATTGCACGGCACCTGGCCTTGGGGCGGGGTGCCGTCTTGTGTTTCTGCGCTCGCCGCTAGGGGGCGCGGCGACGGCGCAATTTGAAAAGGGCGATCGCGCCACACGATCACCCTTTCATTCATCATTAACCCTGGGACCAGATCGGGATGACCACGAATCACAACGCGAAGCCGCGGAAGTCTAGTTACGCCGAGCTCCGGTTGCGGGAGCTGGCCGTTTGGTACGGGTGGGGCGACCATCGGAAACCGGCTAACGCGCTACAGGACGCAGCCGACGCGGTGGCCCTGGGTCACGTCAAAAAGCCGGTTCGCAAGGCCAAACGAAGGTTGTTACTGATGCGGAGGGATTCGCCACCCTGGAGGGCTCGGCCGGCGAGATCGCCCTCAGCATGGACGGGGCAGGAATGGCGCCGTACATCTACACGTACATCCTGCGTGCCGGCGGGCCGCCACTCGTCCTCTTTAGTGCGACGGAGTCACGCCTTGAGGAGATGTTCGGGCTGGTGATGTCACCGTACCCTATGGAAGGGACCGGGGCGATTTGGGTTTCGGCCTTGCCTGAAGGGGCGATGCTCACCTTGCTGGGTGCGACGGGCAAGCCTTTTTACGCCGAGGATGACGCGAAATGGAGTTGGAGCCCGGATCTCTCGGCTGTCACGGCCCGGGGAGGAGGAGGCTTCGTCGAGGTTCCACCCGGTGACTACCAAGTAGAAGTAAGCGGAACGTCGAAGAATTGTCTCCCGGCTCGCGGGTGGCCTGGTGACTCGGAGAACACCATTAGGATGCTCGTCCGGGAAGGCTACCTTTCGGCTACCCAAATGCAGTGCGACTAGCCTGCGATGTCGGGGTGTCCCCCGGACCCTCAATGTTGTAGCCGCCCGATGCCAGGGGCCCACCGCCACAATCTCCTTCCACGATCGAGTTCGTCACCGTAACCGGGCCGGGCCGGGCCCTGAGGGATCGTCGGACACGGCGGCGCGCGTACCGGTTTCCTCGCTCGCGCTCAGGGGACGAGTGGCCGCATACCGTATCACAAACGCCTCGAGAGCTGCTTCTGCGATACTTTGCGACGCCCGCCCCTGGTTCCCATCCTACTTGGGAGTGAGGGTGCGCGCCGTAGTCTTTCCTTTTCTCTTGGGTGTGCCAACCGCACCACAGTGAGCGTGCCTGTGGCGCACACTCGCCGAAGTCTGCAAAGGAACTACGACGAAAACGTCAGGCACGTCTCTTGCGTGCTAGACCAGGCATGCACTCGAATCGTCCCAGAAGAAGACGCTTGACCGCGGCCGTCCTCCGCGAGCGACTCCTGGTGTGGATGTGGAAGCACGGCTGGGTTTCCCGGCCGCTCTGACCCACACCAGCCGCGTCAGCCAGCGGACACTTGGCCGCGACCATGTCATACCGCCGCGGGAAGCTCAGCCCCTGGGTCTGGGCCTTGGTGTTGCGTATGACGGCCTCTTTTCAGCTCACGATCGACGAGCTCCTCGCGGTGGATGACCTCCCTGGCGCGTGGACCGACGACAAGTACAAGGAGATCCTCGAGCGTCTCGACATTCCAGATGCGCACAACGTGCCCCACGAGGAGCTCCCAGAGATGTGCGCCATGGCACTGCAGGATCTGGAGCCACTCGAAGCATCCGAGCTGACGCTCGATGTTTGTCTGCGAGGCATCCTCAAGGACGGCCAGATTCGCAACGCGGCGCATGACCTTCGCGACGAGGCACTCTGGGAGAACTATCCAGACCTGCAGGCTCATGAGCCCCTCTTTCGAGGAGCTTGGCTCGTTTCAAAAGCATTCCCCCAAGATTTTCCGACGCCCACCATTGCGCGACTCGATCTCCGAATAGCGCCACTCAACGAGGCAGCGCGCAAACGGATCTCCCAGCCGTTGGGCGAAGCAACTCTACTTCGCTTGCTGGCCCAAGTGATGGATTCGTCGAGTATACTGTTGCGAATGTTCGGCGATCAAATCCGAGGCGGAGCATTCTCGGAAGCGGAGTATCTTCTTTGGACAGTCGAACACTCTCGCGATGGCGATGGCGTTGCGCTCCGGATTCATGCAAGCCGGTACATGCTTCGGGGGCTGCCCGATGAGGGATCGTTCGAGGTCGAGCTCCCGACTGCCGGCTGACCTTGAGCAGCGCCGCCGAGGCTGTAGATGAAGAAATCAATACTCGATGATCTTTGGAAACGTTGGTTGGAGGAAAACCTCGAACGTAAGTGCGACTCGAACGAGCTGGTGAGCATTCTGCTGCAGAATCGGTTTTCGCTAGATTCGATCCGGGAGGCCATGGGGGAGAAGTTCCCCGCCGGCGCGGAATTGTTGGATGTGGCCGAGCCTGACTACCAAGCAATTTCTGAAACCCGTCTCACACGAAATGCCGCCAATCCGACATTGCGGAAGGTGAACACCAACAAGCTGCAACTCTACGTGCTCGACGACTTCATGTCCGGGGTGGAATGCGATGCGATGATTGAGATCATCGGTCAACGCTTGCGTCCATCCACGATTACAAAAGAGAGCGAGGACGAGTACTTCCGAACCAGCAGAACCAGCGATTTGTCGTTGCTGAAGGATCCCATCATCGCCAGAATCGACGAACGAATCGCAACGACACTCGGGATCCGCGCCGAGTACTCCGAGGGCATTCAAGCACAGCGCTATGACGTGGGCCAGGAGTTCAAGGCACACACCGATTACTTCGAACGCGGGACTACGGAGTACGTCCAGCACACTGCCGTCAAAGGCAACCGCACTTGGACTTTCATGGTCTATCTCAACGAAGACATGCAAGGCGGCGCCACGAAGTTTCTCGCCATCGATCGAGATTTTCGTCCCCACAAGGGCCAGGCGATCATTTGGAACAGCCTTTACCCAGACGGCTCGCCCAACCCAGACACTCTGCACAGCGGAACGCCTGTCACACGGGGCCACAAGATCATAATTACGAAATGGTTTCGTGAGAGAGGCACTGGGCCGATGTTCTACGACGACGAATGAGCTGCTCGTGATACCTTCCGCGCTAGCAAGAGGTATGGATGCGTGCCGCGTGGTACGAGAAACAAGGTCCTCCGAACGAGTCGCTCGTTGTCGGAGACATGCCCGACCCGGAGCCTGCACCCGGTGAGCTCCGCATCCGCATCGCTGTATCCGGAGTGAATCCGGGAGACGTCAAAAAGCGGCAGGACACGTTCGGTGTCGGGATGCCCTATCCCCGAGTCATACCGCATAGCGATGGCGCGGGAGTCGTCGACCACGTCGGCGATGGGGTAGACCCCAAGTGGATCGGCCAACGGGTCTGGTGTTTCGGCGCGCAGAGCTATCGACCGTTTGGAACGGCCGCCGAGCTCTGCGTCGTCCCCGAGGCCCAGGCATTCGAGCTGCCAGGCGAAGTGAGCTTCGAGCAGGGGGCGCTTCTCGGCATCCCTGGGCTTACGGCACATCGGGCAATCCATGCGGGCGGCCCGGTCGAGGGACGCATCGTGCTCGTTCAGGGTGGCGCAGGGGCAGTTGGAACCTGTGCGGTCCGACTCGCGCGACTCGCTGGCGCAACCGTCATCGCAACGGTGCAGGCTCCAGACCAAGCAGACGTCGCGAAGGAAGCGGGGGCTCACCACGTCGTCCAGTCGGGAGAGGAGAGCACAGCGCGCGTCGCGGCTATCGCACCTGGAGGCGTCGACCATATCGTCGAGGTGGCCTTCGCCGCCAACATCGCGCACGACGAGCAAATGCTCAAGCTCGGCGGCTCAATCGCCACCTACGCGAGCAACGCTCCCGACGTGACGATTCCATTCTGGTCTCTCGTCTTCAAGAACGTGCGCGTGTTCTTCTTGGGCAGCGATGACTTCCCGTTGGATGCCAAGCGCCACGCTGCACGAGACTTGAACGACGCAACCGAGAAGGGATGGGTGGGGCTGCCAGTCGGCGCGCGGTTTGACCTTGCGGACATCGCGGAAGCCCACGCGTTCATCGAAGCGCGCCGGGGGCCGGGACGCGTGGTCGTCACAATCTAGGATCTCTGCCGGTAACCCGCTCGCTTTTTGGAATTCCTAGGCTAGGCTCGCCCGATGCGAATCAATCCTTGGATGCGGGTCGCCCTTGCCTGCGGCATCGCCTTGATCACCTCGGTCGGCTGTTCCTCTGGTGCCG
>Ga0224512_10005820_pt1 | contig 10042 bp, 8 predicted proteins | sample SF_May12_sed_USG_4_FD_169103 | JGI IMG/M metagenome (GOLD analysis project Ga0224512, IMG submission 169103) | Sediment microbial communities from San Francisco Bay, California, United States - SF_May12_sed_USGS_13 | ecosystem: Environmental > Aquatic > Marine > Sediment | place: USA: California...
TTCTTGCGCCAGCGGATGCGCGGGATGATCAGGCCGACAATAATGCCCAGCAGCACGACGGCGGCGCCGACCATGAACCAGTCGCGGGCGGTGCGGTCCTTGAGGCCTTCATTTTCCTGATGCAGGGTCTGGAGGTTGCGTTCCAGGGCCACGACACGGCTCTTGAGTTCCTTGTTTTCACTGTCTATGGCCAGCGCGCTCGATGCCGTGCGCTTGATCGCGGCAAGTTCCTGGCTGACATTGCGGTTGATGCCGTCGAGGTCAATGCGTTCCTTTTCAATGGAGCCCATGTCCTCTTTCATCTTATTCATGTCCGTTTCCAGCTTGCGGTTTTCAAGCTCCAGCTCCGCGAGCTTCTTTTCGGTCGTCGCCAGTATGTCGCGTGCGGCCTGGCCCTCCATCAGGAAGCGTGACAACACCCAGCCTTGCTTGCCATCCTTGGTGCGCACGCGGCTGTAGCCGGAGTCGTTATCGGTCTCGAGCACGGTCAGCGGGGTGCCACTCTGCAACATGCGGGTGATCCCGTGGCTGGTGCTTTTGCCGCTGCGCATGGTGATTTCCAGGTGGTCGCTGACATAGCGGGTCTCGGCCAGGGCATGGCCGCTGACAAGTGCGGACAAACAGACAACGATTAACAGTTTTTTTGCAGGCATCATGTATTCCCCGGGCAGGGTGTTATGTCCAAACGGCAGATATTGTAGCCGATCAGTCGATGCAACGAATACTAGCACCTTGCCGCGTTGGATTTGCTCCCCGGCTGCGGCCGTGCCGGTGTGCGCTACTGGGTTATAATCGCGGGCGCTATGGCTGAAATGACCTCGCTTGACCAGTTCAACTTCCATGACCGTCTTGGGGAGACACGGGGCCCGGTGGTGGTGCTGTTTGTGGCCCCGGGCTGTGCCTCCTGCAGGCACTGGAAACGCTTCCTGCTCGACTATGCCTGCGCACACACCGGCCCTGCACTCTACAAGGTCAACGTGCAGCAGGATATGGCCCTGGCGCACGAGTTCGGGGTGTTCCACCTGCCGGCCGTGTACCTGTACCTGGACGGGCGTTTTCACTGCGAGTTGCAATCCGAGGCCCGCCGCGACCGCTTTGAGGTGGCACTGCATGAGGCACTCCAGGCCCCCCCGCAGGAGGCACCGTGAAGACCGATGTGAGCGATGGATTGTTGTCCAATGCGCGGCTAGTGCCGTCGCCCAACTGTGACGAACGCCCCGACTGCGATGATATTTCCCTGATCGTCATTCACGGCATCAGCCTGCCGCCGGGGGAATACGGTGGTCACTGGATCGATGACCTGTTCACCAACCGGCTTGACACCGGGGCACATCCCTACTTCTCGGAGTTGGAAGGGTTGTACGTATCCAGTCACCTGCTGATCCGGCGCGACGGCGAGGTGGTGCAGTATGTACCGTTCAACAAGCGCGCCTGGCATGCCGGTGAGTCCTGTTACGATGGCTGCAGTGCCTGCAATGACTTTTCCATTGGCATCGAACTCGAGGGCCTGGATGACGAACCCTATACCCCGGTCCAGTACGAGCGGCTTGCCGTCGTCATCCGCGCCCTGGTGCAGGCCTTCCCGGGCTTGTCATACGAACGCATTGTCGGGCACTCCGATATTGCGCCCGGGCGCAAGACGGACCCGGGCCCTGCCTTCGACTGGCAGTGTCTCAGGGACCGGTTGCCGGATGATTCTGCCTGACTGCGGCGGCACTGATGGCTTCTGACCCGTATCGAGAGACCCGGATTGATCTCCTGCGTCATGGCGAACCGGCCGGCGGCCCGCGTTATCGTGGCCAGATCGATGATGCGCTTAGCGAAACGGGCTGGCAGCAGATGTGGTCTGCCGTGGGTGACACGGCCGACTGGCAGCAGATCGTCACCTCGCCGCTGCTGCGCTGCTGTGAGTTTGCTGATTCGCTGGGTGAGCGGCACGCGCTGCCGGTGCACCGGGAACTCCGTTTCCGTGAGGTCGGTTTCGGGGAGTGGGAGGGCAAGACCCGCGCCGAACTGGAACAGATCATGCCCGGCCAGGTCGCCCGCTTTTACCGGGACCCGATCAACAACCGCCCGGCAGGTGCCGAGCCGCTGGAGGCATTCTGTGCGCGGGTGCAGTCCGGGTTTGTCGAGTTGCTTGAGCGCTTTGCCGGGCAGTCGGTGCTGGTGGTGGCACATGCCGGGGTCATCCGCGCCATTCTGGCGCATGCCCTCGATGTCCCGCTGGCCAGCATGTACCGTATCCACGTGGCCAATGCCGCTATCAGCCGTATCCGCACCGACCGCGACCGTGTTTTCAACCTGATCTCCCACGGCAACGATTGACGGACCCCGGGGCCTGGCCAGCATGCGTATCGGGATCGATCTCGGCGGGACCAAGATAGAGGGCATCGTGCTGGGGTCGGATGGCGTCGAACTTGCCCGGGAGCGGGTGGCGACGCCTGTCGGTGACTACCCGGGCACGCTGACCGCGATCCGGGACCTGGTGGCCGCACTGGAACGCGACGCTGGCCGCGCCTGCCCGGTAGGCATCGGTATGCCGGGCTCCTGGTCACGGGCAACCGGCCTGATCAAGAATTCCAACTCCGTGTGCCTGAATGGCCGGCCCGTGCACCACGATCTCGAGGCCCTGCTGCAACGCCCCCTGCAGTTTGCCAACGACGCGGATTGCTTTGCCCTGTCAGAGGCCTCGGACGGGGCCGCGGCCGGTGCGACCGTGGTGTTTGGCGTGATCGTCGGCACCGGGACGGGTGGCGGTATCGTCGTTGACGGCAAACTGGTCACGGGGCCGAATGGCATTGCCGGTGAGTGGGGGCATAACCCCCTGCCGTGGCCGCAGCCCGCTGAACTGCCGGGACCCGAATGCTACTGCGGCCTGCAGGGCTGTATCGAGACCTGGTTGTCCGGCCCCGGCCTGGCGCGGGATTACCGGGACATGCAGGGCGAAACGCTTGATAGCGTCGAGATCAGCCGGCGTGCAGTCGCAGGCGACGGGTCGGCCACGGAATGCCTGCAGCGCCACGCCGACCGGATGGCACGGGCACTGGCCAGTGTCATCAACGTGATCGACCCGGATGTGATCGTGCTGGGTGGCGGGGTGTCCAATATCGACACCCTGTATACAGCCGTGCCCGCGCTGTGGACGCGCCATGTCTTTTCAGATCGTGTCGACACGCGCCTGGTCAAGGCGCGACACGGTGATTCCAGCGGGGTGCGTGGCGCCGCCTGGCTGTGGCCCGCGGCCGACTGAGTGACCCGCTACTGCGCCTGGCGCGCAGCGATCTCCCGCAAGCGGGGAACCGCCAGTCCGGCGGCATCGGCCTGTTCCAGGGCGCGTTGCAGTCGTGCCGGCGCGCTTCTTCCCGTGCAGCCGTGATCGGGGTCGCCGTCAAAGGCGGTCAGCATGCCCTGGATGAGCTCCTCGGGCGGGAATGACTGGCCGGTGAGGGTCTCCTGGATCTGGATGACCTCGCGCGCGACGGCCTGCGCCAATTCACGCTGGTTCGCCCACAACTCGCTGACCGTGCCGCCGGTGACCAGGCCGGCGCAGTTGGTGGTGACGATGTAGACATTCTTGATGACGAGTTCACGCAGCATGTCAGCGGCGCTGCTCACTGCCCGCGCCGGGATGTTGATGGCGCCGAGCGCTTTCACGAGTAGCCCGGCCTGCGGCCCGAACACCGGCGAGGGGATCAGCACCCTGGCCTCCTGGCCGGGTTTTTTCTCGAACCACACCGAGATCACGGTGGGGTTGATGAAGCCGTACTGTTCCCAGTCGCGCGGCAGCAGTTCGTTCTGCAGCAGTCCCAGGCGCGTCTGCCAGGCCGGGGGAATCTGTTCCAGTACCGGGTGCAGGTCCTTTTCGGCAACCGCGACCAGTACCAGCTTCGGTGCCGGCAGTTCCTGTGCCGCGACGGCAATATCATCGTCGCGAGTAACGGGATAGACGGGATAACCGGCGCGCAGCAGGCCGTGGGCAAACACCCCGCCCATTTCGCCGACGCCTATCAGCACTACGGGTGATTTCATCTGTTTGCTTTCGTCTTGTATCTGCCCGATGGACGCGAGAGTATAACGCAACCGGTTGCCGGTCTGCTGCAACCCGAGACCTGGATTCTGCGCATGCTTACATCAAGACAAGGGCCTTTCCGGCTGTTCGGCCTGTTGCTGCTGTGGGTGGTGCCGCTGACGCCGGCGTGGCCGGCGATCCTGGTGACGGATGATGCCGGCAACCGACTCGCGTTCGAGCAACCCGCGCAGCGCATCATCAGCCTGGCACCGCATATCACCGAGCTGCTGTACGCCGCCGGTGCCGGCGATGCCATTGTCGGGGTATCCGAACACAGTGACTATCCCGCTGCTGCATACGGCCTGCCGCGTGTGAGCGGTGGTAGCGGGCTGGACCTGGAAGCCATTGTCGGCCTGCAGCCGGACCTGGTGATTGCCTGGCGAAGCGGCAATCCGGCCCACCAGGTCAACCGGCTGCGCCAGCTGGGTCTGCGGATCTTCATCTCGGAGCCACGCCGCCTGGAAGATGTGGTCGCCAGCCTGGAGCGGTTTGGCCTGCTGGCCGGCAGCACGGCCGAGGCGCGTGAACAGGTCATGGTCTTCAGGCAACGCCATGCCGCGCTGGCCCGGCGCTACGCGCAGCGGGACACAGTCAGTGTGTTCTACTCCGTCTGGCAGCGGCCGCTTATGACCGTCAACGGGGAGCACTTGATCAGCGATATCATCCGCCTGTGCGGCGGCCGCAATGTATTCGACGCGCTGCCGGGCCTGGCACCACAGATTGGTATCGAGGCGGTGCTGGCTGCCGATCCGCAGGTGATCATCGCCGGCGGTGGTGAAGCGGAACTGTCAGGCTTGTTCGAGATGTGGACACGCTGGCCGGAACTGACGGCCGTGAAGAAAAACCACCTTTTTACCATACCGCGTGATTCTATTGTGCGTCATTCGCCGCGGGTGCTGGACGGTGCGGAGCGTTTATGCCGCCTGCTTGATGAAGTTAGAAGTGGGATGTAGGAGCGCCTCGTTTATGCCCGGCGCTTAATCGGGTGCAGGCGCGATCAAGCAGGGTGCGCCATACACACCAGTGAATAGCCACGGAATCCACGGAAAAACACGGAAAGATAAATGCCTGAAACGTGAAAGTTACAAATCAATGGGACAGCAATGAGTCTGACCTCATTAGACACATGCTAATTCGTAACGTGATTGCTGTAGCCGGTCAGTTCAACGTAGCCGTGTCCGGTAATATCGGCGCCGTATTGCCGACCTGTGATATCCACGGCGCCTTCCCAGTAGCGGATTGAAACATCCAGTTCCTGATCGGCCTGGACGGGCCTTATCACCATGTCCATGTCCCGTGATGGTATGCGCAGCCGCCATTGCGATGGGTAGCGGCCGCCTCGGGGGCTCTGCCAGGTTTCGATCACTTCGATCGATATATCATTACCCCGGAGCGGCACCGTTCGTCCTTTTGTATCGATCAGGGTGCCGGAACTGAAGGGGTCAATGGTGCCGTCCTTGCGACGCAACTGATAGAGCATCAGATCGAAGCCGTTGCTCAGCTGCAGCGAGAACCAGTCCCATCCAGCCTGATCTTCACCGAGAGCACTCGTGCTCCATTCCCGATCCAGCCAGGACTCTCCGTCCACCTTGCGGGATACATCATCGATAGTCACCGTACCATGAGTCGCCAGGCGGGTAATGGAGTAGTAATACGAGGCGTTTCCAGGGGTGCTGCTCTTTCGACTCAATCCCTTCTCGCCCTGGAGCACTGCAGGCTTTTGCGGTCTAAGGTCCAGCTGCAGTCGAATACGCGGCATGCTAGCTTGCAAGTGCCAGTGATCCTCCGATACCTCGGCGACGGACCAGTTCTCGAGCCATACCCGGAACGGCTGCGACTGTGCACCGGCAAGGTCGATAGCAGGACGAGAGAAGCGTTCCTGAAAGATGAATTGCTTTGTCTGTGGATCTGTCAGCGCGAAGTGACCCATGTAGACCTGGTTGCCGGCCCAGCGGGATAGATGGACGTCCGGTTCGGGTTTCAGGGCAATTCGGAAGATAACGAACTGATAACCGAAGCGCCGTCCGGTTGCGGTTCTCAGATTACCGGTGAAGTACCACCACTCGTTACGAAACCGGGGGTGCGCCCCATGATCATCGGGGAAGCGGAAGTCTCTGGGTCCGTCGGCGCGGTCATAGCCGCTGGTGTCATGGCCACCCAGGGCATCGACCACGTTGAGTGTTTCTATGGCTGCGGTATCGGACTTCGTGTCCATGTATACCCATGCGGCAACCGCCATGGCGGCGACCAGGATCACGATGACAATGAAGACCGGGCGGTTCATGCTACTCGTTCCTCAGTGCCTTGGCCGTTGGCGTGCGCGCCATGCGCCAGCCGGGATACAGACCAGCCAGTATCGCCGCCACCAGTGCCAGCGCTACCGCCTGCAGGAGCACATCCGCCGATACCACCGTATTCATGCTCCAGCCGAAGGAACGTCGGTTGATTACTTCAATGAGGATATTGGCCAGGACCAGGCCGGTGGGAATGGCGAGCAGTCCCGAGGCGAGTCCCATGAATCCCGTCTGCACCGTGACCATTCCGGCCATCTGCCCCGGCGTGAAGCCGGTGGCGCGCAGCACGCCCAGCTCACGCGTCCGTTCCAGCTGAAGGGCCATGAAGGCACTGAGAATACCGACAAAGGCGACGATAACTGCGAGCAGGCGCAGTACGTTGGTGACAGCGAAGGTTCGATCGAAAATGGCAAGGGAGGTTTCACGAATCTCGCGGTTCGACCTGACCAGAAGGTTCTGAGTGCCGGAGGTTGCGCGACGCACCAGCTGGATCACCCGCTGCAGGTCGGCATCGGGGGACAGATAGAGTCCCATCGCGGATACAGCGGGGTCGTCGAAGTGCTTTTCATACAAAGACCGCTGCATGAGCACTTCGCCCTGTTCGGAGCTGTAGTCGTAATAGATGCCGAGCACCGGGAAGTTCCGGGTACCCGAGTCGGTGCGGATCGGGATCAAGTCGCCGATGGCCAGGTGCTGGTGCCAGGCCAGGGGTTCGGAGATCAGGACACCCTGGTTAGCCAGGAATACGGGCCAGACTTGCTCCGGATCACCGGCCTTGAGCGGGTAGCGTGGCTGAACAGACTGCTCGAGACCCAATGCGAACAGTTCGATCAGGCGCCCGTCGGACTCGACCATGATCTGGCGGCCCGTGCTCATGGCGACGATCCCCGGCACCTGCCTCACCGATTCAAGTACGCCCGGATCCAGCGCCATCTTCGGTTGGATGGAAATCACGCCAGGTGCAGAGACGTAGATGTCGGCACGCAAGGTGGAGGACAGCCATAGCGCTACCGTACTGCGAAAACTGTCCACCATCACACTGACACCCACGGTGGTGGCCACGGCCAGCATCAGTGCAGCAATGGCCGCGCCGGTACGACTCAGCGAAGCTGCCACGCCACCCACTGCCAGTCGTGCCTGAATACCAAACAGGCGGCCTGACAGCGGCAAGGCGGCGCGCGTCAGCCAGGACACCACGAGCGGACTCATCAGCGTTAGTCCGAGGATCATCAGAAACAGCACCGCAAAGCCTAGCAGCAGTGAGCGGCTCGGTAACAGAAGCAACAACAGGGCGCCCAGCATCAATACCAGGCCGGTCATGGCCAGCCCGGGTACCAGCGTGTGGGCGCGCTCCTCGAGCCCCGAGCGTTGCAGGGCGGCACGCGGTTCCGTACGCGCCGCTTCCGCCGCGGGCAGCAGTGCAGCCAGCAGGGTCGCACCCACACCCAGGGCCAGCCCCTTGAGCAATGGCGATGGCAAGATCAATAACTGGCCGACAGTGAGTACGAAGTAGTGATCGTTGACGGTGCGCGTTACTAGATGTACCAGTCCCTGTGCCAGCACGGAACCGATCACCAGGCCTATGACTGAACCGGCCAGACCCAGTATCAGCGTTTCGCCCAGGATCAGGCGAAACACCTGAGCGTGTGTGACGCCCAGCAGGCGCAGCGAGGCAATCAGCTCGCGACGCTGCAATACGGCGAAGGTCACTGTGTTGTAGATGAGGAACATGCCCACGATCAAGGCCAGCAGGCTCATGGCCGTCAGGTTGGTCCGGAACGCGCGGGTCATTTGCAGCAGCGCGTGACTTCTACTTCCTGCATCCACTACCCGTGCGCCCACCGGGAGTATATTGCGGATTCGCTCGATCACACCCGCATCAGCGTCGTCGTCACCCAGCTTCAGGTCGATGCGGTCCAGCCGACCCGGTTGCCTGCTCAAGGCCTGGGCCGTGGCGATGTCAGTGATAACCAGGCCGTCCAGCGCCGCCGGATTGGCATCGTGGGCCCCGAGCAGACCGATAAGGCGAACCTCATGGGTGTGGCCACCCACCGTGATCTTGAACCGATCGTCTATGGCGAGATCAAGGCGGCGCGCGGTGGATGCGCTCATCAGGACAGTGCCCGGTGTAGTCAGCAGCGTCTTCACCAGCGTGTCCTGTGTGTCCACGAAGCGGCCGCGAAACGGGACTTCCGCAAGGGGATCGATCCCGACTACATGCAAGGTAGACGCCCTTGTCTTGCCGTAGATATCGATAACCGGCGCACTGTCTCGCATCCCCAGTTCCACACGCAACTGCGCATACAGGGTTTCATCCAGACCGGATGGACCACCGATAATCTGATGGGTGGAATCACCAGCGACCACCTGCACCGACAGGTCAAAGGCCCGGTGTACGCTCTCGTTGGCAAGGTCCACGCTGACCACCACGGCCACCCCAAGCGCTATCCCCAAAATGGCCAGTACCAGTTGCCACGGATGGCGTAACAGGTAGCGGTGGCTGGCACGACTGAGGCTACTCACCAGATGACCTCATCGATTCTGTCAGTGAGCCGGCCGTCCTCCAGAACGAAGAGGCGCTCGGCCAGCTCGGCCACCTTCCGCGAGTGGGTTACGATTATCAGTGTTGTGCCGTGTTCCAGCACCAGATCAGTGAGCAAGCCGAGCACATGGCGACCGGAATCGGCGTCGAGATTTCCGGTCGGTTCATCGGCCAACAGCACCGCCGGTTTATGTACGAGCGCCCGCGCGATGGCTACCCGTTGCTGTTCTCCACCCGACAGGCGATCGGGGTAGGTGTCACCGCGATCGGCAAGACCCACCTGGGCCAGCAATCGGTCGGCGCAGTCTCCATTCAGGGAATTAAGTTCCAGCGGCAACAGCACATTCTCCAGCACCGTCAGCGTTGGAATAAGGTTGAAAAACTGATAAATGAAACCCACCCGACGGCGCCTGAATAGGGTACGTTCACGCTCGCCCATTCGATTGAGCACCTGGCCGTCGATAACAACGTCGCCACCGCTGGGCAGGTCGATCCCCCCGATGAGATTCAACAGCGTGGATTTTCCCGAACCGCTGCGGCCGAGCAGTGCGACAACCTCCCCGCGTCCGACGCTCAGCGACACGCCGCGAAGCGCCTTCCGGCTGCGTTCACCCTCACGGTAGGTTCGCGATATATTGTGAAGCTGGATCAGAGGCTTGTAGCTGTTCACGGTATTTATCCCCGAGCCTTGCAACTGCAAATCCTGAAATTATGGATATGGATGTATCCAGCTGAAAATAAAGTCTTTACGCGAAATCACTGTATCTGACTGATTACAGGCTTGTACTGCACTAGTCCCGGCCTGAATCACGATAACCGGGCCGTATATTTCAACGATCCGGGAACAGGGTTGTTACCTGGTTATTGTGGACCAGAAACTCCATGTGTACATATCCAATGCACCGCTATGAAAGGCATGATGATGGTTTACCTCATCATCTCTTTTTATCAATAATAAGCCTGCCTTTCACCTTTCATGCTGCCAGAACACGTCCGGCTGTCCTGCCTGTTTGTTCAGCACGCGCGCCATCACGAACAACAAGTCGGACAGGCGGTTCAGGTATTTGAATGTTGCCGGGTTGACTGCGGCGGTCCTGGCCAGCCGATGGACGCGGCGCTCGGCACGGCGGCAGATGG
>Ga0224512_10005821_pt1 | contig 10042 bp, 6 predicted proteins | sample SF_May12_sed_USG_4_FD_169103 | JGI IMG/M metagenome (GOLD analysis project Ga0224512, IMG submission 169103) | Sediment microbial communities from San Francisco Bay, California, United States - SF_May12_sed_USGS_13 | ecosystem: Environmental > Aquatic > Marine > Sediment | place: USA: California...
CCGAGGGGCCGGCCGGTGCCCGGTGGTCCCGGGGGGCGTGGCCCTGTTGGCTGGTGCCTTTCCCATGGCTAGGTTTGTCTCTTATGCCCCCGCAATTCCCCGCAGCGGTGCGACGCTGGCTTCCCCGTGGCCTGTTCGCCAGAGTCGTCCTGATCACGGCATTTGCCTTGGTTGCTTTCGGCGCGGCTTTCGCATTCGGTGCGTGGAGCCGGGCCTGCGCCGGGAGCCGCTGCCCGTCGATCGAAGGACTCGGGGAATACGACCCTGATCAGGCGTCCAAGGTATACGCCGCCGATGGCCGGTTGATCACGGATTTCGGCCTGGAACGGCGAACCGTCCTTCCCCTGCGGGAGATATCCCCTGCCGTTGTCGCCGCCTTTCTGGCCATCGAGGATCGGCGCTTCTATCGCCATCACGGTATCGACTGGATCCGGTTCTTCGGTGCGGTCAAGAGCAACATCCTAGCGATGGAGGTGACCTCGGGGTTTTCGACCATCACCATGCAGCTGGCGCGCAACCTGTTTCCCGAGGACATCAGCGGTCGGGACCGGACGATTGCGCGCAAGATTCGGGAGGCGCGGGTCGCGCGCCAGATCGAAAAGCGGTACTCAAAGGACAAGATTCTCGAGCTCTACCTCAACCAGATCGATCTCGGCAACCGGGCGTTTGGTGTTGAGGCGGCGGCCCAGCGGTACTTCGGCAAATCGGCCCGTAACGTCAACGTGGCGGAGGCCGCCATCTTGGCTGCGATTCCGAAGGCGCCATCGACCTACAATCCGCGGCGCAACCCGCGCCGCGCGATCCAGCGGCGCAACCTGGTGATCAACTCGATTCGCCAGGAAGGGTTGCTCACGGCGGAACAGGCCGAACGGTGGAAGTCGTTCCCGCTCCAGCTGTCATCGCGCTCTGACTTCAGCGGGGTAGCGGAGTATTTCGTGGAGTACATCCGGCAGCAACTCGATGCCCGGTTCGGGCACGATCTCTATCGCGAAGGGCTCCGGATCTATACCACGCTCGATCTCGATTTTCAGGAAACGGCCGAGCGGGCGTTGGAGAATCAACTCAGCGCGATCGAGGACGGAGAATACGGCCAATTCCCACATACGACCTACGCCAACTATCTGGAATCGAAGGCCGACGGGGGCGGGGCCGCCACCGAGCCGTCGCCCTACCTGCAGGGACTGGTGCTGACGCTCGATGCCAAGACCGGATATATCCGCGCGATGGTTGGCGGCCGTGATTTCGAGGACAGCAAGTTCAATCGGGTCACGCAAGCGATGCGGCAGCCCGGGTCGACATTCAAGCCGTTCGTCTACGCGGCGGCCCTCCGGGCCGGCATTCCGCTCTCCTTTATCCTGGTCGATGAACCGATCAGCGTGCCGATGCGGCAGGGCGAGCCCGACTGGGAACCGCAGAACTTCAACCTCCGGTTCGACGGCCCGATGACGCTCCGGGAAGGACTGTACCGGTCGGTCAACATCATCGCGATTCGGCTCGGGATGGAGGAAGTGGGAGAACAGGCCGTGGTGAGCGAGGCGGTTCGCTACGGCATCACCACCCGAATCCCCGCGTATCCCTCGATTTTCATCGGGTCGGCCGAAGTCCTGCCAATCCAGATGATCTCGGCGTACACGTCGTTTGCCAACCTCGGGGTCCGGACCACCCCGATCGGCATCCTCCGGGTGGAAGATCGTGACGGGAAGATCCTCTGGGAGCCCGCAATCCATCGTGAACGTGTTGCCGACCCCGCGCTGGCATGGCTCATGACCGACGTGTTGCGGGATGTGGTTCGGCGTGGGACGGCCTTCAGCGCCGTCACCGCCCAGGGGTTCACCATCCCGACCGGCGGCAAGACCGGCACGACCAACGAATACAATGACGTCTGGTTCATCGGTTTCACTCCCGACCTGGTGACCGGGGTGTGGATGGGGTTCGATCAACCCCAACGGATCATGAACAACGCACAGGGTGGCCGTCTCGCCGCGCCGGCCTGGACCGCCATGATGAAGGAGATCTATGAGCGCCGGGCCGCCCCACAGGCGTGGAGCCGTCCGGCCGGAGTCACCTTCCAAGAAATCGACCGGACCACCGGTTACCTTGCCACACCGTTCTGCCCGACCGACAGCCGGGTCATCGAGTCCTTCCTGCCGGGCACCGAGCCGACCGAACCCTGTCCGGTCCACCTGCCATTCCGCATTACGGGGGCAGGCTCGCAGCCGCAAGCGCCAACCAGTCCCTGAGATGGTGCCCCCGCTCCGGCTGAGCGCACCGTGGCTCTATCCGGCCGGGGGGAGTGAAGTATCAGCCATCGAAGACGGCGCCCTGCTGATCGACGAGGCCGGGCGGCTAGCTGCCATGGGGCCGGATGCCACGGTTCGCGCGCCTGCCGGGTGCAGGCGGGAGCACTACGCTCGGACCGTCATCATGCCCGGCCTGGTGAACACCCATACTCATCTCGAGCTCACCGGGTTCGAGGACCGTGTCCTCGACGAGGATTTCGCTTCGTGGATCCGACACCTCCGGGCACTCAAGGAACAACGCATGCCCGAGGAGTTCCTGGCTGCCGCGCGGCGTGGACTTGCCGACTGCTTCGCGGCTGGTGTGACCACGGTGGCCGACACCGGCGATTCGGGAGCCGTGATCCGTGCCATGGCGGAAGCCGGTGGCAGCGGCATCGCGTACCAGGAAGTGTTTGGCCCCCACCCGGACCAATGCGAATCGAGCCTCATCGGCCTCCAAGCGCGTGTTGCCGAGCTACGCCGGTTCGCGTCGCCGCGGATTCGCCTTGGCGTGTCGCCGCACGCGCCGTACACGGTAAGCGAGCCCCTCGCGACCGCGGTCATGAACTGGGCCCGGGCGGAAGGCCTTCCGGTGGCGGTTCACATCGCCGAGTCGCCGGCCGAACGGGAGTTTCTGCTGCAGGCAACGGGTCCATTCGCGGCGGCATGGAAGACGCGGCAGATTCCGTTGCCCCCCCGCCCGGGCAGCTCGCCGATTGCCTGGCTGGAGTCCTCCGGTGGCTTGACGCCCGACACGCTCTGCATTCACGCCGTCCAGGTCGATGCGGAAGACATCGCGGTACTCGCTCGTGCCGATTGCGCCATTGCGCACTGCCCCGGCTCGAACCTCCGGCACCGGCATGGCGACGCGCCACTCGCGGCGTTTCTCGAGGCCGGCCTCCGGGTCGGTGTCGGAACCGACTCGGTGGCGAGTGTCGGCCGGCTCGACCTCCTGGCCGAAGCCAGGCGGGCGCGGACGCTCGCTGGCCTCAGCGCCGCTGCGGCTCTTGATTTGTGCACGGCGGCCGCGGCTCGTGCGCTGGGCCTGGATGGCGCAGTCGGACGTCTGGCTCCGGGCCTGTGGGGAGACGTGACGGTCGTCAGGGTCGGTGCCGTGACGGACCCCTCCGACATTCCCGAGGCATTGCTCGAATCTTCACCTGGGCAGGTCGTGGCGACTTACGTCGGGGGGCGGAAGGTCCATTCGTTGGCGACCTGATTGACAGCGGCATGCCGGCGCTCGCTCTCTTGCCCTCAAATCGAGCCAGCGTTACGATTTAGCTGAGTGTGTGGTGGGTGGGAGTTCCTTCCAACTCCTGGCTTTTGCCGACTCAATCGAGTGAGCGGCACCCAGTGACCTCCCTCCGAAGCGTTGGAGATGAATAGGTGCGCTGCCTAGCCTTGAATGCCTCGTTTGAACCGCTCACAATGGTTCCCGTGCGACGGGCGCTCAGACTCGTCATCGACGGCAAAGCCGAGATCGTCGAGCCGGAGGGAGTCGACGTATTCCGCAGCGAGCGGATCACGCTGCCGCGTCCGGCCATCATTCGGCTCGTTAAGTTCATCCACGTGCCCCGCCGGTTTCGTCGGCAGGTAACCAACACCTTCCTGTTTGCACGCGATGGCTATCGCTGTCAGTACTGTCATCGGGCGCCCTCGGAGCTCCGGGCGCGCGAGTGTCTCACTCGCGATCACATCGTGCCGATGTCTCGTGGCGGTGACAATGAGTGGACCAACGTGGTCACCGCCTGCAGCTCCTGCAACACCCGCAAGGGCAACCGGCTTCCGGAAGAATGCGGCATGAGCCCGTTGGTCCCACCCACCGAGCCCCATTTCGTGCACCTCTCCTGGGCTGTGCGGCGGCTCACCGTCACCCAGTCGAAGTACATCAAAATGTTTTACGGTGAGGAAGCGCTCCGGGCCATTGCGGGGTAGGGAAGGCCTCCAGACCAATTCCCTTCGTTGCCTTACCCGGGTCCTGCGAGCTCCGGCGACCTCGCCTCCAGTCGGAGGCGAGGCAGGCCGGCGAGGCGAAGCAGCAGACGCGTTACCCGGCGCCCGAGCACGCCACCGGCGCCACCCGTCTGGCCCTCGTCGCGTTCCCCCTCAAGAAACCGCTCGAGTTCTTCGATATCCGAGTCCGATAGCGTGGAGATTGCGAGGCTGCCGACGTAGTAGTGGGTTCCCGCTGTCGTCGGACGCAGCGCGATTCGATACCTGGCACCGAGTGCCGTGGCCAGGGCCTCCCTGGTGGCGTAGCGCCGCTCCCGCATGCCGGACCCGGTGAGCGTTCTCACCGAGAATTCAAACAGCACCGGCTCCCAGCGCACCACCACATCCCACTCCACGAGCCGCTGGAGTTCATCGAACCACACGCTCTTCGATTTCCACAGCTCGAGCCGGTAGCTGAGTCGGACGGGGAGTCCTTCTTGCAACGTGGTGATCCATCGGTCGTCGGCGAGGAGATCGACGGCGCGCACCATCGGGTCGCCGGGCAGGCCTCGGGCGACGTCGCCGGTCAGTGAGATCTCGAGCCGCGGTTCCAGTTGCGAGCCGCCCTGGGCGCTCACGACGCCCACCGGGGTGAGCAGGACGGCGACGAGGGCAAGTCCCCGCCCCCGCCCCCGTCGCGGCCTCGTCGGCACTCGTCTCACCGGTCGCTCCACACCCCGTGGCCGGACGACTTAGAACCGATGCTCGAGCCGGGCGGTCAGGCGAACGGGCTCGCCATCAGTGAGGGCCTTGGCCAGGTACACGCCCAGCCCGCCGAGATCCAGTCCGACGCCCACGTCGGCCTTCCAGAGATCCAGAGATGGCAGCCGGTCGTTGGGGACGCGCCCCGGTCCGTCGCCCGAGAGCCATGCCATTCCCATGTCGGTGAAGAACACCAGGTCCGCTTCATCGAGGCCAATCATTCCCTGTACCCCGAGATGGGCCCGCTCCAGGATTCGGCTCGCGGCTCCGAGCCGGAGCCGGGTCCGAAACTCCCCTTGCACCAGCGCCATGCGGTCGCAGAATGCCGTGCGGCCCGAATTCGGTACCCCTGACGGTGTACAGGTTAGGTGGCGGAATTCGTACCCGGGAAGAAGCCCGGGGCCGCCGAGCGAGTAGCGTCGTTGGATCGGGAGCGGGTCGCCCCCGAGCCATCCCGCTGCAAGCAGGCGAAGGCGCACGCGGCTCCCGGGGGAGAGGCGGAAGTAACGTCGCGCATCCACCTGCAGCCGACTGAAGTCATAGGATCCATCGATGGGGATGGGGGAGCGGATGGAGGTCGGCAACGTGATCGGCGCGACGTCCTCGCTCTCTCCGTACTGGTAGACAGCCTGCACCCACCAGCCGGACGCGCCCGAGTCGCGACTGTGGCGCGTGTCCAGACTCATCGTCACGTCGGCGGTCAGGAAGTGACCATCGTCGATGAGTGGGTTGGCGCGCCAGCGGTCGCTGTTTCGGAACAGCGACCAGGGGTCGCTCTCGCGAACCGATCGCTCGTTGTCACGGCGGAGCCCAATATCAATTCGGAATCCGCGAGTAGGCTGCAGGTATCCATATCCACCGAATCCCTGGGCCTCGAACAGATCACGGTAATCCCGTTGCAGGAGAAACGCCGACCAACCCGATTCGACCGCCGACAGCGGATGCTCCTCGATCGCCCGCATCTCGCTTTGGGCGGTGACGCCGATCCCGATGATGGGGAGGGTGGTGCGGCGCCACTCGAGTTGTGTCGCATAGCCGAAGTCGCGCCGCAGGTTGGATTCATCGGGTGCGGTCCGGAGGATGCCCTGCAGGTCCAGCTCCACCCTGGCGCCGGGAGACGGACGCCACTCGAACAACGGTCCAAACTGGATCGGCAACCCCTCCACGCGGTTGTAGGTGTGCCCCGTGGTGAGCCGGAGCGTGGTTCGAAGATCGCCCGATTGGAATGATGCGGACGCCTGGGGTATCGACCGTCCGCGGGCCCGGATCGCGAGCAACCCGGACACCTGCCGCGTGACCGGAGCCGATTCGACAAAGGAGCGCGCGGTGCCGGAGTGAACGCCGTCCGGGCGGACCAGGAGCATGCCTCCGACGATGAGCGCATCGCCATGCACGGCGCCGCCAGGCTCGACGATGAGATCGCCGTTCAGGACGGTTACGGGTCCGTCGATCGTGCCGTGGACCCGCATGGTGCCGCGGAAGAGGCCGAACCGGCCACGGAGGACCGTGCCGTGTGGTACGACAACGTCGCCGGCAAACCGGATGGTCGCCGAGTCGTTGTAGGCCGCGACGGCCTCTTCGAGGACGGCCTGGGGAGGGCCGGACTGGCGTCCAGGCTCGCCGAACGGCACCGTCGGATCGATGACGATGACACTGTCTTGGGCGGCCAGCGCGGCCGGTGCCCAGAGGATGGCGAGCGCGAGCATCAAGGGCTTCATCCCCGACTCCCATGCAGGCTGTGGATTACGTGATGCGGGCACTGGGTGGTGCTCCGCTGGTGCTCGGGTGGTTAGGTCCCCGGCGAGATGCCGAGGCGTCTCATGCGACGATAGAGATTAGCCCGGTCCGTGTCGAGCGCGCGTGCCGCTTCGGACACGTTGCCCGAGGCGTGATCGAGGGCCGACTGGATGAGCGATCGCTCGAAGTCCGCCAGCGCGTCGTGCATCGACGCGCGCGGCCTCGAGATTGACGGGGTTGGAGGAGTTGTCCTCGTGGCGGGTTGGAGGACCCGGCGGATGTCCGGCTCGTCGATTTCTGGACCAGCCAGAATCGTGGCGCGCTCGACGACGTTGGCGAGCTCCCGGACGTTACCGGGCCACACATAGTTGGTCAGGCGGTTGAGGGCGCCGTTGGTGAAGGTCGGCGGCGTGCGTGGGCGGATGCGCCGGGCCAAGTGAGCGACCAGCGCCGGCAGATCTTCGAGCCGCTCGCGGAGTGGGGGGATGGGGATCAGGAACACTGCCAGCCGGAAGAAGAGGTCTTCGCGGAAAGACTTCGACTCAACCGCGAGTTCCAGCCGGTGGTTGGTTGCGGCAATGATCCGGACATCGACCGGCGTGCTGGTCTCCGATCCGATGCGGTCGAGCTGTCCGGTTTCCAGGGTCCGCAGCACCTTCGCTTGGGCCTCGAGGCCGAGATCGCCGACCTCGTCGAGAAACAGCGTGCCCCGGTCCGCTAGCTCGAACCGCCCCAAGCGGCGATCGACCGCGCCGGTGAAGGCGCCCCGCTCGTGTCCGAACAGTTCCGACTCGATGAGATCGCGCGGGATGGCCGCGCAGTTGACGGGCACGAAGGGGTGATCCTGCCGGAGACTCTGCCGGTGGATGGCGGCGGCGACTAGTTCCTTGCCGGTGCCGGACTCGCCGGTGATCAGCACGCGCGCCTCGGTTGGTGCCACTTGCGCGATCAGCTCCCGAACGCCGCGCATGGCGGGGCTGTCGCCCACCAGATCCGCCGCCGGGGACAACGCCCGGCGCAGGGCGCGATTCTCCACCCGGGTGCGGTGGAGCTGGAGGGCCGCGCGCAGGGTCGTCAACACGGAGTCCGGGCTGAGCGGCTTCTCCAGGAATTGAAATGCACCGAGCTGGGTTGCCCGAACAGCGTCCTGAAGGCCCGCCTTTCCGCTCATCATGATGACCGGAACATCGCTCGCCTTGGCTTGAAGCTCGGCGAGTACCGCGAGCCCGTCGGGGCCGGGTGGTGGCATGAGGAGGTCGAGCAACACGGCATCGGGCAGGTGCTCTTGCACTGCCTGAAGCGCTGCGTGCCCGTTGGCCGCCTGATCGACCACGAAGCCCTCGGCCTTGAGCAGGGCGCCGAGCATCCGGAGGATGTTGGCCTCATCATCGACGAGTAGTACGCGTGGGGCCATGGCGACGTCTTAAGGGGTGTCTTCTGAGTCCGGTGTCGTGCCATCGACCGGCAGCGTCACGATGGCAGTGGTCCCGCCACCGTCGGACGGGCGGAGTTCGAGCGAGCCCCGATGGTGTTCGATTGTTTGTTTCGCGAGAGCGAGGCCGAGTCCCGTGCCCGAGTGTTTCCGGGTGAAGTACGGCTCGAAGACGCGGGCCTGGTCTTCGGGCCGAATGCCGGGGCCGTGGTCGCGGATTTGGACCTGCACCTGTGCCCGCCCGGCTTCAGCCAAGTGCACTTCGATGGACCCGGCTCCGTCCATGGCTTCGGCGGCGTTGGTGATCAGGTTGCCAAATGCGCGCCGAAGCGGGTCGTACTGACCGTGGATCGTGGGCAGCGAAGGCGAAACCTGGAGCGTGTGGGTTACCCGAGGCGGCAGGGTGGTGCGGGTCAACTCGGTCAAGAGTTCGGCCAGGTCGATTTCGGCCCGGGGGCCTTGAGGCAGCCGGCCGAACTCGCTGAATTCCCGGGCCATGTGTTCCAGTCGCGCCGACTCGGTCTCGAGGATGTCGAGGATGTCGGTCGGCTCCGTGCCTCGAGTGGTACGGAGTTGAGCGACTGCCAATCGGATCGGGGTGAGCGGGTTCTTCATTTCGTGCGCCACGCGCCGCGCGACCTCCTGAAAGGCGCGGAGCCGCTCCGCCTCGAGCTCCTTGGCGCGTCCCGCCTCGAGCCCGGCTGCCATCTCCTGGAGCCCGGCTCGGAGTGCGGCGAACTCCGGAGCCCCCTTTTGCGGCGGTCCGTCCGGGAGCGGTTCGTGACGGCGGATGCGTTCGGTCCACCCAATGAGTTCGTCGATGGGGCGGCTCAGTTGCCGGGCGAGGTGTCCCGACAGCCGCACGGACAGATAGACCAGGAGCGCTCCGGCGGAGAGGAGGGCGAGCGCGAAGCCCGCGGCATAGTAGCGGCTGAATGCGGCGGCTTGCCGGGCCTGCCCCAGGGCCGCGTTCAGTTCCTCGGTGTGGGCCGCGAGCGCCTCGCGGCCGGCCTGATCCAATCGCGTGGTGTCGATGGTGCCGACCAGTGCGCGCCCCGAGGTGCCCAGCCGGCTGATGGTCGACTCGGCGCTGGCCACGGGGTTGCTCTGTCGGACGGTCATGGCCCAACCCACGACCAGGACCGCGGTGGGCAGGGCCCCGAGGGCGATCAGGATGAGCAGGATGCGCTTTCGGAATGGCAATTGCATTTGTTCAAGATACTGCTCGGTGCTGCAGCGGAGGAGATGGAGCGCGCGTGTCGAGGTTCATACTATCTTAAACCCTCTGCCCGCTGGACTGTGGCTCAACGCTGACTCGGCTCAGCGTGGATCGTTTCGGGCGGGCCATTGTTGTGGCGTCTCAACCTAACGTGAGGGAGCATGACGCAGCTCGAGAATCAGGCGAGTCGACTTCGGCATGGAGTCGGGGTGTTCGCCATGGCACTTTGGGCCGGCCTGGTGACGGGTTTCCTTGAAGCCCTCATTCTCTGGTTCAAGCAGGCCATTTTGGGTCAGGTCATCTTTGCGAGCCGGCACATTCTTTGGATGACCCCACTGGCCTACATGTTGATATTTGGTGCCCTGGGCGTCGTGATAGCCATTGTCGCAGTTGCAGTCCCTCGTTCTGTGACCCTTCCTGTTGCCCTTTTCTTCTTCACAGCGTTTGGGATCGGGTGCCTGCTCCTTCCTGTTCACCAACTCCACCGTTATGCAATGGCTCTTCTGGCAATCGGCGCCGGAGTCCAGGCTTCGCGTCTTGGATCGCGGTATCTGAGGCAATTCCCTGCCTTCGCCATACGATCCGCAGGCATCCTCAGTTTGATGGCCGTTGCCGCCGGGGCGGGAGCGTGGATCGTCGGAAGAGCTCAGCTGGAGCCGGCAGGCTTGGGTAACAGCCTAA
>Ga0224512_10005822_pt1 | contig 10041 bp, 6 predicted proteins | sample SF_May12_sed_USG_4_FD_169103 | JGI IMG/M metagenome (GOLD analysis project Ga0224512, IMG submission 169103) | Sediment microbial communities from San Francisco Bay, California, United States - SF_May12_sed_USGS_13 | ecosystem: Environmental > Aquatic > Marine > Sediment | place: USA: California...
CCCACGGCCGTGAAGGCCTGACCAGCCGAATCCATGAGCGTCATCGAAGTAGACATGCAGGCTCGGGTAGCGGTCCATGAGGTCCGCGATGGCGCGGACCGGAGCGATATCTCCGTACATTGAGTAGATCGAGTCGGCCAGGTACCAGATTGCGCATGTGCCACCGGTCTCGGCTTGGTTTATGGCGGCCTCGAGAGCGTCCATGTCGTTGTGGGCAACCTCGACCACTGTGGTTCCTCGCCCGCGCAGAACGTCGGCCGCCAGATGCACGGAGGCGTGAGCGTTGACGTCGACGAACACCGGGTCGTCGGCGTTGATCAGTACCGGGAGCGCCGCAAGGTGGCCAAGGGTGGTGGTGGGAGGCAGCACGATGTGCGCGTCGAATATCTGCTCGAGCCGTTCTTTCAGATCGGCGTAGAGACTGACAGAGGCATAAGCCGTCGAGGACGAAAACAGAGGTCCAAACCTCTCAACAGCCTCGATGGCACCTTGCTTCAATCGCGGGTCCGTGTTGAGGCCGAGATACGAACACGACCCGAAATTGAGCAGCCGCCGGCCATCGACGGTGATTGCCTCGCCGTCGAGCATCTCATCGGCGGCGTGGACCCGGATCACGCCTGCTTCCACGCCGGTCGCCATCGTCGATTCGATCATCTGGAGGACGCGTGCTTGCCGGAGACCCCTCCTGGACATGTCCCACCTTTCGTTGACCGGATCGGGGCTCGAAACTCAAACCCCGGAAAGAGCGACGGTAACCGACGAAGCGGACAGTTCACCAGGTTCTTCCTCCGCCGCAGGGGGGATTTCTCGCATATGGCCCCCCATTCCATCCGTCGGCCGCATATGTCCCAGGATTTGGCAAGGGAGTCACCCGGCCAAGATGGATCTAGGGTGGAGCCTGGAAAGGCAGCTCTTGGACCGTATCGCCCAATTCATCGTTGAGCATTCCAAACGGGTGCTGGCCGTGACCGGGGTCATCACGCTCGTTTCGGTGGCCATGCTGTTCCGCATGTCCTTCAACGCCGACGTGTCGAAGTTCATCACCGAGGGGAACGCCACCGGCGAAGCGTGGGTGGCTCTGCAGGAGAAGTACGAGACCGGCGACCCGGTCAATGTGCTGGTTTCGGCACCCGAGGGCCGCAGCCTGCTCGAGAAGGATCTGCTGGTCGCCGTCGTCGAACTCCGGGACCGGTTGGCGGCCATCGAGGGGGTCGGTCAGGTCGGTTCGATCGTTCCGGAGGTCAACCCGCTCACTGGCGGTCCCCTGACCGCGGACCAGATCGCCCTGGTGCCGGAGGGAGTCATCGCCGGCCTTCTTGACCAGAATCCTCTCGCGGATCTGCTGGTCAGTGAAGACGGCCGCAATACGCTGATGCTGGTCGTTCCGCTCGGTGACTCGCTGGCAGTTGCCCAGGCGGTGAACGATGTGACGGCCCCCGACGGGCTGGAGCTGACCCTTTCCGGTAATCCAGTCATCTTTGCCTCGATGCTCGACAAGATGAGCTGGTTCCTGATCGTGATCCCGCCGGTCATCGTCTTCCTGCTGCTCGGCGTGTTCTTCGCCAACGTTGGCGATCGCCGGCTCACCATTTTCGCCGTTGTTCCGGCGCTGCTCGGCTCGGTTTGGACCTTCGGGTTCATCTTCGCCCTGGGGAGAGAGGTCGACATCGTCACCATCCTGGTGCCGATCTTTGTCATCGTCATGGGCTCCGCCGACGGTCTCCATTTCGTTACCCACTACCAGGAACAGGTCGACCGCACCTCGGATGAAGTCGATCGGGTGGCCTCGACCCTCCGCCAGGTCGGCATTCCGATGATCCTCACCACCATCAGTACGGCGGCCGGGTTTCTGTCGCTGATATTCACCGGTGTCGCCCCGATCGCCCAGCTGGGGTCCTTCACGGCGATCGGTATCGTCTTCGCCGGTATCGTCTCGTTCTTTGCTCTCCCTGCCCTGCTCAGCCGGATGCACGTCGAACCGAAACACCACACAGCATTGCTGGGGCCCCGCCTCACGTCGGCCGTGAAACAGTTGGCCATCCGCCCATGGGTTGCTGCGGTCCTGGCCGGAGGGCTCATTGCCTTTTCCGCCGTCTTCATCCCGCAGCTCGAGGTCGACGGCGACCAGTTGATCTACTTCAAAGACAACGACCCGGTCCGTCTCGGATTTGAGAAGACCGCCGAGTTGTTCGGTGGGGCAACACCGCTGGTGGGTGAATACGTCTTCGATCGCGCCGGTGGCCTGGCCGGTCTGACCCCCGTCGCCGAGCTTTCAAGAGAGTTGGAGGCACTGCCGGGTATCCGCAAGGTGTTCAGCCTCGCCGACCTGCAGGGTGTTGTCCCGGATCAGCAGCTGTTGGGCGCACTCAGCGGGGAAACTCCGCTGCCGCTCGGTCAGATGGCGTCCGATGACGGCCTCCGGTTCATGCTGTTGCCGTCCCAGTTCGAAACCTCAGATCTGCAGGGATGGCTCGACTTCGCGGCAGAGAAAGAGGAGATCCGGATCCTGACCGGCATGCCCGTTATCTGGGACGAAGTGGCCCGGTTGGTCCTCCGAGCACAATTCATCTCTCTGGCGGTTGCCTACGGTCTGGTGACCCTGATGCTCGCCCTGGCTTACCGCAAGTTCCGCCAAACCATCGTGAGCCTGGTGCCGCTCTTGCTGACCAGCGCCATGCTGCTCGGGTTCATCGCGGCCTCAGGCATTCAGCTCAACCTGGTCACCGCCGTCCTCTCGTCGATCGTCATCGGGGTGGGCATCGACTACTCCATTCACTTCGTGGCGGCTATCGACTTCGCCCGTACCGAGGGGGACGGCTACGTGTTGCGCGCCGTCGACCGGGCCGGCCGGCCAATCATCGCCAACGCTCTCGGGATCGCCGTGGCGTTGACGGCCCTGTGGCTGTCTCCCTTCCGGATCCACCCACATATCTCGATGATCATGTGGGTGTCGATGACCACCGCCGCTTTGACCGCACTGGTCATCATCCCGGCCCTGCTGCCGACCGCAGGCGTGCGAGAGCCAGAAACGGCGGTTTGATCCGCCGCAGGTAGGTTCACGTCCTGCGATAACGGAGAATATCGCCGAGTCGTACCGGTGCGGTCTGATGCACCATGAACGACTCCATGCGGTCCGTCCGGTCCACGCAACTGACGAAATCGCTGCCATTGCGTCTCTGGATCGAGCGGAGCCGCGGACAGGAAAGGCACATGTCGATATCGACGGATCCCGCCCAAGGACATTGAACCCTTGATTCGGTGAGTTCTAGGAGCGGCATGGTCACATCCCCTCTGAGGACACCTTACGTCCGATACGGGTCCAGAGGAAGGGCTACCTACGTTGCGTGGCGGGCCCGGGACGGTCGGGGATTCGAGAACGGAAGATTGCGAAAAGGAGGAGACCGCACGTGGAGATCAACACCGGGCCGGCCGAACCGGCCCGCCAAGAGATTGCCGACAGATTGTCCAGTCTGCTGGCCGACACCTCCACCCTGTACCTCAAGCCATGTCTATCACTGCAATGTCACCCGGGATATGTTCCGCGTCGTTGCATACCATGTTCGAAGAGCAGGCTTTGGAGCTGCGCGACGCAGTCGACGAAGTAGCCGAGCGCATTCGGGCTGCCCATGTCGTTCCCGTCCCAGCCAGCTTTGGTTAGCGCTTCAGCGGGCGGATGGCCTCGATAGCGCCGGCAATTCCTCCCTTGAGCTGCAAACGCTCGGCGATATCGCTGAGCCGGGCGATCTCGTCCCCGGCGAGGCTGAGCTCGGCGGCCTCGGCGTTCTCCTGGACGTGGGCGACGCTGCCGGCTCCCGGAATTGCGATGGTGTTCGGGTGTGATATGACCCAAGACAGAGCGACTTGTGCAGGGGTGGCACCATGAGTCGCACCGATCTCGCGCAGTGTTTCGATCAACGACGCTGCTCGATCCAGGTTCGCCGGAGACGCGAGTGGATTGAGGGGATTCCTGCGGCGAAATCCGCCAAGCGGGTTGTCGGAGTGGTATTTCCCCGAAAGAAGCCCCTGAGCAAGAGGGCTGTAGGCGATGACGATTCGATCGTGGGCAGCTGCAAAAGGGATGAGGTTGCGGAGGGGTTGGCGGCGGACGAGGTTGAAGAGGACCTGGTTGGAGAGGATCGGCGCTCCCAAGACCTGCTCGGCGCGCTTCCACCGGTGCAGCGAGTAGTTGCTGACACCCGCGTGACGGGCGATGCCGGCTCGCTGCACCCGGCGCATACCTTCCATACCGGGACGGACCGGGAACGCCGGGTTGGGCCAGTGCATCTGATAGAGGTCTATCTCTTCGACTCCCAGACGGCTCCGGCTCTCTCGAGCACTCCGCTCGACCCGGCCCGGGAGCGGAACCACCGGCAGGAACTTGGTGGCGACAAAGGCAGAACGCCCGCCAAGAGCCCGCCCGAGGATCTCCTCTGAGCGGCCAGACCCGTAGACCTCGGCAGTGTCGAAGAAGTTGATTCCCAACTCGAGAGCGCGCTCGACAATGGCGTGGGCTTCGCGAGTCGCGTAATCCTCGCCGTAGCCCCACTCCCGGGACCCGAATTGCCAGGTCCCCAGACCGATCTTGGAGATAGTTTCGCCGGCGGCTTCGACGTATTGCATCGCACCATTCTCATTGAATCCAGCACGTAATTGGCCGGCACAACACGCGGGACGGAGGGGACACGTCCGGAGGGTTTCTCCCCGCGTGTCTTTGCCCGGGAATCTCCTAGAGGTTCTTCGATCAGGACAACTCTTCGCCCGGGACAATCTCGGCCGGGTCGGGATTCGTTCCTTCCTCGGCCGACTCCCGGCGAATTGCCATCCAAAGAATGCCGCCCGCCCCGGCCGCGACCAGCGCCGTAGCGAGCAGAGCCAGGACCGTCGACCACTCACCCTGCGGTAAGACCTCGATCAGGTAGCGCAATCCGGCTGTAGCCAGGAGAATCGAGCCAAGGGCGATCAACAACGCAACACCTTTGACCGATCGGTCCGGTGGTAGGAACTGCTTCTCGAGTTTCTTGAACAGAGAGGCGATTCGTTGCTTTACCACCAAGGAGACGAACGGGGCGAGCACCTGGGGAATCTGGTCGATGTCAACCTCGGTGGCAAGGTCGATGCGGGTGCCTTCTTCCACCGTTTCCAGGGTGATGCGGGTTCGCTCGATCACACCGTTCTCAAAGCGGTTGGTGTAGGCCAACTCCGTCGGTGGAAAAAGAATTTCTATCTCCGATTGGTGCTTCACCTTCTCGCCCAGGATCCTGGCTTCTTCCCGGAATCGGGCGCCAACACCATCCGGGCTGCCCGGATCCTTGATGGTCTTCTTGGTTCGACCCCAGCGAGGGCTGTTCTCGAGGTTGCTGATGAACGAGAAGACATCCTCAAGTGGGCGTTCGACGACCGGCCCTTCGAGTTCCACCGACGTTCTCATCTCCTGCCTCCCGGGTCGAGCGCGGTCCTGGGCCGGTGCAATGCACCCTACGCCACCCAACACACGATCGGATCGGCACCGAGAGTCCGCTCCCTCCCGCTCACCGCGATGGCTACTTCCGTCCAGCCCCTCGAGTTCCTGGTGTTTCGCTGGGGCCCGGGCTCGGGACCTAGCCGGCGGCCCAGCCGTGTGCGGGCCTGGGGGTGGGTGATCTAAGAGGGTCGGGGGCGGTTTGACGCCTTGTTGTTGGAGGCCGGCATCCTCGGATAGCAACGGGTTGCCGCCTCGCGCCGGTCGAGGATCCGCGGACAAGAAGAAATCGCCGCGCAGCTGCTCGGTGGAGAGGCATACTGATCGGAAGGGGAAGGGAGTATGCAACCAGTAACTGACTGGTTGAACTTGAGCCGCTTCACGGTCGACGGCGGCGGAAGAGAGGGGGGTTATCGAACGAACTTCTGATTTGGCGCGTCCTCAATAACTTCGATTCATCAAGAAGGGACGTGAAATGCAATGCACTTAACAAACAGAGAATCTTCACAAAAAAGAGCCGGGAAGACCGTCGTGTTCGTCTTTTTCCTGGTCGCGGCCCTGCTACCCGTGGGTGCGTGGGCCACACCGCCCGCAGGAAACCCGGCCACGTACACACTCGATACGCACTTCAGTGAGGGCACCCTGGTCAACGTCAACTACACCGACGTTGCAGATCAGCTGCAACTAAACAGCCAGGCGACGCCGTTCGGCTTCATCTGGGTGGCGGTGTCTTCAGTTGGGACTGTGGTCAAGATCGACACTGTGACTGGTGCCGTTCTGGGCGAGTACCGGACTGCTCCGCAAGGAATGGGGCTCAACCCTTCACGCACCACGGTAGACAACAATGGCAACGTCTGGGTAGCCAATCGAAACGAAGCCGGATTCGTGGCTCAAAATGCCATCGCTCCGGGCATTCCGCCGAGCAGCCAGTCAATGGGCTCGGCGGTTCACATTGGGCTTGAACAGAACGGGCAATGCATCGATCGCAACGGCAACGGAACGATCGACACCTCCACGGGGCTTGGAGATGTTAAGGGTTGGTCGAACGCAGGCGGCGTCGATACCTTGGGAGGCGTCTCAACGGCCGACGACGAATGCATCGTCCACTACACACGGGTTACCTCTACAGGGACCCGACACATTTCGGTGGATGCCAACAACGACGTGTGGATAAGCGGTACCGGATTCCGCAACTTCGATCTCGTTGACGGAGCCACTGGTGCCATCATCCGTCACGAAGCCGGTGTCGGGTATGGCGGCTACGGCGGCCTCATCGACGGCAACGGCGTCATCTGGTCGGCCCGGCGTCTGCTCCGCTGGGACACTGCGTTGACGCCCATCGCCGGGAACTTCACCGGCTATTCCCATGACAGTTACGGGCTGTGCATCGACAGCTTCGGCAACGTCTGGAACACCGCCCTTACCAACAACCAGATCCGCAAATTCGCACCAGACGGGTCGCTCATAGGCACGTACTCGCATGGGTTCTACTATGCCCAGGGATGTGTAGTCGACGGCAACGACGACGTCTGGGTGGCGCACTCGCTGGTGGGCGGTGGTAACTCAGTCGGCCACATACTCAACAATGGGACCTACATCGGCAACGTCTCAGTAGGCAACGGCCCGACCGGCGTGGCCGTTGACGCAGCAGGCAAGATCTGGGCGACCAACTACTACACCCAAACGGCTTCACGCATCGACCCGAGCGCGGGTCCAACCGGCGCCGACGGCTCTACTCCCGTGGGGGCCGTGGACTTCACCACTGTCGACCTTGGGGGTCAGCTGTACAACTACAGCGACATGACCGGCAGTACGCTGATCGCCCCACCGAACACGGGCACGTGGACGGTGATCCACGACAGTGAACTGTTCGATTCGCCGTGGAGCAACGTGAGCTGGACATCGGATGAGCCGACCGGTAGCTCGATCACCGTTACGGTGGCATCGAGCAACAATGCCATAGGGCCGTTCAGCGCCCCGGAACCGGTTACCAACGGGGTCAACCTGTCGTCGACACCGGCCGGCCAGTACCTGAAGGTGACCGTCACCTTCAACCGGGCTGACGGCTTTGACCCGAGCCCGGTTCTCTTCGACCTGACGATCCGGACCTCGGCCGTTGCCACCGGGGCTGCCGACATCGAACCGGGCATGGTCGACGAGTTCGCTAATCCGGGTGATGAGTTCGTCATCGAGAAGGAGGTGTCGCTCGGCCACAACGTGACGGATGGGCCCGCCGAAGTGTCCATGGTGAGCGACTGCGAAAGCGAGACCGGCGGGGCGATCACCGCCTCGTTCGATCCGCCGTCGCAGCTTGTTGAGCCTGACAGCCCTGCGACGTTCACGGAGACCATCACCGTGAGCGATGATGCGGCCGGCGGCACGTACACCTGCACCGACTACGTGTTGGTCGATGGGGAGCGGGCGATCCGCTACCTGGTCGAGCAGGATGGCGTCTCGACGCCCGTAGGCATTTTCGTCGGGCCTCAGAGCATCACCGACTTCTACGCCTACAACTCGATTCCGGCGAGCTCCAACACGGGTCTGGAGCAGTCGGACGTCAGCATCATGTTCCTCTACAAGGGGTCAGACGGCATCAGCCTCGTGACCATCCATGACCAGCCCTTCGACGCCAGCGGCGGCGCCGCGACACTGACCTACGGTGGCATTCCTGCGGGCACCGCCTGGACCGTTGAGGACGACAGCGAGGACCCGTATGCGATCGTGGGAGGCAACTCCACCGTCTCCTGGGCCTGGGCGGACTGCTGCACCGACGGCGGTGCCCTGAACGGCGGGCTCGACGGCGTGTTCTGGATCACGGTGGATGCGGCCTTCAACGAGGATGCGGTGAAGCCGCCGCTGGACCCAGGCAGGATCGAGGCCTGGAAGTTCCTCGACCAGGGTGAGCTAGCGCTCGATCCGGGCAAGACGGTGACGATCCACGCAGAGCCGCTCGTCGAGACCAAGACGATTCGCGTGCTGCGGAAGGACTTCCGCCACACGAACCGCGACTACGCGCCGATCGATCCGTTCACCGGAGCGCTGCTGCCCGCCGAACTCGGCGATCCGCTAGACGCGGTCAAGGTGATCGTGCACAACAAGAAGGGAACGATCAGCGGCACAGCCCCGGGCCAGATCCTCAGCACGACCCAGTTCGGCTGGGAAGGCCTTTCCAGGGTCTGGTTCCATGACACGTTCGAGGAGGAGTTCGACGTCAATCCGCCCAAGCTCGGTGGCGGCATCGACGTCATCGTGCTCGACGAGAACGGCTTCGCGACCGACCTCACCGGCGCTCTGAAGAACCTCGGTGTGGACGTTGTCGTTGGGGAAGACCATCTCATGATCGACCTCGCCATCGAAGCCGCCCTCGGCAGGCCGTTAGCTGCGGGCGAGACCGTCGTGGTCTTCGTGAAATACGGGCCGAGCGACGAGTTCAAAGGTGGCGTTCCGGCTGACTTCCCGGATGGCGTGTTCGGCAACACGGTCGAGATCGACCTCGATCACGACGGAGTTGCGGAGGCGTCTGTCCACGCCGAGATCACACTGAACTTCCCGTAAAGGAGGCACGTCCGACACACGGCCCGGCGGCCAGGCCGGACCAAATGAAGGGGCCACCCCAAGGTGGCCCCTCCATTCGTGCCGGGTAATGGTTATCAAGTGGGCAATCCTGCTGGTGCTCCTGCCCGGCTTGGGTGTGCTCGGCTGCTTCTTCTGGCGGTTGGAGAACGCGGTGCAGCGTGGCACGCCTGAGATCGATCGCTTCGCTCCCATCACGCCGCCCAGGCCCAGCAGAAGTTGCTCCTTTGACCGATGTTAGGAAGGTCACGGTCTTGTGGTCTGTCAGCCGATCGGGCGACCGATAGACCCGGACGGCCTCGAAGAAGTCCCGACGTCAAGTGAAAGAAACTTGGCCTCCCACCGATCCGGCCCCACGACGCTCGTCACACCCACGCAACGATGGCCCTGCAGGCCGGCGGTCATGTGAAGGTCGTCTCCGGACGCCTAGGCATTCGTCCATTGCCCCACTCTCGATACCTACTCCCATGCCCTTCCGGCGATGCAGGAGGCGGCGGCGGATCAGATGGCAGCTCTCTTCGCAATCGATCGGTGGAAGTCGGAGCCTGCTTGCAGTCTTGAGCGCTTGTGTTTCACCCCGTTGCCCTGAGGTTTGGTGGTGGGCCCGGCGAGAATCGAACTCATGACCTTGAGATTGAAAGTCCCCTCAGGGGGTTCAGGCTCCGTGGGCCTATCCGGAGAATACCCTTATAAACATTGATGTTTTGGCTTGCAGCACTTCGCGATATTTCGCGTCGTTTTCGGTTCTCCCGCGGCCCAGTCGCGGCCCAGGAGTGTGAGTGATGTGTCGCGTCAATTAGTCGTCCACCTCGGCGACGAAACACCTCGTACGCCTGAACGGGTGATCCTGCCCAAGAACGAATCCCATTCCATGCCTTTTCGTTCGGTATAGCATGTGTGCTATGTCGTGGGGTGAGGTGGAACTCGAGCCGGAGGTTCGGGATTGGTAACTCTCCCTCGGCGAGGGTGACCAAGCCCGTGTGCGGTTTCATATCGATCGGCTGGCCGAC
>Ga0224512_10005823_pt1 | contig 10041 bp, 15 predicted proteins | sample SF_May12_sed_USG_4_FD_169103 | JGI IMG/M metagenome (GOLD analysis project Ga0224512, IMG submission 169103) | Sediment microbial communities from San Francisco Bay, California, United States - SF_May12_sed_USGS_13 | ecosystem: Environmental > Aquatic > Marine > Sediment | place: USA...
CATCGCGCTCATCCCGCAGCCGGGCGTTGTCAGTGTCATCTTGACGCCGACCCAGTCATCAATAATCTTCACGTCATAAATCAGGCCGAGATCGACCAGATTCACCGGGATTTCAGGATCGTAGACGTCTTTTAAAGCGTCATAAATCTGACGTTCATCGGGTGCCTGTTGTTCTTGAGCCATTCACGTTGTCCTTCATCGTTCTGTGTGTTCCATACAAGATATTCTATTCCTCCACCAGTTTCAAGTGTTTCTGCTCCCCCACCAGAGTTCTTTGAGAATGAGCAGCACCATGGCGGCGTAACAGATCGGGAGCGAAAGACCGGAAATGATCACCAGCCAGCTGAATGAAGGGGAGACATAGCGGACAAGAACAATTCCGCCGAAGGTTGTGATGATTGCGCCGAATGGTTCTATTAACAGGAAGCCCTTCCAGCGGGTTGGCGTAATGGACGAAAAAAAGAAGATACCTCCGAGAACAAAGAACAGCAGTGAGAGTGAGAGAATATGATTGTGCAGGAAGACGAACATCTCATGGGGTCCCTTCGCGTAGCGAAGTTCTTCCGCCGCGGTCGATTCAGGGGTTCCCAGGAACTGTTGTTCGACCCCTTCATTCGTCATGGATGTAGTGTGATCAACAAACAGCAGGCCGACAGCATAGCCGGCGCTCACGACAATGATGAAGGAGGTCAAGAACACCCGCATCGTCCTGTCCGCATCCCGGAGACGGAACCTCATCGCGCTACCTCCTGTGAAAGCCGTTGCCGGAGGAGCGTCAACGTGGCGAGGATCTTCCGGACTCCGAAAGTTACTGCCCGGACCGAAATGGTTGCGCCCGTGATGTTCATGATGTCGCGTCCCGGTCGGAGCGGGTCCGAAACGGTCTTCCCTGAAAACTGCGCCTGCCACGACTTGTTGCGGACTTCGCCGCCGTAAGGTTCCCGGTAGGCAATAATCTCAAGGTCCTTTACTACAAGGTCTGGAGTTATCGCGACGAGATAGGTGATCATCTGATCCTTCCCCCTGACATTGTCGATCACCGCAAGCCCCGTGTCATTTCGTGGGATCGGGTACAGGACGACAAGGCTGTCTGCGTCCCACTGCTGATGTTTGCCCGAGCGTAATGTTTCCACCTCATCCCGTGTCAACAGGACGGTAACGATGCTGTCTCCCGTTGAGCCTGGAAAGATCCTTCGCAAGGCCTCGTGAGCACGGTCCATCTCCTGCCGGGTGAATTCACCGCGGGATGGGTTTGGAAGAAGAACGACCAGCGCCGTGATTGTGATCAGCCTCGCGGTGCGTGAGGTCCATCTGTGGCGGCTAATAAAAGAAATATCCGAGCCCAATATTCAGTTGCTTTGTATTTGTTGCAGAACCCGCATTGAGATTGTTCTTGAGGAACGTGTAATCACATTTCAATGCCGTGTTGTAGGTCGGCTTATAGGTCACCCCGAGGACAATGTCATTCCTGTTGAACTGCTGCAGGGCCGCAAAGCCGGTCGTTGCGGCCTGTGTATTGTACTTTTCGAAACGACCGAATACAAAAAGCTCCTGCTCCGAGTCGGGGGCCAGCAGCGGAAGAATGTTGTAGGCAGCCTCGACGTAGTAGCCAAAAATACGATCGGCAACCGCGCCTCTGTACACGGCATTGATCTTTTCTGCATCGCCGATGGTGGCAATAGCGCCAACGGCGCGCAGGGAAAGATCCCTGGTCGCGTAACGAATGTCACCCGACCACATGGCGACCGTGGCGGATCCGAGGCTGTCGTTCCCGCCTGCGGAGCCGCCGATGAAGAACGATCCCCCAAGCTGGAGGCCCAGCACCGGCGTGTAGTCGAGTCGACCTGTCAAGGAGGGATTCGCCGGATTACTCCGATAGCCCAGCTGCCTTCCGCCCCGCAGGCCGCTTCCTGCGCTGAACCCTGCTGCGTCAAGGCCGGCGATGATGTACGCCTGATACTGAAGTCCATCGGTCAGCATTCCGTACACGCCGGCTCCTGCTTCGCTCCAGGTCGACGGAATGATCACGCGGTCGACGTTTGGTCGTTCAACGCCATGGAACGTGGGGGGCTCATGATAGAGGTTGATGAGTCCGACTGGCGTCAGCAGTATCCCGGCACGGACTCCGATGCTGGTACTCAATCGGTAATCGAGAAACGCCTGCTCGATACTTATCTCCCCGCCATCATCTTCGCCTGCTTCGATGCGTGTGTGCTCGAGTTCCACTTCAGAGTAAAGGGAGATGTCTGACGCAAAGGTGTGGGACAGGTACACGACAAATCGGTGGAAATCGAGCTGGCCGCGGGTTCGGCCGTCGGGTTCGTTGTAATGGAGTTCGCCGTAGCCTCCGACGGTCGTTGTGGGCGTAACCTGAGCGAACAATGGGTACGAAAAACTTATAATGAGCACTGTCAGCATGTGAAGGCGTACCATGAATTCCTCCGAGTGAGAAATGTCGACAATGGGCACATCGCGCACAGATTTGACAAACGGAGGCACCTTCATTATATTGAACACAGAGAAGGGTCCCGCACTGTGTGTAGGCCTTTTTCAATGTGCGGAGCGTGTCTATCGCGATATCCTGCCAAGGAGTGATAGCGCGCTCCTTTTGTTTTGTTGGCCGGCGTGACCTCGATGCCGTAGCCGGCTACCTACCTTCTTTCGTAAGCTTTGTCCTGACACCTGCTGCGGAGGCACAGCCGCACTCACCCATGCAGCCAGTGCGACGGGCACGCCGGCGTTTGCGCACTTCGGCCCGCGCGAGGAGGAGGCCGGTGACCGCGACAATAATGAGTGACAGGAATTGTTGCCAGTCCATCTCAGCCTCCAATACCCAACACAAGCCCGAGCCTGTACGTGATGAATGTCGCCCCGTACGCCAACAGGGTCATATAGCCGAACTGAAAGGCCGGCCATTTCCACCCGTTGGTTTCTCTTCGCATTATCGCCACTGTTGACAGGCACTGCATGGCAAAGACATAATAGACCATTACACAAATCGCAGTCAGCATCGTGAATGTCGGAATGCCGGTCACAGGGTCACGGTCCTGCTGCATCCTGCTCTGCAAAGAGACATTCCCGGTACCGTCGTCCGCATTCTGAATGTTATAGATGGTCCCCATCGTACTCACAAACACTTCGCGTTGGAGCAGCGACCCGATGAGCCCGATTCCGATCTTCCAGTCAAAACCCAGGGGCTTCAACACGGGCTCGATGAGTTTGCCGGCCTGTCCCGCAAAACTCTTCTGCACCTGGTCGGACGGAGAGGCGCCCTCGAAACGGGGATAGGTCGAAAGAAACCAGAGAATAATCGACACTCCCAGGATAAACGTCCCCGCGCGTTTGAGGAAAATAACCGAGCGCTCCCACATCTGAATGAAAATGGACTTCAGTGAAGGGAGCCGGTACGGCGGAAGCTCCATCAGAAACACGGGAGGAGAGCCTTTGAGCAGGGTCCGTCGGAGAATCCACGCCATGCCCAGCGCTGCCCCGAGGCCGAGAAGATACATGCTCAAAAGGGTGATTCCTGCAAGAGAAAACACTCCGAACACGGTCACGGCGGGAATGAAGGCGGCAATCAGCAACGTGTACACCGGAAGGCGTGCGCTGCAACTCATGAGTGGTGCCACAAGCATCGTGACGAGCCTGTCCCGCGGATGTTCGATCGTGCGGGTCGCCATGATGCCGGGAATCGCACAGGCAAAAGAACCGAGGAGGGGAATGAAGGACTTTCCGTTCAACCCGACCTTTGCCATGAGACGGTCCATGATGAATGCAGCCCGTGCCATGTATCCTGTATCTTCAAGCACCCCGAGGAAGAAGAACAGAAAAAGAATTTGCGGGAGGAACGTCACCACCGCTGCAACACCCGCGAGCCCCCCGTTCACAATCAGATCCTGAAGATCTCCCGGGGGGAGAACATCTGAGATCAATCGACCAAACCAGTCAAAGCCCGCCCCGATGAGTTCCATTGGCAGTGCCGCCCAGGAGAATATAGTCTGGAACATCAGCGCCATGAGCCCGAAGAATATCACGAATCCCCATATCCGGTGAGTCAGAATGCCGTCGATTTTGTCGCTGAAGGTAACGTCCGAGCGATGAGCAGTGATCACCGCTTCCGCACATACCCTTCGAACCCACTCATAGCGGGACTCGATGAAGACCGATTGCCGGTCGATTCCCATGAAATCAAGCCGGGCGTGATCTTTGTGGAGATGGTCCAGAATTTCCGGAGAGTACTTGTTCCTGTGCCCCGCTGTCCCGTTATGACCCGAAAGAAGAGTGACCGCTTCGTGAAATGCCAGGGGTTCGCTCAGCTGATGGTGTTGCTCCAACATGGCCTGCAGTTCCGCGAGCTCACGTTCCACAAGTTCTGGTAGACGCCACTGGCGTGAGTTGCCCGTCGCCTTATGGGTCGAGGTCATCGCCTGTTTCAGCTCCTGGATGCCTGTCCCCCTGCTCGCAACAGTCGCAATGACCTCAACATTCAGCGCATGCTGCAGCTTGTTGACATCGATCTCGATTCCGGAGTCCCGTGCGATGTCCATCATGTTGAGGACAAGGATGAGCGGGAGATTGCGATCGATGATCTGTGTAACGAGGTACAGGCTTCGCTCCAGGTTGCTTGCATCCACGACGCAGACAACGAGCTCTGGTGTCCGGGTGTGCGTAACGCGACCGAGGAGGATATCGGTCGCAATTTTCTCATCCGGCGAGTTTGCCGTCAGGCTGTAGGTTCCCGGGAGATCGAGAACAGAGGCCTCAGAATCGTCAGGCAGGGGAACGCGACCTTCTTTCTTCTCGACAGTGACACCGGGGTAGTTACCGACTTTCTGACGGAGTCCGGTGAGCTGGTTGAAGACTGTGGTCTTTCCGCTGTTGGGGTTGCCGATGAGGGCGATGTTCCGGACCCTCGTTGCCTCCTCTTGCTTGACGTTCATCGGAGTTCACGGTTGACCATGATTGATTCGGCTTCGAGCTTGCGGAGAGACAGGCGAAAGCCCTTCGCGTGGATTTCGATTGGATCGCCAAACGGGGCGAAACGGATCATCTGGATTGCGGTTCCGGTATTCAGGCCCATTTCCAGGAGGCGTCGCCGCAGCTCTGCGGATGTACCGCTGATCCGCGACACCTTACCGCGCTCGCCGGGAACGAGAGTACTCAGGGCAACTTCGTCCATTGAAAAGCTTTCACTCATATGGAGACACGGCGATGGAATCTGCAATGGCATTATTGATGCCGATGCGGGCATTATAGACCTCACAGATGATGTTCCCGTGGGCCTTATGCAAACACCGAACAACAGCGTTCTCGAAGAAGCCCATTTCGCGAAGCCGGCAGCATAGGTCCGGTGCTGTGCCGAGTTGATGGATTCTCACACGTTGTCCGAGGGGGACTTCGGTCAGGGAATAGAGAGTTGCCATGGTCTACGTTTTCTTCCTGCATTGGGAGCATATCCCGAAGACCTGGAGCGTTGAGTTCTGTGCCTTGAAGCTCTTCTCGGCACAGACATCATCCTGGATCCGTTCGAGTCTATCATTGACAAATTCAATAATGTCTCCGCATTCGAGGCAGATCAGGTGGTGATGGTGAGGTCGTCCAAATGCCTTTTCATAGCGTGACATGTTCTCTGCAAACCTGTACTTTGACACAAGACCACATTCCTGGAGCAGGTCGAGCGTATTGTACACGGTTGCCTTCGAAACCTTGATACCGCTGGTAACCATCCTGTAGTAAAGGCTGTCGGCATCGAAATGCCCCTGGCTGTTGAGTACGGCGTCGAGAATAGCGAACCGCTCCGGGGTTGCCCGGTGTTTTCCGCTCGATTTCAGGTGTTTTGTAAGTATCTCGTGCGCTGCGTCGATGTCCATTGCCGTTATTTAGAATTAGTCTAAATAAAAATAACCAATAAAGGTCGTCGAGTCAAGGGGTAAGAAAAAAAAGAGGCTCCACTTTCAGCAAAAAACGGCTCAAACTGGCAGGTTGTTTGCAGCCCCGAAAATTGCCCAATATGGCAGTTTTTTCTTGCTTATTTGCTCCGGTTTTCTATCTTTCTCCGAGCCATCGGTTACGCCTTGCTTTCTCATAAATTGTATGAATGAAGCCTACTAAATCGAATATTCTGAGTGGCAGGCCAATCACAACGGCCCCCATTCCCAAGAATGTCGACGTTGTGACGCTTGTTGAGAACTATTTCCACGCATACAACGCAGGCCGGCTGAGGGAGGCCTGTCAGGTTTTTTCGGAACGAATGCTGGAGCCGGATGTGACGATCGGTATGAGCCTGACAGGTGCGCTTACTCCTGCAGGTCTTGGTGGATCCTGTGTTGTACCGTTGATTGAGGCGGGCTTTGTCGATTGGATTGTAAGCACCGGCGCGAACCTGTATCACGATACGCATTTTGCCATCGGGCACACTCTCCACCGCGGAAGCCCTTTCATCGACGATCGGCTGCTGAGGAAAGAAGGGGTGATCAGGATCTATGATATTCTCTTCGACTACGATGTTTTGCTGAGCACTGATGAGTTTTTCCGAACCGTTATTCGAAATGAGGAATTTCAGCGGGAGATGGGCACGGCCGAGCTACACTATCTCCTTGGAAAATACATTGCTCAACGGGAGAAGGCGCTCGGGATCAAGCACAGCAGCGTGCTGGCTGCCGCGTATCGTTGCGGTGTCCCGGTGTATACCTCTTCCCCTGGAGACAGCTCCATCGGGATGAACATCGCAGAGGTTCACCTTTCGGGCCTGAAAACGAGGATCGACGTGTTGCTCGATGTCAATGAAACTGCCGCGATCGTTCTTAATGCAAAGCTCTCCAAAGGAAGAAGCGGGGTATTGATTTTTGGAGGCGGGTCGCCAAAGAACTTCATCCTCCAGACCGAGCCGCAGATCCAGGAAGTTCTGAAGATCAGGGAGAACGGGCACGATTTCTTCGTGCAAATCACCGACGCTCGCCCAGACACCGGCGGACTCTCTGGTGCGACTCCTTCCGAGGCGGTGAGTTGGGGAAAGGTCGATCCGGATAAGCTTCCTGATACGGTGGTTGCGTACCTGGACACTACTGTTGCAATGCCGATCATGACATCGTACGCGCTGGCAAAGCGGCCGCCCAGAACATTGAAACGGTTGTACGACCGGCGTCAGGAGATGGTGAACACTCTCCAGGAGGAGTACCGCAGAGTGCACAAGGATAGGAAAAACGTCCAGTAAACGATGGCTTTTGCCAACACCACAATAATGTATGGAGGTCCACATGAGCAGATTACAGGAACTGAAGGAACTGGTAGACTCTTTCGAGAAGGATTTTGTCAAGTTTTACGATAAGGGGAACAAATCTGCCGGCACGAGAGTGCGAAAGGCGATGAACGAGCTGAAGAAGAAAGCTCAGGAGATCAGGAAAGAGGTCCAGGAGATCAAGGCGCAGGCGAAAGAGAACACCGTCTCCTGACGAAGTGGAAGGGATGAAACGATAAACCCACCGGGTTCGGTGGGTTTATCGAGCCGTTCAGGTCTGCTCGGCCAACGAGCGCTGCGCGCGCCGGATGGCCTTTACTTTCTTCATCCTTTTCTTGACGGATGGCTTCGTGAAATATGCACGCTTCTTGAATTCCTTCAGAACTCCCGACCGCTCATACTTCTTCTTGAAGCGCTTGAGAGCACGATCAATGGGCTCGTTCTCTGATACAACGATGCCGACCAAGTGATTCACCTCCTTCGGGGTGGTTAGGGTGGTGTTATTCAGTTTCTGTTTTCGAGCTATCAAGACTCTCGGCGACGCTTTCCAGAAGCTTTCGCTCGCCCAGACGCTCAAACGATACGACGATAGCATTTGCTCCACCGGAGGTTCGCTCTTTCGATACGATCTTCCCGATGTCATCCCACGTGCTGTGAAAAATTGCATCACCAACGCTGTACGTGCGGCCCGGAGCGTACTCGGTACACTCTGATCGGTCCAGTTTCTTCTTCGATTCCTCCTGCACCTTCTTCAGTTCTTCCAGGTCGATCAACGATGCGTGGCGGCAGCGAGTACAGCGGTGCCACGACTTGTTCGGCTGGTTTTCGTCCGAGCCGATTAATTCCATTTTTGTAACCTTCTCGCAATGGTTACAGTATTGGGAAATATTTTTTCCCCGTGCCATTCCTTCCTCCACTCATTAGCGAAAAACGCGAACCGTTTGGATTTGAGGCCAGGGAGATTGCGAGGTGGCCTCATCAAGGCTGGGCGTGATTGGCTTTGACTGCCTAAAGTTAAGCTTTTTCAGGACTTAAGTCAAGGACGCGCCAGGGGGGGTGAGGTAATGGCTCACACATGATGGGTAGGATTTTCCGCAATTTTTCACTTGAGTTATTCAGGTAAATTACGTATAATGACACCCACGTTTTATGTGTTTTGGGCCCTTAGCTCAGTTGGTTAGAGCAGCAGACTCATAATCTGCGGGTCGTAGGTTCGAGCCCTACAGGGCCCACGTTGCGTGGGCGCCCAAAGACGAGGCATCCGTCTGCGGTTCCAGCTGCCGGAGACCATACGGAGGATAACCGTGAGCAAAACAGGTGCGGTCGATTCTACAAATCCCCGGGTAGTTCCTTCACTTCGGTACGATCTGCGTTCCTTGTGCAACTGCATGACTTGCACTGTTCTCTGGCGCGCCCTTTGTAGCACGTATGATCACTGATCAGTCAAAGCGCAGCGAAAACCGGAGCGTTGACGAATGAGAGTATTGGTGGTCGATGACGAAGAAGCCTATCTGAAGCTTCTCGGGGATCTGTTGAAACAACAGGGGTGCACTGTATTCCTTGCAGGCGACGGGAAGCAGGCACGGGAAGTTCTCAACCAGCAGGAAGTGGATCTGATCATCTCGGATGTTCACATGCCAACCCTCGACGGCGTGCGTTTTCATTCGTATGTGCGTGAATTCACCGAGGCACGCGAGACCCCGTTCATTTTCATCTCGGGGATGGACGATGTACAGTCCGGTTCGGTTATTGTGGACCCTGGATTAGACTATTTCATCAGTAAGAAAGATCCGATTCACTCTATCGTTTCCCTCGTGGGGAAACTGAAATCGAAAATAAAAGCAGACCGGGAACGACAGACTTCCCCCGAGTGAAGAGAGGGCGCTGTCACCTGTCCCTTGACCTGTTGGCTAATAGTAGTCAGGTGCATCATCACATACTCCACCACCATACAGCGACATGATAACACGTGAAGATGCCCAGTTTGAGGAGATCTTCACCGTGACCGGCAATAATAACCATGCGCCGGTTACTTTTACTTGCAACACGTAGCACTGTCTCCAATCCAAGACCTTTTTGCCACATTCTCTCTGCTGGTCGGTTGGCATGGGATTTGGGAAGTTGTAAGGAGAATTGAAAAAACAAACCAATACATTCAACAAACATCATCCATCATTAAAGGAGCTACGTTATGGGACAGCAGCAACTTCTGTTGATCATCCTCGGTGTTATCGTCGTCGGTATCGCCGTTGCAGTCGGTATCACCATGTTTGCGGACAATGCAACCTCTGCAAACCGTGATGCGGTCGTGAACGACCTCGTCAACTTTGCAGCGCGTGCGCAGCAGTTTTATCGCCGGCCGACCGCACTCGGTGGTGGACAGGGTTCCTTCCTGAATATCCAGCTGACACACCTCAGCAATAAGGTCTCGGGAAGCAATATCATCAACGCGAACGGCACTTACACGATCGGGACTCCGACAGCGTCGAGCGTAACGGTCACCGGCCAGGGGACGGAAATCGGCAACGACGGGTCGGGCGTTGTTGAAGTGGACATCATTGTCCGGAGCGGTGGACTGGCAGATAGCGTTGTCGTAAAGAACTAACGACCACTGTCGAGCGGGCCTCCTCAAGGGGAGGCCCGTGTGTATTGTCGCGAACACAAGACCAAAGGTTGAGATATGGGATCGCAGCAGCTTCTTCTGATTGTGGTGGGAGTCGTGGTTATCGGCATCATGGTGATTATCGGCATCGTGATGTTTTCCGACCACTCCGCCGCCACCAGCAGAGATGCCCTTGCGAATG
>Ga0224512_10005824_pt1 | contig 10040 bp, 8 predicted proteins | sample SF_May12_sed_USG_4_FD_169103 | JGI IMG/M metagenome (GOLD analysis project Ga0224512, IMG submission 169103) | Sediment microbial communities from San Francisco Bay, California, United States - SF_May12_sed_USGS_13 | ecosystem: Environmental > Aquatic > Marine > Sediment | place: USA: California...
GGGGTCCAACGGTCTGCCGTCATAAAGAACCTCGTAATGCAGGTGCGGTCCCGTGCTTCTGCCGGTGCTGCCCAGAAGGGCGATGCGCTGACGGTGGCCGACGACCTCGCCAACCTCAACGAGGGTCTTGTTGAGGTGAGCGTAACGGGTCTTTATGCCGAAACCATGGTCAATTTCGACCACATTGCCATAACGGCCCTTACGGCCCGAATGCACCACCGTGCCGGGCGCCGCGGCCCAGATCGGCGTGTTGGTCCATCCGCCCATGTCGATACCGTTGTGCTGCGAGCGTCGTTTCTTGACTGGATCGACGCGCGGACCAAACGTGCTGGTCAGGTGGTAGGTATCGACCGGCAGGGCCAGCGGCAATACCCTCAGGATTTCGGTAAGCGCTTCCCACCGCGTCATGTTGCTCTCGAGCGACAGCATGGTCTCGCCGAGTTTCTCGTCCGCCGGAAGATCCGCAGCCGCGATGAACGGTCCGCCCTGCCCGAGCTGCCCCTGACGCGCCTTGGTGAGCAAACGGTCCGCGTCGAGCCCGGTCATGGCGACGATCTTCTCGACCTCCTGAATGCTGGTGGCGGCCCGTTCCGTGGCGCGCTGCAGCACGACCTCCTCGACGGCCTGCCGGTTGGTCAGGTCAGCCAGCAGGTTGTCGATCTGCGTGCGCAACTGCCGTGGGCTGCCTTCTTCCAGTTCGGTGGCGTCTCCGGTAACTTCCTGCAGGCTCTGGGCGACGCCGCGGAGGTCCTCCCAGATCACGTCTTGCTGGGCCCGGGTCACCATCAATTCGCTGTCGGCCCCGGCCAGCAGTTCCTGTAGGCCCTGGCGCTCTTCGTCAAGATTCGCGGCCAGCGAGCGCGTGGCGCTGAGGTCTTCGGACAGGCCGGCATTCTGCTTTTCGAGGCGATCGCGTTCGTGCTGCAGTGTCGCGATCTGGCCTTCGAGGCCGCCGATCGTGCCGCGCAGCTTCTGGCGCTGCTTCAGAAGCCCGTCCCGCTCGGCCGACGTGACCTGAAGATTGGAGGTCAGGGCGGCATTTCGTTGCTCCATTTTCTGGTTATCGCCAACCACCGTTGCGAGCCTGTGTTCCAGCCCCTCGGCCCGTTCCTTCAACCGGGTGCGCGCGTTCTCGACCAGGGCCCGGCCCTTGTCGCTTGCCGCCAAATCCGCGCGGATCTTGGCGATCATGCTCTCGAGCTCCTCGCCGTCGGCCGCAACCCCGGACAGCGCCCCGTTCACCTTGTCGAGATGTTGCTGCAGGGCCTGCCGCGACTGCGTTACGGCTGCGCGCGGGCCGGCCTGGGCGTCCCCTGCCTCGGCCAGTCTGCGCTCGAACTCGCCGGCCTGGGCGAGCTGTGCCTCGAGCGCGTCCTTGCTGGCCCGCAAATCGGCAGTAACCTGATCCACCGTGTCCCGATATTCGATAATCTCGTCCAACAGGTCCTCGTAGGCGAGCTTGGCCTCGAAGATCTGGGATTCATTGGTCGAGATGGTCAGCCCCTGCATGATGGCGACAGGCAGGGCGGTCGCAGCCCAGATCGTGCCGCCAATGAGAACACCGGCCACAGCCATCTGGAAACGCGGCCCGAAACGCAGGAACTTGACCTCACCGTCGCTGCGGATGAGAAGTTCGCGTTCGCGGAAGATCCTCGCGAGGACCCGGCGAATTCCTGTTTCTTCAGCGTCGAAGCTGAACGGCGAAGGTGCCTGTTTCTTCTTCCAGGGAAACATCATTCGCCCCCGAAAGAAACAGCTGCAACCCATTCTAGTACAACAAAAAATCCACTAAAATTCATTTCCTTAACGTGCCCGGCGGTTGTTGAACGACATTGTTATCCTGCTACTATACATTTCCCCACTATGCCGAGCGACCCTGACGCAAAACTCGATTATCTAGCGCATCGAACTTCGCCGATGCAAGACACCATCCCATCAAAAGATAATATTATGGGAGCAAGCTGGCCCCTGACCCACGGGAACCGGACATGTTCCTTATTGCAGAACCGCACATTATCGCGCCACACCTTTAGATTTCGTAAACGATAGACGGCTCTGAACGACACGTTTTCCGCCGACGGTCCGGCTGGAGGATGGGCAGCACCGCGGTCGATCCGGGCGACGATGCGCGGGTCCGCGCCCATCTATTGCGACCGCCTGGTGATCTGTTCCTGGCGCCGGCGGATCTCAAGAGGCCAGTGCGATTCGATGAAGGCGATCGACGCCGATATCTCCCGGTCCGTCAGGATGCCGGCAAACCCGGGCATGGCCGACACGTAGCCGGCGGGCGCCACGGCCTGGCCGCCCGACCTTGTGATCGTGAACAGCATCCCGTCGGGATGATGCCAGGTATGGCCGGTTTCATCGTGGGGCGGCGCGGGCAACGTGCCGTCCTTCTTGCGCTCGCGCCAGTCCGGCTCGCCTTCCCGCCCGGCGCCGTGGCACGCGGCACAGTGCGCCGCATAGACCGCGCCGCCCAGCGCCACGAGTTCCGCGTCGCCCGAATCGATCCTGACGGCTGCCGCGGCCGGTTCCTCCCCGGCGCCGGCATACCACCACAGCGCCAGTGCAGCAAGGGCGAGGGCGACGAAGCCCGCCGCCAGAAAACCGATCGGGAGGCTCTTGCGAACCCCCGCTTTCCCGTCTTCGTCGACCATGCGCTTGCTTGCCCTCCTGTGGCCCGGACCGATAAGACGCGCCTGCCTATCCGTTCCAGTGCCGGGAATGTCAAGCAGGATCTGACCCTGCCCATGCCGCCGCCATATACATCAATCCCGGACATGCGTTAGACTCCCGCCATTCGAAGTCCGGCCTATTGGACGGGTCGAGGAAGGACTCCGGAATGCGTTCGATCATTGCCACGGCCATGACCGTGCTCGCCCTGACGGGAATTACGGGCGGCGCAGCGGCCTCCGAGACGATAACGTTCTTCCGCATCGCCACCGGCGGCGTGGGCGGCACCTATTACCCGGTAAGCGGACTGATCGCCCAGGCGATCAGCAACCCGCCGGGATCGCGGCCGTGCGACAAGGGCGGCAGCTGCGGCGTGCCGGGCCTGGTCGCCGTGGCGCAGTCGGCGCACGGGTCGGTCGCCAACATCGCGGCCGTGGCGGCGGGCGAAGTCGAGTCCGCGTTCGCGCAGTCGGATACCGCCTACTGGGCGCACACCGGCACCGGCATCTATCTCAAGTCCGGCAAGGTCGAGGGTATCCGTGCGATCGCCGCCCTGTATCCCGAAAGCATCCACCTCGTGGCCCGCAAGGGGTCGGGCATCCGCTCGGTGCTGGACCTGGCCGGGCGGCGCGTCTCGCTCGACGAGGAAGGCTCCGGCACGCTGGTCGATGCGCGGCTGATCCTGTCGGCGTTCGGGCTGAAGGAAAGCGACGTCAAGGCCGCATACCGCAAGCCGGTGCCCTCGATCGAGATGATGGAGGCGGGCGAGCTCGACGCGTTCTTCATCGTCGCCGGTTATCCGGCGAGCGCGGTCGCCGAACTCGCCGAGGCCGTCGGCGCGGAACTGGTCCCCATCGAAGGGCCGGAAGTCGATCTGCTGGCCGAGAAATACGGATTCTTCACGCGCGTGACCATCCCGGCCGGAACCTACAAGGGCGTGGCCGACATCCGGACGCTCAGCGTCGGCGCGCAGTGGATCGTCGGCGCCGGGGTGGACGAGGAGCTGGTCTACCGGATCACCAGATCCCTGTGGCACGACAGTACGCGGGCGCTGCTGCAGGCGGGGCATCCGCAGGCCCGTGCGATAATCCGGGAGACGGCGCTCGACGGCATCGCCATCCCGCTCCATCCGGGCGCCGAGCGGTACTATCGCGAAGCCGGGATGATCCGGTAGGCCGCCCAATCACGCCTCCGGCATCCGCGACTTAAGGTATTTCGGGTTGGTCCGCGCCAGCCGCGCGCGCACTTGGGCCGTCAGCAGTTCCCGCAATGCGCCGGGGGCTGCGTCCCAGTCGCCGGCACGGATCTCCGCCGCCAGGCGCCGGTTGAGCGCGGCGATCCGGTTCTCGTCGTCGGCACCGGCCGCATTCACCACCGCCGCATCCCAAACGGCCGCGAACAGGCGCAGCTCTACGGTACGGTCGGCGGCGCCGTGCAAGCGGTCGTGGCCGGCGATGGCCAGCGCCTTGGCGGCCAGGCGCTGCGCGTAGCTGCGGTCTTTCGGATCGTCCTGCAGCGGATCGTCGCCGAGAATCGCGGCGGCGAGCCGCTCCAGCTCGTCAGGGCCCGGGCGCTGCCTCATGCCGCGACCCCTGCGTCGATGGCGGCGATGTCGAGCAGCGCGTCCAGCTCCATCTCCGGCGCACGCAGGCCGGTCAGCGCGAGCTCGAGCGACTCCTCGCCGCCGGTCAGGTGGCGCTCCCCCTGCTGCAGCGCGATGACCGCCCAGCGTATCGCGCCCATGACCTCCCAGTAGGGAATCACCGCCCTTTCGATCTCGCGGCCGGACTCGGCCTCATAGCCACGGTAGAAGGCCTCGCGCGAGCCGATCCCGCCGGCCTCCCGCTCCCAGGCGCCGAACCGCCAGCAGCGGGCGCAGAACCAGGCGACATCCTCCATCGGATCGCTCCAGCCGGCGAATTCCCAGTCGAGGATGCCGGTGATGCGGGCGCCGTCGATCATGATGTTGCCGGTGCGGAAATCGCTGTGGCAGAGGGTGATCTCGCGGCTCTCCGGCGCTCGGCGCTCCAGCCAACGCAGGGCGTATTCCAGCGCGGGGTTCGGGTCCGGCATGGCGTCGAGATAGCGGCGATATGTCGCAATGCGCCACAGCGCCGGCGGGCCGTCCGGCATCGCGAGGAAATCGAGATCGCCCCGCGGCGGCCGGATCGCATGGATGCGGGCCAGTTCGCGGCCGAGCCGCTCGACCAGCGCGTCGCCGGCCGCCGCGACTGCCTCGTCACGCACCAGGACATGCCCCTCGGCGCGCCCGGCGACGCGGGCCATCACGTAGAACGGCTTGCCGAACACCGATGCGTCCTCGCAAAGGAACAGCGGCTCCGGCACTGTCACGCCGGCCTCGTGCGCGACCCTGAGCAGCGCGAATTCCTGCGGGCGCGTATGGCTGGTGGAAACGCCCGACGGCGCGTCGGTGCGCAGCACCCAGTCCTGCCTCTTGCCGCCAGCCTCGACGGTCAGGCCCCAGTTTTCCTGGATCGCACCGCCGGACAGCTTGTCTAGGGAGGCGATCCACAGATCGTCCGCGCCGGCCGCCGCGGCCAGCCAGCGGGCCAAAGCCGCCCGCCCCTCGTCGTTCATCACACGCCCCAGCGCCAGAAGTCAGTGCCTTCCTGCATGTAGAACCGGGCCAGCACCATCATGTGCACCTCGGACGCGCCGTCGACGAGGCGGGCCTGGCGGGCGTAGCGGTACATCCATTCCAGAGGCGTGTCGCCGGAATAGCCGCGCGCGCCGCACAGCTGGATCGCCGTATCCACCGCCTTGTGCAGCGTGTCGGCGACGTGGACCTTGGCCATCGAGACTTCCTTGCGGGCGAAGTCGCCCTGGTCCAGCGTCCACGCGGCGTTCATCACCAGCAGCCGGCCGATCTGAATCTCCTTGGCGACGGCGCCCATCTGGATCTGCACGCTCTCGCGCTCAGCCAGCTTGACGCCGAAGCCCTCGCGCCGGGAAACGTATTCGCCAGCGATCTCCATCGCCCGCCGGGCAAGGCCGAGCCAGCGCATGCAGTGGGTCAGCCGTGCCGTGCCGAGGCGGATTTGCGTCACTTTCAGCCCGTCGCCGACCTCCAGCAGCCGGTTCTCGTCGGGGATCTCCAGACCCTCGAATTCGATCTCGCAATGCCCGCCATGCTCCTCCGGCCCCATGATCGGAATCCGCCGCAGAACCCGCCAGCCCGGCTGGTCCTTGTGGAACAGGAAGGCGGTGAGCCCCTTGCGCGGATCGTCCGAGGTCTTGGCGATCAGGATGAAATGCGCCGCGCCGTCGGCCCCGGTGATGAACCACTTGCGGCCGTGGACGATCCACGCATCGCCCTTGCGTTCGGCGGTGGTCAGCATCATCGCCGGGTCGGAGCCGGCGCCCGGATGCGGCTCGGTCATGGCGAAGGCGGAGCGCACCTCGCCGTTGACGATCGGCTGCAGCCATTTCGCCTTCTGGGCGTCGGTGCCGACCTTCTCCAGCGCTGTCATGTTGCCGTCGTCGGGGGCGGCGCAGTGCAGCGCGACCGGCCCGAAGATCGAGCGGTTGGCCTCCTCGTAGAACACCGCCCGCTCGGCCACCGACAGGCCCAGACCGCCGCGCGCCTCCGAGACCTGCGGCGCCCACAGCCCGGCCGTCCGCGCCTTGTGGCGCAGCGCCTCGAGCACGGGTTCGGCGATGTTGCCGTGCTGGTCGTAGTTGGCCTTGTCGGCCTCCAGCGGGATGATTTCGGCATCGACGAATGCGCGCACCCTGGCGCGGTAATCCTCAGCCTTGGGCGAAAGCGTGAAATCCATCTGACCTCCTCGTCAGGGAATGACCAGCGTGTGGCCACCGTCGACCGTGACCACGCTGCCCGTCGTGAACGACCCCCCCGCCCCCGCCAGCATCAGCAGCGCCGCGTCCAGTTCACCCGGATTCGCGACCCGCCGCATGGGAATTCTCCCGATCATCTTCTGACCGGCCTCGGACGCGAAGAACGCGTCGTTCATCTCGGTGGCGACATAGCCCGGCGCGATGGCGTTGACGCGGATGCCGTAGCGCGCCAGTTCCAGCGCCATGGTCCGGGTCAGTTGCAGCACGCCGCCCTTGGAGACGCAGTAGGCGCCGCCCTGCTTCATCACGTGGTCGCCGAGGATCGAGGCGATGTTGACGATCGCGCCGCCCGCGCCTTGCGCGATCATGCGCCGGGCGCCCTCGCGGGCGACCAGGAAGGCGGCGCGCAGATTGACCTCGATGACCGCGTCCCAGTCCTCGACCGGCATGTCGACGACGGTGCCCATGGGTGCGATGCCGGCATTGTTGACCAGCAGGTCGACCGGCCCGAACGCCGCCTCCGCCGCGTCGAACGCCTCGCCGATTGCGGCCGCGTCGGTGACATCCAGGGTGACCGCCGCGGCCTTGCCGCCGTCCACCGCGATCGCGTCGACCTCGGCCTGCAGCCGGTCGGCGCGCCGCGCCGCCAGCAGCACCGACGCCCCGGCCTTCGCCAGCGTGCCCGAAAACCGCGCGCCGAGTCCGCTCGACGCGCCGGTGACCAGCGCCACCCTGCCGTCCAGCCCGAACAGCGAGTCCAGGTAGTCGGTATCGGCCATGAAGCCCCCCTGTGTCGCCGACTTCAGTAGCGCAGCCCCGCGGCGCGATCAAGGAAAGCCGTCAGCCGGGTCACGCCGTCGGCCATCAGATGATAGGCCCTGCGCCGGCCGCCGGCAGCGGACGGCTGAAGGCTGACGGCCGTTCCAGAGGAACAACCCCATGCAAAGGCGTTTTCTGCGGGTTTCAGGGGTATCTCTACGCACGCCGCCCTCGGCTTCGCCGCCGGGTCCTGCGGTTCAGTCTCCGGTATGCGTGGGTCTGCCCCGCGGCGGGGCGCGCGGTTGAGGATTTCGGGCAAAAACAGGTTAGAAATATCGGCGGCACGTTGTATGGTGCGCGCGTAAAGACTTTGAATACCAACAAGCTGGGCCGAACCGAACCGGCCCCGCAAGCCGACAGGGAGACAACCGACATGTTTGAGTTCACCAGCCGCCGGATATTCGTCGGCGCCGCCATTGCGCTTCTGGCCGGTGCGTCGATGCTTGCCGCACCGCAGGCCGAAGCGGTGGAAAAGATCACGCTGCGCTTTTCGGCGCCGGCCTCTGAAACCGACAACCGGTCGAAGGGCCTGGAGGCCATCTTCGCCGAGGGCATCAAGGACTTCGCCGTCTTCGAGCCGCACTACAACGCGACGCTGTTCAAGCAGGGCACCGAGCTGGCGGCGATCCAGCGCGGCAACCTGGAAATGTGCATCACCTCGGCGCAGGAACTGGCCAAGCAGATCCCCGAATGGTCGATCTTCACCGCCGGCTACCTGCTGCGCGACGCCGAGCATCAGCAGAAGGTCTTCAACAGCGATATCGGCGCGGAAATGTACAAGGTGGTCGAGGACCGGCTCGGCGTCAAAATCCTCAAAGTCATGTATTTCGGCACAAGGCAGCTGAACCTGCGGACCGACAAGGAGATCATGACCCCGGCGGACCTGGCCGGCGTCAAGCTGCGCATGCCCGGCACCGACGCCTGGCAGTTCCTCGGCAAGGCGCTGGGCGCCAACCCGACGCCGATGGCCTTCACCGAGGTCTACACCGGCCTGCAGACCGGCGCCATCGACGGCCAGGACAATCCCCTGCCGACCGACAAGGACAAGAAGTTCTATGAGGTGACGAAGCAGATCGTGCTGACCGGACATCTCGCCGACATGAACTTCCTGGCCCTCAGCAAGAAGGTCTGGGACGGGCTGACGGCTGACCAGCAGAAGACCATGATGGACGCGGCCGAGGCCGCGGTCGAGGAGATCGGCAGGAACCAGCTCGCCGAAGAGGCCCAACTGGTCGATTTCTTCAAGGGCCAGGGCCTGAAGGTCTACAAGCCGGACGTTGAGGCGTTCCGGACGCGGGTCCAGAAAATGTATCTGGAGTCAGAATTCTCGAAGGACTGGCCCAAGGGCATGGTCGAGCGGATCAACGCCGTCCAGTAGCCCGCCCCCGTTAAACCATGAGGGCTGCCCTCGGATGGTTGCAGCGGCGGGCTGATAACGTGGCGGTGGGACTTCTCACCGCCATGTTTCTTTCCTTCGTGCTGCAGATATTCAGCCGCTACGTCATCAATCACCCGCTCGGCTGGACACTCGAGGCCTGCCTGATCACCTGGCTGTGGGTGGTGTTCTGGGGCTCGGCCTTCCTCGTCGACGACCGCGACCACGTAAAATTCGATATCCTCTATCTCGGCGCGCGCCCGGGCCTGCGCCGGATCTTCGCGCTGCTGTCGGCGGTCGCCATTCTGGCGGGATTCGCCGTCTCGTTCCCGGCCACGGTCGACTACATCACCTTCATGAAGATCGAAAAGAGTTCCACCCTGGGAATCAGGCTGGATTACGTGTTCAGCGTGTACGCGATCTTCGCCGCGGCGATCGTCGTCCGCTATGCCGCCAGGACGGTGTGGATCCTGCGCGGCGGCGACGGGGACGGGCGGGCCGGCCACGCGCAGGGCGTCGGCCCCTATGAGTAGCGAGTTCCTGCTCTGCCTCGCGATCCTGTTCGGGCTTGCCGCAATCGGCACGCCGATCGCCCTGTCGATGATGGTGGCCGCCGTCGCCTATCTGGCGGCCAGGGGTCACGATCTCGGCCTCGTTTCCGAACAGATCATCCAGGGGCTCTACGACAGTTTCATCCTGCTCGCCGTGCCGCTGTTCATCGTCGCGGCGAACATCATGAACGCGGGCACGATCAGCGACCGGCTGCTGAAATTCTGCATCTCCCTTGTCGGCCGGTTTCGCGGCGGTCTCGGCTATGTCAACGTCGCCGCCAGCCTGATCTTTTCGGGGATGTCCGGGTCGGCGATCGCCGATGCCGCCGGCATCGGCAAGATCGTCATCGCAATGATGACCCGGAACGGCCGCTATTCGCCAGGGTTCGCCGCCGCGATCACCGCGGCCTCGGCCACCATCGGCCCGATCATCCCGCCGTCGATCCCGATGGTGATCTATGCGCTCGTCTCGGACGCCTCGGTCGGCTACCTGTTCCTCGGCGGCGTCGTTCCGGGCCTGCTGATGGCGCTGGCGCTGATGGCCATGATCTTCTACCTCGCCCGCGCGCGCGGCTTCGCCGTCGAGGAATCGGTGCCGCTGTCGCGGATTCCCCGGGTCACATTCAACGCGCTTCCGGCGCTCATGCTGCCGGTCATCCTGCTGTTCGGGATCTATGGCGGGGCGACGACGCCGACCGAGGCGGCCGCGGTGGCGGCGGCCTATGCGCTGCTGCTGGCCGCGCTGTTCTACCGGGCCGTGAGCCTCCGGTCGCTGTACGATATCCTCTCGCAGAGCGCACGGTCCT
>Ga0224512_10005825_pt1 | contig 10037 bp, 9 predicted proteins | sample SF_May12_sed_USG_4_FD_169103 | JGI IMG/M metagenome (GOLD analysis project Ga0224512, IMG submission 169103) | Sediment microbial communities from San Francisco Bay, California, United States - SF_May12_sed_USGS_13 | ecosystem: Environmental > Aquatic > Marine > Sediment | place: USA: California...
AGGCGAAGCAATCCAGTCTTCCGGACCGTCTGGATTGCCGCGGCGCCCTCATCCTGAGCCCGTCGAAGGACGCGCCTCGCAATGACGAATATGGGGTCCGTGCAAAGGTCTCCAGCATGAGGCTCCGCCGTTTGTGTCCTCATCCTGAGGAGGGCTGGAGGCCCGTCTCGAAGGGTGAGGTCGCGCGGCGCCTCACGAGCGAATCGGGACACAAAGAAGGGGAGCGCCGCAAAGGGCGCCCCCCAATATCCCCGATCACCCTGATCGGGCCGCTACTGCGCCCAGACCGACAGGGCGCCCTGTTTCTTGCCGCGCTGGTCGGGTTCCTTGTAATCGTGGCCGAACGGCGCCGACTCCCAGGATCCGTATGACGGATTGGGCAACACGATCCACTTCGTGCCCCACATGGCGCCGGTCTTCTCCATCAGCGCCTTTCGTTCCACGAGGCTGCCCTTGTAGGCGTCGACGAAGTCGCCGAAATTGTCGCCGAGCACCAGCAGTACCCGGTAATCCTTGGCGACGTGGATGCGCCGCGGGCTCTTCTTGGAGGAGCCCCACTCGGGGATTTCCGCCTTGAGCAGGACGGTATCGACGTTGCCGCCCATCGGGTAGCCGTATTTCTCGAGGTTCTTGCGCGTCGCGTCCTCGAGTTCGCCGGTGCGGTTGGAAACGTAGAAGACCTTCACGCCCTTGGAATCCGCGTATTTGGTGAACGCGAGCGATCCCGGGATCGGCGTCGAGTCCACCGAATTGACGAAATCGCCCCAGCTCTTCGGATGGAAGGTCTTGTCGTTCATGACCATCCAGGCCTGGTATCTGGAGTTGTCGAGCACGGTCTCGTCGACATCGAGGATCACCGCCGGCGGCTTGTCCGCGAAATTTCCGCCCTGCTCGTCCGGCACCGCCGTCCAGCCCTTGTCGGCCAGCGCCTTGTCGAGCATGACGGTGGCCAGCCGGTAGGCGCCCATCGTGACGCCCGCATACTCCACCGACGACTGCATCCACAGCGTCGCGTTCAGATTGTCGTTCGGCTCGCCCGCGTTCGCGGGCCCTGCGGCGGCGAAGAACAGGCCGATCGCCCCTGCGATCAACCCCGCACCCTGCAAAAGTGTTCTACGTTTCATGCCATTCCCTTTCTGCCTTGTTGTCGCCAGGTGTCAAACGAACCGGCGTCGCTATCTATACGGACGCCGGGGGCCCCACGCCCTGGCCTGCCCCGTCGAGGCGGGCGAGCAGGTCAGTGCGGGTATCTTCATCGACGAAGGCAGCCTCCAGCGCGGTTCTCGTGACCGCGCGAAGGGCCTCGCCGTCCATATCGAAATTCGTTGCCGCCGTCGCGTATTCGCGGCCGATCGAGGTTGCGAAATAGGGCGGATCGTCGGAATTGAGCGTCACCCGGCAGCCGGCCGCCCGCAGCGCCGGGAAGGGGTGCGAGGCCATGTCGGCGTAGACGCCCGTCGCGACGTTGCTGTGGGGGCAGAGTTCCAGGACGATGCCGTCGCGCGCGATGCGCTCCACCAGGCGCGGGTCCTCGATCGCGCGCACCCCGTGACCGAGCCTGGTCACCGGCAGCGCGTCGAGCGCCGCGTACACGCTCTCCGGCCCGCAGCGCTCGCCGGCATGCACGGTACAGCCGAGGCCGGCATCGGCGGCAAGCGCGAAGACCGGCAGGAAATCGCTCAGCGCGAACGCCGTCTCGTCGCCGCCCATGCCGAAGCCGACCACCCAGGGGTGCGGCTCGGCGACGACGTCCCTGGCCACCGCCAGGCCGCGTTCCGGCCCGAGATGGCGCACGCAGGTGACGATGATCCGCCCGACGATGCCGAAATCGCGCGCCGCATCGCCGATGCCCGCCACCGTTCCCTCGAGATGATCGAGATAGCTCATCCCGACCTCGGCGGCATGGTCGGGTGAGGTGAACAACTCGACATAGATCGCGCCGTCGCGCGCGCAGGCGGCGAGATATTCGTAAGTGACGTCGCGGTAATCCTCGGCCCTGCGCAGGCACATGCTGGCGGCGTCGTAGGCGCGCAGGAAGTCCGGGAAGTCGGTCCAGGCGAAACTGTCCGCGTCGGCGAACAGCCCGTCGGGCAGGGCGATGCCGTTGCGGTCGGCCAGACGCCGCACCAGCGACGGCGGCGCCGTGCCCTCCAGGTGGCAGTGCAGCTCCGCCTTTGGAATGTCCCGTGTCATGTCACCGCACAGGCCACGCCGTGGTCCAGGACGCCGAGCCCCAGATGGTCGGCGATCGTCTGCCCCATATCGGCGAAGCTGCCCCGCCGGCCGAGCGATCCGGCGCGCACCGCCGGCCCGAAGAACAGCACCGGGACATGCTCGCGGGTGTGGTCGCTGCCGGGCCAGCTGGGATCGCAGCCGTGGTCGGCGGTCATCAGCACGAGGTCGCCGGGATGCAGCCGGTATTCCAGGGTCGGCAGCCGCCGGTCGAATTCCTCCAGCGCCGCGGCGTAGCCGGCGATATTGCGGCGATGGCCATACAGCGTGTCGAAATCGACGAAATTGACGAACACGATGGCGCCGTCGGGGGCCTCGTCGACCTCCTGCATCAGGCGGTCGAACAGCGCCATGTTGCCGCCGGCCTTGACGGTCCGGGTGATGCCGCGCCCGCCGAAGATATCCGCGACCTTGCCGACCGACACGACCTCGCGCCCGGCGGCGGCGGCGCGGTCCAGCAGCGTATCCGCGAAAGGCGGCGTCGTGTAGTCGCGGCGGTTGGCGGTGCGGGTGAAACCCTCGGCATCCTCGCCGGTGAAGGGCCGGGCGATCACCCGGCCGACATTCAGCTTGTCGACCAGTTCGCGCGCGGCCTCGCAGACCGCATACAGGCGCTCCAGCCCGAAATGCTCTTCATGGGCGGCGATCTGGAACACCGAATCGGCGGAGGTGTAGCAGATCGGCCTGCCGGTCCGGATATGTTCCGCGCCGAGTTCCCTGATGATCTCGGTCCCCGACGCGTGGCAGTCACCGAGGATGCCGGGCAGGCCGCAGCGCGCGACCAGCGCGGCGATCAGATCCGGCGGGAAACTGGGTTTCTCGCGCGGGAAATAGTACCAGTCGAACGGCACCGGCAGGCCGGCGATCTCCCAGTGGCCGCTCGGCGTGTCCTTGCCGCGGCTCTGCTCCACCGCATAGCCCCAAGCGCCCTCGGGCGGCGTCAGCGTGTCGAGCCCGGGCAGCGGGCGGCCGCTGCTCTCCATCGCGGCCATGCCGAGTCCGAGGCGCACCAGGTTGGGGACGGCCAGCGGGCCGCTGCGGCCGTGCCCGTCGGCCCGGCCCGCCGCGCAGGCCTGCGCGATATGGCCCAGCGTGTCGGCGCCGGCATCGCCGAAACCCGCGGCGTCGGTGCTGGCGCCGATGCCCAGCGAATCGAGGACGAGAATGATGGCACGGCTCATGACACGGCCTCCACGCCGCCCGCAAGCACCCGCTCGAGCACGACGGGGGCGACGGCAGGCGCGGCGTCGCCGACCTCGATCGCCCCTCGCAGCGCCCGGCAGGCGGCCGCCGCCGAGTCCTCGTCCGCGGCATGGACGACCGCCAGCGGGCGGTCGGCGTCCACGATCTCGCCGAGGGCGCACATGTCCGTCAGTCCCACCGCAGGGTCGATGGCATCGTCGGCGCGGCGCCGGCCGCCACCCAGCGCGACGACCGCAACGCCGACGGCGCGGGTGTCCATGGCGGTCACGATGCCGGCGGTGGCGGGGGCGCAGGCGACGCCGACAGCGGCTTCCGGCAGATGCGCGTCCGGCCGCTCGAGGAAATCCGAAGGCCCGCCGAGCGCCGCGACCATGCGCTGGAACGCCTCGGCGGCGCGGCCGTCTTCGAGCGCGGACCGCGCCATGGCCTCGCCCGCCGAACGGTCGGGCGCCAGCCCGCCGATCGCCAGCATCTCGCCGGCCAGCGCCAGCACGACCTCCAGCAGGCGCGCATCCCGCCCGCCCTCGTCGCCGCGCAAGAACGCGATGGATTCCGAGACTTCTACGGCGTTGCCGACGGACCGGCCGAGCACTTGGTTCATGTCGGTGATCAGCGCGGTGGTCTTCAGTCCCGCCCCGTTGGCGACGGCGACGATGCTCTCCGCCAGCTCCCGCGCCATCGAGAGGTCCGCCGCGAAGGCGCCGTTGCCCGCCTTCACGTCCATCACCAGGCCTTCGAGGCCGGCCGCGAGCTTCTTCGAGAGGATCGAGGCAGTGATCAGCGGGATCGACTCGACCGTCGCCGTCACGTCGCGAATCGCATAGAGCCGCCGGTCGGCGGGCGCGAGGTCGGCGGTCTGGCCGATGATGGCGCAGCCGGCTTCGGCGATGCAGCGCCGGAACCTCGCGATATCCGGCGCCGTGTCGTAGCCCGGGATCGAATCCAGCTTGTCCAGTGTGCCGCCGGTATGGCCGAGGCCGCGGCCGGAAATCATCGGCACACGCGCGCCGCAGGCGGCAGCGATGGGAGCCAGCATCAGACTCACCTTGTCGCCGACACCGCCAGTCGAATGCTTGTCGAGGACCGGGCCGCCCTCCGAATCGCTCCACGACAGGGTCTCGCCCGACTCCACCATGCAGCGGGTCAGCGCCACCCGCTCGCCCATGGTCATGCCGCGGAAGAACACCGCCATGGCGAAGGCCGCGACCTGGCCCTCGGAGATCGAACCGTCGGTCAGCCCGCCGATGATGAAGGCGATCTCCTCTGCGCTCAGCGCCGCGCCATCGCGTTTGCGGCGGATGATTTCCTGCGGCAGAAAGCTCATCCCGGCCAGTCCTCCAGGAACGCTTTGAGCAGCCGGCGCACGTCCTCGGCGGCGGTGGCGGCCACGGCGAGGGTCTGCGCGTGGCTGAGCGCCGTCCCGCCCATGCCGGCGGCAAGATTGGTGAGGATCGAGAGCGCGGCGACGCGCAGCCCGGCATGGCGGCCGAGGATGCATTCGGGCGCCGTCGACATGCCGACCGCATCGGCGCCGAGCACGCGCGCCGCGCGGATCTCGGCCGGCGTCTCGAAATGCGGCCCGCAGAACCAAGCATAGACCCCGTCGTGCAGGGCAAGGCCGACCCGCGATGCGTTCATGTGCAGGCGCGCGCGCAAATCCGGGTCGTAAGCATCGACCATGTTGACGAAGCGGTCGTCGCCGGGGGCGCCGAAGAGCGGCGAGACCCCGGTCAGCCCGATATGGTCGGTGATCGCCATCACCGCGCCCGGCCCCGCCTCTTCCCGCAGGCTGCCGGCCGCGTTGGTCAGCACCAGGGCCTCGCAGCCGAGCGCGGCCAGGGTGCGGACCGGCGCCGCCATCGCATCCGCGCGGCCCGATTCATAGAGATGCGCGCGGCCGTGCAGCACCGCGACCGGCGTTCCCGACACCGCCCCGACGAGCAGCCTCCCCGCATGCCCGCCGACGCCCGGTGCGGGGAACCCCTCGAGGTCGCCGTAGGGGATGACCGCGGCGTCGGCGACGTCGTCGGCGAAGGGCCCGAGCCCCGACCCCAGGACGATGCCGACACGGGGGCGAACCCCACCAGCGCGCTCTGCGATCAGCGCAACATTGCGCGCGATGTCCGCGTCGGCGGTCATTGCAGGTTCTCCGGACCGAAGGACAGCGGTAAGAGGGCGCCGAGCGTCACCGTTTCCCGCAACCCGTCGGGCGAGCAGATATGGATCGGCACTTCCGGCCCGGCGAATTCGCGGATCCGCTGGCGGCAGCCGCCGCACGGCGTGACCAGCGCATCGCCACGGCCCATCACGACGATTTCGGCGATCCTCGTCTCGCCGTCCATGACCATATGCGCGATCGCCGTGGTCTCGGCGCACCAGCCTTCGGGATAGGATGCGTTCTCGACATTGCACCCGGAATACAGTTTTCCGTTCGCGCCCTTAACGACGGCGCCGACATGAAAGCGTGAATACGGCGCATGCGCCTTATCCATCGCCCTGGCGGCCAGCGCGAACATCGCTTCGTCCATCCTAGCGCTCCTTCACATAGGGCTCGCCGATCGCCTTCGGCGCCACCGCCTTGCCGACGAAGCCGGCCAGCAAGACCACGGTCAGGAGATAGGGCAGCGCCTCGATGAACACCACCGGCACTTCGCCGATCGCCGGCAGCGGGACACCCTGGAGCCGGATGGCGACGGCGTTGAGAAACCCGAACAGCAGGCAGGCGCCGAACGCGGTCCACGGCCGCCACTTGCCGAAGATCAGTGCCGCCAGCGCGATATAGCCCTGCCCGGCGGTCATGTCGCGAACGAAGGCCGCGTTGTTGGCGATCGAAAGATAGGTCCCGGCAATGCCGGTCAGCAGCCCGCAGATCAGCACCGCGCGATAGCGCAGCCAGGTCACCGAGATGCCGGCGGTATCGACCGCCTTGGGGTTCTCGCCGACGGCACGCAGGCGAAGCCCGAAGCGGGTGCGGAACAGCACCCACCAGGCCAGCGGCACGGCAAGGAAGGCGACATAGACCAGCAGATTGTGGCCGCTGACCAGCCGGCTGTACACGGTGCCAAGGACCGGAACGTCGGCCAGGTACTCCGACAGCGGCAGCGAGATCGGCATGAACCGCGCCGTCGCCTCGAGGCTTGGCGTCTGGCCGCCGCGATGGAACCAGGCGATGCCGAGGACCACCGTCAGCCCCGACACCAGGATGTTGATGGCGACGCCGCTGACCACCTGGTTGCCGTGATGGGTGATGCAGGCGAAGCCGTGCAGCAGGGCAAGACACGTCGCGGCCGCGATGCCGGCGGTCAGCGCCAGCCACGGCGAGCCGGTGACCGCGGCGACGCTGGCGGCGATGAACGCGGCGCCCAGCATCTTGCCCTCGAGGCTGATATCGATGACTCCCGACCTCTCGGAGAACATCCCCGCCATGGCGCAAAGGATCAGCGGCGTGGCGACGCGGATCGTCGCGTTCATCGTCAGCACCACGAAGACGAAGGCCTCTTCCATGTCAGGCCTCCTCCGCCACGGCTGCGCCGGCCCGCCAGCCCAGCAATGCACGCCAGGCGCGGGTCACCCAGGGCGTCGACATATAGGCCAGCGCGCCGGAGAACAGGATCACCAGCCCCTGGATGGTGACCACCAGTTCGCGGGTGATCGTCGGCACCTCGAAGGCGAGCTCCGCGCCGCCCTGGTAGAGAACGCCGAACAGCACGCTGGCCAGCACCACGCCGACCGGATGGTTGCGCCCCATCAGCGACACCGCGATGCCGGTGAAGCCATAGCCGGCGGGGAAGTTGAGCAGCAGGCGGTGATGCACGCCCATGATCTCGTTGAAGCCGACGAACCCGGCCAGCGCGCCGGATATGCACATCGCCGCGACAACGATATGGCGCGGCCGGGCGCCGGCATAGACGGCCGCCGCCTCGTTATGGCCGACCGCCCGCAACTCGTAGCCCCAGCGCGTGCGCCAGATATAGGCCCAGACCCCGACACAGCAGACCAGCGCCCAGACGATCGAAAGATTGAGCGGTGTCGGGGTCACCGTGATGCCGATGCCGGCCAGCATCTCATGGATGAACGGCAGGTGCCCGGCGTCGGCGAATTCCCGGCTCTCCGGCGACATCTGTCCCGGCTTGATCAGGACGTTGACCATCAGATAGACCATCACCGCGTAGGCGATGAAGTTGAACATGATGGTGGTGATGACGATGTGGCTGCCGCGGTAGGCCTGCAGCCAGGCCGGGATCGCCGCCCAGGCCGCGCCGAAGGCGGCGGCCGCGAGAATGCCCAGCGGCAACAGCAGGAAGAACGGCAGGGACGAATCGAAGGCGAGTATCGCCAGCCCGACGCCGAGGCCGCCGATATAGGCCTGCCCCTCGCCACCGATGTTGAACAGCCCGGCATGGAAGGCGATGGCGACGGCCAGCCCGGTGAAGATGAAATTGGTCGTGTAATAGAGCGTGTAGCCGATCCCCTCGCCATAGCCGAGCGCGCCACGGATCATGATCGCCATCGCCGCGAACGGATTCTCGCCGATCGCCACGATGATCAGGCCCGACACCAGTAGCGCCAGACAGATATTGATCACCGGGATCAGGCCGATATCGATCCAGCGGGGCAGTTCGGCGGGCGGCGCGCTCATGCCGCCGGCTCCGCCCCGGAGGTGTCGCCACGGGCCGAGGCGCCCTCATGGGCGTTGGCCATCATCAATCCCAGCGTGCTGGTGTCGGCGTCGGCGATCGGCACCTCGCCGACGATCCGGCCCTCGAACATGACCAGGATCCGGTCGCTGAGCGCCATGATCTCGTCGAGCTCGACCGAGACCAGCAATATCGCGCAGCCACGGTCGCGCAGATCCGCAAGCTGCTGGTGGATGAATTCGATGGCGCCGATATCGACGCCGCGCGTCGGCTGGCCGACCAGCAGCACCTTCGGGTCGCGGTCGAGCTCGCGCGCCAGGATCAGCTTCTGCTGGTTGCCGCCGGACAGCTTGGCCGAGACGATGCCGGGCAGCGGCGGCCGCACGTCGAAGCGTTCCATCAGGTCGCGGCAATGCCCGTCGACGGCGTCGTAATCCATGAACAGCCGGCCGTTATAGGCGGGATCGCGCTGGTAGCCGAGAATCGACGATTCCCGGGCGGTAAACGCGGTGACCAGGCCACGGCGCTGCCGGTCTTCCGGCACATGGGCGAGCCGCAGGCCGCGTATCTGGTCGGGCCTCGCGGGTCTGGCAGGGGTGAGTTCGCGGCCCTCGACGACGATCCGCCCGGCGGTCATCGGCGTGATTCCGGACAGCACCTCCAGCAGTTCGCTCTGGCCGTTGCCCGACACCCCGGCGATGCCGACGATCTCGCCGGCGCAAACCTCGAAGCCGATATCGTCGATCCGGGCGACGCCGTAGCGGTCGCGCAGACACAGCCCCTCGACCGCCATCGCCGGCGCGCCGATGGTCTGCAGCCGCGGCGACACGCCCGCCTTCAGCTTGCGGCCGACCATGAGTTCGGCGAGTTCTTCCGTCGAGGTGTCGGCGGTCGCCCGCTCCGCCACCATCCGGCCGCGGCGCATCACCGAAACGGTGTCGGTGATGGCCATCACCTCGCCGAGCTTGTGGGTGATCAGGATAATGGTCACGCCGCGCTGCTTGAGCGCGCCCAGAATTCGAAACAGCTGTTTTGCCTCCTGCGGGGTCAGCACCCCGGTCGGCTCGTCAAGGATCAGGATGCGGGCGTCGCGGTACAGCGCCTTGAGGATCTCGACGCGCTGCAAGGCGCCGACCGGCAGGTCGCCGACGATGGCTTCGGGATCCACATGCAGGCCGTATTCGTTCGCCAGCCGGGTCAGTTCGCCATGCGCCTTTTGAATGCTGTCGCGCAGCAGCGGCCCGGATTCCGCGCCCATCATGACGTTTTCGAGAACCGTGAAGTTGTCGACCAGCATGAAATGCTGGTGGACCATGCCGATGCCGGCGGCGATCGCTTCATGCGACGATGTGATATGGACCGGCGTCCCGGCAACGCGGATCTCGCCGCTGTCGGCCGCGTAGAAGCCGTACAGGATGCTCATCAGGGTGGACTTGCCGGCGCCGTTCTCGCCGACGATGCCGTGGATGCTGCCGGCGCGAACCGTCATCGAAACGTCCCGGTTGGCGCGCACGGCGCCAAAGGATTTATTGATTCCGCGCAGCTCGATGGCAGCCGGCTGCGCCGGAGGGGTTGTCCCCTCCGGCGTCACGACGGCCTCGTCGCCGTCGTGCCTCATCGCCGCCGCGTCCGACCCGCCCCGTTCAGTTGGGGCAGGTATTGTCGCTCATGTAATCGTGCACCTTGATCTTGCCGGCGATGATATCGGCCTTGGCCTGATCGACGCGGGCTTTCATCTCACTGCTGATCAGCGCCTTGTTGTGCTCGTCGAGCGCCCAGTCGACGCCGCCCTCGGCCAGGCCGAGCGCCTGGAATCCGGGCTTCCATGTGCCGTCCATCGCCGACTTGAAGCTGTTATAGGCGGCAACGTCGACCCGCTTGACCATCGAGGTCAGCATGGTGCCCGGATGCAGGTAGTTCTGGTTGGAATCGACGCCGATCGCCAGCTTGCCGGCATCCTTGGCC
>Ga0224512_10005826_pt1 | contig 10037 bp, 4 predicted proteins | sample SF_May12_sed_USG_4_FD_169103 | JGI IMG/M metagenome (GOLD analysis project Ga0224512, IMG submission 169103) | Sediment microbial communities from San Francisco Bay, California, United States - SF_May12_sed_USGS_13 | ecosystem: Environmental > Aquatic > Marine > Sediment | place: USA: California...
GCCACGGGCGGCGGCGTTTCGTCCGGCGGGCATCTCGACCAGCGGCGAGCCGTCGCGCGGGCAAAACCGTGCGGGCGGTGAGTATGTGGTCTGACAACGAGGGCAGCGTCGCACGCCTAGTCCCGATAGCAGTTGCGGCCTTCGCGCTTGGCCCGATACAGGTTCTGATCTGCAAGGTGCAGAAACGATGCCGCATCCAGAGCGCTGGCGTTGGGGAAGGTCGCTCCACCGATGCTCACGGTCAGGCGAATTGGAGAGGCCCCATCGCCAAACGTGCGGCTGCCCACATCGCGGAGGATGCGTTCGGCAAAAATCCGGGCTCCGGTGGCGCCCGTTTCAGGAAGTAGAACCACAAACTCTTCTCCACCATAGCGGGCGACGAGGTCCATGGCCCGTTGTTCGCGCTGCAGCATGGACGCGAATTGTCGAAGGACCCGGTCCCCGACCAAATGGCCATACGTGTCGTTCACTTCCTTGAAGTTGTCGATGTCGATCATCAAGCACGCAAGTACGGTGCTGAAGCGATTGGCTCGATCCATCTCTACCGCGAGCCGGTCCGTGAGCGCTCGGCGATTGTAGGTTTCGGTTAGCGGGTCCAGTTCCGCGAGCCGCTGCATCTCTTCCCTGCTGGCAACCGCCGCCTCGACGTCGTGCGCCTTCTCCAGGGCGGACACTGCAGCCGTGATGACCTGTTGCGCGAATCGCGCGTCGGCCTCGTTGAGGGGAGGATCCTGCGCCGTGGTGCGAAGGAAGAAGACCCCGGCCAATTGTTCCCGCAACGAGAAGGGGATCGAAACGACCGATTTCGTCGGGACGATCATGCCGTCGGCCTCCCACTCGGCACGGATGCCCCTATAAAGCGGATCGGTCGTGACATCCTGCACCAGGACCATGGCTTGGCGATCGAGGGTTTCCAGAATCTCGGGGTAGCGTTTGAGATCGACCTCGAGGCTGCGCAGGTTCGGGTTTTCATAGGCCGCCGCGACCGTGCCGGTGGAGTCCGACGGGCCCGCCAAGATAATGGAGCACTTTGAGATGTTGAGCCCACGGGCCACCCGCCGGACCAGGATCTGGTAGATCTCCGCGGAGCTGATGCTCATGGTGACTTCGCGTAGGATATCCATCATCGTTTCGCGGGATCGCGCCTCGGCGCGGGCCTGGTCCAACTCCCGACTGGAACGCAGGTGTGCTTTCACCCGCGCCAAGAGCTCCCGAATCCGAATCGGCTTGGGGATGAAATCGGCGGCGCCCAATCCGAGCGTGGTGATCGTGGCCTCCTCCGGAGGCATGGAGGAGATCATGAGCACCGGTAAGTACTTGAGCTGCGGGTGCGTCTTGATGCCCTCCAACAGACTGAGCCCGTCGCTCTCCGGCATGAGGATATCCAGCAACAGCAGGTCGTAGTGGCCAGCAAGAAGCCGCTCGATCAAGCGCGCGCCGCTCGAGATGGTCTCGACCTCATAGCCGCTGTCCTTCAGAACCCATGACAGCGTTCGGTTCAGCGTCTCATCGTCGTCGGCGATGAGAATCTTCGGGGCCAGAGTCATCCGTCCACCAATTGCTGGAAGAGCGTGGGGTCGATGTTGCCGCCGCTCACGATTGCAACCGTCGGGCCGTGGGATCGGACTGCACCCGTGAGGAGCGCTGCCGTAGTGGCTGCGCCGGACGGTTCCGCCCGAACGCCGCATTCCCGCCAGAGGAACCGGACGGCGCCGGCGATCTGGTCATCGCCGACCTGGATGGTCTGATGCACCACCGGTCGGATGATCGGGAAGGTCAGGCTGCCGATTGCGAGAGGAAGCAGGCCATCTGCGACACTCTCGGCCCGCTCGAGCGACACCGGCCTCCCGGCGGCCATGGCGGCGGAGAGTTTGGCCGCGCCCGAGGGCTCGACGCCGATGACATGAACGTGGGGCTTGAGCGCGGCGACGACCAGACAGGTACCGGCGAGCAGCCCTCCCCCGCCGACCGGGACCAGAATGGTCTCGACGTCAGGGGCCTGCTCGAGGATCTCGAGGCCGCATGTGGCCTGGCCAGTGATGACGTCCGGATCATCGAACGGGGGAATAATGGTGAGGCCTTCCGCACGGGCGAATTCCTCCGCCTTGGCTCGCCGGGTGGTAGACGTGGGGCCGCCCCACCGGACCTCGCCGCCGAGTCGCTTGACTCCGTCCACCTTGATGGCCGGGGCATGATCGGGCATCACCACGACCGCCCGAGTGCCGAGCCGTCCGGCCGCGTATGCCACGGCCTGCCCATGATTGCCGCTCGAGTAGGTGATCACACCGGCGGTCCGATCTCGTTCCGGCAGCCGGGCGATGGCCGTGTAGGCGCCTCGGATCTTGAACGCCCCCACCGGTTGGAGATGCTCCCCCTTGAGGGCGACCATGCCTCCGGTTTCTCGCTCCAAGGATGGGATGGCGATGAGGGGAGTTCGGACGGCAACGCCTTCGAGCGCGCGTGCGGCATCCCGCACGCTCTCGAGCGTGAGCGCCGGGTGTCCCGGACCCCGGCGGGGGGTCGAAGTCTCCGTCACCTGGGTCGCCTACTCTCCGGCGACAACAGGAGTGTCCGCTTCGTCCGGCTCCGTGTCTTCCACGCGGATCACCCGGGCAACGTCGACGACCAGATCACCTGGATCGAGGTTCATGACCTTGACCCCCTGCGTGTTTCTGCCGATCACGCGGATACCCTTGACCGGGACCCGGATGATGACCCCGGCGCGGGTGATCATCATCAGCTCGTCCTCCGGAAGCACTTCCTTGAGGGCCACCATGGCGCCGGTCTTCGGCGTCTGTTTGAGCGTGATGATTCCCTTCCCGCCTCTCCGCTGCACCCGGTAGTCGCTCACCACCGATCGCTTGCCGAAGCCCCGCTCGCTGACCACGAGGATGGAGGCGTCGCGCCGGAGCACGATCATCCCGATGACCGCGTCGCCACGCTTCAGCGCGATGCCCTTCACCCCTGTCGTCGCGCGCCCCATGGTGCGAACGTCGCTTTGCCGGAACCTTATACTCATCCCGGCGCGCGTGGCGAGGATGATGTCGCTTGCGCTATCGCACACTTGCACATCGATCAATTCATCGCCCGGTTCGATGTTGATCGCGCGGATGCCGTTGGAGCGGACATTGCTGTAGGCGGAGAGCGCGGTCTTCTTGACGGTCCCGCCGCGGGTGGCGAACATGAGCCACTTGTTCTCGGCGAATTCGCGCACGGCCACGGTGGCCGCGATCCGCTCATCCGGCCGGATCGCGATACAGTGGATAACCGGCTTTCCTCGCGCGACGCGGCCGCCCTGCGGAATCTCGTGGACCTTGAGCCAGTACACCTGGCCCTGGTCGCTGAAGAACATCAGGTAGTCGTGGGTGCTGGCGATGAAGAGGTGCTCGACCCAATCGTCTTCTTTGGTCTTCATCCCGCTGAGGCCCCGACCGCCCCGCCGTTGGCGTCGATACGTCGAGACGGGGATGCGCTTGATGTACCCCGTATGCGAGATGGTGATCACCATGTCCTCTTCAGCAATCAGATCTTCCACCGAGAACTCGCCCTCGTCGGCCACGATTTCCGTCCGGCGATCGTCACCGAATCGATCGGCCACTTCTTTGATCTCCTCCTTGAGAATCTCCATGCGCTTGGGCTTGGACTTGAGGATGCCCTGCAGGGCCTTGATGGTGGCCTTAACCTCTTTGAGTTCGGTCTCGAGTTTTTCGATTTCCAGCCCGGTGAGCTTGGCCAGGCGCATGTTCAGGATGGCATCGCTCTGTTTTTCCGAAAACCCGAACCGCTTGCGCAGCCGGGTGTCGGCTTCCGCTGCGTCGGCCGAGCCACGAATGATCTCGATGACTTCGTCGATGTTATCGACCGCGATCTTCAAGCCGTCGAGGATATGGGCCCGGGCTTCCGCTGCGTCGAGATCGAATTGGGTCCGACGCACGATGACGGTGTGCCGGTGGTCGATGTACTTCTCGAGCAACTCCTTCAGGTTCATGACGCGCGGCACGCCGTTGTCGAGCGCCAGCATGATGACACCGAAGGTGGATTGCATCGTAGTGCGCTTGTAGAGCTGATTGAGCACCACGTACGGGATCGCATCGCGCTTGAGCTCGATCACGACCCGGATCCCGTCCTTGTCGCTCTCGTCCCGCACCCCGCTGATCCCGTCGACTTTCTTGGCGATCGCCAGCTCCGCAATGGAACGAACGAGGTTTTCCTTATTGACCTGGTAGGGGACCTCGGTCACCACGATCTGGCTCTTACCGGTCGTCTCCTTTTCCTCGATCTGGGCACGGGCCCGCATGACGACCCGGCCGCGGCCGGTTTCATAGGCCTCGTGAATGCCCTGCCGGCCATAAATGAACCCGCCGGTTGGGAAATCGGGGCCGCTGATGACCTTCCGGAGATCGGCGATGGTGGCGTTCGGGTTATCGACCAAGAGGGCCACACCCTGAACGACTTCCCGCAGATTGTGAGGTGGGATGTTGGTGGCCATGCCCACAGCGATACCGCTCGAGCCATTGACCAGCAGATTCGGCAGCTTCGACGGGAGGACCGTGGGCTCCTGCAGCCGATCGTCGAAGTTGGCTTGGAAATCAACCGTATTGCGGTCGATGTCCTCCAGCATCGCAATGGCCGCAGCCGTGAGCCGGGCCTCGGTATAGCGATAGGCCGCAGCGGGGTCGCCGTCGATCGAGCCGAAGTTGCCCTGTCCGTCGACCAGCGGGTAGCGCAACGAAAAGTCCTGCACCATGCGCACGAGCGCGTCGTACACGGAGCTGTCGCCGTGCGGATGATACTTGCCCAATACATCACCGACGACTGTGGCGGATTTCTTGAACGCACGCCCAGGCGTCAAGCCCAGTTCGTTCATGGCGTAGAGAATGCGCCGATGCACGGGCTTCAATCCGTCGCGAACGTCCGGGAGGGCTCGGGAGACGATGACGCTCATCGAGTAGTTGATGAACGACTGCTGCATCTCCTCTTCGATCAGGCGAGGGAGGATCCGCTCGCGAGTGTTGGGAACAGTCATCGGGGTCCGAGGCTAGAAAATGTGACGGCTGAGAGGTAGGCAAAACGAACCGTTAAATATACCCGCACCGAGGCCACCGGGGCAACCACGGGGTCGATGAGTAACTCCATAGTGGTCAACGGGTTATACGAGTGGTTTCCAGCCTCGCACTGCCGAAGGTTTCACCCCGATCGCGGGGTGCCTCAGGGCCGAGGTCGGACGCGCCGAAAACCGGGGAGCAGGGCCGGCAAAACCACGAGGGCCGCCAGCGTGCCGGCGGCCACTCCGCCGGTTGTAGCCAGCGCGATCGCCCCAAAGAGGCTGTCCGACTCGGTCCCGATGGCGAGCGGGAGCAGGCTGGCCAAGGTGGTCAGGGTGACCAACACGATCATGCCGGCACGATCGCGGCAGGCGGACACGACTTCCTGCTTGGTGAGCCCAGCTCTTCCGGTTTGCGCGAGCCGCCGACGGCGCTTTTCGAGCGCCGCGTCGATCAGCAGGATCGCCTGGTTGACCGCGAGACCCACCACCAGAATCACCCCGACGGCGGCCTCACGCGTGAAGGCAGCCTTGGCAATCCAAAAGGCAGCCCCGACTCCACCCAACGCCAATGGCAGGCTCAGGAACACCACGCCCGCCGCCCACACCGAATCGAACACCATCGCCACCACGAGAATCACCAGGGCCACGCCCACGCCGAAGACCAGCCACAGCCCCTTACCGCTCTCGTCTTCTTCCCACTGGAACACCTCGTCATCGACCTGGTAGCCGGCAGGCACGCCGATCGAGGCCATGAACGCGTCGTGGGTTCTCCGGGCAAGCTTGCTTGGCCCCCGGAAATCATAGCTCAAGATCCTGACGTACTGCTGATCTTCCCGGCTGATGTTGCTGAGGGTTTCGCGCTCACCCACGCGCGCCAGGTCGCCGATCCGCACCGGGGCGCTCACCGCATTGGGGACCACGGCAGAGCGCAGTTCGTCGAGCGTACGCTCGACAGCGCCCGCGGTCTTGAGTGTGACCGGCAGTTCTTCTCCGTCGATCTCAATTCGCTGACTGCCCGCCGGTCCCCGGACCTCGCGGGCTACCGCCGCGGCCAGTTCGGCGCCGGTGATGCCATGCCGGGCCAGGGCGTCGCGATCGGGCTCCAACGTCACCGTAAAGGCCTTCTCGCGGAACCAGAAGCTGCCCGCATTGACATCGACGTCCCGTACCCGGCGAATGCGTTCCAAGCGTGCCTTGAGATCATAGGCCAGGCGCTCGACGCCTGAGAATGAATACCCGAGGATCTTGATTCGAAAGGACACGCTGCCGCCTCCACCGAACCCCGAGCTGAAACCTGGTCCCTGGCCACGAACTGCGACCCGTGCCCCCCCGATGAAGACTGCCCGCTGGGTCAGCGCCTCTTCGAGTTGGCGGGGCAAGGCGGTGAGTCCGGCATCCTTTTCGAACAGGACCTGCATGCTGGCGCCCCCGCCAAACCCGCGTCGCGTACCGCCACCGGCCGTTACGACCTGCTCGACGCCCGGCACTCCCACGACGAGGGTTTCGAATTCCCGCATCCCGCGATCGAGGCTCTCCGGATCGGATCCGCGGGGGAAGCTCAAGAAGACGGACAGGGTGGTCCGTTGGCCAAACCAATCGCCCCACGAGGTGCGCGGTACCTTGGTGATGAACCCCCAGGTCACGAGCCCGAGCGCTCCGACGGCCACGCCGAGCGTGACCCAGCGCCACCGAAGCAGTCGGATCACCACCCGCCGGTAGAACCGGCTCATCCGTGGCCAGTGCGCCTGCGACGCCCCGTGCCCGGCGCTCAAGGCGGGAATCATGATCACAGCCGAAACAACCGAACATCCCAGGGCCAGGGCGAACGCGGCGGCAAAGGGCATGAAGGCAGCGCGGGCATTGCCTTGCAAATAGAGGAACGGGAACAGCACCACGGCGGTGGTCATGGTCGCGCCGAGGAGCGCCGGTAGAATCCGGACCCCGACTTCCGCCCGGCCCTCGGTGGTGTCCGGCGCACGCCGCAGCCGCTCCACCACGACGAGGCCGTTCTGGACCAGAATCCCAACACCCATCCCCAGCCCGGCGAGGGTGAGGAGGTTGGCGGGGATATCCAGAAGATACAAACCGAGCGCCGTACCGAAGATGGCCACTGCCGCGCTGCCGAGCACCAGCAGCACCGACTTGGCATTGCGGAGCGTGACGGCAAGGACGAACGCAACTAGCACAAAGGCGATCGCACCGCGTCGGCCGAGATCGCGCAGTTGCTTGGCCAGGTCGACGCTTTCGTCCGTCGCGACGGAGAGGCGGAGCCCCTCGGGCAGGGCGGGCTCGAGCTGGTTCATCAGGCGTCGAACCTCCGCCGCGGTCTTGATCGCGTCCGCCCCGGGCAACCTTGAAATGCGCATTGAGACGGCGGGGCGACCGTTGATTCGATAGAAGCTGCCTCTGGCATCTTCCTCCTGCCGGATCGACGTGATGTCGGACAATTGATAGACCAACCCGCCCGCGCCGCGCACCGGCAGTCGACCGAGATCGTCGAGCGCGCCGGGCTGATCGCGGAGCACGACGCGTCGTTCCGTCGCGCCGGCCTGGTCCTCACCCAGCGAGCGGACCACCCGCGACTGCCCCAGTACCCGCAAGAGTTCCGCGGGGCTGATGTCGAGCTGCCGCAGCTGGACCGGGTTGTACGACACCGATACGCCCAAGTCGGCCCCACCCGATGGCTCGCCGATGGCCACGCCGGGTATCGCGCTCACGCGGGGAAGGATGCGTTCGCGTGCAATGCGCTCGAGGGCGCCGGGAGTGTAGGGACCGGACAGGGTGTACTCGAGCAGCGGGACTTCGTCCAGTTCCTCGGGCACGAAGTTGGTGACCGAGGCTGGCGTCGTCCCCCGCGGGAATTCAGGACGCAGCAGTTCGAGGCGCTCGAGAATCCCCAACCGTGCCATCTGCACGTTCGCGTCGGGTTCGAGCTCGACCTCGAGCGACGCGAAGCCCTCACGCGATTCGCTCGACGTCTTCTTGACGCCCCGGACTGCTTGGGTAGCCGCCTCGACGGGGGCGGTGAGATACATTTCGACCAACTCGGCCGCCGAGCCGGGCCAACCGATGGTAATCTGCAGGCGCGGCAGCTCGACCGTCGTCTTGGTGGCAAGCGGTAGCCGCGTGAAGGCTACCGCACCCGCAAGAAGAATGGCGACCGCAACGGCCCAGATTACCGCCGGCCGTCGGACAGCCCACCCGATCACTCCGTCCCTCCGACACCCGCCGGCACCGTCGCGGCTGCTCCGCCGGACCGCCGCCGACTTGCGGCACGGTCTTTCCACCGCTCCACCACGACGTACCCGGCGGGCATTAGAAAGAAGGTCACCAGCAACGCGCTCGCGGCACCGCCGATCACGCTCGCCGCCAACGGCTGATAGAGCGCCCCACCGCTACCGAACCCGAACACCAACGGGAACACACCGGCGATCGTGGTCAGCGACGTCATGACCACTGGTCGGAGACGCTGACGCCCTCCCAGCGCAATGGCCTCCTCCAACCGGTGCCCCGCTTGGCGGAACCGCCCGATGGCCGCGAGCTTCACCACCGCATCGTTGTCAGCGATGCCGATCATGACGATCAAGCCGATGAGCGACACGGCATTGAGGCTTTGTCCGGTGAGCCACAGGGCGATGATGCCGCCGCCTGCGGCAAGCGGAACGGTGAGCATGACGACGAGCGGTGTCGTAAAGGACGCAAACTCACCGGCCAGCACCAGGAACACCAAGGCCACCGAGAGCAGCGCCACCAGGCCGAATTCCGAAATGGTCCGGCGTTGTTCGATATCGGCGCCGGTGAGTTCCCACGTGACACCGGGCGGTGCGCCGGCCGCGGTGAGGCGCTTGGCAACCTCCGCCGCGGCGCGCGCCGTGCCCCCGCGCTCGACCCCGGCTTCGACGATCGACACCGGCCGCTGGTTGACCCGCACGACCTCGATCGGAGCCCGCGTCTCCTTGACCGAAACGAGTTGCCCTACCGGAATACCGCCCACCTGCGTCGTGAGCGCCGTGGCCAGATCCTCGTTGGCCGCCCCGGCAAGCCGCACGCGAATCGGCGTCCGTCGGTCGGTTTCCCTGAGTTCCGTGGCCTCGACACCGCCGAGTCCACCTGCCAACGCATCCGCCACGGCCTCGACGTCGAGGCCGTGCTCCGCAATGCGATCCCGGCGGAATTCGATCTCGACCACTGCTTGGGTTCCGCTGTAGGCATCGCGCACATCGACAAGTGTGGGAATGCTGTCGAGCACGGCCTCTGCCACAGCGGCCCACGCCTCCGCTTCCTCCGGTTTGGCGGCTCCGACTTCGACCCGCACGATGCGCCCCTCACGACCGATCAGGCTGCCGAACTCCGATTGCCCTGCAAGGTCGATGGCCAACGACCCGTGCGCCAGGTCGGGGACGCGAGCGCGTAGGAGGTCCGCGAAGCGCACGGCATCGGTCCCGGCTCGGACGGGGGCGAGGATCTGGGCCGTGCTCGACGAGCCCGGCAAAGCCCCGGACAGCACCTCCTCGTCGGTGGCCTTTCCGATTCGGCTGTAGATGCCGGTCGATCCCAATTCCAGCGCGGCCGTCTCGATGCGCGCCACTTGGCGGGCTGTTTCTTCGATGGTGGTCCCATCCGGCAGGGTCAGCTCCGCCACCAGGACTCCTTCGTCCACCTGAGGCAGGATTTCCCGGGGCAACTGGAGAGCCAACACCACCATGATGAGAAGGGCGGCCCCACTCAACGCGAAGACCCGCCCCGGATGAGCAAGGCTCCAGCGCAGGCCGCGTTCGTACCAGTCTCCAAACCGCCGACCGAAGGCATTGAGCGCCTCACGCCGGGCGCTGGGCCCGGCGGTCTCGGCCCGCACCCGGGCAGGTGCCTGTCGTGCACCGCGGCGGCGGCCGGCGAGGATCACCGGCAGCAGCGTCAGGGCGAGCACCAGCGACGCCCCGAGGGCTGTCACCACGCTCAAGGACAAGTCGCGGAACAAGGCCGCCGCGAG
>Ga0224512_10005827_pt1 | contig 10037 bp, 12 predicted proteins | sample SF_May12_sed_USG_4_FD_169103 | JGI IMG/M metagenome (GOLD analysis project Ga0224512, IMG submission 169103) | Sediment microbial communities from San Francisco Bay, California, United States - SF_May12_sed_USGS_13 | ecosystem: Environmental > Aquatic > Marine > Sediment | place: USA...
TTGAAGGTCGTCGCAGAAGGCGTCGAGACCGAGCCGCAGCTCGAATTCCTCAATAAGGCCGGGTGCGACGAAATCCAAGGATTCCTCATCAGCAAGCCGGCCACCGCCGATGAAATCTCCAAGAGTTTCCTTAACCCCAAACGCGCTTCTGCGTGAATTCCTCACCCCTTCTTAGACACGCCGGCCGCCCCCGGATCTTCTCTCCCCGCTAGATAAGCGGCCTGTGAATGGAGGCGTGGCGATAAGTGATTGTGATACGCAATCGCGGTGCTAGCCTGGATGCCATGAGGTTCTCCACGCCCCTGGTCAAAGGCCGCCTGATCCGGCGCTATAAGAGGTTTCTCAGCGACATCGAGCTGGAGGGCGGCGATATCATCACCGCACATGTTGCCAATCCGGGGGCCATGACGGGCTTGGCGGAGGCCGGCATGGAAGTCTGGGTATCGCGGTCCGACAATCCCAAACGGAAGCTTCCCTATAGTTGGGAGCTCGCCCGTGTCGGACGCCATTTGATCGGCATCAATGCGTCGCTCCCCAACCGTTTGGTGGAGGAAGCGCTGCAGGCCGGACGCATCAAGGAGCTAGCCGAATACCGCACCATCCGCCGCGAGGTGCGGTTGGGCAGGAATTCGCGGATCGATTTTCTGCTCCAGCAGGAGGGACTTCCGGATTGCTGGCTCGAGATCAAGAACGTGCACCTCAAACGCGGATCCCTGGCGGAGTTTCCCGATTCCGTTACCGCCCGGGGCACCAAGCATCTCATGGAGTTCACCGAGGTGGTCGCGAACGGCGGCAAGGCAATGATGCTCTACGTCGTGCAGAGATCCGATTGCCGCGCATTCTCCATCGCCGGGGACATCGACCCTGCCTACGCCGAAGCTTTGGCGGAAGCCAGGTCGAAAGGCGTTGAAACCATCTGTTATGTCTGCACAATCCGGCGAGACGGTATCCGATTGCGCGCACCCTTGCCCATGGCGGAGGGTTGAACGGCCGATTTCCGTCCCCAAATGACGGGGAAGAGGGCTTTGAAAGGGCACCATGAGTGAACTCGACGTAGACAGTAATTCGAAAATTTCTCTTGCTCCCGGGGGCGTCCCCTCCCGCAGGACGCCGGGAATTCTCGTCCACGGGCTGGAGGATTTCGAAGGCATGAGGCGCGCGGGCAGGCTCGCGGCGGAGATGCTTGATTTCATTACCCCCTACGTTCAGCCCGGCGCCACCACAGACAAGCTGGACCGGCTTTGCCACGATTTTGCCCTGGACCACGGTGCGACATCGGCGCCACTCGGGTACCGCGGCTTTCCGAAATCCATCTGCACTTCGGTCAACCATGTCGTCTGTCACGGCATCCCCAGTTCAGAGAAACTGCTCAAGGACGGCGATATCGTGAACATCGACGTCACCCCAATCCTGGACGGCTGGCACGGCGATTCATCGCGCATGTTTTTCGTGGGCGAACCGAAGATCAAGGCCCGCAAGCTGGTTGAGACCACTTACGAGGCGATGATGCGCGGCATCGCGGAGATCCGGCCTGGGGCCACCTTGGGCGATGTCGGTCACGCCATTCAGGTCCATGCCGAAGCCCAACGCTATTCCGTCGTCAGGGACTTTTGCGGCCATGGCATAGGCCGGGACTTCCACACCCCCCCCAATGTGTTGCATTACGGAGAGCCGGGACAAGGCATCACCATTGAAGAGGGCATGTTTTTTACCGTCGAGCCGATGATCAATTCCGGGCGCTATGAGGTGAAAATCCTTGCCGATCAATGGACTGCCGTGACCAAGGACCGCTCCCTTTCCGCCCAGTTCGAACATTCCATCGGCGTCACTGCGGACGGCTGCGAGGTTTTCACGCTATCGCCCGGGGGCTACACCTGCCCACCCTATGAAGCATAAACCGTGGACCGGGGCTGATGGACGCCAAGGCACACTATCTCGGCCATCGGCAACGCCTGCGTAACAGATTCCTCAAGGATATGGGCGCCGGGTTCTCGGACTATGAACTGGTTGAACTCTTGTTGTTCCTGGCGCATCCGCGGACCGAAGTAAAGCCTCTGGCGAAAGACCTGATTGCCCGGTTCGGAAGCTACGCCGATCTCATGGCGGCGAACCCGGCGGAAATCAAGGAAGTCCGAGGGGCCGGAGACAGTACCATAGTCGCCCTAAAATCGGTGCAGGCCGCGGCCGTCCGTCTCGCCCGGGCTGAGGTGCTGTCCAAACCGGTGCTCTCCTCCTGGATGCAACTGGTCGACTATTGTTACGTCGCCATGGCGCGGGAAAAACGCGAACAATTCCGCGTGTTGTTTCTGGACAAAAAGAATGTCTTGATCGCCGACGAGGTCCAGCAGACCGGCACAGTGGACCATACGCCGGTCTACCCCAGGGAGGTGGTCAAGCGTGCGCTCGAGCTAGATGCCTCCGCCCTGATCACGATCCACAATCATCCTTCCGGGGACCCCGATCCCTCGGACGAGGATATCGAGATGACGCGGGAAATCCAGGAAACCGCCCAGCGCCTCGGGATCGTCCTGCACGACCACTTGATCATCGGGCGCAAGGGCCATAGCAGTTTCAAAAGTCTTGGTTTGCTGTAAACTGCCCGCGTTCTCCGGGCCCTCTGCCCGGCCCCGTCGAACCAATCGAAAAGCATCATGATTCCACGCTATTCACGTCCCGAGATGGCCGCCATCTGGGACTCCGAAAACAAGTACAAGATCTGGCTGGAGATCGAATCCCACGCCTGCGACGCGCAAGCCGAACTGGGCGTCATCCCGCATGACGCGGCGCGCGCGGTCCGGCAAGCGGGCGCCTTCGATATCGCCCGGATCGATGAAATCGAGCGCGAAACCAAGCACGACGTCATCGCTTTTCTCACCAACCTCGCGGAAAACGTAGGGCCTGAAGCACGCTTTGTGCATCAGGGGATGACCTCATCCGATGTGCTCGATACCTGCTTCGCCGTACAACTGGCCCAGGCGGCGGATATTCTTCTTGCCGATATCGACGCCCTGCTTGCGGCACTGAAGCGCCGGGCACTGGAGCACAAGGACACGCTCTGTGTCGGCCGCAGCCACGGCATCCATGCCGAACCAACCACCTTCGGCGTCAAGCTCGCGGGCTTCTATGCGGAATTCGCACGCAACCGCGATCGCCTTACCGTGGCACGGGCGGACATCGCGACCTGCGCTATTTCCGGCGCGGTCGGCACCTTCGCCAACGTCGATCCTTACGTCGAGCAGTATGTCGCCGAAAAGATGGGCCTGTCGGTCGAACCAGTCTCGACCCAGGTGATCCCCCGCGACCGGCACGCGGCCTTTTTCGCCACTCTTGCCGTCATCGCCTCCTCCCTCGAACGCCTGGCGGTGGAAATCCGTCACCTTCAGCGCACCGAATTGCGCGAGGCCGAAGAATATTTCGCCCCGGGCCAGAAAGGGTCCTCTGCGATGCCGCACAAGCGCAATCCGATCCTGACCGAGAACTTGACCGGGCTTGCCCGGATCGTGCGCGCCGCCGTGATCCCCGCCTTGGAAAACGTCGCCCTGTGGCATGAACGGGATATCTCCCATTCCTCAGTGGAACGGATGATTGGTCCCGACGCGACCGTGACCCTGGATTTCGCCCTCGCCCGGGCGGCGGGGGTCATCGACAAGCTACTGGTATATCCGGAGAATATGCGGCGCAGCCTCGATCAACTCGGCGGGCTGGTGTTCTCCCAGCGGGTCCTGCTCGCCCTGACCCAAAAAGGCATGAGCCGCGAGGACGCCTATCTCGCGGTCCAACGCAACGCCATGAGAGTGTGGGAAAAAGGAGAGGACTTCAAATCGGCGCTAGCCGCGGACAGAGACGTTTCCGCGCATCTTGACTCCGCCGACCTAGACGAGCTGTTCGACATGGCCTACCACACCAAACATGTGGCGACGATCTTCAAGAGGGTATTTGGCGAGGCCTAGCCGGCAGACCGGACCGAAACCGAAGGCAGGATCAGGCGCTCAATTGTTGCCGCGCGACGGCGACGAACTCATTCATCTTCTTTCGCAAGGCCGCCTCGTCCATATCGATGCCTTTGTCGGCAAAGTCCTTCAAGACCTTCTCGACGACATCGGAATCACCCGGCTTCTCGAAATCCGCGGCCACGACGTCCTTGGCATAGGACGCGATCGCGTCGCCACTGAGCCCCATCTGCTCCGCCGCCCAAGCGCCGAGAAGGCGGTTGCGCCTGGCCATGACCTTGAACTCGTGCTCCTGATCGACCGAATACTTGGCCTCGAAGCCCTTTTCGCGATTGTCGAAACCGTTCATCAAACTACTCCCGCTCGGTTGCCGGTAGGCCCCCTATTGAGGCGTGCAAATTTATAGCCGCCTGGCAAGATCGATGGTATCGAAACTTTCATGTGCACCGTCGTGATCCTCAGAAGGCCTGGATCTCCATGGCCCCTCATCCTGGGCGCCAACCGTGACGAAAATGTGACCCGCCCCTGGCTGCCGCCGGGCCGCCACTGGCCCGACCGGCCTGACGTGGTGGCGGGCCTCGATCAGCTGGCCGGCGGTACCTGGCTGGGGCTCAACGATTCCGGGGTCTTGGCGGCGGTCATGAACAGGGAGGGAACCCTGGGGCCTGATCCGGAGCGGCGCAGCCGCGGCGAATTGGTGCTGGAAGCGCTGGACCATCCGGATGCGGATCTGGCAGCGGCCTCTCTTCGGCACCTGCAATCTCAAGCATATCGTGCCTTCAACCTAATCATCGCCGATAATCGGGATGCCTACTGGCTCAAAAGCACGGGCGAGGGAGAAATTGCCGTCACCCCCATCGAACCGGGCCTTTCGATGCTGACGGCAAGGGACCTGAACGACACCTCGAGCGCCCGCATTGCCGCCCATCTGCCGCGGTTCGCTGCGGCCGAGGCACCGGAACCCTGGGCGGAGGAGTGGGGCGAATGGGAGACCCTGATGGCCGCCGGCCCACCGGAAGGAACGGACAGCCCCCGCGCGGCAATGGCGATCGCGCCCCTGGGCGGCTACGGCACGGTTTCGGGATCGCTGATCGCCCTCCCCCTGGACATGGCGGAAAACCGGCCGATTTGGCGTTTTTGCGCGGGTCCGCCGGGAACCGCACGCTATGCGCTGGTTAATGCATAAAATGCGGCGGAAGCAGAGCTGCCCTGCCCTCGACGCATTGTTTTGAGCGGGGATTATGCTATACATCACCTCTCACTCACAGGCTCGCAGATCCACGCCGTATCCCAGCTGACAAGGCGCCGTATGAACCGCCGTAAACAGATTTACGAAGGCAAGGCCAAGGTACTTTTCCAAGGGCCCGAGCCTGGAACGATCGTTCAGTATTTCAAGGACGACGCGACCGCCTTCAACAATCAGAAGAAGGGCACGATCGCCGGCAAGGGTGTGCTGAACAACCGGATTTCTGAGCTGCTGATGTTGCGGCTTCAGGACATCGGTATTCCCACCCATTTCATCAAGCGTCTCAACATGCGCGAACAGCTGGTCCGCGAGGTGGAGATCGTCCCCATCGAGGTGATCCTGCGCAACATCGCCGCGGGAACCTTATCGAAGCGCCTCGGCATCGAGGAAGGCAAGCCGCTCCCCCGGTCCATCGTCGAGTTCTGCTACAAGAACGATGAGCTGGGTGACCCCATGGTTAGCGAAGAACACATCACCGCCTTCGGATGGGCGACCCATCAGGAAATGGACGAGATCGTGAACCTGTCGCTCAGGATCAATGATTTTCTCTGCGGGTTGTTTCTGGGAATCGGCCTCAAACTGGTGGACTTCAAGCTGGAATTCGGCCGCTGGTACAACGGCGAGGAAATGCGCATCGTGCTGGCCGACGAAATCAGCCCGGACAGCTGCCGACTCTGGGACATCCAGACCAACGAAAAAATGGACAAGGACCGTTTCCGCCGCGACCTCGGCAATGTCGAGGAAGCCTACCAGGAAGTCGCTCGACGCCTCGGCATCCTGCCCGAAAGCGGTCCCGCTGACCATCAAGGCTCAAAGGCCATCCAATAGCCGAAATGATCGCGCGCGTTCACGTCACCCTGAAGCAAGGCGTCCTCGACCCCCAAGGGAAGGCCATCGCCAATTCCTTGAAATCCTTGGGTTTTTCTGACGTTTCGGGAGTTCGCCAGGGAAAGTATATCGAGGTCGAGCTGGCCGGCAGCGACCCCGAAGCGGCCCGCGCCGAAGTGCGGGATATGTGCGAGCGGCTGTTGGCCAATACCGTCATCGAGGACTACACGATCGAGCTGGATGGCTAGGCGCGAATCTTTTCTGGTTCGATTCACTTCCGGTGTATCGCCTCCGCTCCGGATCGCTTGCGGAGTCCGGCGATGAAGGCCGCGGTCATCGTCTTTCCCGGATCCAACTGCGACCGTGACGTCAAGGTCGCCTTGACCCAGAGCATGGGCGCCCCGCCCTCGATGATTTGGCATCGCGAGAGCGACTTCCCCACCGTCGACCTGATCGTCGTGCCCGGTGGATTTTCCTACGGCGATTACCTGCGTGCCGGAGCCATAGCCGCCAATTCGCCGGCCATGGTGGAGACCAAGCGCCGCGCCGCAGCCGGCGTTGCCGTCCTCGGCATCTGCAACGGCTTCCAGATCCTGGCCGAGACCGGATTGCTGCCCGGCGTCTTGATGCGCAACGCCGGCCTTCGGTTCATCTGCCGCGACGTCCATCTGCGCGTCGAGCGAACTGCTGCGCCTTTCACCGGCAAGTACCGGCAGGGCCAGGTGATCCGCATCCCCATCGCCCACGCCGACGGCAACTATTTCACCGAAGATGACACCCTCTCGCGCCTTGAAGGCGAAGGACAGATTGCCTTCCGCTATGCCGAACCCGACGGCGCCGTAACCGAGGCCGCCAATCCCAACGGCTCACGCGCGAACATCGCCGGCATCCGCAATGCGGCCGGCAACGTGCTCGGCATGATGCCTCATCCCGAACGCCTCGCCGATCCCGCGCTTTCCGGCACCGACGGCCGGCCCATGTTCGACGGTCTCGTGGAGGCGCTCGGCTGATGGCGAATCCGGCCCCGATGACGCCCGAGCTGATCGAAAGCCATGGTCTCAGCGCCGAGGAATATGCGCGGGTTCTCGAGATCCTAGGCCGCGAGCCCAACCTGACCGAGCTCGGCATCTTCTCCGTGATGTGGAGCGAGCATTGCTCCTACAAGTCATCGCGCAAGTGGCTCCGGCGCCTTCCCACCGAAGCTCCCTGGGTGATCTGCGGCCCCGGAGAGAATGCCGGCGTGATAGATATCGGCGAGGGTCTCGCCGCCGTCTTCAAGATGGAAAGCCACAATCATCCCTCCTTCATCGAGCCCTACCAGGGCGCGGCGACCGGCGTCGGCGGCATCCTGCGCGACGTCTTCACCATGGGCGCCCGCCCCGTCGCCAACCTCAACGCCCTTCGCTTCGGCAGCCCCAACCACCCCAAGACCCGGCACCTCGTATCCGGCGTGGTGGCGGGGATCGGCGGCTACGGCAATTGCGTCGGCGTCCCCACGGTGGCGGGCAGTTGCGATTTCGATGAAAGCTACGATGGCAATATCCTGGTCAACGCCATGACCGTTGGTATCGCGCCCAAGGATAGGATTTTCTATGCCAAGGCCACGGGCGTCGGCAATCCGGTGGTCTATGTCGGCTCCAAGACCGGACGCGACGGCATTCATGGCGCCACCATGGCCTCCGCCGAATTCGACGACGCGGCGGAAGCCAAGCGCCCGACAGTGCAGGTGGGCGATCCCTTCACCGAAAAGCTTCTGATCGAGGCCTGCCTCGAGTTGATGGCCGAAGACGTCATTATCGGCATTCAGGACATGGGTGCCGCCGGGCTCACCTCTTCGTCATTCGAGATGGCCGGCAAGGGCGGCGTCGGGGTAGAGATCGACCTCGACCAGGTGCCGGTCCGGGAAGAAAGCATGACGGCCTACGAGATCATGCTCTCGGAAAGCCAGGAACGCATGCTGATGGTGCTGCAGCCCGGCAAGGAGGACATCGCCAAGGCGATTTTCGAAAAGTGGGAGCTCGACTTCGCGATCATCGGCAAACTCACCGATACGGGCCGCATGGTGCTTCTGCAAAGCGGTGAAACGGTTGCGGATTTGCCCATCGATCCCCTCGCCGAAGCCGCGCCCATCTACGACCGTCCCACCGCCGCGGCGGAAGCCCGGCCGCTGATCGCGGCGGATGACGTGCCTCCCCCCGACGGCATCATGGACGCGCTTCAGTCGCTGCTGGGATCGGCCGACCTGTGTTCCAAGCGCTGGATTTGGGAACAATACGATCACATGGTGATGGCCGATACCGTGGCGCGGCCCGGCGGCGATGCCGCCATCGTCCGCATCCACGGATCGAACCGGGGGCTCGCGCTGACTACCGATTGCACGCCGCGCTACTGCGGCGCCGACGCCGCCACGGGCGCCGCCCAGGCGGTGGCCGAAGCTTGGCGCAATCTGACCGCCGTCGGCGCCCGGCCGCTGGCCGTCACCGACAACATGAACTTCGGCAACCCCGAAAGGCCGGAGATCATGGGCCAGTTCGCCGATGCCGTGGCAGGCATGCGGGAGGCCTGCCTCGCCCTAGACTTCCCGGTGGTCTCGGGCAATGTCAGCTTCTACAACGAGACCAACGGTAAGGGCATCCTGCCGACGCCGGCCATAGGCGCCGTGGGCCTGGTCGATGACATCTCGAAATCGGTGTCCCTGTCGCTACGGACGGAGGGCGAAAGCCTCGTGCTGATCGGCGCAAGCGCCGGGCATTTGGGATGCTCGTCCTACCTGAAGGAGGTCCTGGGACGGAGGGATGGGGCGCCACCGCCCGTGGACCTGGCGGCCGAACGGCGCAACGGCGATTTCATCCGGGCGGAGATCGCTGCGGCGGGGATCACGGCCTGCCACGACCTCGCCGATGGCGGGCTCCTGGTGGCAGCGGCGGAAATGGCGCTTGCCGGCGGCGTTGGCTGCGCCCTGGATGTGCCCGAGGGCGCCCCACCGGTCCATGCCTGGCTGTTCGGCGAAGATCAGGGGCGCTATCTCGTCGCCACCGACGACCCTGATGGCCTCATGGCTCGTGCCAATGGCGCCCAGGTGCCGGCCGCGATGATCGGCACGACGGGCGGCAAATCATTGACAGTCAATGGTTTCGGCACCATATCTTTGAACGAGTTGCGCGAAACCCATGAAGGCTGGCTACCCGCCTACATGGGGGACGCCTGACGGCGGAGACCCAAGGAGTACATGCCATGCCGATGGATCCAGGCGAAATCGAGCGCCTGATCAAGGATGCCCTGCCTGACGCCGAGGTGACGATAGAGGACCTCGCGGGGGACGGCGATCATTACGCTGCCCACGTGGTGTCCCCTGCCTTCGCGGGCAAGACCCGAGTGGCGCAGCATCAGATGGTCTATGGCGCGCTGGAGGGCCGCATGGGCGGCGAACTTCACGCCCTTGCGCTGCGCACCAGCGCCCCCGCCGATACGTGACACCGACTATCGCCACCGAGGAAGAGATCATGACCGAAACGGACGTAAACCAGCGCATCAGCGACGAAGTCACCGGCAACGACGTGGTGTTGTTCATGAAGGGCACACCGGTCTTCCCGCAGTGCGGATTTTCCGCGACAGTGGTTCAAGTGCTCTCATTGATGGGGGTCAAGTTCAAGGGCGTGGACGTCTTGGCCGATAGTGACATCCGCGAGGGCATCAAGGCCTATTCAAACTGGCCCACCATTCCCCAGCTTTACGTAAAGGGCGAATTCCTGGGCGGCTGCGACATCGTCCGCGAGATGTATGAATCGGGCGAACTCGGCGAAGTCCTGGCGCAAAAGGGCATCCCGACGACCAGCGCCTCGCAGGCCTGATCGCACGCTGTCATGGGCGCATTCCGCTGCTGCGATGCGCCCTTACCTCTTTAACAGGCGATCGCCCTTTTTCACCTATGGCCAGCGTCCGTCAACGCCGTCATAATCCACGGACGGGAAACGCTCGAACCTAGCCAATGAAGAAATCGGGGGGGGGTGCCA
>Ga0224512_10005828_pt1 | contig 10033 bp, 6 predicted proteins | sample SF_May12_sed_USG_4_FD_169103 | JGI IMG/M metagenome (GOLD analysis project Ga0224512, IMG submission 169103) | Sediment microbial communities from San Francisco Bay, California, United States - SF_May12_sed_USGS_13 | ecosystem: Environmental > Aquatic > Marine > Sediment | place: USA: California...
TCTCGCCGGCCGGCATCTCGAGGCCGTACGCGGCCGCGAACTCGGAGAGCGCCTGATCGGCCAGCGCCTGCTGCTCGGCGTCCTTGAGCTCGATCTCCGTGGTGTCGATCGTCGTCGCGGCGACCCGCGCCCGTCCGGCGGCCTTGTCGCGCCGCTCCTCGAGGTACTCCTCGACGCGGTTGAGGGTGTCGCCGGAGCCGCCGATCTCGCTGATCATGCCGGAGGCCATCTCCTGCAGCTCGGCCTGGGCCTCGAGCATCTCGGTCTCGGTCAGCATGCGCTTCAAGGACTCGATCTTGCCCGTGGCCTCCTTGATGGCGACGTCGCGCGACTTCGTGAGCTTCTGGAAGGTCTCCTCGGCGGCGGAGAGCTGGATGCGGTTCTCGTCCAGCTGCTCCTTGACCGTCTTGAGCTGCAGGGCGTACTGCCCCGCCGCGGCGCGGTTGCCGACCTTCAGGTGAGCGGCGGCCTTGGCGGCGTAGTCGCGCTCCTGGGCCTCGAGGTTCTTGATCTGCCGCATCAGGCGCTCGACGAACCCCGCGTGGCTGGCGAGGTTGTCGTTGAAGCGCGCGATCTGCTTGCGCAGGTTCTCTTTCTCCGCCTCGATCAGGGCGCGGGGGTTGGACTTTTCGAGTCCGGAGATGAAGAGGCTCAGAAACCCGCGTACGAGGTTGCCCAATCGCCTGAACATGGAAGGCTCCTTTCGGGTGAACGCCGAGCGATGCCGTGCCGGGTGGCTGCGCCGTCGCGGCGAGCGCTGGATGGGGCCGAGCGCAAGCAAGCAGGATAGCAAATCGACACCGTCAAGGCGTACGCCGGTCCGCCGGCGGCTATTCCGGCCGCATCCGGCTCCGGGCCGGGCGCACGGCCGCCGGGCCGGCGAATCCGTATACTTGGGCGCCATGACCGAAACGGCCGACGCACCGGGGCAGGTCCCGCCGGGAGACCTGCTACGGGACCTCCACGGCTTCCTGAGCCTCGAGGCGCCGTTTCTCATCCGCGACCTGCCGCCCGCCGAGGGCGAGGAGGCCCTCGAGGCCGCTCTCGTCGACCGCCTCGCCTACCGCTTCCGCACCGGCCCGAAGTACGCCGACGTCAAGCTCTACCCCGGCCTTTCCCATCAGCAGGCCGTGGCCCGCACCCAGCAGAGCTACGAGCTGGCCATCCGCGGCTTCTTCGAGCGCCGCCGCATCCAGGCGTCGCTGGCGCCCGCGGAGCGCCGGCTCATGCTGCGCACGATGGTCCTGACGCGGGCGCTCGACGATCATCTCAAGCGGGCCTTCGACCGCAAGGACGTGAAGTGGGGCGAGCACCCGTCGCCGCAGAAGGGCTTCCGCTCGACGGGGCAGGAGGCCGTCGTGGGCGCCGCCCTGCGCCTGCGGCGGCCGCCGGCGTACCCGGCGGGGCCCGGCTACGAGGGCGACTACATCTGTCCCCTGATCCGCGATCTCGGCGCGCTGCTCATGTTCATGCCCGACCCCCTGCACCCGATCCTCGTCCAATACGGCAAGGACGGCACCCCGGTGGGGGGGCGCGACCTCCACACCGGCGACTTCGACCACGGCGTGGTGCCGCCCGCGGCGCCCCTGGCGATCGGCGCCCAGACGATGATCGGCGTCGCCTACGCCTGCGCGCTGCGCGGCGAGGACCGGGTCTGCGTGACCTTCATCGGCGAGGGCGGCTCGAGCCTCGGCGAGTGGCACGAGGCGATCAACCTGGCGGCGGTGCGCCGCCTCAACGTCGTCTTCGTCGTCGAGAACAACCAGTGGGCGCTGGGCACCCACGTCAAGGAGCAGTCGCGGGTGGCGCGCTTCGCCGACAAGGCGATCGGCTACGGGATCCCGGGCCTGACGCTCTTCGGCAACGACCCGGACCAGGTCGCGGCCGGGGTCAGCTGGGCCGCGGAGCGCGCCCGCCTCGGCGCCGGGCCGACCCTCGTCGAGCTGGTGAGCTACCGGCGCTCCGGACACGCGCACCACGACGACGACCGCTTCCACGGCAGCGCGGAGGCCAAGATCCCCGGCTACGAGCTGGCCGCGGAGCGCGCCGCCTGGGAGGCCGTCGACCCCCTCGAGCTCTACGCCCGCCGGCTCGAGGACGAAGGCGTCGTCCCGGTCCGGGAGCGCGAGCGCATGGAGGAGGAGGCCGCGGCCCAGGTGGCGGCCGCCGCCGAGATCGCCGCTTCGGCGCCGTGGCCCGAGCCCGCGGTCTACCGCGCGGCCGTCTACCCGGAGTCGCGGCCGGCGGCGGCGGAGACGGGCGAGGCGTTCACGAAGCGGATGGCCTACGACGAGGCCGTGCGCGACGCGCTGCGAGAGGCGATGGCCGGCGACCCGGCGGTCCTCCTGCTCGGCGAGGACGTCGGCGGCCGCTACGGCGGCGCCTTCGGCGTCACCCGCGGGCTGGCCAAGCAGTTCGGCGCCGACCGCTGCTTCAACACGCCGCTCGCCGAGTCGGCCATCGTCGGCTGCGGCGTCGGCGCGGCGCTCGCCGGAATGCGGCCGGTCGTCGAGATCCAGTTCGCCGACTTCCTGGCCCCGGGCTTCAACGCCCTCGTCAACAACGCCGCCAAGCTCCACTGGCGTTACGGCCGCAAGGTGCCGCTCGTCGTCCGCCTGCCCTACGGCGGGGCGACGGGGACCGGGACGCCGCTGCTGGGCGGCGGTCCGTTCCACAGCCAGTGCCCCGAGATGTGGTTCGTGCGCACCCCCGGCTGGAAGGTCGTGGCGCCGGCCACGCCGCGCGACGCCAAGGGGCTGCTGCTGGCGGCGATCGACGAGGACTGTCCGGTGATCTTCCTCGAGGCGAAGGGGCTCTACGGCTTCTTCCGCACGGACCTGCGCGAGGAGGTGCCGGTGGGCAGCGAGTTCCGCGTCCCCCTGGGCCGGGCGACGGTGCGACGCGCGGGCGACGACCTGACGATCGTCACCTACGGCGCCATGGTGTGGACCGCGACGGCGGCGGCGGAGGAGCTGGCGAGAGAGGGGATCTCGGCCGAGATCGTCGACCTGCGCACCCTCGTGCCGCTCGACGAAGAGACCCTCTCCGCCTCCGTCCGCAAGACCAACCGCGTCCTCCTGCTCCACGAGGACACCCGCCGCGGAGGCATGGGCGGCGAGCTGGCGGCGCTCTTGGCCGAGAAGCTCTTCTTCCATCTCGACGCCCCGCTCAAGCGCGTCACCGCCCCCGACACCCCGGTGCCCTACTCGCCGCCCCTCGAGCACGACTTCCTCCCCAACGCCGCCGACGTCGTCGCGGCGGCGCGGGAGCTCGTGGCCGAGTGAGCCCGGCGGGCTTCGAAGCGCTGAGAATCCTCTTGTCCATTGACCTCGGCAGGCGACATCGAGCACAGTGATCCTCCGGCTGCGCTTGCCGAATGACCCAGCCGGGCAATCTCCTGAGAAAGCCCGTCCTACGGCTGGTCCAGCGGCAAGAGCGTCAGCGGGTCGCGATCCGGTAGGTGGTGGGCGCGATGGCCGGCGAGGCGCTCCAGCTCGGTCCAGCCTGCGGCGTCGGCGGGGCCCGCCAGGGATTGCCAGCGGCCGGCGACGAGGATCAGCAGCTGGTCGGGTCGCAGGTGCTTCCTGGCGGTGGCCAGCACGTCTTCGGCGGTGACGGCTGCGACCAGCTCTTCGTAGCGAACGCGGTAGTCCTCCGGGCGGCCCACGAGGGCGTCCTCGACGAGGTAGCCGGCGGCTTCTTCGGCGGTGTCGAGCTCCTGCCGGCGGCGGGCGAGGAGCTCGCGCTGGACGGTGGCGAGCTCTTCCGGGTGGGGCGGCGCGGCGCGCAGCCGGTCGATCTCCTCGAGCGCCGCCGCCAGGGCGCGGGGGAGATCGCGGTCGCGGGTGTCGAAGAGGATCCGGTAGTCGGCCGGCCACAGGTCGCCGGGGTCGAGACGGGCGGCGACGCGGTAGACCAGGCCTTCGGCGGAGCGCAGGCGGCCGTTGAGCCGCGAGATGGCGCCGCGGCCGCCGAGGATCTCGGCCATCACCTCGAGCCGCACCCGCTCCTCGACCGTGGGCAGGGGCGACGGCGCCCGGTGGCCGAGCGCCACCTTGGCCTGGGGGACGTCGGCGGCCACGTGGTAGAGGCCGGGCGCCGCGCCGCCGGCCGGGGGCGGTGGCGGCCAGGCCGCCGCGGACGGCGGATCCACCGCGGCGGTCCAGTCGCGGAAGCGGGCGTCGAAGAGCGAGCGCAGGCGCTCGCCGTCGACGTCGCCGCCGGCGGCGATCCAGAAGCTGGCCGGCCGCCAGTGACGGCGGTGGAAGTCGGCGAGCGCCGGGGCGGTGAGGGCGTCGAGATCCGCGGCGCGGAGCGGCCGGGTGGAGAAGTGGCCCGCGCCGAACATCAGCCACTCCCACTCCCGGCCGAGGACGGCGAGTGGGTCGAGCTGGCGCCGCGCCATGCTCTCGCGGAGGTTCCCTTTCAGGGCGGCGAGCCGCCGGGCGTCGAAGCCGGGCCGCTCGAGCATGTCGAGGAAGAGCGGGGCGGCCTCGTCGAGCACGTCGGACGTACAGCGCAGCGTGGCGACGCCGTAGAGCATCGTCGCCTGGGAGCGGACGATCGCCCCCAGCTCGTCGAGCCGCTCGTCGAACCGGTCGGGCTCGAGAGTCGCGGTGCCGCCGCGCCGCAGCAGGGCCGCCGTCAGCTCCGCGAGGCCCGGCGCCGCCGGCGGATCGGCCCAGGCGCCGGCCCGGGCCACCACCGCGACGTCGACGAGCGGCAGGGTCGGGTCGTGGACGACGAAGGCCGTGGCGCCGCCGGCCAGCTCCACCCGGCTCCCGGCGGCCGTGGGCGGCCGCCAGGTGCTCGGCGGGAACTCCAGCAGCCGCGGGCTGACGGGGATCGGCGTCTCCGGGGCATCCTCGGGGGCGGCCTCCTGGCCGCCCGCCGGCGCCGCGGCCAGACCGGCCGCCAGCAGGAGCGCCGGCCAGCGGCGGGCGAGCGGCCTCAGGGCGCCTCCGCGGCGGGCTCGTAGAAGCCGACGAGGCGGCGCTCGGGCCGCAGGTAGCGGCCGGCCGCGGCCTGGACGTCGGCCGGCGCCGTCGCGGCCACGAGCTCGGGCCAGCGCGCCAGCGGCCGCCAGTCCCCCAGACCGGCGTAGACGAGCAGGCGGCGCATCAGGAAGTGGGGGTCCTTGAGCAGCTCGAGGTGCTCGGTCGCCAGCCGCCGCTGGGCGCGGCGCAGCTCGTCCGCGGGCGGCGGCGCGGCGGTGAGCCGGGCGACCTCGCCGTCCCAGGCCGCGACCAGCTCCGCGAGCGGGGTGCCGCCCTTGGCCTCGAGGCGGACGGTGAAGGCGCCGGCCCTGCGCAGCGGCAGCTGCTGCGCGAAGGCCGCGAAGGCGATCTCGCGGCCGAGCACGAGCTCGCGGTGGAGGCGGCCGGCGCGGCCGTTGAGCAGGCCGGCGAGCGCCTGCAGGTCGAACTGGTCGGGGTGGCCGAACGGCACGGTGGGGTAGCGGATGACGACCTGCGCGGCGCACTCGCACTCCAGGTGCAGCCGCTCCTCCGCCCGGCGGTCCGGGGCCACGGGCGGCTCCCCGCGAACGTCCTCGGCCGCGGCTCGCGGCAGGCGGCCGAAGTACGCCGGCGCGAGGCGCCGGACCGCCGCGGGGTCGAAGGCGCCGACGAGCACCGCCGTCAGGCGCTCGGGCCGGTACTCGCGCTCGAAGAGACGCCGCAGCCGCGGCCGATCCATGCCGGCCAGCTCGGCGTCGCGGCCGAGGGCCGAGCCGGCGTAGGGCGTGCCGCGCCAGAACGCGCGGTCGAAGGCCTCGTCGGCCGCCCCCGTGGGGGTCGAGGCGACCCGCAGCCGGCGCTCCTCGGCGATGACCCCCTTCTCCGGCTCGAGCTCGCGGAACACCGGCGCGCCGAGCCGGTCGGACTCGAGCCAGAACCAGAGCTCGACCTTCTCGGCCGGCAGGGTGACGTAGTAGAGCGTCATGTCTTCGGCCGTGTTGGCGTCGAGCCGGGTGGCGCCGGCCCGCGAGTACTCGAACGAGAACGCGCCGAGGCGCGTGAGCTCCCGCGCCCTGCCTCGCAGGCGGCGCCGCTCGGCCTCGAGCTCGGCGCGCCGGAGGTCGTCCTTGCGCCGCTCGCCGGGCGGCCGCAGCGCGGCGAGCCGCGCCGCGACCTCGTCGAGCCGCCCGAGCACGTAGAGCTCGCTCTCGAGATCCACGGCGCCGATCGTCCGGCTGCCCTTGAACATCATGTGCTCGATCAGGTGATGGGCGCCCGCCGCGCCCTCGCCGTCGGCGGCCGAGCCGGCGTCGACCACCCAGCCGGCCTCGACCGTCGGCATCCCGGGCCGCGGCAGCAGCAGGAAACGCATCCCGTTGTCGAGCACGAGCTCCTCGACCGGCAGCGCCGCCGCCGCGGCCGGCCCGCCCCCGGCCGCGAGGGCCGCCAGGAGCGTCAGGAGCGGGGCGATGCGGCACTTCATGGCGCGATCAGGCGGTCGTGAGGGCCGAGGCTAGCACGGCGTCCCCGGTGCCGGTCGCGCCCGGTACGTCGTCCGTGGAACTCTCGTGGCGCTTCTCGCGTCATCCTAGAGGAAGCGTGGGGTCGTATGTCGAGAGTGCCGGGAGAGCGGAAGCGCGCGAGGTTCTGGTGGGCCAGGTTCTGGTGGGTGGCGCTCCTGGCTCTGGCCGCCGGGAGTGCCGTGTGGTGGCGGAGCTGCGGGGCGGCCGGGCTGGATACGCGGTTCACGGGCGCCTACCGGCTCGACGACGGCCGCCTGGTCATGATCGTCCCGCGCGAGGGGGACACCCTCCGCTACCGGCTGATGAGCGGCGAGAGCGGGGCCCTGAGACCGGCCGGGAACCTCGTCTTCGAGGCGGGTCCCGGCTGGAGCGGGAGCGATCCGGTCGAGGTCACGATCACCTTCGGCGCGGTCGATTCCGGCCCGCCGAGAGGCCTTCGCTGGCGGTCGGCCGCCGGCGAGCAGCGGGGCGAGCGGCTGGCCCTGCCCGAGGTCCTGGCGACCTTTCCGAGTGGCGAGCTGGCCCTGCGCGGGAAGCTCGTCCTCCCGGCCGGCGAGGGTCCCTTCCCCGCCGTCGTCTTCGTGCACGGCTCGGGGAAGGAGAGCGCCGTCGACAGCTACTACAACCCGTACCTGATGGCCGCCCACGGCATCGCGGGACTGGTCTTCGACAAACGCGGCACCGGGGCCTCCGCAGGGCGCTACGTCCAGAACTTCCACGTGCTCTCGGACGACGTCGCCGCGGCCGTCGCCTGGCTTCGCACGCGGCTCGAGGTCGATCCCGGGAACATCCACCTCGCCGGCTACAGCCAGGGGGGGTGGATCGCGCCGCTGGCCGCGACCAAGACCGAGGTCAGGAGCCTGCTCATCGGCTACGGGCCGATGGTGCCGGTCACCGGCGAGGATCGCTGGGGGTACGTTCACGCCCTGCGCGCGGCCGGCTTCGGCGACGCGGCGATTCGCGAGGTCGACGCGATCGCCGAGATCGCCGGGCGCATCCTCGACCACGGCGAGAACCGCTGGGCCGAGCTCGGGGCGGCTCTCGAGGCCGCGGAGAGCGCGGAGTGGTTCGAGGCCGTCCGCGGCAGCGACTCCGTCGTCGGCTTCCTGACGGCGACCTCGATGCCGCAGTGGCTGGTGAGGCTCTACGCCTGGTGGCAGCTGCAGGGGGATGTGCCCTTCATCGACCGGCTCTACGATCCCGTCCCGACGATGGCGTCGCTCGACGTGCCGAGCCTCTGGATCTTCGGCGCCGAGGACTCGAGCATGCCGACCGGCTGGTCGATCGACGCCCTCGAGGCCCTGCGAGCCGCGGGGCGCCCCGTCGAGATCGAGGTCTATCCCGGCGCCGAGCACGGCATCCTGCTGTTCGACGAGAGCTCCGGGGAGCGGACCCTCCTGGGCTACGCCCCGGGGTATCTCGACCGGCAGGTGGCCTGGATCCGCGCTCGGGCCGGTCTCGATCCTCTCTGAGAGCCCCCGCCGCTGCCGCCGGGCGGAAGCGCGCAGCGCCCGGGGTCAGTCGGGGTCGGCGAGGCGCCGGCGCTCGAGCTCGCCGGGGCGGCGGGCGCGGCCGTCGGTGGGGAGGAGGGCGCGCATCACGGACTCGTCGGCGTCGCCGGCGCAGATTCCGGTGAGGCTGTCGCCGCAGGCGTAGCCGAGGCCCAGGGTGTGGCCGAGCTCGTGCATGAGCGCCTCCCGTGACACCTCCTCGAAGCCGTCGAGCAGGCAGTCGGCGCCGTCGTTGAGCATGATGTCGGCGCCGAGGATGCGGATCGCGGCGGCGCCCGCGGCGCCCGGCTCCGACTTGGCCGTCACCTCGGGGTCGAACCACGGACCGCCGACGGCGACGACCCCGCCCTCGCGGCAGCTGAAGGCCCCGGGGATCACCTCGCCGGCGTCGCCGAAGGTGACGACGTTGACGCCGTCGAAGGTGGCGAGCCCGGCCTCGGCGTCGCTGCGCCCGCCGTACGCGAGCCGCAGGCCGGCCACCGGCGTCCAGGCCCGCAGCGCCTCCTTGAGCCGCCGGCGGCTGCCGTCCGGCGCCCGCCGGTCGAGCCGCCACTCCACCGCGTCCTCGAACCAGCGCAGGCGGCGGCGCTCGTGGCGCAGCAGCGCGAAGGCCTCCTGCAAGCGCTCCAGCCGCCGTGACGGCACGGCGACGAGGTAGCCGGACCCCTCATCGCCGCCGGGGTCGCGCGCCCCGCCGGCCAGCCATTCCGCGAAGCGATCGAAATCGCGCGGCAGCGCCGCCGGCTCGGACCCGTCGCCGGCCCCCAGCTCGCGCGCGTCCTGCAGATCGCGCAGCGCCAGGTGCTGGCCGCCGGCCCGGAGCTCGTAGAAGGCGCCCAGCATCATGTGCAGGATGCCGTAGGTACCGTCCTGCCGCGGCACGAGAAAGAGGATCGCCCGGTCGCCGAGCCCGAGCCGCGGCGCCCCCACGACGTCGAGGCCCCAGCCGTCCGGGCCCACCCCGCCGGCGACCCGCACGACGACCGTGGAGCCGGCGATCGTCCCCTTGAGCAGCCGCTCCACGACGACGATGTAATCCACCGACGGCGCCCCCTGCGCGGGCGCTGGCCCCACCGACAGCACGCTGACCTGCGCGATCGCCGGCGCCTGCTCGAAAAGCGCCCGGTCGCTCATCGCCACGTACGAGGTCGCCCCCGCCGACCCCGCCGCGAGGGAGGCGAGCAGCAGGAGAGACGGAGCGAGACGGCGCTTCATGAGAGGTCCCCGGCGGGGTTCCGTTCGCGCCAGTTTACCACGGCGCCCGAGCCGCTTCGGCGCAGGCAGGGACACGAGGTGCAGCGGCTCGAGCAAGGAGGGCGGCATTGCAAGAACCGTCCAGCCGTCTTCCGTCAACTGTCACCGGAGGTTAGACTCCATGACAGAAGGAGAGCGGGGATGAGCGACGAGGACGGGGTTCTCGCCAGGTTGGAGGCGCTCTTGAACGGCGTCGAACAGCTTCAGCGAGGCCAGAATGCGATCCGTGCCGACATCTCGGATCTCAAGAGCATCGTGCGCGGCCACACAGAGTGCTTCGTGGCGATCGCTGACGCCTTGGAGAGCCTCGCTTCCGCCGCGCCGGGTGCGGCCTCGGGCTAGAGCTTGACCCTCTTGCCGGCCGCGCCATCCGACTGGCATGGTCCAGGCGCCCGCGGGAGCCTGCCGACCTTCGCGAGCGCGCATTCGTCATGGTCCGGTTGCGGGAAGGGCCACGCCCCGGCGGTGCGGGTGCGTGCTTTGGGCTAGGCTCGGCGGCATGGGCGCCGGCTGCTTCCGCCGCGAATCGGGGGCCGGGTCGCGATGAGCGGCGCGGCGGCGGGGCGGGTGTGCGCGGTGATCGTGCATCACCGCGGGCGGCGGCTGCTCGGGCGGTGTCTCGAGTCGTTGCTGGCGAGCGAGGGGGTGGAGCTCGACGTGGTGGTGGTGGCCAACGCCTGCCGGGAGGAGCTGCCGGAGATCGTCGAGGTGAGCCCGCGGGTTCATCCGGTGGTCTCGGGGCGGTCGCTCGGGTTCTCGGCGGCCAACAATCTCGGGGCGGGGTGGG
>Ga0224512_10005829_pt1 | contig 10032 bp, 10 predicted proteins | sample SF_May12_sed_USG_4_FD_169103 | JGI IMG/M metagenome (GOLD analysis project Ga0224512, IMG submission 169103) | Sediment microbial communities from San Francisco Bay, California, United States - SF_May12_sed_USGS_13 | ecosystem: Environmental > Aquatic > Marine > Sediment | place: USA...
TGGTCACGATCCTGATTGCTATCGGTTGCGGTGGCGGGGGCGGTACCCTCGCAGGTGGCGGCATCGGCGGTACCGGGATTACGGCCTTTGGCACCATCACCGGTTTCGGCAGTGTGTTTGTCAACGGGATCGAGTTCGAGACCAGCGGCACCAGCTTTGACGTCGACGATGATGACACGGCAGTGGAAGGCGATCTGGATATCGGTATGGTGGTGACCGTCACCGGTATTCTGAACGACGATGGCGTGACCGGTTCGGCGGACAGCATTGTCTATGATGACGAAATCGAAGGACCCATATCGAATCTTTCCGAAGATGTAGCTGCACAGACCAAGTCATTCAACGTGTTCGATATCAGCGTGGTAGCCAGTTTAAGCTCCACGGCGTTCGCCAATACCACCTATGCGGGCGTGGCCGACGGTGACGTGGTAGAAATCAGCGGTTTCGTGGACGAGGCCGGCACCCTGGTGGCCACCCGCCTGGAAGAAAAGGGCTTGCTGGTGCTCGGTACCACCGAAGTGGAAATCAAGGGTACGGTAGAGGGCTGCACGGGTGACTGTACCGGGGCCTTCAATATCGGCACCACTGATATCGTCTACGACGGTACGACTGACCTGAGCGAAATGCCGGGCGGCGTAGTCAGCAATGGCCAGTTTGTCGAGGTCAAGGGCATCCTGACGGGTGCGAGTTCCATTGACGCGATCCGCATCGAACTCGAGGACGAGGGGTTCGATGACACCACAGGAGACGACAAGGTCAGCATCGAGGGCTTCGTAAGCGATTTCAACGGGCTTTCCGATTTCCTGGTGGCAGGCCAACAGGTCGATGCCACGGGTGCCGTCTTCACCCCGACTAGCCTGGTCCTTGCCGACGGCATGGAGGTCGAGGTCGAGGGTCCCATCACGGATGGCGTCCTGCGGGCCCTCAAGGTGGAGGCGCGTGGTGGTGATATCGAGATCGAGGCGCGCGTCCAGTCCACAGATACAGCTTCAGGCAGTATCACGCTGACACTGCATCCCGGTAACCTGACTGTGACGATTGACAGCCAGACTGCACTCCGCGATGACACCGGGGTCGAGGACCTGCTGGCACTGAATGAAATCAACGCCGGTGATTTTCTGGAAATCGAGGCCTATGAAGACGATGCCAGCGGCGACCTGGTCGCCACCGAGATCCGCCGCGACGATCCGAACGACGATATCCTGCAGGGCCCGGTGGACAGCTGTGCCGGATCCCAGGTCACCATCCTGGGTCTGAGCTATACACTCAGCGATGGCTTGACGACATATCGCGATCAGAACGAAATATTGATCAGTCCGCAGACGGCGGTGGAATTCTGCACCCTGCAGCAAAGCACAGGTTTGTTCGTCAAGGTCAAGGACGAACTTACTACTGACGGTGTCGCCGACGAGGCCGAGCTTGAAAACTGATTAAAGCGTTCCATCCCCCCTTATGGCGCCACCATGGCGCCATTTTTTTATCGAAGGGCTGAATGATTCGTTATTGCGAGGCGCGAGCGACGAAGCAATCTGTAACAGCTTGACCGTCTTGCCGGGAGATTGCTTCGCTTCGCTCGCAATGACGTGATTAGACCGCTTTATCAATTCTTCCCTGGAGGTTATGGAATGGCCGCCGGGTGCGTGAAGACGTAGTCGTTGTCTTTTACCGGGGTGTGGCAGCCGTGGCATTCCTGCACGAAGGAAGCATCCTCGCCATAAGGTACCTGGTCCATTCCCTTCCAGCGGGCGTAGCCCCAGCCGCCGGTTGCCGGCCATTTTTCGGCATCCTTCAGCATGAATTCCGCGTGCACGAATTCGCCGGGGATCACGGCCTTCTCCCAGGCCTTATGGCGGGCATCCTTCCAGACCAGCTTGCCGAGGATGGCGCCGTCCGGCCAGGGGTTGGTGTTGCCGGTGCGCGCGGCCTCGATGGCCGCGTCGTTGCCGAGAATGACCCGCAGGGTGTTGTTGTCATCGCGGTGCGACGTGGCAATCACCCGCCAGTCCTTGTAGCCCTCGGGCAGGGTGATGCCGTTGGGTGCGGCGCCCGAACCCTGTTCATCGGCGGACGGCGCCTGCACCGACACGACCAGTCCGAGGGTCATGACGCTCAGTAGCAGCTTGTTTGCAGTGGGTTTCATGAGAACTCCTCCAATGTTGTTGGTATGGTTTCGGTGTCAGTGAGTATAGACACATCCGGGAGGGCTAGTTTTTCCGGTGAGGAAGGCCCGATTAAGTCATCTACCGTCATTCCGGCGCAGGCCGGAATCCAGTAATGCCTGATTATCAATTAGTTGATTCCGGGGCCACAGTACGCTCAGCCCGGAATGACGGCTTGGTCAGGCCTTCCTTGGTGGGTTCAGGGCCTGGCCAGGTGAAATGCCTGCTCGCTCAGGCGTGTCAGGCCCTGTTCACGAAAGCGCGCGTTGGCCTCGAGGACATCGGTGCTGCACAGTCTTTCAATCGCATAGCGATCCCCGAAGAGTTGTGCCACCTCGGTATCGGTGACCGAGAACGGTGGGCCGTCCATCCCGGCCTGGTCGTATTCGAGGGTCACCAGCAGAATGGGTAGGGTATCACCCGCGAGTTTCGCGAGCTGGCTGGCATAGCGGGGTCGCATGTCCGCGGGCAGGGCAATCAGGGCGGCGCGGTCGTATACGGCGGCTATCTCTCCGATATCGGGTCGGTCGAGGGCGAAGAAATCACCGCACAACAGTTCCAGGTTATCGAATGTCCAGCGACTGAAGTGCGCCTCGCGGGTGACCGTCGGGGCCATGTTGTTTTCCGCAAAGAAAGCCTCGACGGCAATCGGGCTGACTTCGATACCGACCACGGAATGGCCCTGGTCCAGCAGCCATATCAGGTCGCGGCTCTTGCCGCACAGGGGCACCAGGACACGCCCACCCGCGCCAGGCTTCAGCTCAGGCCAGTAACGCACCAGGTAGGGATTGATCTCGTCCTGGTGGAAGCCGATCTCCCGGGCCTGCCAGCGTTTATGCCAGAAATCGGGGTCCATGGGGTTGCTCGCCTGATTTTGTTGCCTGTTGGTCGGGAATAATATTCAGACAGATTCGTAGTATACGCGAGAGTGAACCGGCAGCCTGATGGCCGGTCCTATGAGTTAATGGGCGGCTGCTGGTATTCTTGTCATGCCCTTACAACGCATAAACGGCCTTCTGGTGGCCGAAAACAGGCGGGCGATCCATGGATCAAACTACCAACAACCCTTTCAGGCAGGCCTTTCGCGGGCGCTTCATCAGTGTGTTGCGCTGGGAGCAGCTGGATGATTTCTGGGATGTGTTAAGCCAGGACGCCGCGGGTGGCTGGTATATCTATGCCATTGGCGAGCCGCCACCGTCGCAGCCGGCGAGTGGCGAGATGCTGAAGGCCTTCCTGCTGGAAATCGACCAGTTACTGCGCAAGGAGCACGATGAGGACTATTGCGGTGTGGTCTATGCGGACTCCCTCGAGTCGCCGGCATTCGTAAAGATCTTCGATCCCAACAACCTGGGTGTCTCCTGCGGATTCAGTGACAACCCCCCCCTGCCGGGCTGGATCCTCTCCAGGCTGCAACCGGTCGATCTCCAGTCGGATATCCCGCTGCCGGGCAACCGGCGGCGCTGGTGGCGGCGCCTGATCGGTGCCTGACTCCCGGGCGTGGCGAGGGTGGCGGGTTCAGTAGAATCAAGGCATTACCCGGCCTGGTCGCAGAACGGCCCCTTTGACGAGCTGGTTCGAATTTGTAACATATTGTTAATTCATGCAAAAACATTTGCAGTTGCTGTGTATTAACGTGCTTAAATATACTGGCTCGCTCGTGCAGTTAACAATTGCGCGCGAAATGTGTGCAGATAACGGCAATATTCTTGAGCAGTGTGGTTGAGTGCACGCTGACTGGTTTCATTAACAGAGTGGAGTTGACGCAATGAAAAAAATCGCAAGCGTAGTCATGATGAGTGCCCTGCTGGGCCTCAGCGGTTCCGTGCTGGCGGGTGATGTCGAGGCCGGCAAGGCCAAGGCCGCCACCTGTGCCGGTTGTCACGGCGCTGCCGGGGTGAGCAATAACCCCCTGTGGCCGAACCTGGCCGGACAGCAGGCAGGTTACCTGGTCAAGCAGATGAAGGCCTTCCGCGACGGGACCCGCAACGATCCCATGATGGGCCCGATGGCCAAGCCGCTCAGCGACGCGGACATCGACAATCTCGCGGCCTACTACAACAGCCTGTAATACCCTGACACCGGCGGGCCGAGCGGCCTGCCGGTGCCTTCCTAACAATTCCTATTCCTTGCCTTCCTGTCCGGCCCTGCTAAGCAGGCGCTGGTTCACGAACAGGATCACCGTCAGCAGCAGCAGGGCACCGCCCTGGTGGGTGGCGGCCAGTGCCGTGGGCACATGCAGCAGCAGGGTCGAGATGCCCAGTGCAACCTGCAGCACGCCAGCCAGCAGCAGGAGGTGCAGCCCGGTGCGTACCTGGGTCGAGAGATTCTGTTTGCGTCCGTAGATCCAGAGACTAACCACGCCTAAAAAAGTGATGATGGCCAGCACCCGGTGATCAAACTGGACCGTGGCGATGTTCTCGAAGAAGTTTCGCCACAAGGGTTCCTGCATGAAAATGACCTCGGGTATCCAGCGTCCGTCCATCAGGGGGAAGGTGTTGTAGGCATGGCCGGCCTTGAGCCCGGCGACAAAGCCCCCGGAAAGGGCGGTGATGAAAACCAGGCCCGCCAGCAGGCCGGCAAACAGACGCAGACCGGGCGGTCCCGCTGCCGGGTTGTCCCGGGGCTTCTCTGGCAGCAGGCCCAGGGCAATCCAGAACATGTAGGCATAGATGACAATCGCCAGACCCAGGTGTGCCGTCAGCCGGTACTGGCTGACATGCGGGTTGTCCACCAGGCCGCTCTTCACCATGTACCATCCCAGCAGACCCTGCAGGCCGCCGAGCACAAACAGCGCGACCATCCTGGGTACCAGGGGCCGGTGCATGCGTCCCTTCACAAGAAAGAACAGGAACGGTATGAGAAACACCATCCCTATAGTCCGGCCCAGCAGGCGGTGGGCGAATTCGAACCAGTAGATCTGCTTGAATCCCGCCAGGTCCATGCCGATGTTGATTTTCTGATACTCGGGCGACTGTTTGTAGAGATCGAAGACCTCTTCCCAGGCCTGCTGATCAAGCGGCGGGACCACCCCGAATATCGGATCCCACTGCACCATGGAGAGGCCGGAGCCCGTCAGGCGCGTGACCCCGCCCAGTACGACCATGAAAAAGACCATGGCGCAGCAGACCAGCAACCAGACGGCGATCTGCCGGTTATGACGTATATCAGTGTTGTTTTCAGCGGGCTTGTAGGCGGTATTCATTTTCACTCTGCTTATTGGGCGTCTGCTTGCAGACCGGATATTTGAAGTGCGGGCATTTTACCCGAAATGGAGCCGGGGCTGCGCTTACCAGCGACGGCATGGCAGGTTAGAATCGTCATGAGGCAATAATTATCAATATATTGCGACCCTGCCGGGTGGCATGGGATGGGAAAATGAAGCGGCTATTCGTTCTGTTGCTGGTTGCGGGCCTGGTGGCACTGATCTACCAGTTGCAACAGCGTGCCCCCGGGCAGTCGGAGACTGGCACGGACCTTCCCGGCGAGGGTGGGGCCGTGCTGCCACCCGTTGATACGCCACTGCCCGGTGCCGGCTCCGGGCGCACCGTGCTGGACATCAGCGTGCATACACTGGCGGAGCTGGAGGTCCTGTTCGAGCGCGCCGGCGAGCTGGTGATGAAGCCGCGGTCGTCCGGTGAAGAGGCCAGCATCGTGCTGGTCCTGCACGGTCCCGAGGTGGATTTCTTCTCCATCAGGAATTACGACAAGTACAAGGACATCGTGGACGAGGCCGCGAGGCTGGATGCCTTTGAAGTCGTGGATATCAGGATCTGCCAGACCATGATGGAGGCGCGTGGCATCGGGCCCGATGACATCCCGTCGTTCATAGAGCAGGTTCCCTATGGCCCCGGTGAGGTCGAGCGCCTGGTCGAGGACGGTTATCTTTATTTTTAGCCAGCTGCGCCTCAAGTGAAGCGGTAGTTTCTGGGTACCACGACAATCCCGTTGGGTGAGATGCTGAAGCGCTCCTTGTCCTTGCGGGTATCGACCCCGATGGTCTCGCCGTCCGGCACCTGCACGTACTTGTCGATAATACAGTTTCGCAAGCTTACATTGTTGCCGGCGTGTACGCCCTCGAACAGGATCGAGTCCCTGACCACGCTTTCTTCTCCGATGTGCACGCACGGGAACAGGATGGAGTGCTGGACACTGCCGCCGGCGATGACGACGCCACCGGCCATGATGGAGTTTATGGCTATGCCCTCTGTTCCCGATACACCCGGAACGGTTCGTGCCGGGGGTGGCTGGGACTGGTAGGTGCGGATCGGCCAGTCGTCCTGGTAGAGATTGAGTGGGGGTACCGGCTTTAGCAGGTCCATATTGGCCATGTAATAGGCGTCGATGGTGCCTACGTCACGCCAGTAGTTGTCAGGTGATACACGGCCAGTGGAGTTGCCGAACTGGTAGGCGTACAGACGTTGAGTCCTGGTCAGGGACGGCAGTATGTCTTTGCCGAAATCGTGGCTCGAGTCGGTATCTTCATGATCGGCTTCCAGCTGCTGTTTCAGGCGGTCCATGGAAAAGATATAGATGCCCATGGAGGCAAGACAGTATTCCGGGTCGCCGGGGATGGTCATCGGCTCGTCGGGCTTCTCCTCAAAGGCATTGATGCGGTTCTCGGCATCGATGCCCATTATGCCCAGGCCGTGCGCCTCGTCACGCCTTACCTTCATGCAGGCGACGGTGATGTCGGCCTCATGCCGGTGGTGGAAATTCAGCATCGCTGCATAGTCCATGCGGTAGATGTGGTCACCTGACAGTATCAGGACGGTGTCGGCGTTGCTGCGCTCCAGCAGAAAAAGGTTCTGGTAGATGGCATCCGCGGTGCCGGCATACCATTTGCTCCCCTTGCGCATCTGCGGCGGCACGGGGGTTATGTATTCACCGATTTCCGGGTTGAAGAGCGACCACCCGTCACGCAGGTGCTTCTGCAGGGAATGCGACTTGTACTGGGTCAGTACCAGGATCTTGCGCAATCCCGAATGCAGGCAGTTGGCCAGGGTGAAATCGATGATGCGGTACTTGCCCCCGAAGGGGACGGCGGGCTTGGCGCGTTCTGCCGTAAGCGGATACAAGCGCGAGCCGGTGCCGCCGGCAAGGATGATCGAAAGTGTTTTGTGGATTTCCATATGATCCCGGGCAAGTTGCTGTATCCAGCCCCTGTCTCGCGTGTTCAGTGAGAATTATTTCATGGCCGGGGCAGGGCGTGCAGCAATTGACGCTGGCCGCAGGCGCCGGACTAGAGGATCTCGGAACTGATCACCCGCCCGTTGTGGTCGAGAAACAGGCGCATCCGGCCGCAGCAGCTCACCCGCAGGGGCTGGTGTGCGCCGCCTTCCATCAGCAGTTCGTCGAACTCGATATCGACGCGGGCCGCATTATCACTCTCCCAGGCGACGGCATAGTGCAGCGAGGCATTGTCGATCCAGCCGTTACGCGAACAGAAGCGCGCCAGTTCGCGGCAGGTCTTGAGATAATATTCAATTGCTGACATGGTGTATGGACCGGGGTATGCGCTGACGGGTGGCTAGTTATAGTCCGCCACGTTGGGATCCGGGTTGCTGAGGTTGTGGCGGAAGTCCTGGCCGGGATGTTCGACCTCGATGTCCAGGTAGCAGCGCCGGGTTTCCTCGGACTCGAAGTAGATCTTGACCGCGAGGTGGCCTTCGCCCTCGATTACGAAGGGCTTGACTTCCAGATTGCTGAGATCTTCGCCGGTAATTGGATCGGTTGTCGTGATAATCACGCTTGCCCCCTCCAGCTACTGCCCCTGTTAGATAGATTACAACTTACCGAATTATAGATTAACAATACCGTTTGGCAAGGTTCGCAGGGGCATTACCAGCCGGACCGGCCGGTGCCGGGAGTCTGGAGAGGAGAGGTGCTGTACGACCGTCGTCGGTCGCAACGGGTTTTGCGGCGGGGCGGATTGCCCGCCCCGCCGCAAGGTGCGGGGAGATCAGGCGCTGGTGCGGTTCTCCAGGATGTTCTGCATGATCGGTGCCAGGATGATCTCCATGGCGAAGCCCATTTTGCCGCCCGGTACCACGATGCTGTTGCGCCGTGACATGAAGGAGTCCGAAATCATGCTGAGCAGGTACGGGAAGTCGATGTCGAACTTCCTGGGGTCGCGGAAGCGAATCACCACGTAACTTTCATCCGGTGTGGGGATGTCCCTGGCGATGAACGGGTTGGAGGTGTCAACCGTCGGCACCCGCTGGAAGTTGATGTCGGTACGCGAGAACTGCGGCGTGATGTAGTGAATATAGTCATACATGCGTCGCAGGATGGTGTCGGTGACGGCCTCGGCCGAGTAGCCGCGCTGTTCGCAGTCGCGGTGAATTTTCTGGATCCACTCCAGGTTGACTATCGGCACCACGCCGATCAGCAGATCGACATGCTGGGCGACGTTGACCTCATCGGTTACCACGCCGCCATGCAGGCCTTCGTAGAACAGCAGATCGGTACCGGGGGCGATATTTTCCCACGGGGTGAACTCTCCCGGCTTTTGCCCGAAGGGCCGGGCCTCTTCATCGCTGTGCAGATAGTAACGGCGCTCGCAGGTGCCGGTCTCTCCGTAGGCCTTGAAGGTCTCCTCCAGCCTGTCGAAGATATTTGCCTCGGGGCCGAAATGGCTGAAGTGGGTGTCCCCGCTTTCCTCGGCCTTGTTCATGGCCTCTTTCATTGAGACGCGGTCATAACGGTGGTAGCTGTCGCCCTCGATGACGACCGGGTTGACCCCCTCGCGCAGGAATATGTGCTCGAATGCCACCTTGACCGTGGTAGTACCTGCACCGGAAGAGCCGGTGACTGCGATAATCGGATGTTTTCTGGACATGAGAGGCTCCTGAGTCCTTATCTATTGATTGATTGTTGCGATCCAGCTTCGGGGTGCGTTGCCGGTGTGGCGACGGTCTGGACGGCCTGGTTAATGCCGGTATGTTCGGCGCACCCAACGGTTCGAAGCCGCGTATTGAACCACTATTGCACCGGCTGCCTCAAGTTCGTTTGCCAGGAAATGCCGCAGCCGACCTTTCATTAATATAAATTACAACGAGATAGCTCTATTTCGGGGGTCGGGTCCGGGCCCAGGAGGCGGTCTGTCCGGCCCGTACCAGGGAAAATTTTACTGCGGACGATTCCAGCCAGGCAGGGAATTAGAATATAATAATCGGCTGTCCATCGCCGCATTCGCGGTGATTGTCTCGAAACCACGGATGAGATCATGGCTGACAAAGATAATTGCGAAGACTTGAAAAGCCGGTTATTCCCTTTCCTGTGCTGGATCGGCGAACTCAAGAAACGCACCACCCTGCAGGCCGACCTGATCGCCGGTATCACCGTTGCCCTGGTGCTGGTGCCCCAGTCGATGGCCTATGCACAGCTGGCGGGCCTGCCGCCCTACTACGGTCTGTATGCCTCCTTCCTGCCAGGCATCATCGCGGCCCTGTTCGGTTCCTCGCGCCAGCTGGCGACGGGGCCGGTGGCCGTCGTGTCCCTGATGACGGCCTCGGCACTGGAGCCGATCGCTGGCGGCAGCCCGGAACTGTACGTGGCCTACGCCATCATGCTGGCCTTCATGGTCGGCATCTTCCAGATGGCCCTGGGGCTGCTGCGGCTGGGCGTGCTGGTCAACTTCCTGTCACACCCCGTGGTGATCGGGTTCACCAATGCCGCGGCCATCATCATCGGCACCTCGCAGCTCGGCAAGCTGTTCGGTGTGACCGTGGAGACGGCCGACCACACCTATGTCACGGTGTTCAATACCATCGTGGAGGCGCTCCGCAACACCCACATGGAAACCATGCTGATGGCCATCCTGTCGCTGGGCATCATGATTGTCATGAAGCGTTTCCTGTCCAGGGTCCCGAAC